>ENA-OUQH01002389-OUQH01002389.1-human-gut-metagenome-genome-assembly--contig:-NODE-2389-length-11701-cov-10.568779_pt1 | contig 11701 bp, 10 predicted proteins | sample MGYA00237948_ERZ548828 | MGnify/ENA primary metagenome ERZ548828 (study PRJEB26490, sample SAMN05194711) | human gut metagenome | biome: terrestrial biome; feature: human-associated habitat...
CCCAGAGCATGAATCCCTGACGTTTTGTCTTCTTTAAGAATACTGCGCAGGCTACCAGTGCCAGTACAGATAACAGCTGGTTGGCTGAACCGAATAAAGGCCAGATCTCTGCATAACCGACTTTTGTCAGGAAATATGCAAGTACCAGTGTAATAACCGTTGCAAAGTATTTATTCGTTACCACTTTTAAGAATGGACTCATGTTATCCTGATCTACATCATCATCGAGGAAGAATTCCTGGAATGACAGACGGCCTACTCTGGCTACAGAATCCAGAGAAGTCAGTGCAAATGCGGATACTGCCAGATTGATCAGTGTAAATACAAGAGAGTGTGGCAGTCCGATGACTGACAGGAAGTTCGCAATCGCTCCGGCGAAAATCTGAGGCTGTGTTGTCAGTCCCTGTGCTGCTGCTTCACCTTTAGCAAAAGATGCAACTGCAATCAGTGCAATAACTGCAAGCATACTTTCCATTAACATTGCTCCGAATGATACAGGAAGCATGTTCTTCTCATTCTTAATCTGTTTGGATGCTGTACCGGAAGATACCAGTGAATGGAAGCCGGAAACCGCACCACAAGCGATCGTTACAAATAAGATTGGGAACATATACTGTCCATCTACGTTAAAGCTTGTAAATGCCTGAAGGTTACAAGATGGATTTGCTACAAATACACCAACAACCGCACCAACGATCATAAAAATCAAAAGGTAACTATTCAGATAGTCACGCGGCTGAAGAAGTGCCCATACAGGAGCGACACTGGCAATCAGGATGTAAACGAAGATGATGAGATGCCATGCATCCAGTCCTACATACATTGGGAAGTGAAGTCCCAGTGCGATTGCTGCTACCAATAATACGATTGCAACTGCTGTATTAATCCACTTGTTGAATTTCGTATACTTCAAAAACATTCCAAGTCCGACTGCTTCTAAGATAAATATCATAGAAGTAGTTGCGACTGCACCGTTAGCTGCAATTTTTGTTACTTTTCCGGCTTCACTTACTGAGAATCCATTAAAGGTTCCGGCTACAACATCAGCAAAAGCTGCAACGACCAGAATACAAAACAGCCAGCAGAATAACAGGAATAATTTCTTACCTAATTTTCCGATATATTCTTCGATGATATATCCGATTGTACGTCCTTTATTCTTTACAGATGCATACATAGATGCGAAATCCTGAACGGCTCCAAAGAATACCCCTCCGATTAAGATCCACAAAAGTACCGGAAGCCATCCGAAGATTGCTGCCTGGATCGGTCCGTTGATCGGACCTGCACCTGCGATTGATGCAAACTGGTGACCGAATACGACGTTCGTATCGGCCGGTACATAGTCAACCCCGTCTTCCATCTCATATGCCGGAGTTTTGGCATTTGGGTCAATGCCCCATTTGTTCTGGAGATAACGACCATAAAGAAGATATGCTCCACCAAGCACAACAATGGCAATGATCATCATTAATATTCCACTCATAAAACAATCCCTCTTCTTTCTCTTTAAAGTAAATATATAAAAAAACGCCTTCGCTATCCTTTCGGATAACAAAGGCGGAATATTCTTCCGTGGTACCACTTCGTTTTACTGCAGTCATCACTAACCACAACCACTTGTTACTGTCAAAATATCTAACAGTTTCTTCTGTAACGTGAAGACAACGTCCCGGCTTACTCGATACCTGACTATGTTGATTCTTCCAACCTGTATATTTCAGCGGGATGCTCCTGGGTGATATCATAAAATACTTTCTGCCGTTTCACACCATCCAACGGCTCTCTGAATTCCAGTTAACTTTTATGACGTATCCCTTTCATTGCATTTCTTATTTACTTTTTAGCTTACTTAATGTTTTACACTTTTTTCTTGTAAAGTGCAAGAGTGGAATTAAACATAATTCACAAAAATACAGTTCTATTTTTGTGCATTTTTTCACATTATACGATTCCGGTTATCTCTTCTACAGATTTCACAAAATAATCTGCTCCATCCAGCTCTCCCTTCTCACCATAGCCATACAGGCATCCGATAAACAAACTTTTACAGGATCTGGCACATTCCAAATCCTGTCTTCTGTCTCCGATCACCAGATAAGGTCCCGGATAGTCCCGGATAACTTCCTGCACGATCTCCGTCTTAGGGCAGAAACCATACGATTCACAGTCATAAAACTGTTCAAACCATCTTTCCATTCGGAATTCTTCCCAATGTGCTTTGCGGTATGCCACTTTACAGTTGCTTAAGATCACAAGATGATATCCTCTGTTCTTCAAAGCTGTAAGCATCTCTTCCGCTCCCGGATACCACACTGCCCGGTGCTTCCTGATCTGCCTGACCATGGAATCTCCCACGATCGCACTTGCCTGATCTTTGTATCTCTGATCTAATTCCGGCAGAAATGTATCCCACATTTCTTTGCTGTTTAAGCCCAGCCAGCCTGCGATCTGCGCCGTCTCTATCTTCTGTTCCTCTACAACATTCTGTTCTGACAACCACTGATAAGCTTCCCTGAACGCCGGCTCATAGATTCCAAGAGTATTATGTATCGTTCCATCATAATCAAAAATGATTGTTTTCACCATCGGCTGCACCTGATTAAAGCTGCTTCATCAGATTTACCATCTCAATTGCGGACAATGCACAGTCATATCCTTTATTTCCTGCTTTACTTCCTGCACGTGCGATAGCCTGTTCGATATTCTCTGTTGTGATCACTCCGAATAATACCGGAATTCCTGTTGCAAGTTCAACCTGCGCGATTCCTTTGGCCGATTCATTACACACCAGATCATAGTGGGAAGTATCCCCGCGGATAACTGCTCCCACGCAGATAACTGCATCATACTTTCCGGACTGTGCCATCTTCTGTGCAGTCAGCGGAATCTCAAATGCTCCCGGTACCCATGCAGCCGTAATGTTCTCTTCTTCTACCCCATGTCTTACCAGCCCGTCGACGGCTCCGCCCAATAACTTATTCACAATGATCTCATTGAATCTGGCAGCCACGATTCCGACTTTCATTCCCTCAGGTGCTACTACTTTTCCTTCTACTAAATTGATCTGTCTCATGATTTCTTCCTCCTGTTATTCATTAAATCTTTTTATAATTCTATTTCTTTGAAAATGTGTCCCATCTTTTCCTGTTTTGTCTTCATATATTTCAGATCATACTTCTGCGGTGGGATCTCCAGCGGTACTCTTTCATTGATCTTCAGTCCAAACCCACCAAGTCCATAGACTTTGTCCGGATTATTGGTCAGAAGTCTCAATGACTTCACTCCGAGATCCGATAATATCTGCGCTCCGATCCAGTACTCTCTGAGATCCGGTGCAAATCCCAACTTTACATTGGCCTCTACCGTATCATATCCCTGCTCCTGCAGTGCATATGCCTTGATCTTATTGAGCAGCCCGATTCCTCTGCCTTCCTGCCTCATGTAAAGAATGATCCCTCTGCCTTCTGCTTCTACCTGACGCATCGCTGTCTGAAGCTGCAGACCACAGTCACATCTAAGCGAGCCAAATGCATCACCTGTCAGGCACTCCGAATGTACCCTGCAAAGTACATCTTCACCGTCTCCGATATCACCTTTTACCAGTGCAAGATGGTGTTCTCCTGTAATATCATTGATATATCCGTGAAGTCTGAAATCTCCATACTGCGTCGGAAGGTCTGCAACCGCCTCTTCTTTTACATGTTTTTCATGGATTCTCATGTAATCCTGAAGATCACGGATCGTAATAAATGTAAGATTATGCTCTTTTGCAAATTCCCACAACTGTGGTGTACGCATCATTGTGCCATCTTCTTTCATAATCTCACAACACACGCCGCATTCCTTCAATCCAGCCAGTCTCACCAGATCAGTCGTTGCCTCTGTGTGTCCGTTCCGCACCAGGACTCCGCCTTTTCTGGCAATGAGTGGAAATACATGTCCCGGTCTTCTGAAATCTTCCGGCTTCGCATCTTCATCCACACATTTCATGATTGTATAGGAACGTTCTGCTGCCGAAATACCTGTCGTCGTATCAACATGGTCCACTGCAACGGTAAATGCTGTGCTGTGATTATCGGTATTCTCCGCAACCATCGGAGGCAAGTTAAGCCTTGCTGCAATTTCCGCACTCATCGGTGTACAGATAAGCCCTTTCGCATAAGTCGCCATAAAATTAATATTCTCCTGTGTCGCGAACTCTGCTGCACATACCAGATCTCCTTCGTTCTCTCTGTCCGGATCATCTGTAACCAGAATAACCTTTCCTTCCCTCAGATCTCTCAGTGCCTCTTCGATTGTATTGTACTGATTGTTTTGTGACATTCTATTTATCCTCCTGTTCTAAAATCCGAATTCCTGCAAAAATTCCATCGTAATTCCGGATTCTTTTTTCTCTTCTTCACTCTTTCCAAGGCCTAACAGCCTTTCTACGTATTTTCCGATCACATCATTCTCCAGATTCACCGGATCGCCCGGCACTTTTTCCAAAAGCGTCGTTTCTTCTCCTGTATGCGGGATAACCGATACCTGAAATCCCTCATCATCTACTTTTGCCACGGTCAGACTGATGCCGTCTATACAGATGGATCCTTTTTCCACGATCAGATGTAATATCTGCGGCGATGTTCCGATAGATACCCAGATGGCATTCTCCTCCCGGACCAGAGACCGGATCACGCCGGTTCCGTCAATATGGCCGCTTACAATATGGCCTCCAAATCTTCCGTCTGCAGCCATTGCCCGTTCCAGATTCACCTGACTTCCGGCTTTACAGCTTCCCAGACTGCTTCTCCTGATGGTCTCTGCCATCACATCTGCAGTAAATCCATCCGGCTGAAGCGATGTAACGGTCAGGCACACTCCATTGACTGCGATACTGTCACCGATCTTCGTTCTTTCCAATACCTTCTTCGCCCTGACTGCCAGAACTCCCGACTCTCCGGTCAGCTGCATATAGCGGACCGTTCCTTTCTCTTCTACGATTCCTGTAAACATGGCCCCTCCTGTTCTTTTTCACATACCTGACAGATTATCCTGATGTCTTCACCGATCCGGCAGATATCCGTACATTTCAGTTTCAATGCTTCTGATGGAAGTCCGATGCCGATTCCTTGCACCGGTGTCTTACTGTTCTTTCCGCCAAATAATTTTGGTGCGATAAAACAGTGTACCTCTTTTACAATTCCTGCCCGCAGTGCACTGTCGTTCAGCGTGCCCCCGCCTTCCAGCAGAATGCTGTCAATGCCCTCATTTCCAAGATATGTCATCAGCTTTTTAAGGTCTATCTGACCTTTTTCATCCGGACAGCAGACAGTATCCACGCCTTTCGCATGTAACCGTTCTATTTTTTCTGTTATTTCTTCGTTCTCTTCCCGTCCTGCATAAGCCACGATTGTCCGGTACTCTTTTGCACTTCTTACGATCTGGCTGTCAAGCGGTATCCTAAGACTGCTGTCGCATACTATTCTGACCGGACTTTTCCATCCTTCTACCCGGACATTCAACATCGGATCATCCGCAAGTACAGTCCCGATACCGGCCATAATACCCATATACCGGTGCCGCATATGCTGCACTTCCTGTCGGGCCGGTTCTCCTGTGATCCACTTCGATGCACCCGTCTTTGTCGCAATTTTCCCATCCAGTGTCATGGCATATTTCATCACTACATACGGTGTCTTCGTCGTAATATAATGGAAGAACACCGGGTTCAGACAGTCACATTCTTCCCGCATAAAATCCTGAACTACTGTAATTCCCGATTCACGCAATATCTGTGCACCTTTTCCTGCCACCTTTGGATTCGGATCCCTGGAACCAATCACCACTTTTTTAATCTTCTGTTCTATGATCGCTTCCGTACACGGCGGTGTCTTGCCATAATGACAGCATGGTTCCAGCGTAACATAGATTGTCGCACCCTCTGCCGATTCTGTAAGCGATGCGATTGCATTGCGCTCTGCATGAAGTTCTCCGCATTTTTTATGATAACCTTCCCCGATGATCCGGCCGTCTTTTACGATCACCGCACCTACCATCGGATTCGGATTCGTCCATCCTTCTCCCTTTTTTGCAAGCTGGATTGCCCGGAGCATGTATTCCTGATCCGTCATTTCTCTTCCTTCTTTCTTAGTTATACAAAAACCCCTGCAGGATACCTACAGGGGAAATGATCTGTTACATATAACTGACAAATGATCTGTTAACCAAAAAAGCTCTGAAATGGATCACCATCTCAGAGCTCAGACACTACATTCATCTATTAAAAATAACTGTACCATCATCTTCTTTCATCCAGACTATACTGTCGGCTCCGGAATCACACCGGATCATGCCTCTCGGCCCGCGGGCTTTACCGCCGGTAGGGAATCACACCCTGCCCTGAAGATTTCTTTTTTTTATCATAATACTTTATATCTCATTTGTAAAGCAAAAGATATCAATGCATTCCAATATAATCCTTCCCGACATCTAATACATTTTTATAATGCCTTGTCCATGAATGCAATAATACCCGCTTCGACTTCGTTCTTAATCTCAGCATAATTATGTATCTCGTGGCGGTATCCCGAGTACAGCTTCGTCGTTACGTTATGTCCGGTCTGTACCAGCCAGTTACTTACCTGATATACACCGACACCATACTCACCTACCGGGTCCTGATCTCCCGCAATATTATAGATTGGCAGGTCTGTCGGCACTTTTTCGGCCCACTTTGTTCCCTCGATCTGTAACATCATCTGGATGAAATCATATACCGAACGGTTGCTGGTCGGTCTGGTAAATGCATCAAACGGATCATCGGCATGATCCCGCTGTACATACGGATCGGCACAGATCCACTCATTTCCGATGCTGACCTCTCCACAGCGCTCACACATCCATCCCATCAGTTCTCCGGTATATGACGGATCGGATTCTTCTCCATGTCCTGCATCGATCGCTTCTTTTAATTTCTTTCCCGTCTCTTCTGCCCCGCGGAAGATTCCCGTTGTTCCGCAGATGGTTGCCCCGGCCAGTTCGTCCCCGTATTTTGCAATGAAATCTCTTGTGATAAAAGATCCCATGCTGTGTCCGAATAAGAAATATGGCAGATCCGGATATTTTTCACACACGATTCCTTTCAATGTATGCTCGTCTTCCATCATTGTATGCGGTCCTTTGTCTCCCCAGTCGCCCCACACATTATTGACCATTGCTGTCTTCCCATGTCCTACATGATCGTCTGCTGCCACGATATAACCCGCATCCATGAAGGCAGATATCATGTGCAGATAACGTCTGGAATGTTCCCCAAATCCGTGGATCACCTGGACAATTCCCTTCGGTTTGCAAGCCGGAACATAGATCCATCCCTGGACCTGGTCACGTCCGTTGTAGGACGCAAAAGATACTTCGTGTAACATAATGTATTCCTCCTTTTCTATCTTATCCGTACGATTTTAGATTCTTTTATTCTGTACGGTTATAAGCTGTTCTTCAAAAATCCTCCGGTATTCCTCTTCCACCTCACCAAATGCTCTGACCTCATACCTCAGATCAATATGCAATTCGGGCGCTTCGCTCTCCTGTTTCTCTCCCAGAAGAAACGTCAGATCATACCATAGCATTGCCTTATCAATCGCATTCAACTGCATCTTCTCTTCCGGTGTCAGGTCCGAACCGAGAAATTTTTCATAAATCATAGAAAGCATACGTTCTTCGCGTTCATTATATTCCGGCAGTTCCTTCTTAAAAGGCGACGGAACATCCGACATATAACACTCGCTTGCATCGTGAAGCAGGCATGCAAGCACCATCCTATCCGACAGACCTCTCGCCTTTGCCTCTTTTGCACAGCAAATGCAATGTTCCCCGACCGACCAGAACGTCTTCACATGACCATTTCCTCTGCATATCAGGGACAGCGCATGTGCAATATCTGCTATGTCAAATAACTCCGGATCCGGTTCTGTTGGTTTAAAATGTTTTCCTGTGTAGGTCGTAATGTATTCACTCATTTTCTTTTTTGCTCTTTCACATACTCTTCCAGAATCTCTGCTGCCCTTCTGCATGCTTTCACACAAGGTCTGCTCTGATAATACGCTTCCGTTCTGACCGCAGGCTCTTCCAGATCTTCGCCCTTCTCCAGCCCGAGAAGTTCCCGGCAGATCAGGCTTCCTTCCGAAGCTTCAAAGGATCCACAAAGCTTCTGCACAAGTACATAAAGCTGCTTTTTCCCCGCCGCATCTTTCGGATCGTCATATCCGTACAGATCACCGATTACCATGACCATTCCTGTCACGGCTCCGCATACCTCACGCAGCCTGCCAAATCCCGCTCCGAACGGGCTTGCTTTTTTTGCTGCCTCTTCCACTGTTATTCCCAGTTCTTCCGCAAATGCTGCATAGACCGACTGGCTGCAGTTGTAGCCTGTGCGGAAGAGGGATTCTGCTTTGTCTGCTTTGTTCATTGATTTTCACCTCCGGTTGTAATAACATAATCTGTCACACTGTTCTTCTATACTGATTATGATACCATGAAACCTTAACACCCTCAACTTATATTATAAGCCACTTTTCACTCCAAACATCCATTTCACGCCCTTAGCCAGCCTTTTCCCCGCATCTGCAAAATGCCCTCCCGCATTCCACTCTAAAACCACGGATTCCACCATCGAGTCCTCCTGTAACAGCCCTTCCTGCGCCCTGGTCCTGTCACCGACCGCTGCCATTACTTTGTTCTTCGCCTTCTCTTCCTTTCCGCCAAGGCTCAGATACACGCTACATTTACTCTGAATCACATGATTCCTCACATAATGGTCCCAGTCCGGGAACCACAACGAACCCGAACAGCATACAATTCCAGAAAACACGTCACTTTCATAAGCTGCCCATAGCGTAAATAATCCGGCAAGCGAATAACCCATCAGCCAATGTTCCCTGTCTTTCACACCAAAAGTCCGGTCAATATGTGGCACACATTCCTCTGTCAGCCATCTCAGCGTCTTCAGACTTTGTCCGGCGAAGCCTTCCTTTCCGAATACCGCCGATGCTTCCCACGGTGAAAAGTCCCGGTTCCAATTCTCCACCTGAAATGCAACGAGCAGGAAATTTTGTTCCGGCACAAGTTCCAGTAGAGCTTCCCACAGATGTTCTACTTCGTTCTGCTGATGTGGATACATACCCCAGAAGATAACCGGGCCGCCGGTTCCGTTCTGAGCAAGGTGTAGTTGGACTCCGTTTATTGACATATTTTGAATCATCCCGGCACTCCTGCCGCTCTTTTCTTTTGTTAGCTCCGTTGTAAGCATTTGCTTTTTCTCTTTATCTTCCATCTGCAATTCTCCTAAATTACAAAGATTCATCTTTATTAATCTCTTCCATATACCCGGCTGTAACAATGCCTGCCGGCAATGCCACAGTTGCTCTAAATGTTCTTTTTTCCCAAATTATGAAAAGTATCAAGAATAAAAATTTCATCATTAGTATGCACAGCCCTTTCTTCTTACTAAAGTTTATCTTTTCTCCCGATACAACTTCGCCGGTCTATGCCCGGCATCCCCCGTCATCTCCCCGGTATCTTCTACCAGATCAGCCACTTTTCTTCGAAACGCCGGAACCAGAAGCTTCGTATCCAGCACCGTCTCATGAATCTGCTGCAATTCTCTCAGTGTAAACTTCTCCGTTAAAAGCCGGAACGCTATATGCGTCTCCGTAATCCACTTGCGAAGCTGTACGATTGCATCTGCAAGAATCAGCTCGTGGTCAAATGCAAGGTCATCACTTTCTATCGTCTTGAATTTCTTCTTTACATCCCACTTCGAAGTTGTCTCTTCTAATCTTGCATGAAGCTTCTCATCCCCATGTGTCAGACACAGATTCCATATACCGGCTTCTTCCTGAAATGACACATCAAACCACTTTGCATCTGAAGCATCATCTCCTGCCTGGATCATTTCCTGTCCAGCATTGACAAGCGCCATGAATCCATTGCTGATCACCCATCTTCTCGGATCACGTTCTGGATTGCTGTAGGTACCGAACTGCTCCAGGAAATTACAGTTGCAGTTTGTCTCTTCTTTTAATTCACGTTCTGCGGCTTCGCCGATGGTTTCCTTCGGACCAACGAATCCGCCCGGAAGGGCATAACAGCCTTCATATGGTGCCGCACCTCTCTGGATTAAAAGTACCTTTAACTCTTTCTCCGCTATTTTTCTATAATTATCTTCTTCTTTATCAAACATTCCGAAAATGACAATGTCTGCAGTCACGGATGGTTTTGGATATTTTGAATCATCGTAAGTCTTTACAAATTCTTCGTTAGCCTTTTGCATTTCTGATTTTTTCCGCATGATTACTACCTCTTTCTTTTTTCGTTCTATATTATTATCTTTATGTTAGTATCGCTTTGATAGTATGTCGATATATAAATTTACGCACACGAAAAATGTCATCTCATCTTCTAACGTTCTTCGTGTACGTTTATCCTCTTCAGATACTTCACTACCTTGCTTATTTGTTTTTACTGAATCTTTTCACATATACTTCTTCCGCGACAACCATTTCTGATCGATACACTTCACTTCCCCATCAAACCGGATATGTAAATGCACCCCGCCAGATCTCTGGTTGATTTTCTCCACAATTCCATGTCCGAATTTCGGATGTGTCACTGCATCGCCAAGCTTATACTGAACCACTTCATCTTTTTTCTTCTGTGCAGTCTTCAGTTGCTGATAAGTATCCCGGACCGGCACGGACTTATCATGAATCCTGTTCTTTAATACCTTATCGTAGTCATGATTCATAAGCGCTTCTCCCGCCTTATAATACGGCGTCGGCGCCGCTCCGATTAGAGAACAGCAGTATTTCCACGCACTTCCGTGCGTTCCCGCCTGCCATTTATACTTTTCGGGAATCTGCATATTGTACTGCATGTAATGGGCATACTCATGCTTAAACAGATCTATGCGGTCTTCTTTGGACAGCGGATTCTTCACACCATATGCAATAAACAACAGCGAAAAATGAAAATGCTCTTTTTCATGTGCACTTCGTCTAGTGTAAGATCCCAGTGTGTCCGTATCATATCCAAATGTTATCGGTACTTTTGCCCCGTTTAAATGCAGCTTTCTATCCAGTTCTTCATATAGGTTCTGTATTAATGCCCGTAAAATCGGGATTTCTTTCTGCAGGCGCTGCCGCAGGAATTGGTCTTCTCGATTGTAAAATGTCATCTTCTCACTCAGTTCTCTATCTTTTTTCTCATTTTCTCTTTAATTTTCTTATTTTACTAAATGCCCTTTATCGGAGATTCTCAATAATCACATACGACGGTCGCACCTTTTGCAATTTTATTGATTCCTCCACATTTCAGACATATCTCAACATAAGCCTTGTTCATTAGTAGTTATTCCTTTCTTTAATTGAACGTTCAGCTTCTATTTCCAGTTTTTCCAGATATCTGGCTGATATCCTACTGTTGCCTGTTTCCCGTTACGCACAATCGGTGTCTTGATCACCTTTTGATTTTCCAAAATCTTTTCTGCTTTATCTTCCTCTGCAAGATAAGTAATCAACGCAAGCAGATCTTTATCCTTGCACTCCTGATCGATCAGTTTTTCATATCCTCCGACAGCCTGGCATACCGAATTGAATTCACCTTTACTCAGACCTTTTTCTTTCATATCTACGAACTGGTACTTAATTCCGCGCTC
>ENA-OUQH01002393-OUQH01002393.1-human-gut-metagenome-genome-assembly--contig:-NODE-2393-length-11686-cov-6.398160_pt1 | contig 11686 bp, 6 predicted proteins | sample MGYA00237948_ERZ548828 | MGnify/ENA primary metagenome ERZ548828 (study PRJEB26490, sample SAMN05194711) | human gut metagenome | biome: terrestrial biome; feature: human-associated habitat; material...
GGATAAATCTCCTCACTCGCGTGTCCGGTGTCATTTTGTTTCACCTGAAGTTCCACTTCTTTTCCAATCCGCTCTGCAATCATCATTTTCAGACTGTCTTGACATTCTGAACGATTTTCCGAAATGTACTCATACGCATTCGGATCTTCAAATACCAGAAGCAGACAGTTATTTGGTCCAAGTGTTGGAACTGCCTTATTCAGATATGTTTTGGTAATTCCGGTAAGCTGGGACAGGATTCCCTTCCAGTTTCCAATAATCTGTTTGACATCCTCCGGGATTGCTTTTGGGAGCTCCATTTTTGCAATTTCTTCCGATGCAGTTACCTCACTGCCCTGCCTGGGGCTTTGGGATTGTGCAACAACAACACCTTTTTCCAGCTTTTTCTCCAGACTGTCCACACGGTCTATGAGTGATGTATAATCTTTTTCCATTTCTGGTTTACATAACTTTATTACATTTATTTCAATCAAAATACGCTTCTGCGTTGCATATTTGATCTGATTGCTGAGTTCTGAAAAAATACGGATGTATCTCATTAAGATTTCCGGATCGACCATTTCCGCTTCTTCTTTTAACAATGCAAGGTTATCCGCAGAAATGTCAAGTACATCTTCCATATTATCTGAGCTCTGGACAAGAAGAAGATTTCGCAGATACCATGTAAAATCTGTGACAAACTGCCCCATCTCGCGTCCTTCAATGACCATCCCGTCAATCACCTGAATTGCCCCGGTCACGTTTTTATCCAAAATCTGTCTGAGCAAGCGGCTGAACACTTCCGTATCTACTGCGCCAAGCGTCTCAAGCACTTTTTCATATGTCAGTTCCTGCCCGAGATAGAATGCAATACACTGATCCAAAAGGCTCAATGCATCCCGCATGGAACCATCTGCTGCCTTGGCAATGTAACGGATTGCCCGCTCCTCCACATTTACCTGCTCTTTTTTCATAAGATCCGTCAGGCGTCCTGCAATCGTATCAATGGAAATTCTCCGGAAATCGTATCGCTGGCAACGAGATAAAATCGTTATCGGAATCTTGTGTGCTTCCGTTGTGGCAAGAATAAAAATAACGTATGACGGTGGCTCCTCCAACGTTTTTAACAGTGCGTTGAACGCTCCTATGGAAAGCATATGAACCTCATCGATAATGTATACTTTGTATTTTCCTTCGGTCGGACGGTATTCCACTTCCTCACGGATCTGACGGATATTGTCCACGCCATTGTTGGACGCCGCATCGATCTCGATCACATTCATGGAACTGCCCGCCGCGATTGCTTTACAGGTCGGACATTCCCCACAAGGGCTGCCATCCACCGGATGCTCACAGTTGACTGCTTTTGCAAAAATTTTTGCGATCGTCGTTTTACCGGTTCCTCTTGTTCCGCAAAATAAGTAGGCATGTCCGATACGATCTGCTTTTATCTGGTTTTTCAAAGTTGTTACGATATGATCCTGTCCTTTTACATCTTCAAATTCCTGTGGACGGAATTTCCGGTACAACGCCGTATATGACATGCTGTTTTTCCTCTCTTAGTTATGCCCGGCTCTGACGATGCAGTTTGCCGGGCATTCGTTTTTTATGTTTTTAATCACCAAAACTGATTCCGATACGTTTTGCCTCCTGAATCATCTGGCAGTCCGGATCAACGGTTTTCAATTTGCCGGAAACCTCTGCCAATGGCACACGTTTTGTCTCTCCATTGATCATTGCAATCATGCAGCCGTAATCTTCCTCAATGATTGCCTGTGCTGCTGCAGAGCCAAGTCTGGTACAGAGCACTCTGTCATATGGACATGGGCTTCCGCCCCGCTGTGTATGTCCCGGAACCGTAACACGGACCTCAACGCCTGCTGCTTCATAAATCTGATCCGCAATCTCATAGGAAACGGACGGATATTTGCGGTCGGCCACTTTTGCCTTGTATGCTTTCTTTGTCAGGGATGAATCCTCCTTGGAAATCGCACCTTCCGCAACTGCAAGAATTGTAAATCCTTTTCCTGCTTTTGTTCTCTTGTTGATAGCTCCTATCACTTTATTGATATCATATGGAATCTCCGGAAGCAGGATAATGTCCGCACCACCGGCAATTCCTGCATATAACGTCAGCCAGCCGACTTTGTGTCCCATAACTTCCACGATAAATACACGGTTGTGAGAAGCTGCTGTCGTATGAATGCAGTCGATCGCCTCTGTCGCAATGTTGATCGCGCTCTGGAAACCAAAGGTAACATCGGTTCCATAAATATCATTATCGATTGTCTTTGGAAGATGAACCACATTTAAGCCCTCTTCCCGGAGAAGGTTTGCCGTTTTCTGCGTTCCATTGCCGCCAAGGATCACAAGACAGTCCAGATTTAATTTATGATAAGTCTGCTTCATTGCCTCTACTTTATCGAGACCATTCTCATCCGGCACACGCATCTGTTTGAATGGCTGACGGGAAGATCCTAAGATTGTTCCACCTTTCGTGAGGATTCCGGAAAAATCTGCTGAAGTCAAAAGACGGTAATCTCCATAGATCAGCCCTTTGTATCCATTGTGAAATCCGTATATCTCAAGTTCATCAACATTTTCACTCAAACCTTTTACCACACCACGCATAGCAGCATTCAGTGCCTGACAGTCGCCGCCGCTTGTGAGCATTCCTATTCTTAACATATGTCTGCTCCTTTCTATGTTGCCTGTGTATAACTTTATCATTACTATGAGCCATAATAGTTTATCCACATTCTGTATACAATACCAGTAAAATTATAACTTATTTTTATGGTGGAGACAATAAGGGACAAAGGATTTTTCATTTGCGGCAATCCTATTGACAAAAATTCCCCTGTCTCTTTTTCCAAAACGTGCTATAATACATGTGGAAAATTTGTGTAGAAAGCAGGTAGTATTGTGGATAAGTTAGATATAAAATTGTGGACACTTGCGTCCAAAGGCCAGATCGTTCCTGACCGTTCATTACTGAAGACACCGGAACAGATTGAAATGATCAAAAAAAGTGCAGAACTGAACACCGCAGTTCTCGACCATGTAGCAGCTCATATTCATGCAGGAATGAGCACTGCCGAAATTGACAAACTTGTATATGATTTCACAACAGAGCACGGAGGAATCCCGGCGCCTCTGAATTATGAGGGATTCCCGAAGAGCGTATGTACTTCCATCAACAACGTCATCTGCCACGGTATCCCAAGTGAAAATGAGATTCTAATCGATGGAGATATCATCAACGTAGATGTGTCTACGATTTTAAACGGATATTTCTCTGATGCATCCCGTATGTTCACGATCGGTGACGTATCACCGGAAGCCGAACGTATTGTCCGTGTTACAAAAGAATGCGTAGAGCTTGGACTTAAAGCAGCAAAACCTTGGGGACATCTTGGAGACATTGCTTATGCGATCAATTCACATGCACAGGAAAATGGATATTCTGTCGTAGAGGAGATCGGCGGCCATGGAATCGGTCTGGAATTCCACGAAGAGCCATTCGTAAGTTATGTTACTCCGAAGGGCAGTGAGATGGTTCTGGTTCCTGGTATGATGTTCACGATCGAGCCGATGATCAATCAGGGTTCTCCGGAATTCTATGTAGATGAAGACAACGGATGGACCGTTTATACGGATGACGACGGTCTTTCTGCTCAGATTGAATATATGGTTCTTATTAAAGAAGATGGTGTAGAAGTTCTTACAAAATAATATAATTTTGCATTATCGAAACCAGATCTTACATTATTATGTTTGTGTAAAAACGTAAAAAAAGATTACCGGAAAACGCACTACATTTTCCGGTAATCTTTTTATTTTCTTTATTTCACTATTAGTCTGTTTGTATCTTCTTTACAAAATTCACTATTAGCCGGTCCATACCCATTCTACAAAATATACAGCCAGTCATGATCCTCTTCATTTCTCATTCCCAGTACAAGTGCCGAATGTGGTCCCATGTTCGCAACCACTTCTCCGTCTTCTACCAGATACTCTTCGTACTCTGTTGTATATCCATCTTTGTAAGAATATAGCAGACGTTTCATGCGGCATTTTATCGGAATCTCTGCTTCCCATACAGGAACTTTTACTTCCGCACGTTCGCTGCGGTTATTGATCACAACAATGATCCGGTCATGCCCTTTAAATCTCGCATAAGACAGGATATTTTCCTCTCCGCCAAGGATCTTCAACGAACCGGTCTTAAGTGCCGGATGCTCTTTGTGGATGCGGATTGCTTCTTTGTGGAATGCGATCAGTTCCTGATCTTCATGTCCCCACGGATAGGTTCTTCTGTTATCCGGATCTGTAAATCCACAGACACCAGCCTCATCACCATAATATACCGTCGGAGCTCCGACCCAGGTCATCTGCATAACAACCGCTTCACGCATAACCGCTTTATTCACATACTCGTTCGCAGCTTCCGGTCCCAGATGTTCCACACGGCCAACCATGTGATTCGTTCTCGTTAAGAATCTGGAATGATCATGGTTGGAAAGCTCATTCATCGCCACCTGAAGTGACGGAGTCAGCATGTTCGACATGTGATGTGCCATCGAACCGATAAAGTTATCGATGTTGCCAAGGAGCTCTTCTCTCGCCTCATCACTATGCTTTTCCATTCCGGTCAGGAACCATGTAACCGGCTCCATGAACGCATCATAGTTCATAACGGTATCCCACTCATCCCCCTTAAGCCAGTCACTCGGATCGCCGTAATGTTCGGCAAGGATCAGTGCATTCGGATTTGCATCTTTCACGGCTCTTCGGAATTTCTGCCAGAACTCGTGATTGTATTCATTGCTGCGTCCCAGGTCTGCTGCCACATCCAGACGCCATCCATCTACATTATACGGCGGCGATACCCATTTCCGTCCGATATATAAGATATAATTTTCCAGTTTTACAGAATCTTCGTAATTCAGTTTCGGCAGAGTATCATGTCCCCACCAGCCATCGTAATTGCCATTATACGGCCAGTTCTCCGGTCCTTCTTTGAAGAAACGGAAGTAGCTTCTGTACGGACTGTCTGCCGATACATAAGCACCCGGTTCATAATCCGCTTCACCTTCGTAAATTCTCTCACGGTCCATCCATTTATTGAATGAACCACAGTGGTTGAACACGCCGTCCAGAATCACTTTCATTCCACGGCGATGTAATTCCTCCACCAGTTTAATGAACAACTCATTACTTGCTTCCAGGTTCTTAAGACCTGTCGTGCGTTTTTTATACTTCGTTGCCTGACTGTTGTCCGTCACACCATTCGGAAGCACCTCGCCTCCGTCATCTACGATCTTTCCATAATGCGGATCGATATAATCATAATCCTGGATATCGTATTTGTGGTTGGACGGTGACACAAATAACGGATTAAAATATACGACTTCTACGCCCAGGTCCTGCAGATAATCAAGCTTATCCATGACTCCCTGCAAGTCTCCTCCATAGAACTCTCTTACACCCATGTTCGCCGGATATTTGTCCCAGTTCGTTACTCTCTGCGAATAATCCCCAATGTAGTAATACTCATTCGTCTCTACATCATTTGACTTATCTCCGTTATAAAAGCGGTCTGTAAATATCTGATACATAACCGCTCCCTTTGCCCAGTCCGGTGTGGAAAATCCGGGTACTACAACAAAATTATAGTACTCCAGGATCTCTCGAGAGATTCCACATCGTCCATAATAATATTTTTCTGTCCCAGACTGCACTTCGAAACAATATCTGAACGGCTCTTCCCCCAGACGTGTCTCGAACGTATAATAATCAAACTCTCCCTGTGTGCATTCTTTTTCCATTACATATGTGTCAGCTGATGTCACAAGCCCTACTCTGTCTGCATCATCCTTCGCCGTACGGAACCGGAATGTCACCAGTTCGTTTTCTTTCGGTTCAGGGGGATACACATATCCTTCTGTTCCATCACAAAATAAAGCCGCCTTATTCATATAACTAACACCTCTCTCATTTTTTGCTCTCGGAAAGGAGCACGCTTTCTTCTAGTCTTCTGATACATCTTCCGGGAACAGCGCTTCAAATTCTTCCCGGGAAATCTTTTCTTTTTCCAACAGAAGATCTGCGCATGCATGCAGAACATCATCATATTTTCTAATGATATGTCTTGCTCTGTCATAACATTCATCAATAATTCTCTTTACTTCCTGGTCGATCACAGTCGCCACGCCCTCTCCGTAGCCTCTTGCTGTGTGCGCCAGATCACGTCCGATGAACACCTCATTGTTGTCATCATCATAGTTAATAAGTCCGACTGCCTCTGACATACCGAACTTCGTAACCATGGATTTGGCCAGGCCCGTTGCCTGCTTGATATCCTGAGATGCACCGGTTGTAATATCATCAAATACTTCTTCTTCGGCTACACGTCCGCCAAGTGCTACCGTAATATCCTGAAGCATCTTTCCTTTTGTATTAAACATCTCATCCTTTTCCGGAAGCGGCATCGTATATCCGCCCGCACTTCCCGTCGGGATGATTGAAACACTGTATACAGGTCCCACATCCGGAAGCACATGGAACAAGATCGCATGCCCTGCTTCGTGGAATGCTGTGATTCTCTTCTCTTTTTCGGAAATAACGCGGCTCTTCTTCTCCGCACCAATTCCGACTTTGACAAATGCCTTTTTTATGTCTTCCTGTTTTAAGAATACTCTGTTATCCTTTGCAGCCAGAATTGCTGCTTCGTTCAAGAGATTTTCCAGATCAGCTCCGGTAAATCCTGCCGTTGTCTGCGCGATCTGCTGCAAATCGATCTCTTCACTTAACGGTTTCCCCTTCGCATGTACCTTGAGGATCTCTTCACGGCCCTTAATATCCGGTCTTCCGACCATAACCTTACGGTCGAATCGTCCCGGACGTAAGATTGCAGGGTCAAGAATATCCACACGGTTTGTAGCCGCCATCACAATGATGCCTTCATTGACGCCGAATCCGTCCATCTCTACCAGCAACTGGTTCAGTGTCTGCTCACGCTCATCGTGTCCGCCGCCCATTCCGGTTCCACGGCGTCTTGCAACTGCATCGATCTCATCGATGAAAATGATACACGGCGCATTCTTCTTCGCTTCCTCGAACAAGTCTCTGACACGGGAAGCTCCGACACCAACGAACATTTCCACAAAGTCTGAACCGGAAATCGTAAAGAACGGAACTCCTGCTTCTCCGGCAACTGCTTTGGCAAGCAGCGTCTTACCGGTTCCCGGAGGGCCTACTAACAGTACACCTTTCGGGATTCTTGCTCCCACCTGGATATATTTCTTCGGAGACTTCAGGAAATCAACGATCTCCTCCAGTTCCTCTTTTTCTTCTTCCAGACCTGCCACCTGGGCAAATGTCACTTTCTTGTCACGGTCTGTACTCAGTCTTGCACGGCTCTTTCCGAAATTCATTGCTTTCGAATTGGCCCCGCCGCCCTGACGGTTCATCAGACCAAAGATCAGGAACACTCCGACCAGTGTAAGGATAACCGGCAGAAATGTAGTTGCTGCCCAGCTGTCCTGTGGAATATCCGGCATGGTATAATCCACATTCTGCTCTTTCAGGTAATCCTGGATCTCATTTACATCGGAGACATACAGATATCTGACATTATCGGAACTGTCATCTCCCTTCAGCGTAATCTCCACGCGCCCCGTCGGAACGCTCTTGTTCTGATTCACTTCTACAGACTCGATCTTGTCGTTCTGAACCAGCTGTTGGAATTTCTTCCAGGAAATTTCTTTCTCTCGTTGATCGAACTGATTGGTAAACCACAGTGCTGCGAACAAAAATACGACAAACACGAGGAATACAACACCATTCAGCCCTCTCGCTTTCTTATTATTCAATTTTCAGGCTCCTTTCTTATGCCGCGCCTTATTTCACGCCCTCTACCACTCCGATGAATGGAAGATTTCTGTATCTCTGGGCGTAATCCAGTCCATATCCCACAACGAATTCGTCCGGGATATTGAATCCGACATAATCTACTTTTACATCTTTTACTCTTCTTTCCGGTTTATCCAGAAGCGTACAGAGCTTCATGCTCTTTGGATTTCTCTTAGATAAGATGTCCATCAGATAATATAATGTTCTTCCGGAGTCAATAATATCCTCCACGATCAGTACATTTTTTCCTTCCAGTGTCTCATCTAAGTCTTTTGCGATCTTAACAACACCGCTTGACTTCGTTCCGTCACCGTAGCTGCTGACACTCATAAAGTCCATTGATACCGGAACGGTGATTCTCTTCGCCAGTTCGCACATGAAGAATACGCCACCCTTCAATACACAGATCAGATGTACCTGCTTTCCGGCATAATCTTTGCTGATCTGTTCGCCAAGCTCTTTGATTCTCTTTGCAACATCCTCTTCAGGAACTAATACTTTTACTCTCTCTGCCATCTTCTTCTCCTCCGTTAAATTCTATTTCCAGAATTCTTCTGGTTTTATCTGTAACCTGATATGCCTGGTTCTGTCTGTATCCGATGATCCACAGGATGTGGCTGCCGTCTGCTGCCAGCCAGATCTTCTCCCTGTCTTCTCTCGGGACTTTCACATTGACAAAATACTTTTTCAGGCTCTGTGTACTGCCGTTTTTGTCAATCGTAATATAGTCTCCAGGCTGCTTATGTCTTATTTTTACAGTGCTCTTAATTATATCATAGTCAAACCATTTCGTGTAGGTTTTTTTAGGAAATACACTGGTTTGTGGTGTTCGTTCCAGTATGCGCATCTGTACCGGCGGCTTAGAATTTTCTCCGGATTTTTCTTTATCCTTCACTTTATGAAGCCAGATTCCTTCGTAACACCTTTCCCCGGTCATCTCATAAGGCAGCATAATCTTCCGTCCGGTCTGATGTTCCATCAGTTCTTCCACCAGTTTTACGTGGATCTGTTCAATATCTTTTTTACGTCCTGCCGTTTCGCACAACAGTTCATGGATCAGAAACGTCCGGACAGTCTCATTTACACTTCGGAAACCCTCTTCCAGGATCACTACTCCATCTGCTTTATCTTGTTTGGGTTTTACGCAGTATTTTCTGCATTTTTCCACTTCCTCTTCCATAAATGCCCACACTGTCCGCATTTGCTCCATCGTATCCGCCATATGTGAAACAGCTCTTGGATTAATCTCTCGTTCCAGGTATGGGATCACATGATTTCTAAGACGATTCCTTGTATAATGGTCTTCCAGATTCGTCTCATCGGTACAATAGTCTATATTATTTTCTTTTAAATATTCTTCGATTTCCTGTCTTCTTACCCCCAGAAGCGGCCGGATATACTTTCCGTCAACCGGACTGATCCCGCCGATCCCTTTAAGACCACATCCACGGCTTAAATTCCACAGAAGTGTCTCCGCATTGTCATTCTGATGATGCGCCAGCGCAATCCTCGTTCCGTTTTTCCGGTGACAGACTTCTTCGAATATATGTCTTCTGACATTCCTTCCTGCCTCTTCGAGCGTCAGCTTCTGTTCTTTCGCATATCTTCCGACATCTTCATGAAAAGCCAGAAGTTCAACATCCAGCTTCTCACAAAGGGCTCTGACGTAATTCTCATCTGCATCCGCACTTTCTCCGCGAAGTCCGTGATGAATATGCACTACCGTCAACCCAAACCGCATTTCCTTTTGAAGTTTTACAAGCATGAAAAGAAGGCATACGGAGTCTGCACCTCCCGATACGCCTGCAATTACATGATCTTTTTCCTGCAGCATATGGTATTTTTTCACATATGCCCTCACCCGTTCATACATTCCGGTCTTCCTTTTTATCTGATTTGTTTTCATATTTTTTCGAAATATATAACTCTTTTATTTGTTTCGATATCATGATAAATATATATAATTTCTTATAGAAAGTCAACTTATCGGAAAGTCAGCTCACGCCCCACAGGCCGATCACAAGGATCGTCATATCATCCAGTGGCATTTCTCCCGAATATTTCAACACCTCACTTAGAATGCTTCTTGCAAACTCTGTCGGATTTACAATATTCGTGTTTTGAATAATATCTATCATCTGTTCTTCCTGTTCTTTTGCCGGAAGTGCATCCAGAACTCCGTCCGTCACCATGACCACATAATCCCCGGATTCCAGATCACACACTTCCCGGTCAATCTCAATATTCTGTATAACCCCGATCGGAAGTGTTGTTGATACAATTTTTTCAACTTTATCCTTCTTTTTGATAAATGTTGCGGCCGCGCCCGCCTTTACAAATTCACAGCTTCCACGATACAGATCAAACAGACATACATCCAGTGTGCAGAATTTCACTTCTTCCCTTCCGATCACCAGCGCCGTATTCATCATCTGCACCGCCGTCTCTACCGGGAATCCTGCCTCTAACAGTTCTTCTAACATTTCTACCACCATCGTACTGTCCCGGAATGCTTCTTCTCCCGATCCCATTCCATCAGAAAGCGCGATTCCTTTGCGGCCTCCCGGCAGATCTTTCATAAGAAAAGTATCCCCAGATATCTGCTCCAGTCCTTTTCCGATCCGGGCAATCCCCTGAAGCGTCTGGAATTTCGCACCTTCCACACATGCAATGGTGCCATATTCCCCTCCTATCACAAGTCGTTCTCCCTGTCTTGGGATCATGGTTCTTCCTATACATTTTCCCACCAGAAATGCGATATCTTTTGCAAGGATTACCCGTCCCTTAACCGCTTTTACCGTCAGATGTACCTCATATTTTCCCTGCTGGGTCATATAAAATACAATCGATAACATCTTTACATTCTCTTTTTTTAAGGCTGTTTTTATACGTTTTTCCAGATATTCATCCTGAAAGATCCCCGCATCCAGTTCTCTGGTTGTATACTGTATCATCTTTGCAAAGCTTGTAAGCTGTGTGGCATATCCTTCTCTTGTCTGCAGCATCCTGTGATTCCACATCAATATCTGTTTGGCATTTTCAAACACTTCCAGACTTTCCCTTAGGAAACGCGGCGCAAGCATGCATTGCCTTTTCAGTCTTTTTTTCAATTCCATATTCAGTTCTGCACCATACTCTTCTGCTGCACACATGATTTCATACATCATCTGATATGTTTTCTCCCGCCTCTCGCCGAGACACACTTCTTTTCGCTCACAACCGGCACAGACATTCCCCGTTACTTTGTCAAACATTTCATCAATTTCTTCTTTGGACAATGTTCCTTTATAATGCTCCATATTTAAAAATGTTTTTGATAGATGCTGCAGAGACTCCGCAAATTTGTCCATCTGCACCACATATGGATTCACAAATATTTCCTGTTCTTTTATCCGTGCCACTTTATTGCTCCCCTTTCGACCTTTTCTTTTTATTTCCCCGATAAACAGAAAAAAGCTTCAGGAATCTCTTCCTGAAGCTTATCATTTGTTCCGAGTACTCTTATTTTGCTTTGAAAATTATCTCATTATTATGTACCAGACCCAGCTTTTCTTTCGCTACGTCTTCTACGTATTTGTCTGTTCCGACATATTTATCTAATTCTTTGATCTCTTTTGACCGGTCTTTTTCTGCCTGGATCTGCTCTTTCAGTTCTGTCTCCTGCGCCTGATATTCTCTGTTCTTCGCCTTTAACGTCATACTGTTCGCAGACACCATAACTGTCAGCAAAAGAACAACAGCACTAATCGCCAGCACACTTCTCTTATGATCCTGAGAACGCCTGCACTGC
>ENA-OUQH01002399-OUQH01002399.1-human-gut-metagenome-genome-assembly--contig:-NODE-2399-length-11663-cov-2.984838_pt1 | contig 11663 bp, 8 predicted proteins | sample MGYA00237948_ERZ548828 | MGnify/ENA primary metagenome ERZ548828 (study PRJEB26490, sample SAMN05194711) | human gut metagenome | biome: terrestrial biome; feature: human-associated habitat; material...
CCACCTCCCCTTTCAGGGCAGGCTTAGTGTTTGAGTTTGGACAGTACCAAAAGGCGCCCCTTTACGGGGAGCTGGCAATACGCCGTGAGGCGGGTTGACTGAGGGGTTGACGTAAACAACAGAAGCCTCGCTGCAACCCCTCCGTCTGCTCGTTGCACTCGCAGCCACCTCCCCTTTCAGGGCAGGCTTAGTGTTTGAGTTTGGACAGTACCAAAAGGCTCCCCTTTACGGGGAGCTGGCAATACGCCGTGAGGCGGATTGACTGAGGGGTTGACGTAAACAACAGAAGCCTCGTTGCAACCCCTCCGTCTGCTCGTTGCACTCGCAGCCACTTTCCCCGCCAGCGGGGACAGCTTTTGGGTATTTATTTACTCCTTATACGTTTTCTTCACTATCTCCATCAGCAGCTCGCACATTTTTTCAAGGCTTTGTATGCTTATGAACTCCTTGTTGCCGTGGAAGTTATAGCCGCCGGTGCAGAGATTGGGGCAGGGCAGGCCCATGTAGGAAAGGCGCGCGCCGTCCGTGCCGCCGCGTATGGGCACTATTTCGGGAACTATATCAAGCGCCTCCATCGCCGCCTTCGCCGTGTCTATCAGGTGCATGTGTGGCAGTATCTTTTCCTTCATGTTATAATAGCTGTCCTTCAGCGTAAGCTCCAGCGTCCCTTCGCCGTAGCGTGCGTTTATGAAGTCCGCCGCGCGGCGCATGAGAGCCTTGCGCGCCTCAAACCTTGCCATGTCGTGGTCGCGTATTATATAGCTTGCCTTCGTCTGCTCCACGCTACCCTCTATGCTGCCAAGGTGGAAGAAGCCTTCGTAGCCTTCCGTGTGCTCAGGCCGCTCAAACGCGGGCAGAAGCGCGTTGAACTCCTCGAAAACGTGTATGGAATTGACCATTTTGTCCTTCGCCCCGCCGGGGTGTATGTTTTGGCCGTGCACGAGCACCTTCGCGCCTGCGGCGTTGAAGTTTTCGTATTCTATTTCGCCTATCGGGCCGCCGTCAACGGTGTATGCAAAGTCCGCATCGAAGCCCTTCACGTCGAAAAGCGTGGCCCCGTTGCCAACTTCCTCGTCCGGCGTGAAGCCTATGGCTATCCTGCCGTGGCGTATGGACTTATCCTTTATAAGCGTTTCGGCCATTGTCATTATCTCCGCAACGCCCGCCTTGTCGTCCGCGCCAAGCACCGTTGTGCCGTCCGTAACTATCAAATCCTGCCCGGCAAGCGCCTTCATGTACGGGAAAACATCCGTGCCTATACTGACGGAATCGTTCAGCTTTATGCTGCCGCCATCGTAGCTTTCAACTATGCGGGGGTTCACGCTCTGCTCCCCTGCCCATTCAACCGTGTCCATATGCGCAATGAAGCCGAGCGTGGGTAGGCTTTCATCCGTTGCGGGTATAAAGCCGTATACGTAGCAATGCCCGTCCAGCCTAACGTCCTCAAGGCCAATCTCCCGCATTTCCGCCTCTATCATGCGGGCAAGGTTGAATTGCTTTTGCGTGCTGGGGATGCTCTCCACGCCGTCCGCCGAGCGCGTATCCACCTTGACATAGCGCAGGAAGCGTTCGGTTACATTTGATAGTTTCTTATCCATAGTTATACCTCCAAGCTAAAAATTAGTTAGACTAAAACAATTATTTATGCCTGTTGCACATTTTAACACAATCAGTTATAATGTGAAAGTACTAATTGGGGCTAAAAAATAAAGAGATTAGCCTAAAAATTTTGTTGAATGAGTAAATTATCCGAACTTTTTGCGATATGCACCGAAGGGGGACGCTATGGACCACATTGCCGGAGTACGATGCACCGTTTGCGGGCGAGTTATGCCGTATCGGGAGCAGATGACCTGCCCCCATTGCGGCGAAAAGGGCATACTGGACATTTTGTTCGACTATGACTATATAAAAAAGGGCTTTACCAAAAAGAGCCTTGCCGATAATCACGATAATTCAATGTTCCGCTATGCGCCGCTTATGCCGGTGCAGCCGCGGGACTTTTCTCGTTTTCTGCGCGTTGGCTGGACCCCGCTCTATCCTTCCAATAAGCTGGGTGCGGAGCTTGGCATAAAGGCGCTCTATATCAAGGACGATGGGCTCAACCCCACAGCCTCGCTCAAGGACAGGGCAAGCGCGGTTGCCGTGGCTAAGGCGCTGGAGCTTGGATACGATACCATAGCCTGCTCCTCCACCGGCAACGCCGCAAGCTCCCTTGCGGGCAACGCGGCGCGCATGGGCGTTAAGGCCGTTATATTCGTGCCGGAGCGCGCGCCGGAGGGCAAGGTGGCTCAGCTTATGATATTCGGTGCAAAGGTAATAAGCGTGCAGGGCAATTACCGCGAAACGTTCGAGCTTTCCCGCGCGGCGATAGATAAATACGGCTATTATAATAGAAACGCCGGCATAAACCCCACCCTTACCGAAGGCAAAAAGACCGTTGCGCTTGAAATTGCGGAGCAGCTTAATTGGTCTGTTACCGATTGGGTAGCCGTTTCCGTGGGCGACGGCTGCACCATAGGCGGCGTATACAACGGCTTCCATGATTTATATGAACTGGGCTTCATAGAGCGTATACCCAAAATACTTGGCGTGCAGTCCACGGGCTGCTGCCCGTTCGTGGATGCGGCGCGGGAGAACCGCGACCTTATCCCGGCGGAGGAAAACACGCTTGCCGACTCGATAGCCGTAGGCGTGCCGCGTAACCCGAAAAAGGCGCTGCGCGCGGTAAGCGCGTCTAACGGCGCATGGATTGCCGTGAGCGATGAGGATATTCTTGCCACGATGGGCATACTGGGCCGCAGCGAAGGTATTTTCGGCGAACCTGCGGGCGTTACGGCAACCGCGGGCGTTATGAAGGCGGTGCAGCAGGGCATAATAAAGCCCAACGAGACCGTGACCACCATAAGCACCGGCAGCGGACTGAAGGACGTGAAGAACGCGCTGCGTGCGGCGGGCCGGCCGCATAAGTGTGCACCGAGCATAGAAGCGCTGGAGGCTTCCGGCATAATATAAGCTTTGCCCCGCCCGCCAGACAGGGCAAAAGTCAGGCGCGGCGGTAAGCATAAAATTATCCCCAAATAAACACAACAGGAGGAGAAACAAACATGAAAAAGCTGATTGCGGTCGCTCTCGTACTGGTGCTTGCCCTGAGCCTGGTAGCGTGCAGCAGCGAGACCAACAACACCCAAGGCAACAAGGACGTGAAAATAGGCGTTATCCTCGTACACGACGAGAATACCGGCTATGACGAAGCCCACATCAACGGCATCAAGAAGGCCCTTGAAACCTGCGGCATCCCCAACGACACCGACCATGTTGTATGGAAATACAACGTACCCGAGGACGAGAAGTGCCACGATGCGGCTATCGAGCTTGTTGAAGCCGGCTGCACCCACATCTTCTCCGACAGCTACGGCCATCAGGCTTATATGCAGCAGGCCGCTACCGAAAATCCGGACGTAGTGTTCGCCTCCATGACCGGCGACACCGCGGCCCTGAGCGGACTGAAGAACTTCAAGAACGCCTTCTGCAATACCTATGAATCCCGCTACGTTTCCGGCGTTGTTGCCGGCATGAAGCTGCAGGAGCTTGTGAACGACGGTAAGGTTGCCGCCGATAACATGGACGAAAACGGCAACATAAAGCTTGGCTACGTCGGCGCATACCCCTATGCCGAGGTTGTTTCCGGCTACACCGCTTTCTTCCTTGGCGTGCAGAGCATAGTTCCCAACGTTGTTATGGACGTTCTCTACACCAGCTCCTGGTTTGATCCGGTAGCCGAAGGCGAAGCCGCCAATACCCTCATGTCCCGCGGCTGCATCATAATCAGCCAGCATGCAGACTCCACCGGCGCTCCCTCCGCCTGCCAGGCCGCTCAGGAAGCCGGCACCACCGTGTACTGCGTGGGCTACAATATAGACATGCTGCCCGCTGCCCCCACCGCCGCGCTGACCAGCGCCCAGAACGACTGGAGCGTATATTACACCTATGCGTTCAACTGCGCGCTTAAGGGCGAGGATATAGCGACCGACTGGGCCAAGGGCTATGCCGAAGGCGCCAACATGATATCCAAGCTGGGCGAAAGCTGCGCCGCCGGCACCGCCGAGAAGGTTGCCGAGGTTGAAAAGGGCATAAAGGAAGGCACCCTGAACGTGTTCGATTGCTCCAAGTTCACCGTTGGCGGCGAAACCGTGACCAGCTTCCTGGCCATCGATACCAACGGCGATTTCCAGGGCGACGAAGGCGAAGCCATTACCGACGGCGTGTTCCATGAATCCACGCTGCGCAGCGCGCCCTACTTCAGCCTGAAGATAGACGGCATAAACGAGCTGAACAACAACTGATTCAAAAAATCCTATAGGGAAGGCGGCTTTTGCCGCTTTCCCTACTTTTCTTTTGGCGGAATATATTTTATAATAATTATTGGATTCTATTGGGCTTTATCTCCCCCATAAACTTATACGCACGAGGTACACTGAATTGGAAGCTAACTTAGCAGTACGCATGGTAAACATTACAAAAACGTTTTCGCATGTGGTAGCCAACAACAACATTACGCTGGAAATACACCGGGGCGAGATACTTTCCCTCCTCGGCGAAAACGGCAGCGGAAAAACAACCCTTATGAATATGCTCTCCGGCATATATTTCCCCGACAGCGGGCAGATATATGTTAACGGGGAGGAGGTAAGCATCGCCTCCCCCAAGGATGCGCTGGATCTGCATATAGGCATGATACATCAGCATTTCAAGCTGGTGGATGTGTTTACCGCGGCGGAAAACATTATCCTTGGCCTTAACGAAAAGCCGGTGCTTGATCTCAACGGCGTGCGCAAGGCGGTCAAGGAAATATGCGATCGCTATGGTTTTGTTATAGATCCGGATAAAAAAGTATATGATATGTCCGTTTCCGAAAAGCAGACGCTTGAAATAGTTAAGGTGCTTTACCGCGGGGCAGACATTTTGATATTGGATGAACCCACCGCCGTGCTTACCCCGCAGGAAACGGAGAAGCTTTTCGCCGTTATGCGCAACATGAAGGCGGACGGGAAGAGCATTGTTATAATAACCCATAAGCTGCACGAGGTTATGGAAATAAGCGACCGCGTGGCGGTGCTTAGAAAGGGCGAATATATAGGCGAGGTACCCACAAGCCAAACCAACCCGCAGCAGCTTACGGACATGATGGTGGGCAAGGCCACCACGCTGAATATAGACAGGCCCGAGCCTAACGGCCTTACCGAGCGCCTTATAATAAAGAACCTTACCGTAAAGGATGCGGACGGCGTGAAGAAGCTTTCAAACGTGAGCTTCACGGCCTACGGCGGGGAAATACTGGGCATAGCGGGCATATCCGGCAGCGGGCAGAGGGAACTGCTTGAGGCTATAGCCGGCCTGCAGGATCCGGAGGAAGGCTCGAGCATAATGTTCATTCCGCCGGACAGGGAAGCATCCGAATTGGTCGGGCGCGATCCGGAGGATATATACAAAAGCGGCGTAGGCCTTGCATTTGTGCCGGAGGACAGGTTCGGCATGGGCCTTGTCGGCAGCATGGATTTGGTGGATAACATAATGCTGAGAAGCTATAAATCCGGCAAGTCTCCCATTGCGGACAGGAAGCACCCGCGCGAGCGCGCGAATAAAATAGTTGAAGAGCTGGAGGTCGTAACGCCTAACCTCGGCACTCCGCTAAGGCGGCTGAGCGGCGGCAACGTGCAGAAAATATTGGTGGGCCGCGAAATAGCGGCGGAGCCTTCGTTGCTTATGACGGCATACGCCGTGCGCGGATTGGACATAAACACTTCGTATACCATATATCACCTGCTCAACGAGCAGAAGGCGAAGGGCGCGGCGGTAATATACGTTGGCGAGGATTTGGACGTTCTGCTTGAGCTTTGCGACAGGATAGTGGTGCTGTGCGCCGGCCGGGTCAGCGGAATAGTGAACGGCCGCAGCGCAAGGAAGGAAGAGGTTGGATTGCTGATGACAAGGCTTAGCGGAAAGGAGAACGCAAATGAGTAAAGCAAAAAAGCACGAGCCGCTCGTTCATATAACCAAGCGCGGCACGCTGCCCCTTTGGCATAATCTTGCCATCCGCGCGATAGGCCTTGCGGCGGCGTTGGTGGTATGCGCAATCGTACTTTATGCGCTTACCGGCCTTAACCCCCTCAAAATTTACGGCGCAATGTTCAAGGGCGCTTTCGGCTCCGCCAGGCGCGTATGGACGACCATACGCGAAATCATGATGCTCCTTTGCATAGGCGTGGGCCTTGCGCCCGCGTTCAAAATGCGCTTTTGGAACATAGGCGGCGAAGGCCAGGTTTTGGTCGGCGGCGTTGCGGCCGCGGCCTGCATGATTTATCTTGCGCCGAATATGCCGCTTGCGCCTGTGCTTTTGATAATGTTTGTGCTAAGCGCGCTTGCGGGCGCAATATGGGGGCTTATACCCGCCGTGTTCAAGGCACGCTGGAACACCAATGAAACGCTCTTCACGCTTATGATGAACTACATTGCGCTTCAGATAACGTCCTTCTGCGTTTCAAAGTGGGAGAATCCCTACGGCTCCAACACCGTTGGCATAATCAACCCGACTACAAACGCCGGCTGGTTCCCCAGCATTTTCGGCCAGCAGTATATGCTAAACGTCATAATAGTCGTGCTCATTGCCGCTGCAATGTATCTTTATCTTAAATACAGCAAGCAGGGCTTTGAAATTGCCGTTGTTGGCGAAAGCATGAACACCGCGCGCTACGCCGCAATAAACGTTAAGCGCGTAATAATCCGCACGGTCATGATATCCGGCGCAATCTGCGGCATAGCGGGCTTCATCGCCGTTGCCGGCGCAGGACACACCATTTCAACAAGCACAGCCGGCGGGCGCGGCTTCACGGCCATAATAGTCGCCTGGCTTTCCAAGTTTAATTCGTTCATAATGCTTGGCGTATCGTCGCTGCTGGTATTCCTTCAGCGCGGCGCAAGCGAAATTGCTTCCCAGTTCGACCTTAACGATTTCGTATCCGAAATGATAAAGGGCATGATACTCTTCTTTATACTGGGCAGTGAATTCTTCATCAATTTCAAGGTGCATTTCCGCACCGCGCGAAAGGAGACGGAAAATAAATGAGCCAGATCGTTTCCCTTTTTCAGGCGGCCGTATACTTCGGCACGGTAATACTTTTCGGCGCAGTGGGCGAAATATTAGCCGAAAAGAGCGGCAATCTTAACCTTGGCGTGCCGGGCATAATGTACATGGGCGGCATTGCGGGGCTTATAGCTGCGTTTTTGTATGAAAACGGCACGGCGAATCCCGTTCCGGCCGTTGCAATATTGGTAACGCTTGCGGCGGCATTCGTAATGTCCATGATAGGCGGGCTTATATATTCCGTTTTAACAATAACCCTGCGCGCCAACCAGAACGTTACCGGCCTTACGCTGACCATATTCGGCAGCGGCTTCGCCAACCTTTTCGGCGGCAATCTTAACAAAATGGCCGGCGGTGCGGGCCAGATCTCCGTTGCCTTCACCAGCGGCGTTTACCGCACCAAGATTCCCTTTTTGTCCGACAGCACGGGTGTTTTCGGCGAAATGTTCTTCTTCTACGGCTTCCTTGCCTACGTTGCCATAATAGTTGCCCTTGCGGTGAAGTGGTTCCTTAACCGCACGAGCGTGGGCCTCAACCTGAGGGCCGTTGGCGAAAACCCCGCAACGGCGGACGCTGCGGGCATAAACGTTACCAAATATAAATATGTTGCAACCTGCGTGGGCGCGGGCATATCCGGCCTTGGCGGGCTTTATTACACAATGGATTATATAAAGGGCACCTGGGCGACGGACGGCAGCATAGAAAAGCTTGGCTGGCTTGCGGTGGCGCTTGTTATATTCGCCACGTGGAAGCCTAACCGCGCAATTTGGGGCGCGTACCTTTTCGGGCTTTTGAGCTGGGTATATTATTACCTGCCCGGGCTTACCCGTTCCAGCCAGGAAATATTCAAAATGCTGCCCTATGTGGTCACGCTGCTGGTGCTTATAGTTGTGTCTCTCAGGCGCAGCAAGGAAAGCCAGCCGCCCGCATCGCTGGGCTTGGCATATTTCAGGGAGGACAGATAACGCAGCATGGCGCAGTTATCGCCCTTTACGGGCTTTACGGCGGACGGGTACCGCTTTTTGATGGAGCTGGAGTTCAATAACGAAAAGGCGTTTGTGGACGCAAACAGGCAGCGGTATTACGACGGCGTGCGTGATCCCATGCGCGCCCTTGCAACGGAGCTGAGCCAAACGGCGCTTGATATAGATCCGCTGTTCAATACAAATCTTATGGGCGTTGTGTCCCGATTGAACAGGGACACGCGCTTCAGCGCGAACAAGCTGCCCTATCGCAACCATGCGTGGCTTTGCTTTAAGCACAGGGGCGAATCGGTAGGCGAATGCTTCGGCCTTTATTTTGAAATTCAGCCCGCGGGCTACGGCTACGGCGTGGGCATATATTCCCCGAATACGGAGCTTATGGCGGCGTTTCGCGCGCGCGTACAGGCCAAGCCCACGGCGTTCCTGAAGTATGCAAAGGCCGTTGAGAATGCGGGCATGCACCTTGAAGGCGATATGTTCAAGCGGGACAGATTTAAGGACGCGGACGAGAGGCTGAAGCCCTATCTCAACCGCAAAAGCCTTGGCTGGAGCTTCTTCTGCCCCAATGTTAAGCGCACGCTTGAGCCGGAGCTGAAGGACGACCTTATTGCGGCGTTCAATACCATAAAGCCGCTGTACAGGCTGCTGTGCGGCCTTGAATGAACAATAATATCACGGGCGGGGCATCTCCCGCCTTTTTTATGGGAGGATGAATATGCAGCTTGCAAAATTGCAGAACGGCAGCGATATTCGCGGCATTGCGATACAAACCGAAGGCGGCAGGAGCGTTGACCTTACGCCCGATGCGGCGTATGCAATAGGCCGTGCCTTCGCGCGCGTGCTGAAGGCAAAGCTTAATAAAGCCGATATCCGCGTGTGCATGGGGCGGGATTCCCGCCTTTCGGGCGAAATGCTCTGCGCGGCGCTGGGCGCGGGGCTGAATGCGGAAGGGGCAAGCGTTTATGACGCGGGCCTTGCCACAACGCCCGCCATGTTCATGGCGACCGTTACCGAAGGCTTTATGTTCGATGGCACGGTTATGGCCACGGCAAGCCATTTGCCCTATGAGCGCAACGGCTTCAAGTTTTTCACGGCCGGAGGCGGCTTTGAAAAGGCGGACATAAAGGAAATTTTGACCATTGCCGAAACGCTTTATGCCGACGGCGCGGATACGGCCTTCACTGCGGAAAAGATAGACTTCATGGGCGTATACGCGGCGCAGCTTGTGGGCGCCATACGCCGCGGCACCAATAAGGAGCGGCCGCTTGAAGGCATGCGCATAATAATAGACGCGGGCAACGGCGCGGGCGGCTTCTTTGAAAGGGATGTGCTTCTACCCCTTGGCGCGAACACGGCGGGCAGCCTTTTTACCGAGCCGGACGGGCATTTCCCCAACCATGCGCCAAATCCGGAGGACGAGCGTGCAATGGCATACATCATAAATGGTGTCAAGCAAACCCATGCCGATTTGGGCATTATATTCGATACGGATGTTGACCGCGCGGGCGCGGTGCTCAGCGACGGGCGGGAGCTGAACCGCAACAGGCTTATTGCCATGATAGCGGCGATAGAGCTGAACGAGCACCCGGGCACCACGATAGTGACCGACTCCATCACCTCCACCGGCCTTGCCGAATTCATTGCGGCGCACGGCGGCATACACCGCCGCTTTATGCGCGGCTACCGCAACGTTATAAACGAGGCCATACGCCTGAACAGCGCCGGTCAGGACGCGCAGGTTGCCATGGAGACGAGCGGCCACGGCGCGCTGAAGGAAAATTATTTTCTTGATGACGGGGCGTACCTTATGGTAAAGCTGCTCATCGAGCTTTCCCGCGCAAGGGACAGGGGCGAAAGCCTTGGCGCCATGATAGCCGACCTGCGCGAGCCTAAGGAAGCGCGCGAATACCGCATGGCGCTGAACACAGAGGATTTCAGGCTGTATGGCGAAAGCGTTATTGCCGCGCTTACGGACTGGGCCAAGGCGCAGGAGGGCGTGAGCCTTGCAGGAGACAATTTTGAAGGAGTGCGCGTGAACTTCTCCCCCGAGCGCGGCAACGGCTGGTGCCTGCTCAGAATGTCCCTGCACGAGCCGCTGATGCCGCTGAACATAGAAAGCGACGAAATAGGCGGCGTGGATAAAATAGCAAACGAACTCTACCCCGTGCTGAAGGGGTTCGATAAACTGGATACGGAGAAGCTGAGGGGGTAGGCGGGTATAAATCGCAATATAACTCCCTCCAAGAGGGAGCCTTTTGGGTGCGGTATAAGCTCGGCGTACAGTGCCGTACCCCTTCGCGGAGCGATCGTTTCAATGGGGTTACGGGGGGTGCAGGGGGGCCTAAGGGGAGAAATCGAAATCTTCCCTGGCCCCCCTGCAAAAAAGGTTATAAGGAAACTCCTTTCTCTTTTGTTTATCTCAACCCCTCAGTCACGGCTTACGCCGTGCCAGCTCCCCGGCCAGGGCGCCTTTTGGTGCGCTTTACAACCCCTTGTACAATCTCGGCGGGCCGCCAATGAAGGCCCCTACTCCGCAGCTTATAAACTTTCGGCAATAATTAAGGGACGGCATCCCGTCCCCTTACTTTTATATTCTCTCTCAGCCTACTCCGCCAGCTCCTTACTCGGCTCTGCATTCAGGCTCAGTTCGCTTGGGGCGGATTCGAGCAGCGCGTAGTGCGCGGCGCAGGCTATCATGGCCGCGTTGTCCGTGCAGAAGCGCATGTCCGGCCGGCAGAAGCGCAGGTTCGCGCGGTGCGCCGCCTTTTCAAGCGCGGTGCGCAGGGCAGTGTTCGCGCTGACGCCGCCCGCAAGGGCAAGCGTGCTGACATTGTTAAGCTTGGCGGCATGCACCGCCTTTTGGCACAGCGTATCCACAACGCTGCGCTGGAAGCTTGCGGCAATATCCGCGCGGTTAAGCGTTTCGCCCTTCTGCTCGGAATTGTGCATCAAATTTACTACCGCCGTCTTTATGCCGGAAAAGCTGAAATCAAGATTGTCGCTTTCGTTGAAGCCGCCGCGGAAGGAATAAGCATTGGCGTTGCCTTCGCGCGCAAGCTTTTCAAGCTCCGGCCCGCCGGGATAATTCAGCCCCAGCGCACGGGCCACTTTGTCGAACGCCTCGCCCGCGGCATCGTCCCGCGTGCAGCCCAATAGCTTAAAGCTGTTGTAGCCTTCAACCAAAATTATGTGGCTGTGCCCGCCGCTTGCAACAAGGCATACGAACGGCGGCTGTAAATCGGGATAGCTTAAATAATTGGCCGCAATGTGGCCCGCGATATGGTCTGCGCCTATAAACGGCTTGTTCGCGGCGTATGCAAGCCCCTTTGCGTAGCTTAGGCCCACCAGCAGCGCGCCCACAAGCCCGGGGCCGTATGTGGCGGATACGGCGTCCACGTCCGCTATGCTTAAATTCGCCTGCTCCAGCGCGTCCGCAACAACGCTGCCCACCTTTTCCACATGGGAGCGGGAGGCAAGCTCCGGCACAACGCCGCCGTATTTGCGGTGTATAGGAATCTGCGTGAACACGCTCATGC
>ENA-OUQH01002404-OUQH01002404.1-human-gut-metagenome-genome-assembly--contig:-NODE-2404-length-11646-cov-4.890346_pt1 | contig 11646 bp, 10 predicted proteins | sample MGYA00237948_ERZ548828 | MGnify/ENA primary metagenome ERZ548828 (study PRJEB26490, sample SAMN05194711) | human gut metagenome | biome: terrestrial biome; feature: human-associated habitat; material...
TGCAGTACCGTAAGGTGTTTGCCAATGCAGTAGTGGGAGAAGCAAGAATCCCCCTGCTTTAGCTGTGGGGAGTGTCAAATAAAATGAAAATACAGATGAGGAGAAAATAGAATGTTATTTTTTGTAAACGATTACTGCGAGGGAGCGCATCCGGCGATCCTCCAGAAACTTCTGGAAACCAATATGGAGAAGCTTTCCGGCTATGGCACAGACAAATACTGTGATTCTGCAAAGGAGAAGATCCGTAAAGCCTGTGGCTGCCCGGATGCAGATGTGTTTTTCCTGGTGGGAGGAACTCAGACCAATGCCACGATCATAGGTTCTGTCCTGAACCGTTATGAAGGTGTTCTTGCGGCGCAGACCGGACACGTAAGCTGTCATGAGGCCGGAGCAATCGAGTATACAGGACATAAGGTACTGACACTTCCGGCAGAAAACGGAAAGATCAAAGCAGAAAGTATCACAGATTATGTGGAAACTTTTTATGGGGATGAAAGTCACGACCATATGGTATTTCCGGGAATGGTTTATATTTCCCATCCGACAGAGTACGGAACACTTTATACGAAGAAAGAGCTGGAGGAAATTTCCGAGGTATGCCATAAATACGAGCTTCCGCTGTTTCTGGACGGAGCAAGACTTGGCTACGGTCTGGTAAGTCCGGAAGCAGATGTGACACTTGAGGATATCGCCAGATGTACAGATGTGTTCTACATCGGCGGAACCAAGGTCGGTGCACTCTGCGGTGAGGCAGTGGTCTTTACGAAAAAAGCTCCGAAGCACTTTATGACTATGGTGAAGCAGCAGGGAGCCCTTCTGGCAAAAGGCCGTCTTCTGGGAATCCAGTTTGACACACTGTTTACCGATGATCTGTATACAAGAATCAGCAAAAATGCTATTGAAACAGCTATGAAGCTGAAAAGAGCCCTTCAGGAAAAAGGATATCAGCTTTTCCTGGATTCTCCCACGAACCAGCAGTTTGTAGTTTTGGAAAATAAAAAGAAAGAAGAACTGGGCAAAGAAGTTCAGTTTGATTTCTGGGAAAAATATGATGAAGATCATACAGTGATCCGTTTTGCCACAAGCTGGGGAACAAAAATGGAAGATATTGACGCGCTGATCGAGCTGCTGTAGGACTGTCGGCAGACGATAAAAGAGATGAGATGGAAAAACTCCGTGAGGTCCGGGTGAATGCAGACCTCACGGAGTTTTTGTTTTCGAAAATTATAGCTTCTTACCTTTCTCAGCAGCTGCGGTAAGCGCTTCGAATACGGCACTGCGGAAGCCGCTCTTTTCCAGGGTGCGGACACCTTCAATGGTAGTTCCTGCCGGTGAGCAGACCATGTCTTTCAGGTCTCCCGGGTGTCTGCCGGTTTCCAGAACCATTTTTGCGCTGCCGAGAACAGTCTGGGAAGCAAATTTATAAGCCTGCTTACGAGGCATTCCCTGGCTGACAGCGGCATCTGCCATGGCTTCGATAAACATAAACACATAAGCCGGTGAACAGCCGCCTACAGCGCCTGCGGCGTCCATCAGACGCTCCGGTATCACTTCGGTACAGCCAAAGCTGTCTGTGATCTTAAGGATTTCTGCCAGTTCGTCTTCCGAAACCCGGTCATTGGTACATACAGCAGTCATTCCGGCCCCAACCTGTGCAGGAGTATTAGGCATAAAACGGACAACTTTCAGAGGAAGACCGGCCTTTTCTTCCAGCCATGCAAGAGTCTTGCCGGGAGCGATTCCGATGATGGTGTGCTCTGTCGTGAGACTGTCGTGGACCTCTGTGAGAACTTCCTCATAAAACTGCGGCTTTACTGCAAGAACGACAGTTTTTGCAGATCGGACGATTTCATTGTTATCCAGAGTGGTGACAACACCAAGAGTTTTTTCACTGCGCGCTCTGCCTTCGTCTGTAAGGTTGGAAACAATGATCTCGTCCTTTGAAAAGATCCCCTGACGGAGAATACCGCCGATCATGGCAGAGGCCATATTTCCACATCCGATAAATCCAATCTTCATAAACAAAAATCCTCCTTGAAATTTATAAAAAAGGACACGCCTGACTGCGTGCCCTCTTTGGCAATGAAAGCAGATAACGGGAATCGAACCCGCCTCCTCAGCTTGGGAAGCTGATGTTCTACCGATGAACTATATCTGCCTGCATTACTAATTATAGCACCTGAAATAAGAAATACAAGTGCGATTAGCATAAATTCTGTGCATCGCGAAGCGTGTTACTGAGAACGGAGTGAACAGTAATCGCTCTGCCAGCCCTGGCTCATGGTACTGTTATGATATCTGGTGGAATAAGTTACATCTTCTCCGAACCAGTCCGGCGCAGTGTAGGCATTGGCGGCTTCCTCTGTAGGAAATTCCACCTCAGCCAGAAGAACTCCCTCGTATTCTCCGTGGAACACATCCAGTTCAATAAAAAGTCCGTCTTTTTCCGGGATCACATAGCGGTCCTTGGTAATGAGGATACCGTCTGCTTTAGGCTTCAGATGCTCATAGGCTTCAACGGTGAGCGGAAGATTATATTCTTCACGGCTCATGAGACCCTTGGATTTGTAAGTAAGAAAATAGTCATCATCCTGCCGGCGGATGCGGACGACAGGGGAAGTGCAAAGATACCCCTGCTCGATCCTGTGGCAGGGATAAGAAGCCAGATCCTGCGGAAGGTCATCCTTCCGGATCAGAAATTTACGTTCGATCTCCATATAAAAAACCTCCGGATTTGTGAAATGAAAAGATATTATGTTCAGTCTACAGGAAAAAAACAGGATTTGCAATGGCATATCTGTTGAAATTTCTTGACATTTTCAGATGGAAAAAGCATTATGGAAGGGAATGGGGAATACAGAAAATATTTATGGATTTTATAAAAGAAAGGATGAACAGGATCATGAGTAAAGTATATATTTTTTTCGCAGATGGTTTTGAAGATATTGAAGGACTGACCGTGGTAGATCTGATGAGAAGAGCCGGGATCGACATCCAGACAGTATCTATCAAAGAGACAAAAGAGATCAGAACCTCTCATGGGATCGATCTTCTTACAGACCGTACCTTTGGAGAATGTGATTTTTCCGATGCGGATATGCTTGTAATTCCGGGAGGAATGCCGGGAACAAAATATCTGGAGGAATATAAACCGCTGACTGAGCTTCTGACAGATTTCTATCAGAATGGTGGCAAGGTAGCAGCTATCTGTGCGGCACCAGGTATATTCGAGAGACTTGGATTCCTGAAAGGCAGAAATGCTACATCGTACCCATCTGTTATGGAACAGCTTAAAAGTGCCAGAACATCTCTGGAGCCTGTAGTGGTAGATGGAAATGTAACTACCAGCAGAGGCCTTGGAACAGCCATCGATTTCAGCCTTTCCCTGATCGGACAGCTGGAGGGAAGCGCAAAGGCAGAAGAGATCGCTGAATCGGTGGTGTATGTAAGAGCATGAAAAAAGAGATGAAACAGGTCCTGTGGGTAGTGGCGCTTTTTGTTATACTGATGACAGCCACAGGAAATTTGGTGTCAGCTGCCGGCTTTGACTGGTCGGATGATACATTCGGGAATGCTTGCAAAAAAGTGTATTCCGTATCTTTCAGGTCAGGCGGAGGAGCCTCCTCTGCTATATATAAAAAATTGGAAAAGAAACAGAAATATGGTTCCATGATCACGATTCCCAAAGTGCCGCAGGTCCCAGCAGGATATCAGGCAGAAGGATGGTCTCTGAAAAAAGGAGGAGCGGAGGCAGGATATAAGCCGGGAAAAAAATATTTTGTAAAAAGAAATGTAACGTTTTATGCAGTGATAAAAAAGAAGAACAATCCCAAACTGATCCTGCACAGGAATGACGGAGATATCTACAAGATCATCCAGGCTCCAAGCGGAAAACTGAAACTACCGGTGATGGCCAATGAAGAGAATTATACATTCCTTGGATGGTCTACCAGGGCAGGTCAGAAGACCGCACCAAGGTATGAAGCCGGACAGGTGATCACAGTCAGTGGGACCATGCATCTCTATGCGGTGAGATTCTGGCGGTATCAGGAACCGAATCTGGTCAGGAACAGCTTTCATTATCCTGAGAATTACGAAAGGATCATCTTCGTGGGAGATTCCAGGACATATGGTCTTCAGAAGGTATTGTACGAACAGTTTGGAAAGGAGTATGTGGACAGCCATGTCAGCTTTGTATGCTGTTCTAATACGGAACTGGGCTGGCTGAAGTCAACGGGCGCACAGGCTCTTTTGAAAGAAATAGAAAAATATCGTAAAAATGAAAAATACGCAAAGATCGCAGTGGTGTTTAATCATGGTATCAATGATCTCAGAGATATTAACGGAAAACAGGATCTGAATGATAGACTCTCACAGTACGTGTCTTATATGAAAAAGCTGGGAACAAAGCTTTCCATGAAAAACTGCAGTCTGTATTATATGTCTGTGAATCCGATCAATGGAGGGGAAAAGGGAAGTACCAAGAATCGTAAATGTGAGGATGTCCGGACTTTTAACAGCGGTCTTGCCGGTGAGCTTGGAAGTCAGTACCACTATATTGATGTTTACAGTTATCTGATGCGGACCGGATATGGTACTGTATCCAATACGGGAGACGGTACAGACGATGGTGTTCATTATACGCCTAAAACTTATAAAAGGATTTTTACATTTTGTCTTAACAACATAAGAAAGACAGAAAATTACTTTAACATTGAGGACGTGGGCAGCTGAGAAATGCCCTGTGGGGGCATATGGAAAACTGAAAAAAATACTGGCGTTTTTACAGTGGTTATGCTATACTACAGAAATGACTGTAAATATATAATGCGAGTGTTAACTATTTTATATAAGGTATTTACTCGATATGATTAAGGAGGAACAAGAAACATGAGTTTACAGGTGGAGAAAATGGAGAAAAACATGGCGAAACTTACAATCGAGGTTTCCGCCGAGGATCTTGACAAAGCAATGCAGAATGCATATCAGAAAGCAAAAGGCAGAATTTCTATTCCGGGATTCCGTAAAGGAAAAGCTCCAAGAAAAATGATCGAGCAGATGTACGGAAAGGGAGTATTCCTTGAGGACGCTGCAAACGCTCTGATCCCTGAGCATTACAGCAAAGCACTTGCTGAGTGTGATCTTGAGATCGTTTCCCAGCCTAAGATCGATGTAACACAGGTTGAGCCTGGCAAACCATTTATCTTTACAGCAGAAGTAGCTACTAAACCAGAGGTAACTCTTGGTGACTATAAAGGACTTGAGGTTCCGAAGTCTGAGACAGAGGTAACAGACGAGGAAGTTGAGGCTGAGCTTAAGAAAGAGCAGGAGAAAAACTCCAGAACCATCACAGTTGAGGATCGTGCAGCACAGAACGGCGATACAGCAACTATCGATTTCGAGGGCTTCGTAGATGGTGAGGCATTCGAGGGCGGTAAAGGAACAGACTATCCGCTGACACTTGGATCCAACACCTTCATCCCGGGATTCGAGGAGCAGCTTGTTGGTGCTAACACAGGTGATCACGTAGAAGTTAAGGTTACATTCCCAGAGGAGTATCAGGCAAAAGAGCTGGCTGGCAAAGAAGCTGTATTCCAGTGCGATGTTAAGAAGATCGAAGCAAAAGAGCTTCCGGAGCTTGACGATGACTTTGCTAAGGATGTATCTGAGTTTGATACACTTGCTGAGTACAAGGAAGACGTTAAGAAGAACCTGACAGAGAAGAAAGCAGAAGATGCACGTCGTGCAAAAGAAGACGCAGCAGTAGATAAAGTGATCGAGAATGCACAGATGGATATTCCGGAGGCAATGATCGAGACACAGACACGTCAGATGCTTGACGATTTCGCAAGAAGAATGCAGTCCCAGGGTCTTTCCATGGAGCAGTACTTCCAGTTCACAGGCCAGAGCGTTGACAAGATGATGGAAGACATGAAGCCACAGGCTCTTAAGAGAATCCAGACAAGACTTGTTCTTGAGAAGATCGCTGAGGTAGAGAACATCCAGCCAACAGAGGAAGAAGTTAACGAAGAGATCTCCAAGATGGCAGAGATGTACAAGATGGAAGCAGACAAATTAAAAGATCTCATCGGTGAGAACGAGATGGAGCAGATGAAGAAAGATATGGCTGTTCAGAAAGCTGTTACATTAGTTGCCGATGCAGCTGTAGAGGCGTAATAAACCTCGGAAATGGAGGGCAAAATGAGTTTAGTACCTTACGTCATTGAGCAGACCAGCAGAGGAGAAAGAAGTTATGATATCTATTCAAGACTTCTTAAGGACCGAATCATTTTCCTTGGAGAAGAGGTAAACGATGTCAGTGCAAACCTGATCGTTGCGCAGCTTCTCTTCCTGGAAGCAGAAGATCCTTCCAAGGATATCCAGCTTTATATTAACAGCCCGGGTGGTTCTGTAACTGCCGGAATGGCAATTTATGATACAATGCAGTATATCAAGTGCGATGTATCTACGATCTGCCTTGGAATGGCAGCCAGCATGGGAGCTTTCCTCCTGTCCTCCGGTGCCAAAGGCAAGAGATATGCACTGCCGAATTCGACGATCATGATCCATCAGCCATCAGGCGGTGCACAGGGGCAGGCTACAGAGATCCAGATCGTAGCTGACCAGATCGCAAAAACCAAAAAGAAGCTGAACGAGATTCTTTCTGCGAATACCGGACAGCCTCTTGAGATTGTGGAGAAAGATACTGACCGTGATAACTATATGACAGCAGAAGAAGCGAAGGCATATGGTCTGATCGATGGTGTTGTAGTCCACAAATAATGCGTAAGAAAAGACTCCTGTAAAGACACAGGAGTCTTATCTTGCTTTAAAAAGGAATTTTAAATGTCTGCGAGAGACGGACATTTACGCTTAGAAAGGAAACAAAAAGATATGGCAGATAAAGTAAAAGAAGGAAAGGTAAGATGCTCCTTTTGCCATAAGACTGAAGATCAGGTACGCAAGCTGATCGCAGGTCCGGATGGAGCATATATTTGTGATGAATGTATCGGGATCTGCTCCGAGATCATGGAAGAAGAATTCAGTATGTATGATCATGAGGCAGATTATGAAACAGGGATCAACCTTCTGAAACCGGAAGAGATCCACAGTATCCTGGATGAGTATGTGATCGGACAGGATGATGCCAAGAAGGCACTTTCCGTAGCTGTTTACAATCATTACAAGAGGATTCTTGCTTCAAGAAACCTGGACGTGGAGCTGCAGAAGAGTAATATCCTGATGCTTGGTCCGACCGGTTCCGGTAAGACACTTCTTGCACAGACACTGGCAAGACTGCTGAATGTTCCTTTTGCCATCGCAGATGCCACTACTCTCACAGAGGCAGGCTATGTTGGCGAGGATGTTGAGAATATTCTTCTGAAGATCATTCAGGCAGCAGATTACGATATTGAACGTGCGCAGTACGGAATCATCTATATTGATGAGATCGACAAGATCACAAGAAAATCCGAGAACACTTCCATTACCAGAGATGTGTCCGGTGAGGGCGTACAGCAGGCACTTCTGAAGATCCTGGAAGGAACCGTTGCAAGTGTTCCGCCGCAGGGCGGAAGAAAGCATCCGCATCAGGAGTTTATTCAGATTGATACGACGAATATCCTCTTTATCTGCGGCGGTGCATTCGAAGGACTCGAGAAGATCATCGAGACGAGACAGGATACGAAATCCATCGGATTCAACAATCCGATCGGCCATGCAAAAGATGAGAATGTCGGAGATCTGCTCCGTCAGGTCATGCCGCAGGATCTGACCAAGTTCGGCCTGATTCCGGAGTTTGTCGGACGTGTGCCGATTGTCGTTACGTTAAATTCTCTGGATGAGACGGCCCTGATGAAGATTCTGGTTGAGCCGAAGAATTCTCTGGTCAAACAGTACAAGAAGCTGTTTGAGCTGGACGGCGTACAGCTTGACTTCAAAGAAGATGCACTCGAAGCGATTGCAAAGAAATCCCTGGAGCGGAAAACAGGCGCCAGAGGTCTCCGCGCAATCATGGAAGATACGATGATGGATCTGATGTATGAGATCCCGTCGGACAATACGACAAAAGAATGCGTCATCACCAAGGACGCTGTAGAAAAGAAGGCGGAGCCGGAGATTATTCACGGCGAACCGGCCCCTGTTCCACGGCGGAATATGGGAAGAAGATCCGGAAGACCGGAAACCGCCTGAAAAACGCAGGAGGAAACTTAAATGGAAGAAGTGACAAAAGTATTACCGGCGATTGCGCTGCGTGGAACGACGATTCTGCCGGATATGATTGTACATTTTGATATCAGCAGACCTAAATCGGTCCGTGCGGTCGAGGAGGCGATGCTGGGAGACCAGAAAATTTTCCTAATTACACAGAAAGACCCGGATACGGAAGTACCGGGTCTGCTTGATGTGTATAAAATTGGAACAATTGCGGTCATCAAACAGGTTGTGAAAATGCCAAAGGATGTTCTTCGGATTCTCGTAGAAGCAGAAAGACGCGCAGAACTGCTGAACTTCGAGGAAGAGGAGAGCGAGTATCTCCGCGCCGAGGTGGCGCTGTTTACCGGCTCGGACGAAATGCAGTTTTCCGATATCGAGCAGGAGGCAATGCTGCGCAACTTAAAAGAGCTGTTTGCCGTCTACTGCGAGCAGACGCAGAAAGTCAGCAAGGAACTGGCAGGCCAGATTCTCGGAACCGAAGAAGTTGGAAAGCTGGTGGACCAGATCTGCATGAATCTGCCCCTCGACTACGTAAACCGCCAGAAACTGCTGGAGGCTGTGGAGCTTTCCGAGCGGTATGATACGCTCTGCGTCATGATCGCCAACGAGATTCAGATTCAGGAGATCCGTTCGGAGATTCAGGGAAAAATCAAAGAGCGGATCGATAAGAACCAGCGTGATTATATTCTGCGCGAGCAGCTTAAAGTCATCCGCGAGGAACTCGGCGAGGACAATTCCCAGACTGAGATTGAAAATTATAAGAAGCAGCTTGAGAAGCTCAAAGCCTCCAAAGAGGTGAAAGAGCGGATTTCCGAGGAGATCCACCGTCTGGAAAATTCGGCCAACAATCCGTCCGAGGCAGGCGTGATCCGCGGCTATATCGAGACACTGCTGGGGCTCCCGTGGGATAAGGCATCCCGTGACAATCAGGATCTGGCAAGAGCACGCGAGATTCTGGAGGAAGATCACTACGGTCTTTCGAAAGTAAAAGAGAGAATCCTCGAATTCCTGGCCGTACGCACCCTGACGAAGAAAGGCGAGAGCCCGATTCTCTGCCTGGCAGGCCCTCCGGGAACCGGTAAGACCTCGATTGCGAGAAGCGTGGCGCGAGCCCTGAATAAAAAATACGTCCGCATCTGTCTCGGCGGTGTGCGGGATGAGGCGGAGATCCGCGGCCACAGAAGAACCTACATCGGCGCGATGCCGGGACGCATTGCGGCGGGACTCCATCAGGCGAAGGTGAAAAATCCGCTGATGCTGCTCGACGAGATCGACAAAGTAAGTGCAGATTACAAGGGAGATACCTCTTCCGCACTTCTTGAGGTCCTCGATTCCGAGCAGAATAATAAATTTGCCGATCATTACGTAGAGCTTCCGATCGACCTTTCGGAGGTGCTCTTTATTGCAACCGCAAATGATATTCAGAACATTCCGCGTCCGCTGCTGGACCGTATGGAAGTGATTGAAATTTCAAGCTATACGGAAAACGAGAAGTTCCATATCGCAAAAGAACATCTCGTTCCGAAGCAGAAGAAGGCGAACGGTCTGAAAGAAGCACAGCTTGTGATCGAGGATGAGGCGCTGATGGAAGTGATCAGCGGCTACACCAGAGAGGCCGGTGTCCGCTCCCTGGAGCGCCAGATCGGCAGAATCTGCAGAAAGAGCGCGAGAAAGATTCTCGAGGAACAGGTAAAAGAGGTTGTTGTGACGAAAGAAAACCTGAAAGAGTTCCTCGGAAAAGAGAGGTATGAGTTCCAGCCGGCCAACGAAAAACCGGAGATCGGTATTGTGCGCGGTCTTGCCTGGACGGCAGTCGGCGGCGATACGCTGCAGATTGAGGTCAATGTAATGCCGGGAAAAGGAGAGTTTCTGCTGACCGGCCAGCTCGGCGATGTGATGAAGGAGTCTGCGCAGGCGGGCATCAGCTTTATTCGTTCCGTGGCAGAGCAGTATGAGATTCCGAAAGAATTTTTCGAAAAACACGACATCCACATTCATATTCCGGAGGGAGCCGTTCCAAAAGATGGTCCGTCTGCCGGTATTACGATGGCGACGGCGATGGTTTCCGCGATCACAAAGGTTCCGGTAAAAGCAGACGTTGCGATGACCGGAGAGATTACGCTCCGCGGCCGTGTGCTTCCGATCGGCGGCTTAAAAGAGAAGCTGCTGGCGGCAAAGAAAGCCGGTATCCATATGGTTCTCGTTCCGGAGAAAAATGAGCCGGATGTCAGAGAACTGGATGCGGAGATCACAGACGGACTGCAGATCGAATTTGTCGGCAGCATGGAACAGGTATTAAAACTGGCACTTGTGGAAAAGAAGTAAGGCCAGAAGATGCAAAAAACAGGAGAAGAAAAGTATGGTAATTAAACAGGTAGAGCTGCAGCACGTCTGCGGAATCACCAGTAAACTGCCGGATACCGGTCAGGTGGAAGTGGCATTTGCGGGAAAATCCAATGTTGGAAAATCTTCTCTCATCAATGCCCTGATGAATCGGAAATCACTGGCGCGTACCAGTGCGCAGCCGGGAAAAACACAGACGATCAACTACTACCACATCAATGAGGAAATGTATCTGGTGGATTTGCCGGGATACGGTTTTGCGAGAGCCTCCGAGGAGGTTAAAGCAAAATGGGGCAAGCTGATCGAGGATTATCTGCATCAGTCAAAAATGCTGCACGCAGTATTTCTTCTGATTGATATCCGTCATGCACCGTCCAACAACGATCGCATCATGTACGACTGGATTCTTCGAAACGGCTATCAGCCGATCATCATTGCGACGAAGCTGGACAAGATCAAGCGCAGCCAGCTTCAGAAGCAGATCAAGCTGATCCGCGAGACGCTGGAGGTTGAGAAAGATACGATTGTGATTCCGTTTTCTGCAGAGACAAAACAGGGACGCGAGGAGATCTGGAATCTGATTGATGAAATCCGCTCGGATGCAGAAGAAAGCGGGGAATAATGTCATGGGTATGATACGTGCTGCAGGCCTTGGGTATGAATACCTCCGTTACGAGGAGGAAGGACAGGAGCCGGAAGTAACAAAAGCGATCGAGGACGTCAGTCTGGAAATCCAGAAGGGACAGTTTATCGCGGTGCTCGGGCATAACGGAAGCGGAAAATCAACGCTTGCGAAACATATCAACGCTCTGCTGGTGCCTACAGAAGGCACTATGTGGGTGGACGATATGAAGACGACAGATGAGGAGGATGTCTGGAAGATCCGCCAGAAAGCCGGTATGGTATTCCAGAACCCGGATAACCAGATCATCGGAAATGTGGTGGAAGAGGATGTCGGCTTTGGACCGGAAAATCTGGGTGTCCCGACCGATGAAATCTGGAAACGGGTGGAGGAGAGCCTTACGGCGACCGGGATGATTTCATACCGGGCCCACTCTCCGAATAAGCTCTCGGGAGGTCAGAAAC
>ENA-OUQH01002408-OUQH01002408.1-human-gut-metagenome-genome-assembly--contig:-NODE-2408-length-11640-cov-5.285887_pt1 | contig 11640 bp, 10 predicted proteins | sample MGYA00237948_ERZ548828 | MGnify/ENA primary metagenome ERZ548828 (study PRJEB26490, sample SAMN05194711) | human gut metagenome | biome: terrestrial biome; feature: human-associated habitat; material...
AGCAGCATGGGTTGCAGCTGCACTTGTATTGATTCCATTGTGGGTCAGTGCAATGCGTGCGGTTCAAAAGAAAATGAGTTAAATTAGAGGTCTAAATGACTTCTTTTTTTGACTTTTAATGTCTTTTTCACATACATCTGATTTAATTAAGGTAGAGATCATTAAAAATATGATTGACACCAAATATGACACCAAATATAATGGAGGTGAAAAGATGTCTTCTTAAATTGGGTCATGATATTCGTTTCGAAGAGATAGTTAAAGTGGTGAAAGAATATGGATATGAGATCAAACAACCTAAAGGTGGATCGAGTCATTACTCATTTGTAAAACCTGGATGTAGTCGTATTGTGATTCCAAAACATAAACCTATAAAAAAGGTGTATGTAAAAATATTTGCCATATCTGTCCGCCTTAAAATTTAGTTGTGTTAAATGCTTATATATGTTATAATATTTCAGTTAATTAATATATGAGGTGACGTTATGTCTAAAAACAAAAAATTCACTCCTTTAATATTTATTCCTATTGCAGTTGCAGTATTCGTGTTAATCTTTCTTGCCGTAAGCGGTCATTTAACTAAAACCGAGGATATAAAAAAGCCTACTGCCGAAACTTCAATTTCAGTCGTTAATGATGAAACGACTGAGCCTACAAGCGCTAATACAGACGGCAAGGTTACTCTTTGCGCAGTTGGTGATAATCTTATTCACAACACCTTGATTGATGCAGGTAAGCAGGAGGACGGAAGCTACGACTATACTTGCCTTTATAAAAATATTGCTCCCGTTATTCAAAAATATGATATGTCCGTAATTGACCAGGAAACAGTTTTGGGCGGCTCTGAATTTGAATATACCGGTTATCCTGTTTTTAATTCTCCGCAAGAAATCGGCGACGCTGCTATTAAGGCAGGTTTTGATATTTTCAATTGCGCAAATAATCATATTATGGATAAAGGCTCTCAGGGCGTTATGAATGAAATTGATTATTTCAAAAAGCAAAAGGATATTGTTTATCTTGGCATTAACGAGGACGAGCAGAGTTATAACACTGTTAAATATTATGTAAAAAACAATATAACATTTGCGCTTCTTAATTATACCTATGGCACAAACGGCATTGACTTGCCAAGCGATAAGCCGTGGCTTGTTAATTTGATGAATAAGGACAAGGTTACTAAGGATATAAAAGAGGCAAGGGAAAACGCCGACGTTGTAATCGTGTTCCCTCATTGGGGGACGGAAAACAGCTTTGGTATATCTGATTATCAAAAGGAATATACCGAGCTTTTCAGTTCTCTCGGAGTTGACCTTGTTATCGGTTGTCACCCTCACGTTATTCAGCCGGTTAAAGAGGTTACTAATGACAAGGGGCATAAAATGCTTGTCTATTATTCTCTCGGTAATTTCATTTCTCATCAAATTGAAATTGACCAACTTTGCGGCGGTATGGCAAGTGTTGATATTGAAAAGAAAAACGGCGAAATCACAATTGAGGGCAAACTTGTACCGATTGTAACTCATTACAGCAGAACTGACAGCGGCAAATTTACATTTGACGTCTATAAGCTGAGTGATTATAATGAAGAGCTTGCCTCCTCGCATTCTCAAAAGGGCGGCACACCCGAATATTATAATAAGCTTGTTAAAAAGGTTGAGGATGAAAAATACATCGATTTATCGAAATAGTCTATTTTTTGTCATTTTGTATAAAAACTCTTAACATGAATTATTGCTCATGTAGTAAATTGACAAAATTGTATAAAATCGTTGACAAACGTAAATTTGCTGACTATAATGAAATTGTAGTAAGAACAAAGGCGTTCCGAGTGAATTCGGAGCGCCTGTTTTTTTTGCTTTATTTTATTAAAACGAATTCTTAAGAGAGGAGTATTTACTATGAGTAAGTACACAAAGGAAGAAATCCTTAAAAGCGCACAGGAAAACGGCGTAGAATTTATCAGACTTCAGTTTACAGACGTTTTCGGTATTATGAAAAACGTTGCTATCACAAGCTCACAGCTTGAAAAAGCACTTGATAATGAGTGTATGTTTGATGGCTCGTCAATTGACGGCTTCGTAAGAATTAACGAAAGCCATATGTATCTTCATCCTGATTATGATACATGGACAATTTTCCCTTGGAGAAAGCACCAGAACGCTCAGACAGCTCGTCTTATTTGCTCTGTTTATTGTGCAGATAATGAGACTCCGTTCCTTGGCGACCCAAGAAACGTTCTTCAGAAGGTTATGAATGAGGCTGCTGAAATGGGTTACAGCTTTAACGTAGGTCCTGAATGTGAGTTTTTCCTCTTTAAGCTTGATGAAGACGGTAATCCGACAACTACAACAGGTGATGAGGGTGGTTACTTTGACCTTAACCCAATCGACCATGGCGAAAACTGCCGTCGTGATATCTGCCTTGCTCTTGAGGAAATGGGATATACAATTGAAGCATCTCACCATGAGGTTGCTGAGGGACAGCACGAAATCGATTTCAAGTTTGATGAGGTTATGACAAGTGCTGACCGTGTAATGACATTTAAGCACGTTGTTAAAACTTATGCTACAAAGCATGGCCTTCACGCAACATTTATGCCAAAGCCGATTTACGGTATTAACGGTTCAGGTATGCATACTAATATGTCGCTTATGACTAAAAATGCTGAGGGCAAAACAGTTAATGCTTTCTATGATTCTGAAAGCGAAGACGGTCTCAGCGATGTTGCTCATTACTTTATCGGCGGACTTCTTAAGCACGTTAAAGGTATTGCCGCTTATTCAAACCCGACTGTAAATTCATATAAGAGACTTGTACCGGGCTATGAAGCTCCTACTTATATTGTTTGGTCAGCATCTAACCGTTCTTGTCTTGTTCGTATTCCTGCCGCAAGAGGTATGGGTACTCGTGTTGAGCTTCGTTGTCCTGACCCAACCTGCAATCCTTATCTTGAAATGGCACTTTGCCTTGCAGCCGGTCTTGACGGAATTAAGAACAAAATTGTTCCTGCTCCGGCAGTAGATTATAATGTATTTGACCTTTCAAATGAAGAACTTGAAGAAAGAGGTATTGATTGTCTTCCGGGCTCACTTGAAGAGGCTGTTAAGGCTTCAGAGGCTGACCCATTTGTTAAACAAACAGTAGGCGAACACGTATTCAATGCATACACAGAAGGCAAGAAGGCTGAATGGGACGAATACAGAACAAAGGTTTCACAGTGGGAAATCGACAGATATATGGTTAATTATTAATTTTTACTTAACCCTCTCTTATGGCATTTATGCCATTTAGCCAAGCCGATATCATTTCGGTGTCGGTTTGGCTTATTTTTTCAGCACAATGGGGTGCGACAATGCAATTGCATTTGCCGCACCCTGTTTTTTTATTTCTTTTTGTCATTACAAACTATATAATTTGAGGAGGAAGAATAAATGGATATAACATCTATTCTTGAAAAGGTCGACAGCGAAATGTTCGGCATCTGGTTTTTGATTGGTGCGGCTCTCGTTTTCTTTATGCAATGCGGTTTTGCTATGGTTGAAACGGGATTTACACGTGCAAAAAATGCGGGTAATATTATAATGAAAAATCTTATGGATTTTTGCATCGGTACTCCGATGTTTATATTGCTCGGTTTTGGTCTTATGATGGGTGAAGAGGTCTTAGGCGGCTTTTGCGGTATGCCAACCTTGGGCGTTTTCACAAATTATCAAAACTTTGATTGGTCAAACTTTGTGTTTAACCTTGTGTTCTGTGCTACGGCGGCAACTATTGTTTCCGGTTCAATGGCGGAACGTACAAAGTTTTCAAGCTATTGTATTTATTCGGCAGTAATTTCTGCTGTCGTTTATCCAATCGAGGCAGGTTGGATTTGGAATCCAAACGGTTGGCTTGCTAATCTTGGCTTCCATGATTTTGCAGGCTCTTGCGCTATTCATACGGTTGGCGGTATAACTGCATTTATCGGCGCAATTATGGTCGGTCCCCGTATCGGTAAATATGTTGAGGATAAAAAAACAGGTAAAAAGGTAGCAAAGGCAATTCCCGGTCACTCACTTACTCTCGGTGCACTCGGTGTATTTATCCTTTGGTTTGGATGGTACGGTTTCAACGGTGCAGCAGCAAAGAGCGGACCTCAGCTTGCTTCTATCTTTTTAACAACAACATGTGCACCTGCTATTGCAACTTGTGTAACTATGATTTTCACTTGGATTAAAAACGGTAAGCCGGACGTTTCAATGTCGCTTAATGCTTCACTTGCAGGTCTTGTTGCAGTAACAGCAGGATGTGATGTTGTCGATGCTCTAGGTTCTTGCCTTATCGGTGCGGTTTCCGGTATCCTCGTAGTTGTTGCTGTTGAATTTATTGATATTAAGCTTAAGGTCGACGACCCTGTAGGCGCCGTAGCAGTTCACTGTGTAAACGGTATGTGGGGCACAATTGCAGTAGGTCTTTTCGCAACAACTTCTGTTCCGGGCAACGATTCGTTTAAAGGCCTTTTCTACGGCGGCGGTTTCTCACTTCTCGGCAAGCAACTTTTAGGTCTTGTTTGTGTTGCAGCTTGGACAATTGTTACAATGACAATCGTATTCCTTATTATTAAGAAAACTAACGGACTGCGTGTATCTGAGGATGAAGAAATCAAGGGTCTTGACGCTACAGAACATAATCTTCCGTCAGCTTATGCAGACTTTATGCCGGCTATGGCATTTGCTACATCATCATCAATTAAAGCTTCTGCCCCTAAGGCAAGTGTTCCGGCTTCGCCTCTTGCACCTGTTGAAAAGGCTGTTGAGGTTGAAACTTATACAACTAAAAAATCGCCTGAGCTTTCAAAGGTAGTTATGATATTTAATCCTGCAAAATTTGAAGATGTCAAAACTGCTATGAATTCGATAGGCGTCACCGGAATGACCGTAACAAATGTAATGGGTTGCGGTACTCAAAAGGGACATATCAGAAAATATCGTGGTATTGAAATTGAAGAAATGAATCTCAATCCAAAAATGAAGCTTGAAATGGTTGTTTCGGCAGTGCCTGTTGAAAAGGTTGTTGAAACTGCAAGAGACGTTCTTTATACAGGTAATATCGGTGACGGTAAAATCTTTATATATGATGTGGAGGATGCCGTAAAGGTTCGTACAGGCGAGCGTGGATATGACGCTTTGCAGGGCGAAGATGATGTTTAATACTTGTTTAATTTAATCATTCACAAATATTTGTATTTGTTATTTTCTACCTAAGAAAAAGCAGGATTGCAATTGCAGTCCTGCTTTTTCTGTTGCATAAATATAATATGGTATTCATTAGAATACGCATAAGTATACAACAACGTTAATAAATACTGTGATATTATACATAAATAAAGCGAAAAATTGCTTTAATTTTGTAATTTGTATAATTGACTACAGTATATTATTTATTGTAAAATTAATTTAACGGTGATATTTAATGAACATAATGTTCATAAATTTTATATTATCATTTCTATTTAACTTAAGGAGAGGATATTATGTTGAAAGAGGGAGAAATCAGGATTCCGTCAGGCTGTGCCATTGCTGCAATAATCGACAGAAAAGGCAATCGTATCAACGGTTCGGAAATTATTAAATCTATCGCTCTTATGCATGACAGGTCTAACGGTCTCGGCGGCGGCTTTGCGGCTTACGGCATTTACCCTGAACACAAAGACGAATACGCAATTCACGTTTTCTATGATTCTAACGAAGCAAAAAAACAATGCGAGGATTTTCTTTTTAGGCATTTCAATATTGATGTTGCTGAAAGAATACCTACCCGTCAGGTTCCGAGTATTGAAAAAGGACCTGATATTTGGAGATATTTCGGCAAGGCTAACCGTGTTCGTATGAAGGATGCACGTCAGGATGAACTTGAATATGTTGCTCAATGCGTAACCAAGGTTAACAACGCTATTGACGGCGCATATATTTTTTCAAGTGGTAAAAATATGGGCTGTTTTAAAGCAGTAGGATATCCTGAGGATGTCGGCGAGTTTTATATGCTTGACCAATATGAGGCATATATTTGGACTGCTCACGGCAGATTTCCAACCAACACCCCCGGCTGGTGGGGCGGTGCTCATCCGTTTAATATTCTTGACTGGTCAATCGTTCATAACGGCGAAATTTCTTCTTATGACACTAACCGCAGATATATTGAGCAGTTTGGCTATATATGCACAATGCAGACAGATACCGAAGTTATCACTTATCTTTTTGACCACCTTTTGCGCCACCATAATCTTCCTATCGAGGTTGCCGCTGATGTTCTTACAGCGCCTGAATGGGAGGAGATAGATAAAATGGACGATGACAGAAAGGAATATTTCACAAATCTTCGTTCAATTTATAACGGCGCTCTCGTAAACGGTCCTTTCTCCGTAATTCTCGGCTCTAATAAAGGGCTTCTTGCTATTAATGATAGACTTAAGCTTCGTTCGCTTACTGCGGCAACAAAGGGCAATAGGGCATATTTTGCTTCTGAGGAATCGGCTATCAGAATTATTTGCCCTGACCCTGAAAAGGTATGGTCTGTTTCAGGCGCCGAGCCTGTATTTATTCCGCTCGAAATTGATGATGAGGAGGTTGAGGACTGATGATTAATTATATTCCACGTAAATTTACTGTCATTCGTGATAAAGAATTATGTATTAACTGCGGCTGTTGTGTTCGTCAGTGCTCAAACGAATGTCACTATTTTGATGAGGACGGCAAAACCGTATTGGTTAATTCAAAAAATTGCGTTGCGTGTCACAGGTGTGTTGACCTTTGTCCTACAGGTGCGCTTCGCATAGAAAAATATGTTTGCGATTATCGTGATAATGCAAACTGGACTCCTACCTATCAGCAAGAAATTTGCCGTCAGGCAGATACAGGCTCTGTTCTTCTTTCGGCAATGGGTAATCCTAAGCCTTATCCTATTTATTGGGATAAAATCTTGCTTAATGCATCACAAGTAACCAACCCGTCTATCGACCCGCTTCGTGAGCCTATGGAAATTCGTACTATTTTAGGCCGTAAGCCTAATAAGCTTGAGGTTGAAAGAAAAGGTAAATCAATTACTAAAATGCCGCCTCAGGTTATGCTTGAAACACCTATAATGTTTTCTGCTATGAGTTTTGGTTCAATCTCTCTTAATGCTCAAAAATCGCTTGCAATGGCGGCTGTTGAGCTTGGAACGCTTTTTAATACAGGCGAAGGCGGACTTCATCCTGATTTGCGTTCTTTTGGCGATTATGCAGTTGTTCAGGTTGCTTCCGGTCGTTTTGGCGTTCATAAGGATTATCTTAATAATTCTAAATTTATTGAAATCAAAATCGGTCAAGGTGCTAAGCCGGGTATCGGCGGTCACCTCCCCGGTGAAAAAGTTAATGTAGAGGTATCAAATGCACGTATGATTCCTGAGGGCTCGGATGCTATTTCTCCTGCTCCTCACCACGATATTTATTCTATTGAGGATTTGCGCCAGCTTATTTGGTCGCTTAAGCAGGCAACTCATAATAAAAAGCCTGTTTCCGTTAAAATTGCCGCAGTACATAATGTTGCCGCAATTGCTTCCGGTGTTGCAAGAGCAGGTGCGGATATTGTTGTAATTGACGGTTTTAGAGGCGGTACGGGTGCCGCACCTACAAGAATAAGAGATAATGTAGGTATTCCTATTGAACTTGCACTTGCAGCAGCTGACCAAAGGCTTCGTGACGAGGGTATTCGTTCAACTGTTTCTCTTGTTGCCGCAGGTTCTTTCCGTTGTTCATCTGATATTGTTAAAGCAATTGCTCTCGGTGCAGATGCTTGCTATGTTGCTTCTGCTCCCCTTATTGCAATGGGCTGCCATATGTGCCAAACATGTAATACCGGTAAGTGTAATTGGGGTATTGCTACTCAGCGTCCTGACCTTACACGTCGTCTTAATCCTGAAATCGCACATAAAAGGGTAATCAATTTAATAAACGCTTGGAATCACGAAATTAAAGAAATTATGGGCGGTATGGGTATCAACTCTATTGACTCGCTTCGTGGTAACAGACTTATGCTTCGTGGTATCGGTCTTAGTGATAAAGAACTTGAAATACTCGGTATTAAGCATGCCGGCGAATAAGGAGGGCATAGATATGAAAAAAGTTTTCGCAAGAGAAGAACTTTGCATAAACTGCCGCCTTTGCGAGGTTTATTGCAAAACAGCTCATTCAAAATCTAAAGACGTAGTTAAAGCATATAAATCGGAAAATCCTGAACCTGTAAGCAGAATTTCTGTTTTCGGCGATAAGGTCGCTTCCGTTGCAGTCAATTGCCGCCATTGCGATGACCCTGCATGTGTTAAGGCTTGCATTACAGGCGCAATGACTAAGGATAAAAAAACAGGCATTGTATCTGTTAACGAGGATAAGTGCATAGGCTGTATGACTTGCCTTGCAGTTTGCCCAATCGGTTGTATTAAGCAGGGTAATATTGCATATAAGTGTGACCTTTGTCAGGGCGAAGAACCGGCTTGTGTTAAAAACTGCCCTAATAATGCTTTGCTCTGGCTTGAGGTAGGAGGTGCTAAATAATGAATTATGTTATTGTAGGCGCTTGCGCCGCAGGTCTTGCTACTGCTGAGGCTGTCAGAAAAGCCGATGCCAAGGGTAATATCACAATGCTTACAGAGGAGGCTTATTTTCCTTATTCACGCCCTTCTATCAGTTATTTTCTTAAGGGCAAGGTTAAGGAAAGCGATATGGCTCTTCGTAAGCCGTCTTTTTACAAAACAAATAATATAAATGTTATTACAAATGCTAAGGTAACCTCTATTGACAGAAAAAATAAAACTGTGAAGGTCGGCAAAAAATCATACCCTTATGATAAGCTTTGCCTCGCAACAGGCTCAAAGCCGTTCGTGCCTCCTATGGAAAATGTTGAGGGCAAGGAAAATGCGGTTACATTTCTTGATTTAGCTTCTGCAAAGGAGCTTAAGTCTCTTGCAAATGAAAACACAAAAGCTGTTGTAATTGGTGCAGGTCTTATCGGTATGAAAGCTGCCGAGGGGCTTGTTAAAATATGCAAAAGTGTAGATGTTGTTGAACTTGCGCCGAGAGTTTTACCGTCAATTCTTGATAAAACTTCTGCACGTCAAGTTAAAAAGCATTTGGAAAATAACGGCATTAAATTTCATTTGGAAAATACTGTTGTTAAGGCTCAATCAAAGGGTAAGCATATTACAGGTGTAACTCTTAAAGACGGCAAAACATTAAAATGCGATTTGCTTGTTCTTGCAGTCGGTGTAAGACCTCAGTGCGAACTTGCCGAAAGCGCAGGGCTTGAGGTGAACAGGGGTATTATTACCGATATTCACACTATGCAAACGAGCGATAAGGATATCTATGCGGCAGGTGACTGCACCGTATCTGTTGATATGCTTGACGGTTCAAAAAAAATTATTGCTCTTTGGCCTAACGCAGTGCAGCAGGGCAGAGTTGCCGGCTATCAAATGGCAAGTGAAAGCAATACGGTAGGCGGTACTTATTCTGTAAACGCTATTGACTTTTTCGGCCTTCGTATTTGCACCTGCGGTCTTATCAATGCTCAAGGTGAGCAATATTTTGATAAAATTAAATCTGACGGCGATGTATATAAAAGGCTTGTATTTGAGGGTGACAGGCTTGTAGGCTTTGTTCTTATCAATTCAAGCGAAAATGCAGGAATTTATACAAATCTTATTTCAAATAAGGTTGACCTTTCTACTCTTGAAGGCGATATTATGGAAACACCGTCAATATTTTTGTTTGATAAGGATACAAGAATTCAAAAGCTGAGAGGAGGCATTTTGTTATGATTATCGAAGCAGGACTTACTCGATATGAAGCAGTAAATAAGGAAATTGAAAAGCAACTTGAAAAGCAAAATAAGGTTACTGTTAAAGATGTCAACGGTCAGCGTTATATCGGTTGTGCTCTTGATGAGGGCAAAACAATTGAGGTTTACGGCACTCCGGGCAACGATATGGCTTGCTATTTAAACGGCGGCAGGGTTGTTGTTTTCGGAAATTGTCAGGACGCAGTCGGCAATACAATGGGTGGCGGCGAAATTGTCGTCCACGGTCACTCCGGTGACGCTATGGGCTACGGTATGCGTGACGGCCAAATTTATATCCGTGATAACGTTGCTTGCCGTGGCGGTATTCATATGAAAGAATTTAGGCAAATGCGCCCTGTCCTTGTTATCGGTAAAAATGCCGGCTCGTTTCTCGGCGAATATATGGCAGGGGGCACTATCGTATTGTTGGGCCTTGATATGAAAAGGGGCGAAAAGCTTTTCGGTACTCATTGCGCATCCGGTATGCACGGCGGCAAAATCTTTGTCCGTGGAACATTTCCTAAAGAAAATATTTCTCAGAATATTAAGGTTCAGGCTCTTGATGATGATGATAAAAAAGAGCTTGACGAATATATTAAAAAATATTGCAAGTATTTTAATAAGGATTATAATGAAATTATGCAAAAGCCTTTTAAAAAGCTCGTTGCGGCAACATCACGTCCTTATGCAAATCTCTATACACCTAATTGATAAAAGCTACATTTTAAGGGATAGATTTCTTAACGAAATCTATCCCTTAAAAAATTTAAACTATAAAGTTTGTTTTAAATTGTATTTTAATCATAAAACAAAATATTTCAATTGCCTTTCAAGTGTTATTGAAAAATAAAAATTTGAAAAGTGTTAGACAATCCGTTAGACAGTAGCAAAAAATAAGAGCCAAATCAATTGAGATTTGGCTCTATATCAATGTCTTTGTACAGCTTATTTGATACAATGTGACCACCTGTCCAAAAATGTGACCGTTCAATCATTTCTGAACAAGCTTTTGAAATCATTTAACATTTGGTTTGAAATTTCTTCTCCTATATCATCTAACCTTTTGTCTTTGTAACAAGAATATTTTTCCCAAAAATCTGCTGCAAGTTGATTTTTTTCTTCGGATTGCTTTTCATAAATTGAAAGTACTTTGTCAAAAAAGTTAAATGGGTTATTTCGGATTTCATCTGCATCTCCTATAGATGCATAACCTGTATTAATTAAAAAGCGTTCTAAAGAAACAGCTATGCTTTGTGATTGATTTATATTGTCGTTCATACTGTGATTTTCCTTTCATAATGTTAAAATTTATATCTATTATAAGAGTTCTAATAAAAAATATACATTAATCTACTAATATTTGTTCATTTGTTCCATCAATATTACATATCATTATATTTTCTACATAATCATAATCTTTAGCGTTATCTAAATAGCAAACCTTTGATTCGTTTAAAAATATAATATCAGATATGTAATCGTTTTGGGATAATAAGTCAACACTGTTTGTTTTTAGATTGTAAGTATAAGCCCTGAATGTGTCATTTCTGTCTATATATATGAGTGTATTCTTATTCATAGAGAATAAATAACAATTAGTAAAATCAATAATTGTTTTATTATTTTTTCCATATATATCACATTTTTTTATTATTCTTTTATAATCTTTATCATTGTCTGAGTTTTTTCTTATTTCTTTGTCAGAAAGATTTTTATTTTCGTAGGTTATATAGTAAAAATTATCGCCAGTACAAATATATTGATAAACCCATTCATTGATAAAGAC
>ENA-OUQH01002419-OUQH01002419.1-human-gut-metagenome-genome-assembly--contig:-NODE-2419-length-11585-cov-17.359584_pt1 | contig 11585 bp, 7 predicted proteins | sample MGYA00237948_ERZ548828 | MGnify/ENA primary metagenome ERZ548828 (study PRJEB26490, sample SAMN05194711) | human gut metagenome | biome: terrestrial biome; feature: human-associated habitat; material...
TTTTTCCGCATGGTCGGCAGGCAGGTGGATAAAGTTATCCTGTTCCCCTCAAAACAGGGTTCTAAATGCGGGAAAATAGACAAAAAAGAAGCGCCGGACGCAGAGGCTTTAACACCTCCGCGCCCGGCGTTTTGGATAATTGCCGATTATGTAATAGCATGATATAATACAGTAAAACACAGCGGGAAACGGTGGAACTTGTATGAATATTGAAAACTATATTGAATCACAGTACAGAGAATTATTGTCATGTAGTCAAATAAATGCGGAATACTCCGATTTATATAAATCATTTAGAAACCAAAAACTTCGAGAAATACTTATGACCTTACATCATGATCTGGTTGGGCTTTTTAAAACAATGAACGAAAGACTACCAACCGGGGAACATGAAGCGCACTTTTGGGCAGAACCGAGTAGAGATTTGATTAAGAGAATTGAAATTATATTCAGCTTAGTAAGTTCACTAAAGGAAACTCCTTTAGCCTTTCAAATAGACCCATACTATTTAGATTTACTCACGCGCTGTCGAGATTTTCTTAGTTCAAGCGGCGGAAGTTCATTGCCGCCCAATATGGCAAAGGTCGAATTATATTATAGGCTTCCTATTTTTCTACCTCTTAGTAGCATAACCATTTCACATAAGCAACAAGATTTTACATTTGATTTGAAACTGATCGGAAGCGGCTCTTATGCTAATGTTTATAAATATAAGGACACTTTTTATAATCGGCCTTTTATTTTGAAGCGTGCAAAAAAGGAACTTACAGATAAAGAAGTCGCCCGTTTCAAAAGAGAATTTGATGTAATGAATAATCTATCTTCTCCATACATACTTGAAGTTTACTGCTACAATCCCGATAAAAATGAGTATATTATGGAATATATGGATTATACACTGGACGGATATATCGCTGCTCATAACTCCACCTTAACAATTATACAGCGAAAAGGAATCGCCCAACAAATATTACGCGCTTTTGATTATCTTCATTCAAAAGGACATCTACATCGTGATATAAGCCCTAAAAATATTTTGATAAAAGAGTACGACGATACCCTTGTAGTTAAACTTTCGGATTTTGGACTTGTAAAAATTCTTGATAGTACGCTAACAACGGTTAATACGGAGTTCAAGGGTTATTTTAATGATCCTGCACTGGTTGTCGAGGGGTTTAACACTTATGGCATAGTTCACGAAACTTATGCTCTCACCAGAGTTATTTATTTTGTGATGACAGGTAAAACTAATACAGAAAAAATTGCGAATCAGAATTTACGAGCTTTTGTCGAGAGAGGATTGAACCCAGATAAAACCAAAAGATTTCAAAATATTCGCGATATGATTTCAGCATTTAAGACCATATAAAAATGCCGGACGCAGAGGCTTTGACACCTCCGCGCCCGGCGTTTTACTTATTCGTCTGTGAAGTGGAACCGCTGCGCCGCAAAGTCGGCGTCACTCATGGCGGCCAGCTTATCGGCGGTCTGGCAGGCCAGCGCCGCCATTTCCTTGTCCATGTCCGGCAAAACTGCCCGGAGATTTGCCGCCGTCCTGCGGTGGTCGGCGTTGTGGTACAGACAGATCAGGTTTTCTTCTTCCACGGTGAAATACATTCCTCATACCTCCATTTCTTTTGATTTTTCCCGCGCCGGGGGCCTCTTTTTCTGTTCCTCCTTGGCGGCGGCAAGCTGCGCCCGGATGGACGGTTTCTTTTGTTTCTGCGTCGTCCTGCGGGTCTGCTTGGGCTTTTTGGCCTCCGCCTTGGCTGCCTCGGCCACATCCAAAAGGGAAATCTGTTCCCCAGCTTTTGCCCTTGCTTCCAGTTCCTCCATAGACGGGGCGTTGTTCATCATGCCGTCGATCATGTTGTAATTCTGCTCGGTGGACATTTCTGCCGTCTTGATATGGCTTTCCTGCTGGGCGGGGATGGCAAAGGCCCTTGTGCCGTTTGCCATAATAAGATACTTGCCGTCCTCCGACTGGTGGTGGAATCCATACCCGGCGGCCTCCATCTGTTCCCGGCTCCTGTCGGTCAGATAGAAACGGCCTCTCGGCGTCTGGATTTGTTCGCCGGTCATGCACTCGTCTGGCGTGAGCTGCTTTTCCGGCTGGGCGAAAAACTCCGGCACCTGCCGGTAGTCGGCTCCCTCGTCCACATAGTAGGCAGTCTGTTTCCCATCCTGCCGGAACACCACAATATCCCCCGTAGAAAGGGAATGTCCCTTGTAATCGGCGGGATGTTCTATGTTGAAGCGGCGGTAAATCTCGTCCAGTGTGGTGTCCTTGTCCAGCGGCGCGGTGTAGACAAGCTGGTAATTCTTCCTGTCCACCGAAAGCCCGTCCGCCTGCAAGTCCTCATAGGAACGGTAGCGGAAGTCGCGCCCCTCCGGGCCGGGCGGCACTTGGTAGATGGAAAAGTTGGGCTGCGCCGGTGCTTCATAATCAGAGGCAACATATTCCTCCACCGTCAGCCCGGCAGCGGCGGCCTCCTGTTCCAGCTCTGCCTCGATCTGTTTTTTGTATGCCTGCAAGCTCTGGTCGAAGTCGGCAAGCTGCGGCGGCTCCGGCAAGTGGTACTGGCCCTGATTGAGAAGCGGGCGGCACTCCTTTACATAGTCCAAAACCGCGTTGAAATAAGCGGTCTGTTCCGGCGTCAGGGTTTCCCCGGATCGCAGGGGACGCCGGGCCTCCTGCTCCATAGCGGCCAGATTGCAATGCAGCTCCATATACGGGACAAACTCATGCAGCAGCATATCCCGCTGGGCCTTGTCCGCCTCCCATGCCTCCGGCCCCTCATGGTGCAGCACATGGTTTTTCCAGCTTTCATCCTGTGCGTAGTATTCGTGATAGCCCCGGATATGCTGGATCAGGGAACCGTCCCCGTCGCCAAAGTCCTGCCGTCCCTCGTAGCTGTCCGGCTGGCCCTGCATGGTAAAATCAATGCGGAACTTGGTCTTGTCGTACCAATGGCCCGTATAGCCCGGCTGCTCCTGTTCATGGCGTCTGGCACTGTCCAGCTCCTTGAAAACGGCCTCGGCTTCATGCAGCGGCATTTGCTGGCCGTCTTTCAGATGGGGGCTTTCACTCCAAAGGATCGTGACAACCGGCTCCGCTGCCGGATTCTGCGCGATCTGCCGCTGGGCGTTGGCAACGGCAATCTCACTTTCGATCTCGCTTTTCACAAAGGAATCCATCTGGCCCTTTTGCAGCTCATAGCCCTGTTCACACAGGCGGTTGATAAGCCCGATCACCTTGTCGTTATCGCCCACGGCCTCGGCATAGGCCACGATCAACTGCCGTTCCTCGCTGCCCAAACGCGGGGCGTTTTTCTCTGCCAGCTCGATCAGGGCGGCGGCCCGGTCAGCCGGGGACGCCTCCGGCATGAACGGTTTCCCATTCAAAAGGCCGTCGATCCCGTTCCATGCCTGCGGCTGGGGAATGGCGTTGGCCTGTTCGGTTGCTTCCAGAAAATCATCCAGCCTGTCGCCGGTCAGGGGTTCCATCGTCCCAGCCGGTAGCTCATGGATGGCAAGGATTTCTTTTCCGGCTTCCGCAAGGGACAGGCCGGGATTATCAAGCTGGCCTCCGTCCAGTTCCTTGTAGTCGGGGCCGTACAGCGTGTAGTCATAGCCGGTTTCCGATGTCTGGATATACAGGTAATCGCCGCTTTCCAGACGGTAGGCGGCCTCCTGCGGGGCTTTGGCCTGTTCCAGCGTTCCATCCCCGGCAATGGTAAAGCCCTGCGCCTGCGCCGCCTCCTTGGTTCCCTGCGACACTTCGCCGGTGGATTTCAAATCCGCGTCAATGAGGGTTTGCAGCATGGCTTTTACGCTGTCGGTCATTTCCTGCTGTTGCTCCGGGGGCAGCTTAGAAAATACACTGTCCGGGTCTGACTGCTCGGCGGCCTGTTCCAGCGGCGCGGCCTGCGGCTGCTCCTGCTGGGCCTGCCGTTCTTTCTGAAGCTGGGCAAGATGGCCGTCAATGGTGGTAATCAGTTCATGGGCGGTGGCCCGGATGGTTTCAAGGGAGGCTTTCAGCTCTTTCAAGTCCTTGCCGGAACTCCAACCGGCCACATAGCCAAAGGAATAGTCGGAGGTGTCCAGCCCGTAGTGCTGGCAGACGGCATAGGCCACACTTTCGGCCTGCACCTCGCGGGTGCGGCTGTCGGGGCGGTCGGCCTGCTCTATGGCCGGGGCTTCCGGGTCGATGGCGTGGAGCTTGGAATGGGCGATCTCATGGATGGCCGTCTTTAGGGTCTGTAATTCGCTCATGCCCTCCTGAATGGCGATCCGCTTTTCCGTCAGGTGGTAGTAGCCGTGGGAACCGCCCGGAATGTCCTCAAAACCAATGGGAACCGGGGAGGTCTGTTCCAGCGCCTTGAAAAATTCCCCGTAGCGTTCCACGCTGCCGGTCAGTTCTTCCACGCCGATAGAGGGCAGCGGTTCCCCCTCGGTCTGGCTCACATCAAAGACGGAAACGATCTTAAAGGCCGGAACCTGTATTTCCTGTACTTCGGTAACAGGCTTTCCGTCCTTTCCCATCACCGGCCTGCCCTGTGCGTCCAGCTTTTGCACTTCCTTTTTTGCCTTGAACGGGGCCGGGGCCAGTATCTTGATGGCCTTTTCGCCTTTCTTTACATTACGGTGAAAATCGTCCCGCCACTTGTTGTAGCCCGCCACAAGCTGTCCGCCCTGCATGGCGATCAGGAGGGTGTTGTTGAAGCTGTAACTGTGGAACTTCGCCATAGAGGTGAGATAGGCTTTGTAGCGTTCACTCTCGAAAAGCTCCTGTATGCCGGTTTCCAGCCGGTCGGTGATCTCTTTCATGCGCTCGGCGCTGTTCTGGCCGTTTAAGAGAATGGGGGTGACAGGCTGCGGGGCCTTTGTAGGCGCTGCCGCCTCCGGCTGTACCTTGCTTTCCTCCCGCAGAATTTCCGGCGCAGGATAGGCCATCACCCGGTATTGTTCCGGCACCGGCTGGCCCTCATGGACGCGCTGCCATTCGTCGCTGGTTCGCAGGATATAGCCGTAATCGGTAAAGGTTCCCTGTTCCTCGCTGGCGATAAAGCTCCCCAGCCGTTCCGTGTCAATGGCCGGTTTCCACGGGTCGGGAACGACAAACAGCCCGGAATCATTCAGATAATATTCCCCCAGACTGCGGCTGTCCTTGGCGTTGATTAAGACAAAACAATCGGTGTTTTCAGCGTAGTCTAAAAGCTGCCCGATGGTTTGCATTTTTGCCGGGGACTGCATGGCGGCGTTCAGCTCCGCCAGCTCCACGGCGTCCAGCCTTTGAAGCTGGACGGCAAGGAAGTTCAGTTCGTCCACGCTGGCGGCCTTTATCAAATCCTCCGGCAGTTCCAGCGGTTTTCCCTCCGGGGCAGAAAAGCCGCCAATGAACAAGTCCTGCTGGTTGTCGGCGGTGATGTGGATTTCCTTTAGGGCTTCCTGTACCTGTTCGGCGGTAGTCGGCAGGGAAAGCCAGTAGCCATGCGGCCCGCCGGTCTGCGCCTCGGCGCGGTTATCAAGAAAAATAGAAAATACTTCGTTCACGGGTTCCCTCCTTTCCGGGGTGGCTACGGTCTGCTGCGGCTGTGCGGTTTCTTCCTGCGCGGGAAGCTCTGCGGCTTTTGCCGGTTCCTCCCCCTCAATGGTGTAGCCGGGGAGCAGGCAGCCGTTGACCTTAAAGCAGTCGGCGTATTCCTTGGGGATGGCCGGGGAAATTTCGGTAAAGTAATGGTCGTGGGCTTTGATCCGGCCATTCAGGTACTTGTCCAGTTCTTCCCGGCTGGAAAAGACTTTTCGTTCCTGTCCGGTGATCTTTTCCGTCGGGTTGCCGTGGGGTGCGTTGGTATAAAGGCCCCAGCGGAGCGTCCACGAGTAGGGAACGGATTTTTGGGCGGCGCTGTCATACCGGGTATTCTCGGAAATGGAATAATCCATCTGGTAAACCATGTTGCTGCGGATATGGCGGTATTCGTCCGGGACCTCCCACTGGTTTGCAGTGTGGGTGACGGGAAGCGTCCGGGCATATTCAAGGGCTTTGTCCAGAAGCAGGGTTCTTCCGGCCTGTTCCTCCCATGCGGCGGCCTGTTCTTTCAGGCGGTCAAACACTTCCTGTTCTGCGGCGGCGCTTTCCGCCCGCAGGGAAAGAAGCTCCGCAAGGGGCAGCTTTACCGCTTCGGAAAGATCGGCCTTGCCGCTTTCAAAGTAAATCCGGCGCTCGATCCGCATGGTGCTGGCCGGTTCTAAATCGTCGTGGTCGTAGGAGCTGTAAGACATTTTGGGTTCACATCCTTTCTGAAAAATGGCATAAGAAAAGCAGGAAACCTTTGAAAAATTTCCTGCTGGGTGGGCCGATAATAAGCGGCTGATATTCAATTTTGAAAGTTTGGGTTAGATTGATTGAAGCTGGGGACAGTCTAACAAATTAAAGCTTTCTACTTCTTCAACATCAATAACTTTGATGCCTCGTTCTTTTAATGCCTTTGCAAACAATCCCATTCCAGAAATCAATTTTCCGGTAAAGCTACCATCATATATTTGATTTACTCCGCAGGTAGGACTTCTGGATTGTAGTATAGCTAACTCAATATCTTCATGTTGAATTTTGGATAATGCCATTGATACTGCTCGTTTATATTCCAAATCAACATCATTTCCATTTTCGTCTGTTACTACACCATTCACAATCTCTGCACAAGGTCTGGGAGTAGCCATACCTGCTAATTGCTCTGGACAAATGCAAATAATTTCTTTATCTTTTAAGTAGTTGATAGCTGCCAGATTTTTGTTATTTTTTCCATTGTATTTACAATCCACTCCCATAATACAAGCACTAACTAATATTTTCACACTTATCACCTCAAATGGATATTATCGTTGGCTTTATTATACTATGACATGGTGTATCTTGGAATAGATGAATTGTAAATTTGCTGGATACAAGGGGTTTGGGGCTTCCCCAAAGAGAAAATCCCCGGCCCGGCAGGTGCGCCGGGTCAGGGATTTTGCCGGGAGTGTGGCTACACTCCCTATGCTTGCTGTTTTTAGTTCTTGCCCCTCTGTTCCACGCGGTAGTTCACATACTTGCCGCCAGTATCAGCCAAAAGCACCGTCCCGTCATAGGTTTTGCCGGTTTTCATGGAGCGCAGGCCCTTTACCTTTGCTTTTCCGTCTTTAAGGAGCGCGGCGGCGATCTTCGGGGTGAACGCCTTGCCCCGTTCCTCAAAAAATCGGTCATTCTTCCACATGACAAACTGGCAGCTTCGGTTTCCGCAGTAGTAGTTCTTTTTGCCCTCGTAGACGCTTTCCTCGCAGCGCGGACATTTGCCGATAACCACACGCTCGGTTTGAAACAACTTCTGCGCGTCCTCGCTGATCTGGGAGTAGTTTGCAATTAGGCCCCTTGTCATTTCTGCAATGCCAGCCATGAAGCCCTCCGGGTCGGCCTGTCCCTTGGCAATGGCCGTCAGCTCCGTTTCCCACTGTGCCGTAAGCTGGGGAGAGGTCAGCACCTCCGGCAGCACGCAGGCAAGGTTGTGGCCGTCCTTGGTGGGAAGTAGCTGTTTGCCCCTGCGCTCTACAAAGCCCATCTGCACCAGCTTTTCTAAGATGGAGGCGCGGGTGGCCGGGGTTCCCAATCCCTGCCGCTCGGCGTCCTCCGGCAGATCGTCCGCACCGGCGCGCTCCATAGCGGAAAGCAGGGTATCTTCCGTGTAGGATTTTGGCGGTGCGGTGAAATGCTCGGTGACGGCGGCAGTTACCTTGTCAAAGGTCTGTCCCTCGGTAATTTGGGGAAGTTCCCGCGCAGGCTCCGGGGCGGTGTCGTCGGCGTCTGTTTTGAACGACGCCTTAAAGCGGCGGTCAAGCTCTTTCCAGCCGGGGGTCAGGATGGTCTTTCCCTTGGCGGTAAAGGTGTTCCCGGCACAGGTGAATGTAGCGGTGACAGCTTCGTACACATGGGGCGCGGCCACGGCGCACAGCAGCTTGCAGCACACAAGGGACAGCAGTTTCTTTTCCCCCTCGGTCAGCCCGTCAAAGCCTCTCTGCACAAATTCCATTGTCGGGACAATGGCGTGGTGGTCGCTCACCTTTTTGCTGTTCAGCACTCGGCCAAACTGCGGGGACAGGTCAAGCCCCGCCGCAAAGGGAAGCATAGGCCACAGGCCGGACACAAGGCTTTCCGCCGTTGGCAGCATATCATCGGTCAAATACTGGCTGTCAGTGCGGGGATAGGTCAGCAGCTTCTTTTCATAAAGCTGCTGGGCATAGTCAAGGGTCTGCTTGGCGGTAAATCCAAACAGGCGGTTTGCCTCCCGCTGCAAGGTGGTGAGGTCATAGAGGCAGGGCGGCTGCTCCGTCTTTTTCTCCCGTGTTACCGACACACAAACGGTCTGCGCCGTTTCACAGGCGGCTTTCAGGGCCTTGGCGTCGTCTGCGTTTCCCATGCGTTCACTGGCCGCCTCCATGCCGCCCGCCGCGATCTGGACGATGTGGTATTTCTCTTTCTGGAAGCTGCTGATCTTGGCCTCCCGGTCAACCAGCATTTTGAGGGTCGGCGTCTGGACACGGCCCACGGTCAGGGTCTTGTGGTAGAGGATAGAGAACAGCCGGGTCGCGTTGATCCCCACCAGCCAATCCGCCTGCGCCCGGCAAAGGGCCGACTGATACAGGTTATCATAATCGGTTCCCGGTTTCAGATGGGCGAAGCCGTCTTGAATGGCCGCGTCCTCCATGCTGGAAATCCAAAGGCGCTGAAACGGTTTCTTGCAGCCCGCCATCTGGTAGACGAAACGGAAAATCAATTCCCCCTCGCGCCCGGCGTCGGTGGCGCACACAAGGCCGGTGACATCGGGGCGCTCCATCAAAGAACGCAGGGTGTCAAACTGCTTTTTCTTATCGTCGGGAATGATGTACTGCCATTCCTGCGGCAGAATCGGCAGGTCGTCATAGCGCCATTTTTTGAAACGCTCGTCATAAGTTCCGGCGTCGGCAAGGGAAACAAGGTGGCCGATACACCAGCTCACCAGATAGCCGTTCCCCTCCATGTAGCCGTCCTGTTTCTTGTCCGCGCCGATCACGCCCGCAATGCTGCGGGCTACGCTTGGTTTCTCTGCAATTACTAACTGATAGCTCATACTTCGTCCTCCTTATTTCCATCTTCACTTGTCATATCCTCGTCCGGCTCCGGGGCTTCGTCCTCGTCGTCCTCGTCCTCGCCAAAGTCATACTCGGCCAGATCGTCATTGCCTGTGGTGTCGGCTTTTTCCTTTTTGAATTTCAGGAAGTAGAGGGCTGCGCCGCCGCCCAGCAGCACCACCACAAAGAACACCACAAGGCCGCCCATGCCGCTTGGCTTTTCCTCCTGCGGCTGTTCTTCCTCCGGCTGGGGCTTCGGCTCCGGCCCGTTGCAGGCGGTCAGGTTGTTTTTACAGACCGGGCAGGCCGTATTGACGGCCCCAGCTTGACATTTGGCCGTACAGGTGCAGACCTCCGGCTCTTTTTTTCCATCCTCCAACAAGGCTTGCAGGTCGGCGTCGTCCACTTGGTTGAGGAAATGCACCGCTGTTTCCTTGTCCTCGTTGGCCCGGTCGATCAGGATGTAAAAATAATTCCCGGCCTTGGTAGTGACAGTGATAAGCTGTTTATCCCCGAAAAAATCATCCACCAGCGCAGCGTTGCCCTGCGGGGTAACAGGTACGCCCTCCGGCTCCATGCCGCCGGTGGTGGGTTCTTCGGTTTCCTCCGGCACCTCTGCGGGGGCTTCGGTGGTTTCCGGCAGCGGCACAGGGTCAGGGTCAGCGCCTCCGGCATAGGCGGTAACGGTCGTGGTCGCCATGCAGAGCGCAGCAGCCACAGCCAGCGTCAAGGTGCGGAACAGTTTAGATTTCTTCATGGGCGCTGTCCTCCTGTTCAAAGTCCGGGATCGGGGCCGGGGCCGCCTGCAATGCGCCGCCGCGCACAAAGGCGGCGAACTCCTGCGGGGTCATGTTGAGGCCGCGCACAAGCTGGACGATCTGCAAGTTTTCCTGTTCGGTCTTGGCCGCTTCCAGCTCCCGAAGCTGCTTTTGCAGCTCCGCGATCTTGCCCTTGGTTTTCTCAATATCCTTTTCAATGCGTTCCAATTTGTTCATTGCCATAGTGATTTACTCCTTTCTGGCGTTTAAGGCAAACGCCCGTAACAATAAAAATGCTGCTGCCAGTAGCTTGAATTGAGGTTCGTGTAAGAAATGGGGTCGCCGCAGTGCAGCATGACCGAATTTCCCACATACAGCCCCACATGGGACATCCCGGCAGTGTCATAAGTACCGACGAAAAATACAAGGTCGCCGGGCTTGGCATGCTCCGGGGAAACGGGAGTGCAGATGTTGTAAAGCCCCTGAGCCGTCTGGCGTCCCACATTCCAGCCGGAATGATTGATAACCCAGCTAATGAAGCCGGAACAATCAAAGCTGGTGCTTGGGGAGCTGCCGCCCCACACATAGGGATAGCCCACATACTTTTCCGCCTCCGCGATCATGGCGGCAAAGGCTTCGTCCTTTAGCGCCTCCGGGGGGATTTCATAGTAGGTTGGCTCTTTCGGGGTGGAGGCGTGGGGATAGCTGCCGTTGGGGAACAGGTCTGGCCGGTTGCCCAAAGTCTGCATATAGGCAGCATAAAAGCCCATCTGTTCCTTGGTGAGAATGTAGATGGGCAGGTGGGACAGGTCGAAGTTTTCCAGCTTCACATTGCAGATGTAGTAGGTGTAGGGGACTTCCGCGGTGTAGGTGTTTCCCTCGCTGTCCGTCCTCGTTTCAGTGCGGTAGCGGGTTTCCGTTTCGATGGTCTGGGTCAGGATGTACTGCTTTTCAAAGAGCATGGCAAGGTCGCCCTGTACCTCCCCCAAAGTGAACACGCCGTTATGCAGCGCGGAGAGGATGGAGGTCAGCACATAGGGGTCATGCTTGATCTCGTCCAGATCGAAACGGTATTCGTCATAGCCGGGGTGCAGGCTTTCGTAGTTGTCAAGTTCGTGCTGCAAGTCTGCTTCCAGCGCGGCATAGGCAGCTTCGGCTCCCAGCATATCGCTGTCCTCGGAGAGATAGGAGGTGGCGGCAAGTCCCGTCCCGGTGCTGCCAAACATGGCGGTGCAGGATTGCAGGCCGCCCATCACCAGCAGGAGCATGAGGCCCACGCCGCCGACGATCAGCGCCCCTTTCCAGTGCCGGGCGGCAAAGGACGCGGCCTGTCTGCTTTTCTCTGCGGCTTTCTTGGCTGCGGCAGCCGTGGTCTTGGCGGTGCTTGCCGCCCCCTGTGCGGTCTGGCCCGCCGCCCTTGCTGCCTTGGCATATTCCCGCTTAATGTGCTGTTTCTGCCAGAAGCGGGAAACGGGATTTTTGGCCGCCTGCGCCAGCTCCGGGTTGTCCCGCAGGGATTTTTGATACGCAAACTCGGCGTTGGCGGCAATGGACTTTCGCTCGGCCTTGGCTGCGGCCCGGTAGGGTTTGAGCTTATGGCGGTGGACGCCGCTGCGGATCATGCGGCTCGCCTGCCGTTCCGCCAGTTCCTCCCCCTTGTGGCCGCCCTCCACGCCCACATTT
>ENA-OUQH01002432-OUQH01002432.1-human-gut-metagenome-genome-assembly--contig:-NODE-2432-length-11551-cov-3.152836_pt1 | contig 11551 bp, 9 predicted proteins | sample MGYA00237948_ERZ548828 | MGnify/ENA primary metagenome ERZ548828 (study PRJEB26490, sample SAMN05194711) | human gut metagenome | biome: terrestrial biome; feature: human-associated habitat; material...
GTGTATAAGAGACAGCGGTTGGGCTATGCCCAAGGGATTTTAAAAAAGTTGAAATTCCCTCTTGCGCGCTCGGCTGGTTCTGGTAATATATGCAACGTTGCGTCTGACGCAGCGGAGAAATTCGTCGGAGTGGTGGAACGGCAGACACGCTAGCTTGAGGTGCTAGTGCCCACTTAACGGGTGTGCGGGTTCAAATCCCGCCTCCGACACCATTGAAATCGAAAGCCCCTCATCAGAGGGGCTTTTTCTTTTTCGTGAGACCCGTGGACCCATGAGACGTATGTTGGTGCAATCGGGCTGATTGAAGGCGATGCGATGCGGGAAAGCTGCGTACCTTGATGACCCGTCGGCTTTTTAGACGGCTCGAAGCTGGTTGCGCGTTCGCAGGGCTGTTCGAGCGGACAACCAGCCAGAAGGTTTCGCGTAGGCAGCCGACGGCAGCCTCCACCCCTTTGGGACTCGCCTAAGCCTCCCTGTCGGTCCAGGGGGCAAGTTTCGCGTCGCCCTCGGCGCCGAACAGTTCGACGCACTCTTCCGACACGACGAAGCGCGTGGCGCTGGGGAGGATACGCGCTGTGAAGGGCGTCGTCGCCTTTGCGACCTCGCCGTCGTATTGAATCTGCATCGGTGGGTCGGCCTCGACGATAACCTCCCTCGCCTGGAACGTCTCGATGGTCTCGGGGCTGTCCTTGAAATTGCCCTCGTGGTCGATGGCGCGGGCGAACAGCGCCGGTAAAAGCCCAAACGCGTTTTCGGCCTTCAGCACCACGATGTCGAGCAGTCCGTCACGCGGGCTGTTCTTGTTCGTGACGGAGATATCGAATTGAATCTTCGAGAAGTTCACGATCAGGATTCCCAACCCCTCTTCCTCAACGGTCTCGCCGTCGAGCGTGAGCGTGATCTTCGAGGTGGGAGGCAGGGGGTTTGCGAGCGCGGCGGAAAAGTACGCCATAGGCCCGAGCAGGCGTTTCGAGGGCTGTGCCCCCTTCATGATCATCGCGTCGTACCCGGCACCCGCCATGATGCCGAAGCCTTTCTTCGCGGATTCGCCGTCATCGGCGCGAAATTCGATTTCGGCCATGTCGAAATCGAGCGTGATTCCGGCGCGCAGCATCTTCGCGAGCGCATGGGGCTCGTTGGGCGCTGCAAGGTTCAGCGCGAGAAGATTTGCGGTGCCTGCGGGAAAGGGCATAACGGGAATTCCTGTGCCGGCAAGGGAATACGCGGTGGTCGTGACCGTTCCGTCTCCGCCGCTCGCGATGACCGCGTCAAAGTCGCGAGCGTCGGTGATCAAGCTTTCGAGCTCTGTCGTCCCGTCGGTCGAGCGCAGGCAGACCTCGTCGCCGTCGGCGGCGAACGATCGAACAAAATCGTAAATCGCGCCTTCTCCGTAACCAGACGCCAGGTTGTTCAGCACGAGTAGTTTCACAGATTCCCCTTCGATTGCTATTATGAGAATTGTAAAGCAACACGCGATTCAGGCGTGCTAGATAAGTAAGGAAACCATTTTGTACCTAGCCGACCAAGCGAGCCTCGAAGCGTTCGTCGAACGCGTCGCGGGCGCCGAGGTGCTCGCCATCGATACTGAGTTCCTCCGCGAGACAACCTACTACCCGAAGCTCTGCCTTTTGCAGATGGCCACCGACGACGAAGTCGCCATCATCGACCCGCTCTCGGTGGACGACCTTTCCGTGATCGCCCCGCTTCTAGAAGATGAGCGCATGGTGAAGCTCTTTCACGCGGGCGGGCAGGACATAGAGATTCTCCTGCGTGAGGTGGGATTGATGCCGCGTCCTCTTTTTGACACGCAGGTGGCTGCGGCTCTTCTCGGCCATACGCAGCAGATTGGCTACGGGGCGCTCGTGCATGCTGTTTGCGGCGTCACGCTTAAGAAAACCGACTCCTATACCGATTGGTCGCAGCGCCCGCTTTCCGATTCTCAGATCGACTATGCGGCCGACGACGTGATCTATCTTCCGCGCGTATACCGCAAGATGAGAAGCGAGCTCGAATCGAAGGGACGCCTTGGGTGGCTTGCCCCCGACTTCGAGGAGATGATGAACCCCGCGAAGTACAGTGAGGATCCTCGCCTGCGCTATCGTCGCCTGAAACGAGTGACGCAACTTGACGGGAGGCAGTTGTGCGCGGCGCGCGAGTTCGCGGCGTGGCGCGAGGAGGAAGCCCGCAAACGCGATATGCCCCGCAAGTGGCTTGTCTCCGACGAGCAGATCGTGGAGGCTTGCCGTCGCGACGCGCGCACGATCGACGATCTTTACATGGTTCGAGGTGTGCGGGAGAAACTTCCCGTGCGCGATGCCCGCGCGGTGATCGAGCGCATGAACAAGGCTCGGTCGCTTCCGAAAAGCGAATGGCCCAATCTGGGGAAACCGTCGCGCAATGAGCGCAATGTGGACGCTTCAATCGACCTCATGGCAGCGCTTGTCCGCCTGCGCGCGAAGGAGAACGGGGTTGCCATGCAGACGCTGGCGAGCCATAGCGATTTGGCGGCGCTTGCGCGAGGCCACTCTGAGGACAGCGATCTGATGCGCGGGTGGCGATGGGCGCTTGTGGGGGAGGAACTTGTCGACCTCCTCGAAGGCCGCATCGCGTTGAGCCTCAGCAAGGGCGAGCTTGTCGTCGAGCGTCTGGGGTAGCGAGGGCCTGCTTTCGGGGCTCGGCTTCGGCGTTATGTAGGAGCGCCCAAAGGGGGACAGTTCTCGCTACTGGTGTCGCCCTTGCGCAGCGATTGCGGACGTTTCGCGTAAAGTGCCGCCCTGCGTTTGGGTGCGGGTTTGCATGCGCTAAAGTGTACAATTGTTCGTAATAACGAGAAGGCATCGTCTCCCCTTCATGAAGGAGTGAGTTGTATCTATGTTTATGAGTGGAAGCTACCTCGCATTCATCGTCCTCACCATGGTGATCGGCCTGGGGGCTCAATGGTATGTGAACAGGCAAATCTCCAAGTTCTCGCGCGTGAGGTCGTCGTTCGGCATGACCGGTGCCCAGATGGCGCAGCGCATGCTTGCCGACCACGGCATCACCAACGTCGCGATCAGGCAAGGCGGCGCGGGGCAGGACCACTTCGACCCGCGCAACAATTCCATCACGCTCGACCCTGAAGCCTACAATGGCACGAGCATCACGGCGATTGCCACGGCGTGTCACGAAGCGGGCCACGCGTGCCAGTTCGCGCAGGGCTATACACCCATGACGGTGCGCGGCGCGCTCGTCCCTGCGGTGAACCTTGCATCGAACGCCTGGGTTTTCCTGCTCGTGATAGGAATCGTTCTGCAGCTTGAGGGCCTTCAGGCGCTCGCTATTGCCATGTACGCGGTCGTCTTGGTATTCCAGCTGGTCACGCTCCCCGTCGAGTTCAACGCTTCGCACCGCGCGATGGACTACCTGTCAGGTGTCGGAGTCGTCTCCGCTGAGCGCAAGGGCGCCTTCAACGTGCTGCGCGCCTGCGCTTTGACCTATGTGGCCGCGGCACTCATCTCCGTGCTGCAGCTTCTGTGGCTTTTAAGCCAGCGCGAAGAATAGCTGCCATGGAACGCTGGGAGGAAAGCCTCAAGCGTGCTCGCAGCGCAGCGCGGGCAGCGGAGGGCCAAACGGACGCAACTTCTCGAAAATATGCTTCCGAGCAGGCGAAATTAGGGTCGACATATGCGGTCGAGTCTACGGGCGGGGAAGGTAAGGCAGAACCCGAGCCCCTCACCGTCTCGGGTGCCATGGCGCTTGCGAAAGGAGCGCTCGAGAACGTCACTGTGAAGCTCGTCGGCGAGGTATCCGAGGTGTCGAACAAGGCGGGTTACAAGGCCGTCTATTTCACGGTGAAGGATCAGAAGGCATCGCTTCCCTGTATGATGTGGCTCAATCGCTATCGGGCATGCGGAGTCGAGCTCGATGTCGGCGCGCTTGTCGAGTTGACGGGGCGGTTCACCCTCTACGCGCCGAAGGGTCGCATGAACTTCGACGTGTTCTCGGTTAGCTTGGCGGGCGAGGGGAACTTGCGTATGCAGGTTGCGAACCTCGCGCGCAAGCTTTACGTTGAAGGTCTCACCGACGAGGCGCGAAAGCGTCCCGTTCCTGCAAATATCCAGGTTGTAGGCCTTGTTACCTCGCCTCGTGGAGACGCAGTGCACGATGTCTTGCGAACGCTTCGCCGTCGCTGGCCGCTTGCGAGGGTTCTCGTAGCGGGCGTACCTGTCGAAGGTGCGCGTGCGCCGCAGGAGCTCGTCCGCGGCATTGATTGCGTGTCGCGCGCGGGTGCCGAGGCGGTTCTGCTCGTCCGCGGCGGAGGGTCGTATGAGGACCTCATGCCCTTCAACGACGAGGGGCTTGCGCGCGCCATCGCAGCATGCCCCGTCCCCGTGGTGACGGGCATCGGCCACGAGCCCGACACGACCATTGCCGACCTTGTGGCCGATGTTCGCGCTTCGACCCCGACCGGCGCTGCCGAGGCGGTGTCGCCCTCGTCTGCCGAGCTGTCGGGGAACCTCGTCGCCCGTGCGCGGGCAATCCACGACGGTCTTATTCGAAGACTCGACCGCTCCCGCGTGGCCGTCGACCGCGTTGCCACCCGCCCGGTCTTCAAGGACTCGTCCTATCTGCTTGGCACCGACATGCAGACTATCGATTTCCTCTCCGAGCGGCTTGTACGCACCGAACCTGCCCGCATAGCGCGCGAGCGCGATTCCGTCGATGCGCTCGCCGCCCGCCTCGCCCGCGCGCTTCCTGCGAACACCGAGCGAAATCGCGTGGAGCTCGCCTCGCTTACTGTCCGCTTGCGCGCAGCGGGCGCAGGCATCGCGCAGCGGGACGAGGCGCGTCTCGAGACGCTTTCGGGCCGTCTCGCTTCACAAGGGAAAAGCCTGGTCGCGCCCTTCGCTCACGAGGTTGGGCTTGCTGCCTCGCGCTTGAACGACCTTTCTCCGCTTGCCGTCATTGCCCGCGGTTACGCGATTGCCCGTACTGACGACGGAGCGGTGGTTAAGAACATCGGTCAGGCACCTGTGGGCTCGAAAGTCGCCGTGCAGGTGTCGGACGGCACGCTTTCGTGCACGGTGGACGCGGCAGCGCCCGCGACAGATGTCGCATCCAAGTAGACTAACGACAGCGATTGATAAAGGAGAAACCCTATGGTAGAAGAGAAGCCGATTGAGGAGCTCACCTTCCGCGAGGCGATGGCGGAGCTCGACCGAATCGTGGGTGTGCTCGAGAGCAATTCGCTCGAGCTGGAGCAAAGCGTCACGGCCTATGAGCGCGGGGTGAAGCTGATCGCCTCGCTTAAGAAGCGCATTGACGGCGCCCAGCAGCGCATTGACGTCCTTATGGGCGAGCTGGAGAAGCCGGCGGACGACGAGGTCCGCGACACGACGCTGTCCTAGGCGCGAGCGACAGTTCTCTGCCGATAAACCTTGGACTCACCACCGTCCATCAGCGGCTTTGCGGGAACGCAGGCTTCCTGTCCCGTGCGAAAGGAAGCCTGCGTGTCCGCTTTTCGTCTCGAATGAACAGCAGAACCGCTTGCCGAATTCGAACGGCTCGCACGTCTGCTGTTTGCGGCGCATGCCTACAATTTACCAAAACGTAACGTTGTAGGAGGTTGGCTGTTGAACGTTCTGGTCATCAATGCAGGCTCGTCCTCTCTGAAGTATCAACTTGTCCACGTCGAAAATCATGCTGTCATCGCGAAGGGAATCTGCGAGCGCGTGGGCTCGGCAAACGCCTTCCACAAGCACGGAATCGATGAGAACGAAGTGGTCATCGATGCGCAGATGGCCGACCATGACGCAGCCATGGCGCTCGTACTGGACTCGCTTATCAACAGCGACGACGCCCCCATCAAATCCCTCGATGAAATCGATGCGATCGGGCACCGTATCGTCCAGGGCGGCAAGTACTTCGACAAGTCGGTCCTCATCGACGATGACGTCATCGAGAAGATCGACGAGCTTGCCGAGCTCGCCCCGCTTCACAACAAGGCAGCGCTCATGGGCATCCGCGCGTGTCAGAAGCACATGCCGAATATTCCTATGGTCGCCGTGTTCGACACCTCGTTCTTCCAGACGCTGCCGCCGAAGGCCTACATGTACCCGCTTCCGTACGAGTATTACGAGAAGTACGCCATCCGCAAGTATGGCGCCCACGGCACGTCGCACCGCTACATCTCCGAGCGCGCAGCCGTCGTGCTCGACGAGCCGTTGGAGGACTTGAAGCTCATCACCTGCCATCTGGGCAACGGCTGCTCCATGAGCGCCATCGACCACGGCGTTGCCGTGGACACCTCGATGGGTTTGACGCCGCTCGACGGCCTTATGATGGGCACGCGCTGCGGCGCGATCGACCCGGCCATCGTTCCGTTCCTCATGGAGCACGAGAATCTCACCACCTCCGAGGTCAACGACGTTATGAACAAGAAGTCGGGTCTGCTTGGCATCTCGGGCGTGAGCAACGACCTTCGCAGCGTGCGCGACGCCTCCGAGGGCGGCAACGAGCGTGCACAGCTCGCCTACGACATGTACTCGAACTCGGTGAAGAAATACATCGGTGCCTACATTGCCGTCATGGGCGGCGTCGACGCCATCGTGCTTACCGCAGGCGTCGGCGAGAACTGCGAGAAGATGCGCCGCATGATCTTCGCCGGCCTGCAGCCGCTCGGCATCATCCTTGACGAGGAGAAGAATCGCCAGCGCGGCTTCGAACGCGAGATTTCCGCTGACAACTCGGCTGTGAAGATCATTATCATCCCCACCAACGAGGAGTACATGATCGCGCTCGACACCTTCCGCATTGTGGAGGAAAGCGAAATCGATCGAGATATCTAGCTCTGCAGGCAATTTCTTTTTGCGTGCGCGTCGGTTAAAAGCGCAAGGGCGCTAGAGCGAGGTTGAAAAAACAATCGGGGGGCTTACGTTTGAGCCCCCCGATTCGTTGCCGGTATAAGTGCCGGGTAAAACTTGCGCCTGAACCTATTTCATGGCCTGAGCCTGCACGCAGGTGATTGCGGCGACGCCCACGATGTCATCGGCGGTGCATCCGCGCGACAGGTCGTTCACGGGCGCGGCGAGTCCCTGGGTGATGGGGCCGTAGGCTTCCGCCTTCGCGAGGCGCTGCACGAGTTTGTACCCGATGTTGCCCGCGTCAAGGTCGGGGAAGATGAGCACGTTCGCGTGCCCCGCGACGCGCGAGCCGGGCGCCTTCGATTCACCCACGGAGGGCACAATGGCGGCATCGAGCTGCAATTCCCCGTCGAGTTCGAGGCTCGGGTCGAGCTCGTGGGCAATTTCCACCGCGCGCACGACCTTGTTCGCATCGTCGTTTCGCGCGGAACCCCTCGAGGAGTGGGAGAGCATCGCGACGGCGGGCTCGGTTCCCATGAGCGACTTCCACGAGCGTGCGCAGTTCACCGCGATATGGGCGAGCGCCTCGTCGTCGGGTTGCACCTCAAGGCCGCAGTCGCTGAAGATGAACGTGCCGTTTTGGCCGTATTCACAATCGGGGACCACCATCACGAAAAACGAGCTCGCGAGCTTCACGCCGGGGGCAGTCTTTAGGATCTGCAGGCAGGGGCGCAGCACGTCGCCGGTCGAGTGACAGGCGCCCGACACCATGCCGTCCGCTTCTCCGCACTTCACCATCATGACGCCGAAATACAAGACGTCGGAAATCTTGTCGAGCGCGTCTTCGGGCGTCATTCCCTTGTGTTTACGCAGTTCATAGAGGCGCGTAGCGAACTTCTCGCGCAGATCGGACGTTTCGGGGTCGATGATGCGGACTCCGCGAAGCTCGCGTCCCCCCGCCTTCAGCTCCTCTTCGTTGCCGAGGACGATCACGTTGCAGGCGTCGTGCGCGATGAGCTTCTCGGCCGCTTCGAGCGTGCGGGGATCGTTGCCCTCGGGCAGCACAATCGTTTGCTTGTCGGCTTTCGCTCGCGCGAGCATGGTTTCCAAAAACGACATGCGCATTCCTTTCTCCAGGTATACGCTGCGCATTCTACCCTTGTAAGACGGCATTTTTTGTTCCGTTTGTATGTGATGGCGTATAGGGTAGGATGTTATCGGTAGAATAATCTAGATTCGGAAGCGGGCGCTCACCGTCGCGCGCGTCGTCCGAGTGGGCCCGCTTACCGCGGCCTCTTAAAACCATCACATGCGAACGAAAGGCAAAGCTCACATGGGCGTGCAGTACACACAGTTCAACGAAGTGAACATGAACGACATCGACGCGGTTGTCGTCGGCAGCGGATTCGCCGGTGGCGTCGTGGCTCGCGAACTTGCGGAGCGTGCGGGCAAGCGCGTTCTCATCATCGAAAAGCGCCCTCACATCGGCGGCAACATGTACGATGAGAAAGACGAGGCGGGCATCCTCGTGCACAAGTACGGCCCGCACATCTTCCACTCCAACGACAAGCGCGCCTTCGATTACGCGCGCCGTTTCTCCGGCTTTTTGGGATATCAGCATCGCGTGCTCGCCGATTGGTACGGAACCTATATGCCCGTGCCCTTCAACAAGAACTCGATGGAAATCGCGTTTGGCGAGGAAAAGGCCGCACACTACATCGAGAAGCTCATCGACACCTTCGGCGACGAGCGCAAGGTGACTATCAACGAGCTTCGCGAGCAGGACGATCCCGAGCTCGCTGAGATCGCCGATTTCGTGTACAAAAACGTCTTTTTGTACTACACGCAGAAGCAGTGGGGGCTCACGCCCGAGGAAGTCGACCCGTCGGTGACGGCGCGCGTTCCTGTTTTCATCTCGCGCGATAACCGCTACTTCCAGGACGCCTACCAGGGCATGCCCGTCTTCGGCTACACGAAGCTGTTCGAGGAGATGCTCGACCACGAGAATATCCAGGTGTGTTTGAACACCGAGGCGGAAAGCGTGTTCGAGCTCGAGTTTGAAAGCGAAGCCGAGGACGCCCCGCTTTCCGCGATCAAGCTCCACGGCAAGAAGTTCGAGGGGCCCATCGTCTACACTGGCCCGCTCGATGAGCTCTTCCTCGCGCGTTTCGGGCGCCTGCCTTACCGCAGCCTCGACTTCGTGTACGAGACCTTCGACAAAGAGCATGTGCTGCCGTGCGGAACCGTGAACTTCACGGTCACCGAGGATTACACGCGCATCACGGAGTTCAAGTATCTGACCGGCCAAAAGTCGGGCAAGACCACCATCATGAAAGAGTACTCGCGCGCCTACGAGGACCCCAATACGCAGACTCCCTACTACGCCATCCTCTCCGACGAGAACCGCGCGCACTACGAGCGCTACCGCGCCCTCACCGCGAAGCTTCCGAACTTCTACCCGCTGGGACGCTTGGCCGAGTACCGCTACTACAACATGGACAAGATCATCAGCCTCGCGCTCGAGCTTTCCGACAAGCTGGTTGAGGAGTAGCTTTCATGAAGACCATCTCGTTCGCGGTGCCGTGCTACAACTCCGCCGCCTACATGGACAAATGTATCGAGTCGCTTTTGGCCTGCGGTGACGACATCGAGATCATCATCGTCGACGACGGCTCGACCAAAGACGACACCCCCCAGAAGGCTGATGCTTGGCAGGAGGCCCACCCGGGCATCATTCGTGCCATCCATCAGGAAAACGGGGGCCATGGTGCTGCCGTGAACACCGGCCTCGCTGCCGCCGAGGGGTTGTACTTCAAGGTCGTAGACTCCGATGACTGGCTCGATGAGAACGCGATGCGCCAGGTCATGGCCTATCTTCGCTCGCAGCTCGAGCGCGATCATGCGACCGATCTCGTCATTGGCAACTACGTCTACGAGAAGGTGCACGAGGGCACGCGCACAGTGATGGGATACTTCAACGTGTTTCCGACCGAGGAAGAGTTCGGCTGGAAGGACGTGAAGCATTTTCGCCAGAGCCAGTACCTGCTCATGCATTCGGCCATCTATCGCACCGAATTGCTTCGCGAAACCGGCCTGAAGCTTCCCGAGCACTGCTTCTACGTGGACAATATCTTCGTGTACGTTCCGCTGCCGTTCGTCGACACCATGCGCTACCTCGATGTCGACATGTACCGTTACTTCATCGGGCGCGAGGACCAAAGCGTGAACGAGAGCGTCATGATGGGACGCATCGACCAGCAGCTTCGCATCACGCGCTTCATGATCGACGCGGTGCGTCTGCCCGACGATGTCGTGGAGCCGAAGCTTCGCCGCTACATGTTAAACTACCTGTCCATGATGATGTGCATCTGCTCTATCTTCTGCCGCATGATCGGAACGCTTGAGGCGGACGAGAAACGCCATGCCATCTGGGAGTATCTGAAGGAGAACAACCCAGGCGCATATGGTGCGGTTCGCCGCAGCGCGCTTAATGTGGGAACGAATCTGCCCGGCGAGCTCGGCCGTTCGCTTGGCATCTCCGGATACCACCTCGCGCAAAAGGTGTTCAAGTTCAACTAACACACCTGCGGGTCGGATCGGCTCTGCGCTTGTAAGCTGGTGTTTGGCTCCTGATGATATAGCCTGCGAAAGCCGTCTTCGGGCGGCTTTTAGCGTCTTTGCGCCCTGCTTCTTTCGCTTCCGCTCCGCGTTTTTCCTCTCAGGCTCTGCTTTTACGCATTCGTGTTCATATCCTTACCTTTACTTGATATAGCTGAACACTTCCCGTATCCTGATTCGAGTTCAAGATTCACGATTGAGGCGCGGGGCTCTAGGCTGCCTTGTGCTTTTTCGCATATAACCCGGAAGGACACCCTATGCTTTCCCGCTCGGAATTTGATGTGATGCTCGCTTTGAAGAAGACGCCTGCAGCCTCGCAGCGCGCGATTGCTTCGGAGTGCGGCATGTCGGTCGGCACGGTGAACGCGGTTGTCAAGTCGCTTGGCGATCGCGGTCTCGTCGAGGGCGGGGCACTTACGGCAGAAGGCGAGGACGAGCTTTCCCCCTACAAGGTGCGCAACGCCGTTATCATGGCGGCGGGCCTCTCGTCGCGTATGGCGCCGCTTTCCTACGAATGTCCAAAAGGCGTGCTCAAAGTTCGCGGCGAGGTCCTCATCGAGCGCCAAATCCGCCAGCTCAAGGAGGCGGGCATCGATGACATCACGGTGGTCGTCGGGTTTAAGAAGGAAGAGTTCTTCTATTTGGAAGACCTCTTCGGTGTGAAGCTCGTCGTCAATACCGACTATGCGACGCGCAACAACCATGCGACGCTGTTCCAGGTGCGTGACATCATCGGCAACACCTACATCTGCTCGTCGGACAATTACTTCGCGAGCAACCCCTTCGAGCGCTACGTCTACGACTCGTATTACGCCGCGGTCTTCGAGGAGGGTGAAACCGACGAGTACTGCCTTCAGACGAAGGGCCGCGACAGGCGCATCACGGGTGCTGTCGTCGGCGGGTCGCACTCGTGGGTCATCATGGGGCACGCGTACTGGACGCGTGACTTCACCTGCGATTTCATGCGATTCCTCTCCCAGGAGTACCATCTCACCGAGACAGTCGGCAAGCTTTGGGACGATATCTTCCTCGAGCACGCCGACGAGCTTCGTATGTACATGCGCCCCTACGAGAAGGGCGAGATTCGCGAG
>ENA-OUQH01002441-OUQH01002441.1-human-gut-metagenome-genome-assembly--contig:-NODE-2441-length-11525-cov-3.459285_pt1 | contig 11525 bp, 14 predicted proteins | sample MGYA00237948_ERZ548828 | MGnify/ENA primary metagenome ERZ548828 (study PRJEB26490, sample SAMN05194711) | human gut metagenome | biome: terrestrial biome; feature: human-associated habitat; material...
CCACATGGTCAAATACAATGTCATGGTTTTTGGGCGTTTGAATAGAGCCGCTCTCGTCTATTCGTGGCGCTTGGTCAATTTCCTCTACCCGATCAATAGAGGCATCAATCATCGGCAGCATAAAGAACATCTCGCCGGCAGACTCCAGCTCGCTATATACCAAAAAAGCGGAAACTACCACCATCAGGCAGGTAAAAAGGGTCATACTGCCTTGAAGGAAAAACCAAATTGAGAGCAGAGTTACCGCCACCGCCGTGACGCGCAGAACAATCTGCTCCAGCACATTGTAGGGAATACGCTTGCGCTCCAGCTTGAAATTCTGCTGTTCTGTCTCCTCTATCGTGCGGTTCAGCGTCTGATTTGCCGCTTTGTCTCCATGGAAGGCGCGCACTACGCTCATGCCCTGTATATATTCCAGCACAGCGTCCACCAGTCTTGTCTGTGCTTCCAGCCGCCCCGGTGACAATTCTCTGGATTTCTTCAGTAAAAGCGAGTTGACCCAGAGGAACAGAAGCATACCAAGCAGGAATACCAGTCCGATGCGCCGGTCAAAGCACAGAATCGCCAAAGAGAAGATGGTGGTTCGGATCATGCCTACCACCGTCCGGGCAATCACCGCGAAGGACATACTCTCCAGGTCCTCCATGGTAGAGGTGGCCACCGCAGTGAGACTGCCCAAGCTCTGGGCATTGAAGTATCCCATGGGCATATATTTCATGCGTTCTCCGATATGGATGCGCTTCTCCGCGCACATCCGGTAATTGGCGTGGCCCTCACTATTGTGGGCCAGATACCAGCACAGGGCGGCTCCAGCCACGCTGACCGCCATGATCCCAAAGGCCACCCACGGAGTGGTCTCGGTCATGTTCTGCTCTACCAAGGCGCGGAGCACGACCAACAGCGCCACAAACTGTAAAGCCTCAAAAATGCTTCGTAGCAGTTCAAAGGCCATTCCCTTATACCAGGTGCCTTTCTGCTTCCCGGCAAAGTGGAAAAACCGTTTATATGCATCAAACATACTCGCCACCTCCTGTTCTCATATCCGTGTCTTTCACCTGCGTGTGGGCCGCCCACATCTGAGCATAGAGGGGGCACCGTTTCAACAGTTCGTCATGCGTTCCCACATCCAGAATTTTTCCCTGATCTACCACAGCGATTTGGTCTGCATCGGTGATGGTGCTCAGTCGGTGGGCAATGACGATGAGCGTCTTTCCGTGGGTCAGTCTGCCGATGGCATCCTGAATCACCGCCTCGTTCTCGGGGTCTGTGTAGGAAGTCGCCTCATCTAAAATCACAATCGGGGCATTTTTCATCATGGCCCGCGCAATTGCGACCCGCTGCCGCTCCCCGCCGGAGAGGTGTCCGCCTGCGCCGCCCACCACAGTGTCATATCCATAATCCAGACCCATGATGAAATCATGACAGCCGGATGCCTTTGCCACGGCCTCCACTTCATTGCGGGTGGCCTCTGGCCGTCCCATGCGGATGTTTTCTTGGACAGAGACATTGAACAGGAAGTTATCTTGGGAGACATATCCGATGAGGTCCATTACCTGCTCCGGCGGCAGGTTTTTCACATCCTCTCCGCCGATAGTGATGCTCCCGCCGCCAGCGTCCCAATAGGAAGCGATGAGCTTGGCGATGGTCGATTTGCCAGAGCCGGACGGCCCCACCAGCGCAGTGGTCGTGCCTTGCCGGATATTCAGCGTGACACCGTTCAAAACCTGCTTATCTTTATAAGCGAATGTCACATCCCGCAGTTCAATGTCCAGCCCATGCAGTTTTTTTCTCTGCATAGGCCGCTCCAGGTCCGGCTCGGACAGTACAGCGCCGATTTCTCCGGTGATGGTCGCAATTTTCGAGAAATCATCGGTCAGAAAGATCGCCCCAACCAACGGCCCCACGATACCAAGGGACAGGATCGCGACCGTGATAAAGTCCGGAGCGGTTAGGCTGCCATTCCGATAAAAGACACATCCAATAGGCAGCACACCGATCAGCACAGCGGGCCAAATGGTCATCATCAGAGCAGAGTAGCCCTGTGTAGACTTCATCCAGTCCAGCATGAGGTCCGCGTTCTGCCGCACGGCCTGTGTAAACTTTCCATAGGAGGCTGCGCTCTGGTTGAACGCTTTTATGACCTCTATGCCGTTGATGTACTCCACCGTGGTGGCGCTCATGTGCTTACCAGCCCGGACGACCGCACCATACTTTTCCGGGTACTCTTTCATCTCAGCCATGTAGCACAGCATTCCAACCGGAATCGTAAGCAGCGATACCAGCGCCATACGCCAGTCCAAAACAAAGAGATAAACCACAATAGCAAATGGAATCAAGAGGTTCGCTGTCATCTCCGGGATGATATGGGCCAGTGGAACCTCCATCTGCTCCACGCGCTCCACCATGGTCGTTTTCAGCCGTCCCGACGGTGTATCGGTCAGATAACCCATGGAAACATGAGTCAACTTATCTGCCACAGCCCGCCGCAGTTCCGACAGCACATGGAATGTGGCCTCGTGGGAACATCGGGTAGAAATCCCATGAAGAATAGACTTGAGCAGATAGGCGATCAGGGCGACTCCCCCCCAGGTCAGATAAATCGAAAAGTTCTTCTCACCGGAAATAAGCAGATTGACCATTCTTGCCACAGCAAAGTATGGTACCATCCCGCTGGCCACACTGAGAACAGCAAGAACGGTTGAGGTAATAAAACCTGCCCGGTGCGGCCTAATAAATGCCATCAAACTAAATGGCTTCTTTTGTTTCTGCATCGTATCCCTCCGAAAGTTAGCGCACTCTAACCAGACAACAAAGAAAAAAGCCGACAACCCACAGGATCATCCTGCAAATCATCGGCTCTGCGTCTTAGCGTCTGGCTCTGACAATATGATGTTTTGTCCCTGCACATCAACAATGTGTTCTGTTCCGCATTTGGGACAAAAAAGCGGAAAACGCTTTAGAACGGTATCTGGATTTACCTTGGTTCGGGTTTTATTGCCGCAGGTAGGACAGTGAATCCAGCCGCTCCGGTCAATCCACCCGCTCAATGGCTTTCACCTCCATCTCCGAAGAAGATAGTTTTCCAGCCAGCGGTGTAGAAACGCCGCATCCTCTGGATATGCTCAATTGCCTGATCCTTTGGCATATCATGAATGACCACCTCGAACATCCCGGTATAAAAGGCACTGGATAACAGATGACCCAGTTCCGGTGTAAGGCGGCCGCTGGAGATTGCATCGTTCCCAGATGCCTGAATATAACGCATGGTGCATTGGTTGTCCAGTTCCACGACCCTGTGGAGGAATTCCTGATATGTGCTGTTCTCTCCACTGGTCAGAAGTAGCTTAAAATCGTCAAAATGGTCGTAAATATAGTCCACAGAAGCCCAAAATCCACGGTCAGAGAAGGAACACATTTGACTGGTTTGTTCGCCTCCTGACAACTGGTTAAACTGTGCCAACGCCGATTGTATCAGGCCGCAAAAATCATCCATGGCAGGCTGCACAAGGGAGCGGTACAGGCTCTCTTTGTCCGGGTAGCGGATGTAGATCGCTCCTTTGCTGGAGCCAGCCTTTTCCGCAATGGTCTGTAAGGAAGCCCGCTCATATCCATTTTTCAGGAATTCCTGCTTGGCTGCTTCCATCAGCTTTTCCGTTACTCCCGCTATACGCTTTGCCATGTGCCGCCTCCAACATTCAAACCATAGGTTTCAATCCATCGGTTTTAATATAGCACAAACTGGTCTATTCGTCAATAGGAAGACATTTTTTCAACGCTTAAAAAATGGCATTTTATCCTGATAATATGAAAACAGTCTGATGTAACTATGTGATGCATCAGTCCTTCAGCTTATTCTTTCAATTCCAGGTTTTTTGGCACAGCAAAAAAGTGCGGCCCCCGTTAATAGATGAGAACCGCACTTTCCTACTTCCCTACTTTTCAAAACGATAGCCATATCTGTGTATCGTATGAATCACATCCATATTTAGTTTTTTTCGTATCTTGCATATCCTGCTGGTGACGCTTTCCGGGCCAGCAGCAAAAACATCCGGCATAGCATACTGATAAAGCTGCTCTCGGGTAAAAGTCCAACCGGGATGTGAAGCCAGATGATACAGAATGTTGAACTCCATCGTAGTCATTTCTACGACGCGACCATTTACATAGACTCTGCGTTGGTTTGGGTCTATACACAGATTGTCATAGTGCAGCACTGCCATCCCGGTCAACAGTCTCACCTCCCCCATTATTTCTTTTCTGTCAAAGTCTTTTTTAAGCGTTGAAAACTACTCTCGCTGATGACATACTCGATCCGGCAGGCGTCCCGCTCTGCAGTAATGGGATCTACCCCAGCATTTATCAGCATTTCTGTAAAGAAGCGGTGCTTTTCGTAGATTTGTTCCGCTACTTCCCTACCCACATCGGTCAGGTGTAGAAAGTGATCTCCATCCATGAGTAGGAAGCCGCCCTTTTTCAGTATAGCCACCGCATGGCACACACTGGGTTTGGACACCTCCAAGTGTCGGGCCACATCCGCAGACCTCACCATGCCCTTTTTCTTTTTGAGGACAAGGATGGCCTCCAGATAATCTTCACCCGATTTGCGTAAAGGCATAGACAGTCCCCCTTCCGTTATGTAGGCGGCTATTTCCTGGACACTTCATGGCTGCTTGTCATTTGGCAACCAATCCGCCGTCCAAGCCCCACTCTCCCGCAGGAATTCTCCGTCATGGGTGATAACCACCACACATAGCCCCTGCTCCGCCAACTCCCGGAGGCGTCGGCTCACCTCCAGCATGTGGCCATAGTCAAGTCCGCTGGTAGGCTCATCAAAGATCAGCAGCTCCTTTCCGCTGAGACAGCCATCTGCAACGGCCAGCCTCTGCTTCTGCCCGCCGGATAGAGCCATGGGGTGAGTATCCGCATACTGAGCCAGATCCATTCGGCCCAAGGTTGTCAAAGCCTCCTGCTCTGTGGCCGTATTTCCCAGCCGGATCTCTGCCAGCACGCTGTCTCCAAAAAGCTGGAGGTTCACATCCTGCATGATTAGGAACGCCTTCCGCCTTCTTTCCGTTCGGCGCAGAGGCTTTCCATCCCAAAAAATTGTACCGCTTTGTTCCTTTATCAAACCGCACAGACACCGGGCCAGGGTGGTCTTGCCTGCCCCGTTTCGGCCGGTAATGGCGGTAATTTGTCCCCTGGGCGCATGGAAGGATACGCCCTCCCATACAGCCGCACCGTTATAGGTCGCCCGCAACTCCCGAACCATCAAACCGTCTGCTCCCGTCGTTGGGCTTGGCTCAGACGAGGACACCGGTACCTCCGCAATGCTCCGCAGTCCCATGGAGCAGCGTTCCTTCTCAGTCAGAGTGAGGAAATTATGCCCGGAATATTCCCGTTGTAGCTGCCCACCCCGCAGATAGAACACCCGATCAGCAAGATCCGCAGCGTACCAAAGGCGGTGCTCTGCCATCAGCACGGTCTTCCCGGCCTTTTTCAGCTGTTTCAGGATCTCCCGGAGCTGGCGGATACCCTCCCCATCCAGATTGGAGGAAGGCTCGTCCAGTACAAACAGCTCCGGCCCCATGGCCCAGGCGCTGGCGCAGGCAATGCGCTGTTTCTCTCCACCGGACAGCGCAAAAATGCTCCGCTCCAGCAATGGCCCCACTCCGCAGACTTGGACGGCGGATTCCAGCGCCTGTGTCATTTCATCGTGGGACGCTCCACGACTCTCCAGCCCAAAAAGCACCTCGCTGGTGGTGTCCAGATTGAAGAACTGGGACTTGGGGTTCTGAAACACCGAGCCCACCGTCCGCGCCAGTTCCCACAGCGGGGTCTGTGCCACATCCTGGCCACCGACCATAACAGATCCCGCCAGCGTCCCACCTCCAGTATGCTGGAGCAGACCATTGACGAGTTTGATGATCGTGGTCTTGCCGCAGCCGCTCTCACCGGTGAGCAGGATAAGTTCCCCCGGTTTCACAGAAAAGGTGCAGTCCCGAAGGCTTGGCATCTCCTTGCCCGCATAAGCATAGGTCACATGGTCAAAGATAATCATGGTAGCACCCCCTTGCAGCAGATCCCGCCCACGCAGAGAGCCAGAAACAGCAGTGTGACCACCACATCCTGAATGTGAAATCCGATAGGCCGCCAGGAGGACATCTTCCCTGGGGACTCGATGCCCCGAGCGGTGGCGGACTCGCTGAGTTCTTCTGCTGTCTGAGCTGCCCCCATAAGCATTGGTACATAAATGCACTCCAGTTTCTCCTCAAAACCACGGATATTCCGAAGGGCCATGGCATCCCGGATATGACGCAAATCCTGCCGAAGTGCAGGCAGAAAGCGCAGCGTCACCGCAAGGGTAATAGAAAAACTCCGGGGAGCGCCCATCCCCTCCAAAGCAGCTATGAGCTGGCTGACGCTGGTGGTGGCAATCAGATAGGCGCCGCCGGCAATACAGGGGAACACCAGAATGAAGTAGGTTACCGTAGCAAAGACCGTAGCCAAAGAACCGGGCAACAGCGGCAACAGCCAGTACTGTATCGCCAGGATAGCCAGATATGTCGCCAGCAGCCCTGCCAACATGGTTCCTTTCCGCTCTACCAGAAAGAGAATCAAATAGGCTGTTATGAAATGACATTTTTCAATCGAAAAAGTCAACGAACTTTTACCTGTCAAATTGTGCAGAATACCAAACGGCATCTGAAAAGGGCTAAGACGATGCAGATTTCCGGCATTGGCCACTCTGTTATACGTGGATTGGTTACCACAGGACAATGGTTCTCCGCCAGCACTACCGTCTATCCTCGTGGATCGCCGCAAGGGCGCCGCCATAGCTATTTCGTAGATTGCTGAACCTTCATAAACTGCTTAGCCCCTTCCAGATGCCGTTTGGCAGCACAGATGTATATGGATTCCTTGAATATAATACATTGCGTAAAAATATGTGGGTCAGGGACGAAGCCGCGCAGCGGTGCAAAGCATCCTTGACGCACGGATTTTTACGCAATACGCTCTATCAAGGAATCATGCACAAGAAATGTTATCTGTCATCATCCCCCAGATAAAACAAGCCATTTCTCTTGCCACAGCAGTCTTTGCAATGTTTACCTTTGATCGCATTGCAATTTTAAAGTATTTTTTCTTTAGCCGTGCGTTTGCCTTATCCGCATAGGCAACAGTCAATGAATCGCACTTTGCCTGTCGTTCCTTGAGCGCTACTGATTTTCCGCTTTTTGTTGCGCTCCGGCCAAATACCTGAGCCGTTTCTACAAGTAGTTTGCGAAGATGTGAATTGCCGGCTTTTGTAATACCGGTATATTGCTGCTTATCACCACTGGAGCATTCTCCCGGCACCAGTCCAAGATAGGACGCAAACTGCTGCGCAGTCGCAAACCGCCGGAAGTCTCCTACCTCAACACAGAAAGACAATGCCGTATGCGCGGCGATACCGCGAAAGCAGCCCAGCTTCTCCACCTTTTGCCGGTAAGGCTCTGCCTGTGCAAGTTCGTTGATGCGCATATCATACATATCCACCTGCTCCCGCAGCTGGTAGTAACGGATTAGGTACTCCTGCAACACTTCAGACAGAATCTTGTTGCCGAGATCTAAACTTGAGAGCCACTCCAAATGCTTGTTTGTCCAATAACTCTTACCATCGTGAATCTTGCCGTGTCGGATACAAAATGCAATGATCTGTTGCTTGACGCGAGCCAATGCGCTGTTGGCGTCATCACGCATACGGATATACTCTTTCACTGCGTCGTCCACTTCCGTCGGAATATATACAGGGCTGTAAGTATGGAAAGCAAGGCACTTGCTGATCAGGCGGGCATCTCTGCGATCTGTCTTGATGCGCTTGCCTGGCTTTGTCATCATCGTGGTCGGCGCAAGAATCACGCAGTCAATACCGTGAGCGTGCAATTGATGATACAATGAATAACCGAGACATCCCGCCTCGTAACCGCAGACAATGCGGCAATCCCGACTCTGCTGCTTTTCAATGCGAGCAAGGTATTTCAGAATATTTTTCACGTCCGGCTCGACCTGAACTTCGGCAAAAAAGCGGTCGTCTTCCATGCTGTAACAGCAAAGCGTGTAATTTGTGGTATGGACATCCATTCCTACATAGATTATACTTGTCATGATGACTCCTCCTCTTGTATGTGGTGATTCCTGTGTGCTTTTTGTTTGCACTTTAAGTATGACAGGTAAATCCACACTTTACAAGCGAAGGGGTCATTTCATATTGTCTATTATAACACTGAGCTGGAAAACCACAGGGCTCCAGGTGAATACCACCACATTAGCCAACAGCCAGATCAGGATCTTGGTTCGAGGATCAAGAAAAGAAGGGCGAATATTCTTCCTCATTGGGCCAGCCCGGCCTTGACAAAATGCTTACGCATGAGTTTCATACCCAGCAAGGAGCCCAGAACAGAGCCTACCAGAATGCTCAGTACAATGACCCCGAACACCGGCCAGGTCAGCAGGCCCTCCATGGTGGCCATATAGCCAGCGTCCATCATCTGGGCGGCATACTCCAAATAGCTTTCTTTGGTAAACCAGAGGGGCAGAAAGTCCCCGATAAAGCCCAGATTGAAGCAGAAGAAGCCCAGCATAAGCCAGCCTTTCTGCCGAAACTGTCCAGCCCGCAGGCACAGCTCACACAGAATTCCTCCCACCAGTCCCGTGATGGGGAACATCCAGGTAGCGGCCACCAGCACCACGCCGGTAATCAGGCTGGTGAGCAGGAAGGGGCCGTTTTTCTGCACCTTGGCTACCATCAGCATGAACACTGGCCCGATCAGAATGGCATCAATAAAGTGGGTAGCAAACCATACATAGGGGCTGACACCGCCCACCAGCATAAAAAGGAAGCGAATGGCAATGCACACCGCCCCCAGTGCGCCGGCGGTGATGGCGTCTTTGGCAGTCAGTTTGCGTTTTCCCTGTTCCAATGATTGAGACATATTGAAATCCCTCCTGTCTATAATCGTTAGCCTTGGCTAACTAAAAAACAGAATAGCATAGCTGACTGCCTGCCGACAACTCCATACAGGCATTTTAGCTCCAAATAGCTTGCAATTTTTGAGCAATCATTGACGACTCCTCTCCAGTCAGTTACAATCAAACCAAATCAAACAACGGAGGCACTGCCCATGTCCAATATGTCGCAACTTTTTGATGCCAGCCGTTTCCCAGACGATGTGAAGGTTCGAGCCAACGGCAAGGCTACGGTGATGACCCTCTATGGTTCAGAGAACGGAAGCCTGCGACTGTTTTCTTTGTGGGAGGGCGCAATTCTTTCCTTCAACCGGATCTATACTCAGGTCTGGCCCTTGGCACAGAATGAAGCGGCTAACATTCTGCTGCTGAACTTCTGCCGGAAGGGGCGCTGTGAAGTGGCGCTGGAGGATGGACAGTTTGCCTTCCTCTCTCAAGGACACATGGCCGTAGGAACCCAGCAGGCTCAGGAGGAGTATCGCTACCCCAGCGGTCTCTATGAGGGTGTCGAGTTGTTTTTGGATCTGGATATGTTGGCCCATCGTCCTTATCCACTGTTTCAGGAGGGGGGAAGTAAGCCCAGAGGGGATCGTAGAGCACCTGCATACCTCCCGCCGACTCTATTTGGGACCCACGCCTGCCTGTGTACAGACATTGCTGGATGACCTGTGGCAGCTTCGAGATTCGGAGGAAGTGGGACTGCTGAAACTTCTCTCCGCCCAGCTGCTTTGGAAGGTAGAACGCCAGCCTCTTGAAACCAGTCCCACAGTCCGCTATTTTACCAGCTCCCAAGTGTCCATCGCCAGAGAGACACGGAACATCCTGTGCGCAGACCTGAGCCAGAACCACACGGCGCGGGAGTTGGCGGATCGGTTCCAGGTGGCCGAAACCAGTCTCAAGAATTACTTCCGCGGTGTGTTTGGAGAAAACCTCTCCACATTTTTGCGGGAGGTGAGGATGCGCCGAGCAGCAGAATTGCTGCAGAGCAGTGAATTACGAGTGGCGGAGATCGCAGCACAGGTAGGCTACGAAAATCAGAGCAAATTTGCCGCAGTTTTTGTTCGGCACTTCGGCTGCCCGCCGCTGGAGTATCGCCGCAGGGCACACCTTTCGATTGCTGATGACAATTAACATCCATATACTTTGCCCTTTCTGAGATACCCACAGTTCTAAAACATAAGGAACTGCGGGTATCTCTTATTTTGAAAACGGAAGGCTTGAGTTCCTGTTCCCAAAATTCAGTCACCGCACACTTCCGCCCCTTGACATTTTTCCTTGATAACGCTAAAATGCATATAAGTATGTATTTCATATTTATATGTATCATGAGAGGTATACGCATGGAAACCACAAAGGGACACTATATTTTCGGAACGGTGAAGGTTGGGGAGCGTGGGCAGATCATTATCCCCAAGGAGGCTCGACAGGTCTTTGATATTAAAGCCGGAGACACTTTGATTGTGTTGGGCGACGAGAAATGGGGCATTGCCGTCACAAAGGCAGATGTGCTGGAGAAGCACGCTTATGATGTATTCAAAAAAATCTCGGAGGGACAGACGGATGCAGACCAGTAACACAGCTCTTTTCTTTTTGGAAGACGATTGCATCCGTGCCTTTGGTCAGGAAACAGGCTGTACCTTACTTCAACAGGCGGAGGAACTTTACCAGGATTTGTGCCAGCACGGGAATGACCGGGGCAATCATGTGATCGAGGAGCATCTTCAGAGCAGGCTGTTTCCTTTGATGTCATATTACAAAGCGCTTTTGAAACATGGTATTCAAGAAGATCAGGCATTGTTGTTGGTACGAGAAACAGCACACAAAGCTGCCATAGATAGAAAAGCCGAAATGCAAAAATTAGGTTCGCTTCCTTTTGCTTATCTCATTTTCCGGATGGGCGTCAAACGACACATGAAAAACCACTTTCCTCCAGAGGGATGGCAAACAGAGTGGGTGCGCTGTGACTGCCAAGAGATCCATTTCAATTTGCACCGCTGCCTCTACTGGGATGTTACGAAACAATTCGGGTGCCCGGAGCTGTGCTGTGTATTCTGCGAAAGTGATGACATCTCCTTCTCCGGACTGGCTCCCAAAATAAACTTCCTGCGCAACGGAACGCTGGGCAGCGGAGCGGACTGCTGTGACTTCCATTTCATCAAGGCGCAATGAGGAATTAGGAAAACTGCCTATGAAACATACCTTTTACTCCCTTCTGCCCCTGTTTTTACTGCTGGATCTGGTTATTCCTTTTCTGCTGGCGCCCACCTATCCGGGCTACCGCCACACCCGGCAGGTCATGAGTGTGCTGGGAAACCGAAGCGCCCCCTTCCACACGGTCTATACTCTATGGCTGTTCTTCCTGGGGACAGCCATTCTGCTAACCTGCGCCCAGCTGTGCCCCCTCCTTTGGGGACGGTCCGGCGGTCTCAGTCTGGCTCTGGCGGCAATCTTGATCATCTACGCTCTGGGCCTGTCTCTTATACACATCTCCGAGCCCACGAGACAGGCAGAAATCTCGT
>ENA-OUQH01002443-OUQH01002443.1-human-gut-metagenome-genome-assembly--contig:-NODE-2443-length-11521-cov-5.148439_pt1 | contig 11521 bp, 8 predicted proteins | sample MGYA00237948_ERZ548828 | MGnify/ENA primary metagenome ERZ548828 (study PRJEB26490, sample SAMN05194711) | human gut metagenome | biome: terrestrial biome; feature: human-associated habitat; material...
CCGAGGCGCAGGTCGTCCATTCGCTTGCGAAGTGGAAGCGGCTGGCGCTGAAGCGCTACCAGTTCAACGTCGGCAAGGGCCTGTTTACCGATATGAACGCCATCCGGCGTGACGAGGAGGTCGACAACCTCCACTCCGTCTACGTCGACCAGTGGGACTGGGAAAAGGTCATCACGAGAGAGGACCGGGACGTCACGTACCTCAAGCGCACCGTGCGCGACATCGTGGGCGCGGTCTGCGAGACAAATGATGCGCTCGGCGTGGCTTTCCCGAGCCTTCACACGAAGCTCGACCGCGACGTGTTCTTCATCACCACACAGGAGCTCGAGGACATGTACCCCGAAAAGACCCCCAAGGAGCGCGAGAACGCAATTCTCCGCGAGCACCACAGCGTGTTTCTCATGCAGATCGGCGGCAAGCTGAAGTCCGGCAAGCCGCACGACGGCAGAGCGCCGGACTACGACGACTGGGCGCTCAACGGCGATATTCTGATGTGGAACCCGGTTCTGGAGTGCGCGTTCGAAATTTCCTCGATGGGCATCCGCGTCGATGAAGAGAGCCTCGCACGTCAGCTGAAGCTTGCCGGCTGCGAAGAGCGCGCCAAGCTTCCGTTCCACAAGATGCTGCTGAATGGCGATCTGCCCCTTACCATCGGCGGCGGCATCGGCCAGAGCCGTCTTTGCATGCTCATGATCGGCACCTGCCACATCGGCGAGGTGCAGTCGAGCCTCTGGGATGAAAACACGCGCGACACTTGCCAAAAGGCCGGCATTATGTTACTCTAAGATGAAATATACCGGCCTTCCGGCCGCAGAAAGAGGAAATTGACCATGATGGAACAACTGACTCCCGTTCGTTCGTTATTTGAAGACACGAAGAGCTTTGACGGCAAAACCGTCAAGGTCGGCGGCTGGGTGCGCAATCTGCGCGCCAGCAAAAATTTCGGCTTCATCAACCTCTCCGACGGCACGTATTTTTCGCAGGTACAGGTTGTCTTCGGCGCGGAGCTCGCAAACTTTCAGGAGATCTCGAAGCTGAACATCAGCGCCGCTGTGATCGTGACCGGTACGCTGGTCGTGACGCCGGATGCCAAGCAGCCGTTTGAAATTCAGGCGAGCGAAATTTCGGTTGAGGGCCCGTCGACCCCCGATTTTCCGATTCAGCCCAAGCGCCACTCGATGGAGTTTCTGCGGACGCTTCCGCATCTGCGCCCGAGAACGAACACCTTCCAGGCCGTGTTCCGCGTGCGCAGCATCATCGCTTACGCCATCCACAAGTTCTTCCAGGAGCGCAGCTTCGTCTATGTCCACACGCCGCTCATCACAGGCTCCGACTGCGAGGGCGCCGGCGAGATGTTCCAGGTGACGACGCTCGACCTCAATAACCCGCCCAGACTCGAAGATGGCTCGATCGACTATTCCGAAGACTTCTTCGGCAAGGAGACGAATCTGACCGTGTCCGGTCAGCTGAACGGTGAGGCCTTCGCACAGGCTTTCCGCAATATCTACACCTTCGGCCCGACCTTCCGCGCCGAAAATTCCAACACCACGCGCCACGCCGCCGAGTTCTGGATGATTGAGCCCGAAATGGCGTTCGCGGACCTGTCGGACGATATGCGTGTGGCCGAGGACATGATCAAGTTCGTGATCTCGTATGTTCTCGAGAATGCGCCGGAAGAAATGGCGTTCTTCAACCAGTTTGTCGACAAGGGCCTTCTTGATCGGCTCAACCACGTCATGACGAGCGAATTCGGCCACGTGACCTACACCGAGGCTGTGAAGCTTCTCGAGCAGCACAACGACAAGTTCGACTACAAGGTCTTCTGGGGCTGCGACCTCCAGACCGAGCACGAGCGTTATCTCACTGAGCAGATCTTCAAGCGTCCGGTCTTCGTCACCGATTACCCCAAGGAGATCAAGGCCTTCTATATGAAGCTCAACGAGGACGGCAAGACTGTCGCGGCCATGGACTGCCTCGTGCCCGGCATCGGCGAGATCATCGGCGGCAGCCAGCGCGAGGACAACTACGACACGCTCCTTGCCCGCATGAACGAGCTCGGCCTCAAGCCCGAGGACTACGGCTTCTATCTCGACCTGCGCAAATACGGCTCGACCCGCCACGCAGGCTTCGGCCTTGGCTTCGAGCGCTGCGTCATGTACCTCACGGGTATCTCCAACATCCGCGACGTGCTCCCGTTCCCGAGAACCGTCGGCAACTGCGAGCTTTAATATGTTTCCCAAAGCCGGAAGACAGCCTGTCTTCCGGCTTTTCCTTTCGTAGGGGCGGACGCAGCTTTCCGTCCTTTGGCAGTACGAATTCGCCGAAGATTTTCATAAAACCGGGATTTTTCTGCGGGCGGACAGAGGCCTCCGCCCCTACAGAATTTCCGAAAATCTTCTGTTTCTGCGCAGGGGAAGTGCGTCAAAAATCCGGTAGATGTGGACATACGTCGCGGGTAGAAGGACGCTTGATTGGAGGATTTTCGGCAAAGTCCATGTATCACGGACGAACGTTGTCCATATGTAGCCTCATGTGCATTTTGCCCAATCAATTTTTGAACTATTTTCGTTACAAATCCTTCATTTTCTATAATTTTTTATGCTATTTCCTGCTTTTTTACATTTTGAACAGGTCGCGGACATAATTCGGACATAATTTTTACAAAAAATGATAAGATTCTTCTTGCTTTTTTGTACGCCTGCCGCTATAATTGGGAGCATAATTTAGTTCGTGTACAGTTGTCTTTGATACACGGACAAAACAGGAGGAATGAACATGAAAAAGCTGATCGCATTATTGCTTTGCGTTCTGATGGTACTCAGCGTCTTCGCAGGCTGCGCCAGCCAGAGCGCACCCGCATCGTCCGAGAGCAGTGCGGAAGCATCCGCTCCCGCCGCTTCCGAAGAAACTGCCTCTTCTGAGGAAGCCGCTTCTTCTGAGGAAGCTGCTCCCGCTTCTTCCGGCGACAAGGTCGTCAAGATCGGCGTCTTTGAGCCGCAGACCGGCGACAACGGCGCTGGCGGCAAGCAGGAGATTCTCGGCATGCAGTATGCCAACTACGTACAGCCCACCGTGGAAATTGGCGGTGAGACGTACGATGTGAAACTCGAGATCGTCGACAACCGCACGACGGCGGAAAACGGCCCCTCGGCTGCTTCCGAGCTTATGAACCGCGGCGTATCGATCGTCCTCGGCTCCTACGGCTCCGGCGTATCGATCGCGGGCGGCTCGGTCTTCCAGGAAGCCGGCGTCCCGGCCATCGGCGTGACCTGCACCAACCCGCAGGTGACCTCCGATTGCAGCGTCTACTACAGGATCTGCTTCCTCGATCCGTTCCAGGGCACCGTCCTTGCGAACTACGCCTACAAGGAGCTCGGCGTTACCACCGCTTACACGCTGGCGATGCTCGGCTCTGACTACGATCAGGGTCTGGTCTACTACTTCACGGAAGCGTTTAAGGCGCTTGGCGGCGAGGTCGTCTCCGAGGACTTCCCCGAAGGCAACGCAAACTTTGTTTCCTACATCAACAATGCCAAATCAGCGGACGCAGGCGTTATCTTCGCTCCGGTCTCCACGAACTACGCGCAGCTGATCATTGAGGCTGCCAGCGCGCAGGGCTTTGAGGGTCACCTCCTCGGCTCCGATACGTGGGACAACAACATGGTCATCGAGTCTGCCAAGGGCAAGAGCGTCAACGTCGAAATCACGACCTTCTATCAGGAGGGCGGCGCTCCTGAGTTCGACTCCGGCATCAAGGCGTGGATGAACGAAAATTCCGACGCGCTGACCAACAACGGCGGCAACGACATGGTCTCCGCTGTGACCGCGATGGGCTATGACGCATACTTCGTTGCACTCGAGGCCATCAAGGCGGCCGGCTCCACCGATCCCGCTGCCGTGCTCGCAGCGCTTCCCGGCGTGAGCTACAGCGGCGTTTCGGGTCTGATTGAATTTGATGAGATCGGCGACGCAAAGCGCGACGCGGCCTACATCAAATCGGCCAACACCGAATCCGGCGAATGGGAGTTCGTGAAGGTTCAGGGCATCGAGTAAGCTGTTAAGCACGTTAAGATCTTTCCCCGCGAGAAAAAATGCAGCACCCCCGGCAGGGTACGCGCCCTGCCGGGTCTTCCCTTTTTCGTGATTTTGTACGGCGTACGTTTTGTGGACTTTCTGCGCGGCACAAGGACAGTTTTATAGAAAAATTCCGAAATTTTAGAATGTTTCCTGAAAATTTATTGGATTTTGTTTGGGAATTTTTTGCGAAGTTTTCCGGATTTTTGCTATATTAAAAACACGTAAGTCTATCTATTTTTGCGCATATTCCAGCAAAACGCACAAAATAACGCTTGCCTTTTTACAATTGATTGGCTATAATAATAAAACCGTCTGGGGTCTACCCATCGCGGACAGTTTTGTAAGGAGGATCACGTTTCATGAAAAAGACCATCGCATTGCTTCTTTGCCTCTGCATGCTGGCCTGCCTGTTCGTTGGCTGCGCCAGTACGTCCACCACAGAAAAACCGACCTCTGAGACCACAACCACTGAGACCACAGCTTCCCAAACCACGACTGCCGCATCCGGCAACAAGGTTCTGAAGGTTGGTATCTTCGAGCCGCTGACCGGCGACAATGGCGCTGGCGGCAAGCAGGAAACGCTTGGCGCGCAGTACGGCAACTACGTCCAGCCGACCATCGAAATTGGCGGCGAAACCTACGACATCCAGCTTGAGATCGTCGACAACCGCACGACCGCTGAAAACGGTCCGTCCGCAGCTTCCGAACTGGTCAACCGCGGCGTTTCCGTCGTTCTCGGCTCCTACGGCTCCGGCGTTTCCATGGCCGGCGGCAAGGTTTTTGAAGAAGCCGGCATCCCGGCCATCGGCATTGGCTGCACCAACCCGCAGGTCACGTCCGACTGCTCGGTCTACTTCCGCGTCTGCTTCCTCGATCCGTTCCAGGGCACCGTTCATGCGAACTACGCCTTTAAGGAAATGGGCGCAAAGAAGGCCTACACGCTGGCCATGCTCGGCTCTGACTACGATCAGGGTCTGGTATACTACTTCTCTGAGGCCTTTAAGGGTCTCGGCGGCGAGGTTGTCTCCGAGGACTTCCCCGAGGGCAACGCAAACTTCGTTTCCTACATCAATAACGCCATGGCTGACGGCGCGGACGTTATCTTCTGCCCCGTTTCCACCAACTACGCACAGCTGATCATTGAGGCCGCCGCCGCGCAGGGCTTCAAGGGCGCGATCCTCGGCACCGACACCGTCGATAACAACATGGTGCTCGAGTCCGCCAAGGGCAAGGACGTCCGCCTGCTCGTCACCACCTTCTATCAGGAAGGCGGCTCGCCGGAATTTGACGCGGGCATCAAGCAGTGGCTGAACGACAACCCCGACATGATGACCAACAACGGCGGCAATGACGTCGTTGCCGGCGTGACCGCGATGGGCTATGACGCATACTTCACCGCCCTCGAGGCCGTCAAGGCTGCCGATTCCACCGACCCCGCCGCCATCTTGGCCGCGCTTCCCGGCGTGCACTATGAAGGCGTCACGGGCGTAATCGAATTTGACGACATTGGCGATGCCAAGCGTGACGCTGCCTACATCAAGGAAGCCAACACCGAAACCGGCGCATGGGAATTCGTCGCCGTCCAGACTGTCGAGCAGTAATTCTCAGCTGTAAATCAAACAGTTTTTTCACGGCTCTGGTGGGGGCAGCCCCACCAGAGCCAATCCCAAGCCTCGCAGAGTTTCGCCATCCGCAGATGGCAAAATGAATTAAAAATTATTTTATCCGGCGGCTCCGCCGACCGGAAAAATACATCTCACCTCGCAAGTGCAGAAATTTTGCGCAGTGCGCAAAATTTATGCGCGCAGTCGAGGTGCAATCCCTTTCCAGCAAAAGCCCCGCTTTTGCTGGCTCTCGTAGGATACGGGAAGCTGTGCCGCAGCCTTTGCGGTAGAGCCTCCATGATCCTTCAATCTAATCAGGAGGTTCCGAACTATGCAAGGGCTGCTCCCCTACGTCATCAACGGCATTTCCGCAGGCGGTCAGTACGCGCTTATTGCCATCGGCTACACGCTGGTCTATGGTATCTTGCGTCTGATTAACTTCGCCCACGGCGATGTCTTCATGGTCGCAGGCCTCATTATGGTCTATGCGTCCGCCTCGCTGCCGATGGTTCTGGCGATTCCGCTGGTGCTCATTCTGACAGCGCTGCTCGGCTTCGTCATTGAGCGCGCCGCCTATAAGCCGCTGCGCTCCGCGCCTAGAATGTCCCTGATGGTCTCCGCCATCGGCGTGAGCTATCTCATCCAGAACCTTGCGTTCTATCTGACCGGCGGTCTTCCCCAGCCGGTAACCAACCCCATTCCGTGGGTTTCCGACATGATTACCGTCTTCGGCGCGCAGACCAAGCGCGTCACGCTCGTCACCCCGGTTCTGACCATTTTACTGGTAGCCGTTCTCGTGTGGCTGACCAAGAAGACGAAAATCGGTATGGCCATGCGCGCAGCCTCCAAGGATTTTGAGACGGCGCAGCTTATGGGCATTAAAATCAACTCCGTCATTTCCTTCACGTTCGTCATCGGCTCGTTCCTCGCGGCCGTCGGCGCACTGCTTTACTTCACGAACTACCCCAATGTGGCCATCACCTCCGGCGGCATGCCGGGCCTGAAGGCGTTCGTTGCGGCGGTCTTCGGCGGCATCGGCTCGATCCCGGGTGCGGTCGTCGGCGCGTTCATCATCGGTCTGTGCGAGGAGCTCATCAAGGGCATCGGCTACTCCACGTTCTCCGACGCGTTCACGTTCGTGATCCTGATCGTCGTTCTGTGCGTCAAGCCGACAGGTCTGTTCGGTGAGAAAGCCACCGACAAGGTCTGAGGAGGTGCCGGATATGAAAAAGAACAACAAGCGCGAATCCATCATCATTGCGGTGATCCTGCTCGTCGTCTTGGCCGTCGCGTTCTATCTCGACGCAAAGCTTCCGAGCTACCATATTGCAATTAAAGTCATCAAAAAAGCGGCTGTGTATTCGCTCGTGGCAGTCTCCATGAACCTGCTCAACGGCTTTACGGGTCTGTTTTCCCTCGGTCAGGCGGGCTTCATGCTCCTTGGCGCATACGCCTATGCCGTTCTGAGCATCCCCGTCGACAAGCGCGCGGGCGTGTATCAGTACTTTAACGGCGGCATTGTGAAGTTCTCGCTTCCCGAAGTTTTCTCCGGTATTTTCGGCCAGAACGTAGGCTCCGTGGTCGGCATGATCATAGCGCTCATGATCGGCGGCCTCATTGCGGCGCTCGTCGCATACCTGATCGGTTTGCCGGTGCTTCGTCTGAAGTCCGACTATCTGGCCATCGCGACGCTGGGCTTTGCCGAGATCGTGCGCGCATTCTTCCAGTGGAACGCACTGGGCCCGCTCACGAACGGCTCGAACCTTCTAAAGAGCTATCCCGATCTTGGCGGCGCTAGCTCGTACTTAATTCTAATTGGCCTGTTCATCGCCATCATTTTGCTGCTCGTGAACTCGACCTATGGCCGCGCGTTCAAGGCCATCCGTGACGATGAGATCGCGGCGGAGGCCATGGGCATCAACCTCGCGCACCACAAGCGTCTGGCGTTCATTATTTCCTCGTTCTTCGCAGGTGTCGGCGGCGGCATGCTGGCCATGTACATGGGCACGGTGCAGGCGCTCTCGTTTAAGAGCACGATGACCTATGAAATCCTGCTCATCGTCGTCATCGGCGGCATCGGCTCGATCACGGGCTCTGTCATCACGAGCTTTTTGTACATCGCGAGCCTCGAGTGGCTGCTGCGCGGTCTCGATTCCGGCGAGTTCCTCGGCATCCAGGCGCCGAGCCTGTTCAAAAACGGCTTCCGTATGGCAGTTGTCTCCGTCATCATCATGTGCGTCGTCCTGTTCTTCCGCAAGGGCATCATGGGCGACCGCGAGCTGTCCGATCTATTAAAACGCAAAAAGAACACATCGAAGGGAGGCGCGCGCAATGGCTGAATCGGTTCTGCACGTTGAAAACGTCACCATGCAGTTCGGCGGCGTTGTAGCCGTCAACAACCTCTCGATGGATATCTACGAGGGCGAGATCGTCGCGCTCATCGGCCCGAACGGCGCGGGCAAAACGACCGCGTTCAACTGCATCACGGGCGTCTATGAGCCCACGAACGGCAAGGTCGAGTTCTGCGGCAAGACGATCGTCGAAAATCACCCGCAGGGCAAGATGAAAAAGCTCTACGCGGGCGACAGCAAGGAGCTCTATCCGCACGTCGTCTCGCACACCCCGGACTACATCACGAAGATGGGCATTGCAAGAACGTTCCAGAACATCCGCCTGTTTAAGTCCATGACGGTGTTCGATAACGTTCTCACGGCGATGCACCTGCGCAAAACCTCGAACGTCTTCTCGGCGACGTTCCGCCTGAACCATAAAGAAGAGATGGCGCAGCGCGAAAAGACGCTCGAGCTTCTCAAAATCGTCGGACTCGACGAGCTAAAAGACGAACTCGCCACCTCCCTTCCCTACGGCAAGCAGCGCCGTCTTGAGATTGCGCGCGCGCTTGCGACCGACCCGAAGCTTCTGCTTCTCGACGAGCCGGCCGCCGGCATGAACCCGCAGGAAACCGAGGAGCTGACTGCGTTCATCCGAGAAATTCGCGAGCAATTTAAGCTCACCATCTTCCTCATCGAGCACCACATGAATCTGGTCATGGACATTTCCGACCGGATCTACGTCATCGACTTTGGCCGTCAGATCGCCGCAGGCGTTCCGGCGGAAATTCAGAACGATCAGCGCGTCATCGACGCATATTTGGGGGTGGACGAGGATGGCTAATATTCTGGAAATCAAGAACCTTGTCGTCTCCTACGGCGGCATTGAGGCCGTCAAGGGCATCGACCTGACGGTTGAAGAGGGCAAGATTGTGACCCTCGTCGGCTCGAACGGCGCAGGCAAGTCCACGACGCTCAAATCCATCGCGGGCTTAGTGAAACCCAAGTCCGGCGACATTCTTTTTAACGGCCAGAGTTTGCTTGGCAAGTCGACCGACCAGATCGTCTCGACCGGCGTGACCCTCGTCCCCGAAGGACGGCGCGTGTTCCCGAATCTGACGGTCGAAGAGAACCTGCGCATCGGCGCGTACCTTCGCAAGGACTCCATCAAAGAGGACATGGAGGAGGTTTACAAGCTCTTCCCCCGCCTCAAAGAGCGCGAGTGGCAGCTGGCAGGCACACTCTCCGGCGGCGAGCAGCAGATGCTGGCAGTCGGAAGAGCCCTCATGGCAAAGCCGAAGCTCGTCATGATGGATGAGCCGTCTCTGGGTCTTGCCCCTCTGGTCGTCAAGGGTATCTTTGAAATCATTAAGGAGATCAACAAGCAGGGCATTACCGTTCTTCTCATCGAGCAGAACGCGAACATGGCACTCAAGACCGCCGACTGGGCCTACGTCATGCAGACCGGCACGATCCTCATGCAGGGCGAGGGCAAGGAGCTTCTCGAAAACGAGGAGGTCAAGGCTGCGTACCTTGGCAAGGCAAAGTAAATTTTAGACAAAAACTCCGCCGCATGGCTTGTGCGGCGGAGTTTTTCTGCCATTGGGCGGGAAATCGTATCAATCGCGACTTCGGGGCTTGGATTTCGGAATATCATATGATATAATAAAAAAAATTGCGATTTTTCAGAAAAGAGACGAAACACATGGAACAGAATCTGACCTTTGCAGATCTTGGATTATCGAAGGAAATTTTGCAGGCGCTCGAGCAGAAGGGGTACGGCTACCCCACACGCATTCAGGCCGAGGCCATCCCGCCGTTCATGCAGTGGAAGGACGTGATCGCCAAAGCGCCGACCGGCACGGGCAAGACCTTCGCATTCGGTATTCCGATGTTAGAGCACATCAACCCCGAAAGCGAGGACCTGCAGGGCCTCATTCTCGCGCCGACAAGAGAGCTCGCGATTCAGATCTGCGACGAGCTCAAGGGCCTTGCCGCGTTCAACAAAAATATCCGCGTCGCGGTAGTTTACGGCGGGGCAAAAATCGAGCAGCAGATCAAGCAGCTGTCCAAACATCCGCAGATCGTTGTCGCCACACCCGGGCGGCTCATGGACCACTACAACCGCAAGACGCTGCGGCTTGACAAGGTGCAGACGGTGGTGCTGGACGAAGCCGACCGGATGCTCGATATGGGCTTTTTTGACGATGTGACGAAGATCATCGAGCGCGTTAAGAACCGGAAAAATCTCGGCCTCTTCTCCGCGACCATCTCGCAGGAGGTCATGACCGTCTCGTGGATGTACCAGCGCGACGAGGTGGAGATCACCGTCCCTGCCGATACGGATAACCGCCCGGACATCACCCAGTACTCCATCACCTGCCCGCCGCTTGAAAAGGTCGACATGGCCATCCGCCTCATCCGCACACTGGGACTCGAGCGGACGATCATTTTCTGCAATACGAAGGTCATGTGCCAGCGGCTGAGCGATGATTTAAGACGTTTTGGCTTACAGGCCGACTGCATCCACGGCGATATCGCACAGCAAAAGCGCGAAAAAACAATGCGCACGTTCAAGGAGGGAAAGCTCCCCGTGCTCATCGCGACCGACGTTGCCTCGCGCGGCATCGACGTAGACGACGTCGACTGCGTCATCAACTACGACGTGCCCGAGGAGAACGAATATTACATCCACCGCATCGGCAGAACCGGCCGCGCCAAGAAAAAGGGCATTGCCGTCTCCATCCTCGGCACATTCCCCGAGCAGGCCAAGCTCTCGGAGATCGCAAAATATTCGCACTACCAGATCCAGCCCGTGAAATTTCTCGAGGACGGCACGCTCGTAGAAGAGCAGCCGAGGGAGAAAAAGCCCCAGCCGCGCCGGAGGTTCCGGCGGTGAGGCAGACAGAACGAGGCTTGCTTCTTCTCTGCTGTCCGTTGGGAGACCCCATGGCGGGCGCGCTCAGTCTCGCGCAGGCGCGGGAGCTATCGAGACGCGCGCGTGCGGCCGGGATCGGAGAAGAAGATCCTTTCCGCGATGTAACCGTCAAGGACGTGCGCAGGCTTGGGTACTCGGAATACGAGGCAGGGCACATTGTCTCGCTCCTTGGCCGCGAGCGGCAGCTCGACGGATACTTGCTTGCGGCGGAAAAAGCGGGCGTGACAGTCATCACACGGCTCGACAACAGGTTCCCCCGAAAGCTCCGCGAGCAGCTGGGTGCAAGATGTCCGGCGGCGCTTTTCTGCCGGGGCGATTTGCGGCTTTTGCAGCGCCCGTGCATCTCCGTGGTCGGTTCGCGGCATTTGGCCCAGCCCGGGGCACAGTTTGCCGCACAGGCAGGCCGTCTCGCCGCCAGAGAGGGCTTCACGCTCTGCTCGGGCGACGCGATGGGCGCCGACCGGACGGCGCAGGAGGCGTGCCTTTCCAATGGCGGCAGCGTCCTCATCTTCCCGGCGACGGAGCTCGTCTACTGCCCCATACGGAAAAACACCTTATACGCGGCAGAGGGC
>ENA-OUQH01002451-OUQH01002451.1-human-gut-metagenome-genome-assembly--contig:-NODE-2451-length-11501-cov-5.479119_pt1 | contig 11501 bp, 6 predicted proteins | sample MGYA00237948_ERZ548828 | MGnify/ENA primary metagenome ERZ548828 (study PRJEB26490, sample SAMN05194711) | human gut metagenome | biome: terrestrial biome; feature: human-associated habitat; material...
CTTGTGAAACGAGCTTTTAAAGAAGGAAAAAAAGCAGGAATTTACAGCGAAATCTGTAAAGACGTGATTCGTCCATCAGCACAGGAATGCGCAAGAAATCCACGCGCAAAATGCACAAAAATGAGATGGGCAATTATTTAACAAAGGACGTAGTGAAATGTTAAAGTACTACGTCCCCATCATTGATTTGCGGTGTCGCCTTTGTGTATTGTGAATAAAAATGGGAAGGATTTTTTTATGAAGTATTACCTTGCTCCGCTTGAGGGGATTACAACTTATATATATCGTCGGGCTTATCATCAGCATTTTGCACCGATGGATAAGTATTTTACGCCCTTTCTGGTACCACATACGAAGAAGGGGTTCAGTACGAAGGAGAAGAATGATGTGATGCCAGAGCATAGTCCGGGCATGAATCTTGTGCCACAGATTATGAGCAATCAGGCGGAGTCATTTTTACATACGGTTGAGAAACTGAAGGTCTATGGTTATGAAGAGGTGAATCTGAACCTGGGCTGCCCTTCAAAGACAGTTGTGTCTAAAGGGCGTGGTTCTGGATTTCTTGCAGATCCGGACGGATTGGATCGGTTTTTGGATGAGATTTTTAAAAAATGTGATGTGAAAATTTCTATTAAGACAAGAATTGGAAAAGATGATCCGGAAGAATTTGCGCGGCTTCTTGATATTTACAATCAGTATCCGGTAGAGGAACTGATTATTCATCCGCGGGTACAGAAGGATTTTTATAAAAATCAACCGAATCTTGGTGCGTTTCATGATGCGGTGGAGGAAAGTAAGATTCCGCTTTGCTATAACGGAGATATTTTTACGCCAGAAAGTTATGAAGAGATGAAACGGGAATTTCCGCAGGTAGATACCTTTATGCTTGGAAGAGGGATTTTAATGAATCCGGCTCTGCTTGACCTTATCCGTATGAGAGAAAAAACAGATGTGAAAAAGACAACTGATATAGATGTGACTGAGTGGAAAAAAGAAGAAACGTCACGAAAAATGCAGAGTGCAGACAGATATAAAAAGGAAATCCATGCATTTCTTGAACAGATTAAATGTGATTATCTGGAAGTGGGAATGGGTGAGAAAAATACGTTATTTAAGTTAAAAGAGCTGTGGGCATATATGGGACAGAATGCTCCGGAAGCGAAGAAGGCGCTGAAAAGGATCCGGAAATCTCAGAGTATGGCAGATTACGACAGTGCCAGCCGGGAAGCGTTGGAAGATTTCATACTTTTTTAATTGCATATGCTGTAGAAAAGAAGTACAATTAACATCGTGCCGAATAGAGGAGTTTTCGGTGAAGGTACAATGAAAAGTGGATCAGCAGCAAAAGGAAAGGAAGTAAATAGATGGAACAGAAAACAAGAGGCGGGAGAGGCTTCTGGTATATCTGGGGATCTGTGCTTATCAAACTGGGAATTGCATATCTTGTATATATGGCGGCGGTATCACTTCTTGCAGGCGTACATCTGATGCAGATGACAGGTGGAGATGCAGATGCGATGATGCAGATTGCGCAGAGTACAGCACAGTCCGGCAAATTATATGATCAGATCACAAATGAGCTAATGAACTGGGCTGTTTATATTGAGGGCGTGGCAGCGCTGATTACGATTCCAGTCATGTTATTTTTATTTCACAGAGACAGCAGAAAAGAAAAAGAGCTTGGGATTGTAACGGAAAAAGCGTCAATTTGGAAATATATTGCAATTATAGTGATGTTTGCAGTTATGGCACTTGGGCTTAATAATCTGATATTTTTAAGTGATCTGTCAGCAGCGAGTGAAACTTATTCCGATACAATGCAGACTTTATACGGACAGGGATTTGCAGTGCAGATTCTCGTGCTTGGAATTTTGATGCCGACATGTGAAGAACTGGTGTACAGAGGACTTGTCTATAAAAGATTACGTTATACTTCACCGTTTTGGGCAGCGGCTTTGTATTCATCACTCGTATTTGCATTTACCCATGGCAATCTTGTCCAGGGACTTTATGGTTTTATCATGGGCATGATGTTCTGTTATGTGTATGAAAAATATGGTTCTGTGAAAGCACCGATACTTGCGCATATTACAGCGAATATCCTGTCAGTGGTTGGAACGCAGTTCCAATGGTTCGACTGGTTGTTCAAAGATCCGATGCGTGTCGGAATTTCAACAGTGTTATGTGCATTTATTGCATCAAGTTTGTATGTTGAAATTCAGAGATTGAACACAGATACAACTAAAAATAATAGCCAAAACGAGGGGTAGTTATCAGACTACTCCTTTTGTAATCGTAAAATGTCTAATTATCTGACAATTTAAAAAGAAGTTTTTATTTACAAATTTGAAAAATGGGTGTATAGTAGGAAAAAATAAAAAATGTAAGAAAGGACTCAGATATTATGAACGGGCAACAGCGACAGAAAAATGCTGGCTTGTATCGTCCTTCGTTTGAACACGATAACTGTGGTATTGGAGCAATCGTCAATATCAAGGGCCAGAAAAGTCACGATACCGTGGCGAATGCATTAAAGATTGTAGAACAATTAGAACATAGAGCGGGCAAAGATGCCGAAGGTAAGACAGGTGATGGAGTAGGAATTCTGTTACAGATTTCTCACAAGTTTTTCTCCAAAGTCTGTAAACCTTTCGGCATCTTTTTAGGTTCTGAGAGAGATTACGGCGTAGGTATGTTTTTCTTCCCTCAGGACGAACTGAAAAGAAATCAGGCAAAGAATATCTTTGAAGTGATTGTGGAAAAAGAAGGAATGGAATTCCTGGGCTGGCGAGAAGTACCGGTACATCCGGATGTGCTTGGAAGTCGTGCAGTAGAGTGTATGCCATGCATCATGCAGGGATTTATCAAGCGGCCGGAAAAGGTTGAAAAAGGAATTGACTTCGACAGACGTCTGTATGTGGTACGCCGTGTCTTTGAGCAGAGCAGCGATGATACTTATGTAGCTTCACTGTCAAGCAGAACGATTGCTTATAAGGGAATGTTTCTGGTAGATCAGTTACGTCTCTTTTTTGCAGATCTTCAGGATAAGGATTATGAATCTGCCATTGCACTGGTTCATTCCAGATTCAGTACGAACACGAATCCAAGCTGGGAGAGAGCACATCCGAACCGTTTTATTGTACACAACGGCGAGATTAATACAATCCGTGGTAACCGGGATAAGATGCAGGCAAGAGAGGAAAATATGGAATCTGAAGATTTAAAAGGAGAACTTCACAAAGTCCTTCCGGCAATCAATGCCACAGGTTCTGACTCCGCTATGCTTGACAATGCCATTGAATTTATGGTCATGAGTGGCATGGAACTTCCGCTGGCAGTTATGATTTCTATTCCGGAGCCGTGGGCAAATAATAAGAGCATGTCCCAGAAGAAGAAAGATTTCTATCAGTACTATGCAACAATGATGGAACCATGGGATGGCCCGGCGTCAATTCTGTTCAGTGATGGAGATTGTATGGGAGCAGTTCTTGATAGAAACGGACTTCGTCCGTCCAGATATTACATTACAGATGATGATCAGTTGATTTTATCATCTGAGGTCGGAGTTATGGATATTGCACCAGAGAAAATCGTAGTAAAAGAAAGACTTCGTCCAGGTAAAATGCTTCTGGTCGATACGGTTCAGGGACGTGTCATCGGAGACGAAGAGCTGAAAGAAATGTATGCGGACAGACAGCCTTATGGTGAGTGGCTGGACAGCAATCTGATTGAGCTTAAGAATCTGAAAATTCCGAACCAGTTAGTACCGACCTACAAACCAGAGGAGCTTAAGAGACTTCAGAAAGCATTTGGTTATTCTTATGAGGAAGTAGAAACTTCTATCAAAAATATGGCACTCAACGGTGGAGAAGGAACTGCTGCCATGGGTATTGACACACCACTTGCAGTACTTTCGGATAAGCATCAGAACCTGTTCAATTATTTTAAACAGTTATTTGCACAAGTTACGAATCCACCGATTGACGCAATCCGTGAGGAAGTGGTAACATCCACGACTGTATACATCGGAGCAGACGGAAATCTTCTGGAAGAAAAAGCAGAAAACTGCAAGATGCTCAAGGTCAATAATCCGATCCTTACAAATGTTGACCTTCTGAAGATTAAGAATATGAAACAGGATGGATTCAAAATTGCAGAGATTCCGACTATTTATTATAAAAATTCCAGTCTGGAAAAAGCAATGGATTACCTGTTTATAGAAGTAGATCGTGCAATCCGTGACGGAGCGAATATTTTGATCCTTTCTGACCGTGGTGTTGACGAGTATCATGTGGCTATGCCGTCACTTCTGGCATTGTCCGGACTGCAACAGCATCTGGTGCGCACGAAGAAGAGAACTTCCGTTGCAATCATTCTTGAGACCGGAGAGCCAAGAGAAGTACATCATTTTGCGACATTACTTGGATATGGAGCATGCGCAGTCAATCCATATCTTGCACATGAGACAATCCGTCAGCTTATTGATACAGGCATGCTGCAGAAAGATTATTACGCTGCAGTTGATGATTACAATCACGGAATCTTAAGCGGCATTGTAAAAATTGCTTCTAAAATGGGTATTTCCACAATTCAGTCTTATCAGGGAGCAAAGATTTTCGAGGCCATTGGATTAAAAGAAGAATTTATTAACAGATATTTTACAGATACAGTCAGCCGTATTGGCGGCATCGGTATTGAGGAGATTGCACAGGATTATCTTGCAAGACATTCTCAGGCATTTGATCCACTTGGACTGGAAGTAGATCTGACGCTGGACAGTCTCGGACAACACAAATCCAGAAGCTGTGGCGAGGAACATCTGTACAATCCACGTACGATCCATATGCTTCAACAGTCTACAAGACTTGGCAATTATGAAATGTTTAAGCAGTACACAGATATGGTAAATGAAGAAGGTGCCCACATTAATCTGCGAGGTCAGCTTGATTTTAATTATCCGAAGAAAGGTATTCCGATTGAAGAAGTAGAGAGTGTGGATGAAATCGTTCAGCGATTCAAGACAGGTGCTATGTCCTACGGATCCATTTCCAAGGAGGCACATGAGACGCTTGCAATCGCCATGAACCGTCTGCATGGTAAATCCAACAGCGGTGAAGGCGGTGAAGAAATCGAGCGTCTGGATACAGAAAAATGTTCTGCAATTAAGCAAGTCGCTTCCGGACGATTTGGTGTAACAAGCAGATATCTTGTCAGCGCAAAAGAGATTCAGATTAAAATGGCACAGGGTGCAAAACCAGGAGAAGGTGGACATCTTCCAGGAGGAAAGGTCTATCCGTGGATTGCCAAGACAAGACATTCTACGCCAGGTGTCAGCCTGATCTCACCACCACCGCATCACGATATTTACTCTATCGAGGATCTGGCACAGCTCATTTATGACTGTAAAAATGCAAATAAAGACGCAAGGATTTCTGTAAAACTTGTATCTGAAGCAGGTGTTGGAACTGTCGCAGCCGGAGTCGCAAAAGCAGGAGCCGGACTGATCCTGATCTCTGGATATGATGGAGGAACCGGAGCGGCGGCTAAGAGTTCTATCCACAATGCAGGACTTCCTTGGGAGCTTGGACTTGCGGAAACACATCAGACATTGATCCAAAATGGACTGCGTGAACGTGTCCGTATTGAGACAGATGGAAAATTGATGAGTGGTCGTGACGTGGCAATTGCAGCAATCCTTGGAGCAGAGGAATTTGGATTTGCGACAGCACCACTTGTAACTATGGGATGCGTTATGATGCGGGTATGTAATCTGGATACATGTCCGGTTGGTGTGGCAACACAGAATCCGGAACTTCGCAAGAACTTCCGCGGAAAACCGGAATACGTCATCAACTTTATGAGATTCATCGCACAGAATCTGCGCGAATATATGGCAAAATTAGGTGTTCGTACGATTGATGAACTGGTTGGAAGGACTGACCTTCTGAAAGTCAAAGAAGTGCCGACATCTGATCGTGCAGCAACACTGGATTTAAGCCAGATCCTGCAAAACCCTTATGAGGGAACAAAGACACCAATGACTTATAATCCAAAGAAGATTTATGATTTCGAACTGGAGAAGACGCTGGACGAAAGAGTCCTTGTAAAAGAACTGCTTCCGGCACTTGAAAAGCATCAGAAGAGAAGCCTGGAAGTCGATGTCACGAACACCAACCGTACATTTGGAACAATTTTCGGATCAGAAATTACAAGAAGATATCCGGAAGGTGTAGAGGAAGACAGTTATGTGATCAAATGTACCGGAGCAGGCGGTCAATCATTTGGTGCATTTATTCCAAAGGGTCTGACACTGGAACTTGTAGGAGACGGCAATGATTATTTTGGTAAAGGTCTCTCAGGCGGAAAACTGATCGTGTATCCACCGAAGGGTGTTACATTTAAACACGAAGAGAATATTATAATAGGAAATGTTGCACTTTACGGAGCAACCAGTGGTAAAGCTTTTATCAATGGTGTGGCAGGTGAGCGTTTTGCAGTCCGAAACTCTGGCGCAAAAGCAGTTGTAGAAGGTGTTGGTGATCATGGATGTGAGTACATGACCGGCGGATGCGTTGTTGTTCTTGGCAAGACTGGAAAGAACTTTGCAGCCGGAATGAGCGGCGGTGTCGCTTATGTACTGGATCTGAACAGTGATCTTTATAAGAATATTAATAAGCAGATGGTAAATATTGAACGAGTAACTTCGAAGTTTGAAATCAACGAGTTGAAAGAAATGATCGAAGAGCATGTGGCTTATACGAATTCTGAGAGCGGAAAAGAAATTCTGGACCACTTTACCGATTATCTGCCGAAATTTAAGAAAATCATTCCGATTGATTACGAGAAAATGCTTTCTACTATCGTTCAGATGGAAGAACAGGGCATGAGCAGTGAGCAGGCTAGAATTGAAGCATTTTACGCAATTAAAGAAGGAAGAAGATAGGGGGCGGACAACGTGGGAAAACCAACAGGATTTATGGAATATGAAAGACAGGATAAGCCGGCAGAGTCACCGAAGGAGCGAATCAAGCATTTCCGCGAATTCCACACACCTTTGTCAAAAGAAGAACAGGAGCGCCAAGGTGCAAGATGTATGGCGTGTGGCGTTCCGTTCTGCCAGGCAGGACAGATGATTATGGGGATGGCAAGTGGCTGCCCTCTCCATAACCTGGTGCCGGAGTGGAATGATCTGATTTACCACGGCAACTGGGAAGAGGCTTATTATAGGTTAAAAAAGACGAATAATTTTCCGGAATTCACTTCCAGGGTATGTCCTGCACTTTGTGAGGCAGCATGTACATGTGGACTCAACGGAAATGCAGTATCATCAAAAGCGAATGAGTACAGTATTATTGAAAATGCTTACGAAAAAGGATACGCTGCGGCGAGACCGGTGAAAGTCAGAACCGGAAAGAAAGTAGCTGTTGTGGGATCAGGACCGTCCGGACTTGCTGTGGCAGATATGCTGAACCGCAGAGGACATAGCGTGACAGTGTTTGAACGGGAAGACAAAGTCGGAGGACTTCTTCGTTACGGAATTCCAAACATGAAACTGGAAAAACAGTATATTGACCGTAAGGTAAATATTATGGAAGAAGAAGGAATTACATTTGTAACAAATTGCAATATCGGTAAAGACAAAAAAGCTTCTTCTATATTAAAAGAGTTTGACCGTGTAGTTCTTTGCTGTGGAGCTTCTCATCCAAGAGATATCAAAGCACCGGGACGGGACGCAAAAGGAATTTATTTCGCAGTCGATTTTCTGAAGTCCACGACAAAAGCATTGTGGGCAAATGATATGAAACTGGTGGATGGCACATACATTTCTGCAAAGGGAAAACACGTTATCGTTATTGGCGGAGGTGATACGGGAAATGACTGTATCGGAACTTCTATGAGACATGGCGCAAAATCTGTTCTTCAAGTAGAAATGATGCCCAAAGCACCAGATACTCGTGCAGATAACAACCCGTGGCCGGAGTGGCCAAAAGTCTGCAAAACAGACTATGGTCAGGAAGAAGCAGCGGCAGTCTTCGGACATGATCCGCGTGTATATCAGACAACGGTCAAAGAGTTCATCAAAGATAAGGAAGGAAATCTCTGCAAGGTCACACTTGTGAAGCTGGAGCCGAAGAAAGACGAGAAAACCGGACGCATGATGATGACTGAGATACCGGGAACTGAGTATACAGTACAGGCAGATCTTGTACTTATTGCAGCAGGATTTCTTGGAAGTGAAGAATATGTGACAAAAGCATTTGGCGTGGAAGTCAATGCGCGTACAAATGTGGCAACACCGGCAGGTGAGTATCATACAAATGTGGAGCGGGTGTTCACAGCGGGAGATATGCACAGAGGTCAGTCACTGGTTGTATGGGCAATCCGCGAAGGAAGAGAAGCCGCACAGGAAATCGATGTCAGCCTGATGGGATATACGAATATGAATGTACAGTAACAAAATAAGTATCGGGTGAGAACTTCAAACAAGCTTGATTTCTCACCCCATATTTATTTTCCTGCATGGCTTGACTGATCCAAATGTTACAAAAATGTTAAAAAATATTGCAAATATGTACTGACTCATGTATAATAACATCTAGATGTAGTAGCAAAACTATATAAAATTGTATACATTTGAGTGAGGAAGTTTTTATATGAATAAATTTGGAAGAAGAATACTGGCAGCATTAATTACGAGCAGTTTAGTAGTTACACCGGTTTTGGCAGCACCTTCAGTAGATGATCTTCAGAAGAGTAAGGCATCAGCGCAAAGTGAAGTAAACTCACTTCAGTCACAGCTTCAAAGTATTGTAAGTAAGATTACTCAATTGGAAGCTGATCTTACAACAAAGGGTGAAGAGATTATTCAGGCGCAGACAGATCTGGAGCAGGCACAGGAAGACGAGAAGACACAGTATGCGGCTATGAAGCTTCGTATCAAGTATATGTATGAGGCTGGTGATGCAACAGCGCTTGAATCACTGGTAAGCTCAGAAGATTTTTCGGATCTGTTAAGTAAAGCTGAGTATGTTCAAAGTGTACATGGATATGATCGCGACAAGCTGGAAGAATATGTTGCAACTAAGCAGAAGATTGCTGATCTGAAGGAACAGCTCGAGACAGAGCAGTCACAGCTTGAGAGCATGCAGACAGAATATGAGACAGAAGAGTCTAATCTGACAACTCTGATTGATTCAAAACAGGCAGAAGTAGCAGATCTTGATTCACAGATTCAGGAAGCGGCAGAGAAGGCGGCGAAAGAAGAGGAAGAGCGTCAGAAGAAAGCAGAAGAGGAAAGACAGAAACAACTTCAGGCAGCATCTCAGAATAGTACAACAACGAATAGTAATTCAGGCAGCTCCAATAGTTCAAGCAGCTCCAACAGTAATAAAGGAAACAGCAGTTCGAATTCAAACAGTTCCAGTAACAAAGGAAACAGCAGTTCATCATCAAGCAGCAGTTCTGGTAGTTACGTATCCGGAAGTACAGTATCCCGTGCATATTCAGCACTTGGAAAACCGTATGTATGGGGAGCGGCAGGACCGAATTCTTTCGATTGTTCCGGACTTGTAAGTTTCTGTTTGACAGGAAGATATTCACATACATATAGCTCCAGTGATTTCGTTGGATTGACTAAGGTAAGTAATCCACAGCCAGGAGATATTTGTGTAAGAGTTGGGCATGTAGGTGTTTATATAGGTGGAGGTCAGATGATTCATGCACCACACACAGGAGATGTAGTGAAAATATCTGCAGTACCATCTAATATGTGGTACGTTCGTCCATAAAGTATATAAGAAAATGAATAATTTAATGCCAGTTCTTTTTTGAAAGGACTGGCATTTGTCATATACAAGAGCATGTCTAGACATCTTTGATGGAATTGTATCTGAAATGGTAAAAAAATGAACACAAAATGATAAAGATTGCGTCAAATTTGTAGCGGGTTGCGTAAACTATGAAAAATGTGTATAATAACGATGGAGCGTTTTCGAAAGAAAAATAATTAAAAGAGGGAAGATGAATATGAACAAAATAGGTAAGAGAATTCTGGCGGCGGCAGTTGCCAGTTCTGTACTTGTGACACCGGTTTTTGCAGATCCATCTGTTGACGATTTGAAAAAGAGCAAAGAGTCCGCACAGAATGAAGTAAGTTCACTCCAGACCCAGCTTAATACAGTAGTGGGAAAGATTACGGAGCTGGAGTCTCAACTTAGCAGTAAAGGTGAAGAGATTATTCAGGCACAGTCAGATCTGGAAGATGCCGAGGCAGAAGAACAGAAACAGTATGCAGATATGAAGGTTCGTATTAAGTATATGTACGAAGCTGGTGATCAGAGTGCTGTAGAAAGCTTAGTTGGTTCAGAGGATTTCTCTGATATGGTCAACAAAGCGGAATATGTAAGTAATGTACATAATTACGACAGACAGAAATTACAGGAGTACGTAGAGACAAAGCAGAAGATTTCTGAGCTGAAAAATCAATTGGAAGAAGAACAGTCACAGCTTGAAAGTATGCAGACAGAGTATGAGTCACAGGAGTCGAAACTTGATAACCTGATCGCATCTAAGCAGGCAGAGGTGTCTGATCTGGATCAGCAGATCGAAGAAGCTGAGCGTAAGGCGGCGGAAGAAGAGCTGAAGAGACAGCAGGAAGAAGCAGCAAGACAGGCAGCGGCAGCAGAAGCAGCAAGACAGCAGGCTGCATCGAACAGGAATAATTCTTCCAGCTCATCAAGCAATAGCTCAAGTAATAGCAATAAGGGAAATAGTTCCAATAAAGGAACAAGCAACAATGCTCCAAGTTATGTATCAGGAGACGCAGTGTCCCGTGCAAAATCTGCACTTGGAAAACCGTATGTATGGGGAGCGACAGGACCGAATTCCTTTGACTGTTCAGGTCTTGTAGGTTTCTGCCTGACAGGTAGATATTCACGTTCCTGCACATCAGCGTCATTGAATGCCCTTCCGACAGTGAGTAACCCACAGCCTGGAGATGTGTGTGTAAGATCCGGACACTGTGGAATTTACATTGGAAATGGTCAGATGATCCATGCACCACATACAGGTGATGTAGTAAAAGTAGCAAGTGTCCCTTCTAATATGAGAATCGTACGTCCTTAATAAAAGAATATTGAATTTATTTGCCAGGATTTCTTTTGAATCCTGGCATTTTTAATATCATGATGCCAGTGGGAGTGCAAAGCACGGAACAATCCGTAGGCATCATAGTTGGGGGGGGATGCCCCCAACATCTTTAGGAAATTACAATTTCCATGATATAAAAACTCCGAGGCATTCTTGAATTGAGTCATATTTGAACCATAGGTGAGTCACATTTGAAAATATAAAATATACAAAAATCTAATATGATGTTTTTGAAAAACCCTTGCATTCGCAAGGGTTTTATGATATCATTTTAAGGTCGCAAAAAAGCACGCACATGGCTGTCTGAGACGGTGCCAGTCAAAAGAAAGAGACTGGTTTCAAGGACGTATACC
>ENA-OUQH01002455-OUQH01002455.1-human-gut-metagenome-genome-assembly--contig:-NODE-2455-length-11497-cov-10.843646_pt1 | contig 11497 bp, 4 predicted proteins | sample MGYA00237948_ERZ548828 | MGnify/ENA primary metagenome ERZ548828 (study PRJEB26490, sample SAMN05194711) | human gut metagenome | biome: terrestrial biome; feature: human-associated habitat; material...
CGAGCGACATGAATCAGGTGCAGACGGGCCTCAATCTGACGCTCCGCCTGCTGCTGCGTTCGCCCATCGTGGTTTTCGGCGCGATGCTCATGGCCTTTACCATCGACACAAAGTCGGCGCTTATCTTCGCCGTGGCCATCCCGGTGCTCTTTGCCGTTGTGTTTGCCATCATGCTCAGCTGCATTCCGCTCTACCGGCGCGTGCAGACGAAGCTCGACGGCGTGACCGGTGCGGCGCAGGAAAATCTGTCCGGCGTGCGCGTCATCCGCGCCTTTACCCGCGAACAGACAGAGACGGAAAGCTTCGCGGAGAAAACCGGAGATCTGTTTTCCGCGCAGCAGTTTGTCGGAAGACTTTCCGCGCTGCTCAATCCGCTGACGTATGTGATCATCAATCTGGCCATTGTCGCGATTTTGCGCGTGGGCGGCGTCCGCGTGAACGAGGGCGCGATCACGCAGGGCCAGCTGATCGCGCTTTATAACTATATGTCACAGATCCTGGTCGAGCTGATCAAGTTTGCCAATCTGATCCTGAACATCACAAAATCCGCCGCCTGCGCGGGCCGCATTTCGCAGGTGCTGGACACGAAGTCCAGCATGGTGAGCGGCGCGGACGCGCTGCCAGACGGCGCGGGAGAGGCGGAGCTGGAATTCCGGCACGTCAGCTTCCGTTATCCGCAGGCAGGCGCGGATGCGCTGACCGATATCAGCTTCTGTGCCGCGCCCGGCGAGACGATTGGCGTGATTGGCGGCACAGGCTCCGGCAAATCTACGCTAGCAAATCTGATCCCCCGCTTCTATGACGCGACAGACGGACAGGTGCTCGTGCGGGGCGAGGATGTGAAAACGCTTCAATTGCAAGCGCTTCGGACGCGCATCGGCGTTGTGCCGCAGAAGGCGCTGCTCTTCTCCGGCACCATCCGGGGGAATCTTCACTGGGGCAATGCGGACGCGTCCGACGAGGCGCTCTGGGACGCACTGCGCGCAGCGCAGGCGGATGGCGTCGTGCAGGATAAGAAGGGCCAGCTGGACGCGGCGGTCGAGCCAGGCGGGCGCAATTTCTCCGGCGGCCAGCGCCAGCGGCTGACCATCGCCCGCGCGCTTGTACGCAGGCCCGAGCTTCTCATTCTGGACGACAGCGCCTCCGCGCTGGACTTCGCGACGGACGCAGCGCTGCGCAAGGCGCTGTCGAAGCTTCCGTGGAAACCCACAGTCGTGCTGATCTCGCAGCGCGTGTCGTCTATCCGGCACGCAGACAAGATCGTTGTGCTCGACGACGGCCATATGGCCGGACTCGGCACGCATACACAGCTGCAGCAGACCTGCCCGGTCTATCAGGAAATCTGCCGGTCGCAGGAGAAGGGGGAGGCGAGTGCATCATGAAGCATACATCCTCCTGGGCGCTGCGGCGCGTGTTAAAAAGCCTCGGGCGGTATCTGCCGCTGCTGCTTGCATCCTTGCTGCTGGCCGCGGCCAGCGTAGCGGGCACGCTCTATATCCCCATTCTGGTCGGCGACGCGATCGACCAGATCGTCGGCCCCGGACAGGTCGATTTTGCCGCCGTCAGTACGCTGGCGGTCAGAATCGCCGTGCTTGCCGGTCTGACGGCAATTTTGCAGTGGGTCATGACGGCCATTCACAACCGCGTCTGCTTCTGCGTGACGCGCGACGTGCGCCGCCAGGCGTTTTCCCACTTGCAGCGGCTGCCGCTTGCGTATCTGGACAGCCACCCCTCCGGCGACACGCTCAGCCGCATGATCGCCGACGTCGACCAGTTCGCAGACGGCCTGCTCATGGGCTTCACGCAGCTGTTTACCGGCGTTCTGACCATTGTGGGCACGCTCGGCTTCATGCTTTCGATCAGCTGGAAGATCACGCTCGTCGTCGTGCTGCTGACGCCGCTTTCGCTGCTGGTGGCAAAGTTCATCGCGGGTCATACCTATTCCATGTTCCAGCTGCAGTCCAAGGCACGCGGGGAGCAGACCGCCCTGATCAACGAGCAGCTGAGCGGCCAGCGCGTCGTGCAGGCTTTCTCGCACGAGGACGAGAGCCTGCGCCAGTTTGACGAGATCAACGACCGTCTGACGGCGGCGACCATGCGTGCGACGTTCTTTTCGTCCATGACGAACCCGTCCACGCGCATCATTTACAATATTATTTATGCCTGCGTCGGCTTTACCGGCGCGCTCAGCGCCGTGGCAGGCGCGATCACGGTCGGCGGACTGTCGTGCTTCCTCAGCTACGCGAACCAGTACGCCAAGCCCTTCAACGAGATCACCGGCGTGGTCACGGAGCTTCAAAACGCGCTGGCCTGCGCCGCACGGGTCTTCGAGTTGATCGACGAGCCTGCCGAAACGCCTGACGCACTGGACGCGAAGAAGCTTGAAGCCGTCTCCGGCAGCGTAGAGCTGCAGAACGTCGCGTTCTCCTACACGCCGGAGCAGCATCTGATCGAAAATCTGAATCTCTCCGTAAAGCCCGGCCAGCGCATTGCCATCGTCGGCCCGACGGGCTGCGGCAAGACGACGCTCATCAATCTGCTCATGCGCTTTTATGACGTGAAGGACGGCTCCATTTCCGTCGACGGCAGCGAGATCCGTTCCGTCACGCGCGAGAGCCTGCGCCGCCAGTACGGCATGGTGCTGCAGGATACGTGGCTCAAGACGGCCTCCGTGCGCGAGAACATCCGCCTTGCAAAGCCGGACGCGACGGATGCCGAGGTTGAAGCCGCCGCGCGCATGGCGCACGCGGATTCCTTCATCCGCCGTCTGCCGGAGGGCTATGACACGGTGCTGTCCGACACGGGCGGCGCGCTGTCCGCCGGACAGCGGCAGCTGCTGTGCATTGCGCGCGTGATGCTCTGCCTGCCGCCCATGCTCATCCTCGACGAAGCGACCAGCTCCATCGACACGCGCACCGAGGCGCATATCCAGCAGGCGTTCGGCACCATGATGCAGGGCCGGACAAGCTTCGTCGTCGCCCACCGTCTGTCCACCATCCGCGAAGCGGACGTCATCCTCGTTATGAAGGACGGCCACATCATCGAACAGGGCCGCCATGAGGACCTGCTCGCCAAAAACGGCTTCTACGCCAATCTGTACCACAGTCAGTTCGAAGGGTAAACGCCCTCATCTCCTCCCCTTGCCGCCCGGCAAGGGGAGATTTTTCATACTAAGGCGGATAGACTACCCATTATCCGCGAAAACCGGCGAAATTCAAACGCAGTTGGTAGGGGCGGGGCTCTGCTCCGTCCGGCAGGATGCCCTGAATCTTTGGAAAGCCTCGGCGAATCCGTATGCACGTGCGCATTCGGCTGTAGGGGCGGACGACTCTGTCCGCCCGCAGAATGCACCGGTTCTTTTGAAACTCTTCGGCGAATTCGGAGCTTCCAAATGGGCCGAGTAGGCATCGGCCCGTACATACAAGTAGGAAACTGCATTCGTATCCGCCCGAGATTCCCGTTAAAACGAGTGCCCTCCGCCGGGCGGAGCAGAGCCCCGCCCCTACCAGCCCTGTTCGAGTGCCGGTCGTTCTCTGTGTAAATCTGATGTGTGCTGACCTTAAGTTGATGACATTGCCTTGAAAGGGGCGCCTTTTTGTGCGCAAAAAACGCCCCCGGCGTGAGCCGGGGGCGAGGGGTCGATATGCTTAGAACGTCAGGAAGCGGTGGAGCATGACGGCGACCTGAGCGCGGGTGGCGTTGCCCTTTGCGGAGAGGGTCGTCCTGCCGCCGGAGGTGACGCCGGTGATGATGCCGGTGCCGACAGCCCACTGCATTGCCGTGACGGCAAAGGAGCTGACCTGCGCCTGATCGGGATAGCCGCTCAGAGAACCGGTCACGGTCGGACTGCCTTCGTAGCGGTACAGGATAGCCGCGATCTGCTCACGGGTGACATTGCCGTTCGGGTCGAAGGTCGTGGCGGTCGCGCCGTTGACAATGCCCATGTTGGAGGCCCAGAGGACTGCGTTGTAGTAGTACTGGCCCTGCTTGTTGTCGGTGAACTTGTTGGTGATACCGGTAACGGTGGGCTCGCCTGCCGCACGGTAGAGGACCGTGACGAGCATGGCGCGGGTCATCTTGGCGCCCGGCCCGAAGAGCTTCGGGTTCTTGGTGTTGTTGCCCTTGATGATATCGTTCATGTACATGAAGTCGACCGAGTTGGCCGCCCACTTGTACGAGCCGCTCACATCCGTGAACTGGTTGGAGGCTGTCTGCTGGTTGACCTTGAAGGACAGCGTGCCCTTTGTGCTGCCGTCGATGGTGTAGCTGACCTCGACGCTCTTGCTGTCGGCCAGCGGCAGGATATAGAGGTTATCCAGACTGCCGGAGCCAGAGAAGTAGAACTTCGTGCTGCCGAAATCCTTGCTGGTCAGCGCGGTGCAGTTCTTGATGCTGGTGTAGCTGGAATAGAGCTTGCCGCCGACGACACGGTCAATGGTGATGTAGGTGCTGCCGGTGGCGTTATCCGGCGTGAGTTCGTTTGCAATGCCCATGGAGCGGAAGGACGCGCCGGTGGAGTTCAGCGTGTGGGTGTCGTTGACATAGACCACAAGCTGGCCGTTCATCTGACCGGACGAGCCGTTTGCCGTGAAGGGGATGGTCACGGTGTACTTCGACGTGGTGCTGCCCGCGATGAAGCAGACGTTTTTCAGCAGGTTCGAGCCGGTCGAGACGCTGTATGCCTCGCTGCCGACCTTGCCGGAGCTGGTCGTGCTGCCCTTGTACAGCGCGCCGCGGTTATCGGAGTTCGTGCCGAAGGTCACGGTGCTCAGGCCGGAGCCGTAGACGCGCTGGAAATCGCTGACGACCATCTGCTGCTTTTCATTGGCGGAGATGTGGTATTCGACCGTGCTTGCGCTGGTCACGACATTGATCGTGCCGGTCGCGATCTGGGCGCTGCCGTCATAGGCGGCGTACCTGATGGTGTGCGTGCCGGTGGTTCTCGTCGGACGATAGACCATCTTGCTGACTTCGCTGGCGGAATACTTGGTCGTCGTGCTGACCGTGCCGGACATGGCGCTCGAGGTATAGAGCGTGCCGTTGGCCGGGGACTCAAAGGTAAAGGTGCTGGGCGTGGTCTTGGCGGCGGTCTTGACTGCCGCGGCAAGCTTGCTGCCGTCGAGCAGGACATAGGTGTCGTTCTCGCCGAGCGTCAGGCTGACAGTGTCCGCCTCGGGGACAGTGACGGTGAACTTCACTTCGGCAGCATACTTTTTCGCGCCGATCGTCGTTTCAGCCTTGATGGTGACCTGACCGCCTGCCTTGGCCGTCGCGGTGATGGAGGGGCTGCTGTTGGTGCTGGTTTTGCTGGAAAGCTTAACAATGTTCTCGTCACTCGAGGTCCATGTGATCGTGTAGGTCTTGCCGGTCACATTGGTCAGCTTGCCGCTCACATACTCCTGCGGCGTGCCGGTGATGGTGAACGTCCCGCCGGCTTTTACCGTAGTCGGGTTGAAGACAATGTTGATGTGGTTCTCACCCGTGATGGTGATGATGGCCTTGCGTGTTTCGGCATACTTGCCGTCGTCGGTCGTGACACGGCAGTAGAACACATAGGTTCCGGTACCGGTGATGTACTGCTTGAGATTGGACAGAACCGAACGGTAGTTCGTAAGCTTATCGGTAATTTTGTCTGTCTGAATTGCTTTATCCACACCGCCGGTCGTCTGGTCGCTGTTCATGTACCAGACCACGGATTTGATCTTGCCCGTCGAAACCGACGCTGTCATGGCCAGATCGGCAATGGTGTCCGTGATCTTATAGGCCGCGTTTGCGGGCTGCTCCGTAAAGGAAATGTCGGAGAAGGTCACCTTGCCTGTCGTCGTAACACCGCTGTCGTCAGGGTCGCTTCTGTTGTAGAAGAATTCCTTTGTGGCCGTTTTGAGTCCGTTAAGTGTATAGGTGAACGTATAGCCAGCCGCATCAGAACCATTTGCTTTTGCAGTTTTGACTGGCAATTCATAGATCATTACCTCGTCGGAGTAAATACTGGTTTGAATCTCGACCTTCGCCGATTCTTTCTTAAACAGAGCTTCGAGTTCTGTCTGGGTCATTTTTCCGACCGTTTCGCCGATACTCGGTTCTTCCGTGATCTTGTAGGCGCGGCCCTGATAGACCGTAACATTATAGGTTGCGGTAACATTGCCGTCGACCTTCGCGGTGATCGTCGCCGTACCGGCTGCGACCGGCACGATCGTCGCAGTTGCCGACTTTCCGTCCGATTCGGTCGTGCCCACCTTGGCAACAGCAGGGGCAGAGCTTGTCCACTCAATGCGGGAATAGGCATTTTGCAGATCCTTATCACTTGCAAGCAGCGAATCGGGAGCCTTAATGCGTGCGGTCAGCGTGAGATCGTCACGGATCAGCGTGGAAGAAACCGTCTTTGTTTCCGTGCCGTCCTTGCCGTCCACTTTATATTTATAATTCGTATCCTGCAGGCCGAAGACCATCGTGCCGTTGTCCAGCAGCGTCTGCAGGCGGGAGGTCTTTCCGTTATAGGACACGCTTTCGTTGTTCATGACCTCGATCGATGTGACGGCCATGCCCTTATTCTTGATGCTGACCGTGCAGACGGCATAGCTGCCCACGATCTTCTGTTTGCCGCTTGCTACTGTTCCGTCCGGTTTTCCAGCCGGGTATGTCTGGTCGATCTTATCGTATGTCAGACCGGGATTGTAGTCCGCAATGCAGATATAGATCTTCGTTGCGTCGCAGGCCTTGTACGGCTCGACGGTCGCAGAGGTCGTTGCGGTATTGGGACGGACATACAGCCTGTTGTCTGTGGTGTCGTACAGATACAGCAGCTTCGGCTGGGTCGTGCCGGAATAGCCGGAGACTCTCGGCTGAAGCAGGCCGTTCGTGCCGTTCGCTTCCAGAGACAGCGTCTGCTGCGCGTCCGGCAGTGTGACCGTGACCGTTGCTGCGCCGCTGACTCTGAAGCCGATGGTCTTGGTCGCAGTCGCGGACGTGGACGGCTTCATGCCATCTTTACCCTGATACCAGACCTGCGCCGTCAGCGTTGCGCCGCCGACCTTCTCTGCTTTGACAGTCGCTTCAACCTTATAGGTCGTGTAGTTGCCGACCGTGCTTGCGGTGACCTTCGCGCTGGCAGGAGTAACCGAGATGGCATCGTTATCGCTGGTGAAATGAACTTCGCAGTTTGCCAGATTGCCTGCGGTCACGCCGCTGCTGCCGACCGTGACAGTCGCGGTGAGCGTTCTGGTGTCACCCTGATTCAGCGCAACCGTGCCGTTGATATTACTGTTGCTGAGCGCCAGCGTGAGGGTATATGCGTCCCGCACATAAACCGTGAAATACTCCGAATGGGATCTGCCATTTGCCAATGTACCGGTAGCCGTGATCCGGATGGCCGTGTTGCTGGCCTTTTTGCCGGTCACGATCGCCTCTGTTTTGCTGCCGCTGACAGCTGCGACTGTCGCGACGCTCTCATCACTGGATTCCCAGTTTGTCACAGTAAAGCCTGTGATCGACGTCTTGATCTTGATCGTCGAGTCCGGCTCGACGCTGTACGCCTGATTTGCAGCCAATGCCGCCGGAACCATCGCCAATACCATGGCGAGAACCAGCAGCAGGCTCATGAATCTTCCAAATGTACGCTTCATAAGTGCACCTCTTTCAATTTGCGGCCTGTTGCAGCCGCAGATTTTATGTAACCAGTTTACCATAAAAATTAAAAATTGCAACCGATTTTTACGAAAATGTCTGTTTTACCAAGCATTTCAGCCCATTTCGGCCCATGTTGCGAGGTAGACGTAACACTCGCCACAAGATATTGTGGGCCGCGCCGCGTCCGCATCCGCGCTTCTCTTTCCTACACGCAAAAATTCCGCAAGGGTTGCATCCTGCCGAAAATTTTCTGTCCGGAAAAAAGCTGCCCTTTTGCAAGGGGGGCTTGACAAGAGCAGTCTAATGCGTTAGACTGCAATTACAGTCTAACGCATTAGACATGGAGGGAATGCCTATGTCCACCCCGAAGATCTTTGAGAGCGAATACCGGTTCTGCCTGATTTTATGGGAGCATGAGCCGCTGCCCAGCGCGGAGCTGGCGAAGCTGTGCAAAGAAAGGCTCGGCTGGAGCCGGACGACGACGTATACGGTCATCCACCGTCTAGGCGAGCGCGGCATCGTAAAAAACGAAAACGGCCTCGTCTCCTCCCTCGTCTCCAAGGACGAGGCGCAGGCGGCAGAGCTGGACGAGCTGGTCGAGAAGACGTTCGAAGGCTCGCTCCCCGCGTTTATCGCGGCGTTCGCACGCAAGACGAAGCTTTCGCAGGACGAGGTCGACCGGCTGCGCGCCATGATCGACGGCTATGAGGAGAAGCGGCCATGACAAATCTTTTTCTCGGCTTTCTCAACCGCAGCCTGTCTGCGGCGGTTCTGATTTTTGCGGTCGTGCTGGTGCGGCTGGCGTTCAAAAAAGCGCCGAAATGGCTGCTGTGCGCCCTGTGGGCGCTGGCGGCGGTGCGGCTTTTGTGCCCGTTCTCGATTGAAAGCGTGCTGAGCCTCATTCCGAGCGCGGAGCCGGTGCAGCCGGAGATCGTGTATTCCGCCGCGCCAGCCATCACGAGCGGCATCCCGGCGGTCGACGCCATTGTAAATCCGCCCTTACAGGCTGCATTCACGCCCGACCCCGCGCAGAGCGCGAACCCGCTGCAAATTCTGACGTGGCTTGCCGCGTGGGTCTGGCTCGGCGGCTGCGCGGTGCTTATCCTGTACGCGGCCATTTCCGCGCTGCGTCTGCGGCTTCGCGTGCGGACGGCGGTGCGGCTGGAGGGAAACGTGTTCCAGTCGGAATTCGTCCCGTCCCCGTTCATCCTCGGCGTGATTCGGCCAAGAATTTATCTGCCCTTCGGGCTGGAGCCCGGCGCGCAGGACATGGTTCTGGCGCACGAGCGCGCACATTTAAAGCGCGGCGACCAGCTCTGGAAGCCGCTGGGCTTCCTGCTCCTGACGGCATACTGGTTCAACCCCGTCTGCTGGCTGGCGTATGTTTTATTCTGCCGCGATATCGAGGCGGCCTGCGATGAAAAGGTCGTGCGCGAGCTGGGAGAGAGCTGCAAGACGGCCTATTCCCGTGCGCTGCTGCAATGCAGCGTCCCGCGCCGGATGATCACGGCCTGCCCGCTGGCCTTCGGCGAGACGGGCGTGAAGGGCCGCATCAAGTCCGTTTTAAATTACAAAAAGCCTGCGTTCTGGGTCGTGCTGGCGGCGGTACTCGTGTCCATCGCCGTGGCCGTGTGCTTCCTGACCGACCCGAAGACGGACGCAGAGCAGCCGGAGGAAGAGCCGCCCGCTTCTTCTACCGCAGACAGCCCCGCAGAGGCAGACAGCACGCCCCCGACAAGCGCGTTCTTTTCCAGTATAGAGGACTACGCCGAATATTATATCGCGCAGGTCATTTTGCCGGAGCCAATCGAATATAAGGTGCTGACCGACGGCGGATTTGAGACTGTAACAGATACGGTGCAGGACGCGCAGATGGTGAACCTCGAGCAGCTTGCATCCCTGTCCGGCCTCGACCCGGAGGGAGACTTGCAGCTCTGGAGCTACAAAATTGCGATCGCGCCGGAAAATGCCGACGGGCGCACCTTCATGCTGGGCGCTGATACCGGCCTGTCGTATATCGACGGGCAGGAATATCTGGTGGACAACACCCGCTATCTCGTGACCGTCACCTATCGCAGCGAAACGCAGGACTACCGCCTGCTCGGCTGGACAAAGGACACGGACGGCACGGCGCTGTCCGTGTATGAACAGTCCGGGCGCTTGACGGACTATCTGCGCGACATTTACGCCGCGACCCATGGTGCAAATAATATACAGGGCTATTTCTATCCGAGCTTCTATAACGGCATGGACGGCTACGGCAGGGCCGTTCATATTGACGCGTACTTCTCCACCTTCCCAGACGAGGCCGGAGGCTGGGGCGCGTATCTGCCCACGACCGGCTGGGAATACGACGAGCAGGACGACCTCTGGCGCAGCACCTACAGCACCGGCTCGACGTTCGTCGTCCGCTATGTTGAAAAGACGATCACCGAATGCTCCTCCGGCTATACCGCGCGCGGCTGTCTCAGCGAGGTGACGCAGCGTGGCGAGACGATCTCCGTCGAGGCGGGTGAGCAGAACGAGATGGTCTATCTCTGCGGCGTAAAAGATGGCTGTTACGAGGTCACGATCCACTGGCCGCGCGGGGCGGATGAAACCGATGCTTCCGGCTATAACCCGTATCTGCAGGCACGCTATGAAGGGCAGCTGCTAAAGCAGATGGCCGCGAGCTTTACCGCCTGCGCAGGCGCTTCCGTGACGCTGGGAAGCGCAGACGGATACACGTTCCGGCTCGAAACGGAAACGGCCTCCTGCCCGGAGGGCAGGACTGACTGCACGCTTGCGCACACGAAAACGCAGCTTGTCTGTGAGGAAAACGGGCAGGTGCACCCGCTCGGTGCGCCGCTGCTGGACGGTGCGTGGTGGCTGATCGACATCAACGCGCCGAAGGCCCGCTTCGGCTATCTGGAACAGGATCTGCACACAGGCCGCTTTTCAAGCGGCAGCGACCGGTTCGATCTGACACGCTGGCGCTCTGACGACCGCGTGGAGATGTATACGGACGCATCGCTGTCGGGCAACCCCATCGCGCTTCCCGATGCGGCAGAGACAGACCGTTCTCTGCCGGTGCAGCGCTGTGAGCTTGTGCTTCCGAACGGGGTCTTCCCCGGCATGGATTACGCAGCCGTTCTGCAAAGGGCGGCAGCCTATCAGGGCAGTCCCGTCCGGAAGGGCAAAATGCGCGGAGACAACTTTACGGTCGACGGCGTGAGCTATCAATTTACACAGCACAGCGACGGCACCGTCCGGCTGGACGCATGGTGCTGCGAGGACGAGCTGCTCTACGGCGGGCCGGGAATCGGCTCCTCGCCGGACTTCCTGCGCGGCATTCAGCTCGGCGACAATCTGGACCATGTTCTAGCCGCGCTTCCCGCTGCCGATTGGACGCCGGAGCAGGAGCGGCAACAGTTCCTCTACGGCAGTTCCGGCGACGCGCTCTGCGCGTGGATCTGGTGGGATCATGACGGCTTTTATACGATCGACATCGGCTGCGGGGAGCTTTCCTGCATCATTCGCACCGGCACGGACGGCCTTGTCCGCAGCATCAGCGTCAGCGGCTGAAACGATTGCGCTTGCAAATTGTGTCCTCTGCGGTATAATAAAAGAAAAACCGCAGGAGGAACACCCCTATGATCGCTCTCGCTTGTGACCACGGCGCGCTTGATCTCAAGCACGCCATTATGAAGCATCTCGAACAGCGCGGCCTTGCCTATAAGGACTTCGGCTGCTATACGAAAGACAGCTGTGACTATCCCGACTTTGCGGGCCCGGCGGCGCAGGCCGTCGCCAGCGGCGAATGCGACCGCGGCATTGTCTGCTGCACGACCGGCATCGGCGTGTCCATCACGGCCAACAAGGTCAAGGGCAT
>ENA-OUQH01002464-OUQH01002464.1-human-gut-metagenome-genome-assembly--contig:-NODE-2464-length-11461-cov-5.132562_pt1 | contig 11461 bp, 10 predicted proteins | sample MGYA00237948_ERZ548828 | MGnify/ENA primary metagenome ERZ548828 (study PRJEB26490, sample SAMN05194711) | human gut metagenome | biome: terrestrial biome; feature: human-associated habitat; material...
ATATCATTTTCTCTAAAGAAACGATCCATATAGCTTGGATAATGACCATTCGCAAGTATATCTACCGCAAACCACTGATGGATTTCTTCATCTCTGACTGCTTTTAAGTTATCTTCTGGAGTAGATGTAAGTGGATAATAACAGAAACATGCCACCATACATCCCGATTGGCTCTTAGGAGAGAGTTTTTTCGCAATCTTAATTGTCTTAGCACTTGCTACAAATTGATGATGTAATGACTGGAATACGAGTGTCTGATTATAAGGCTGATCCTTTTCTTTTACTAATCCTACACCATTATAAGGACTAAAGTATCCAGCATTTATTTCATTAAACGGGAGGAAGTAATCAATATATTCTCCCCAGTTTTCAAATACAACTGTCGCAAATCTTTCATAGAATTCAATCAATTTTCTATTTGTCCATCCACCATAATGTTCGACTAGGTATAATGGAACAGCATAATGATTCATTGTGAGAAAGATCTTCATACCTGCTTTATGTACTTCTTTGAAAATATGATCATAGAACTTAATTCCTTCTTCATTAGGTGTTTCTTCATCCCCATTAGGGAAGATTCTACCCCAGGCAATAGATGTTCTAAAACATTTAAAGCCCATTTCTGCGAATAGCTTGATATCTTCTTTGTAATGATGATAGAAATCAATACCGATGTGGTTTGGATAATATAATCCTTCCTTTACTCCATCAGTAATCACACGTGGTGTTGATACGTTACCACCTGTCATTACATCAGCAACACTTAAACCTTTAGTAGTGTCTAATACACCACCTTCAAACTGGTGAGCTGCTAAAGCACCACCCCATAGGAAATCCTTTGGTAAACTCATATATGTCCTCCTTTAATATACTCTAGTGCACATTTTTCTAATGCTCGATATTTCTTTAATATCTCTAGATCTTCTATTTTTATTTTATCAAAGCTTCTTTCAATATAGTGATTTTTTTCAATATATGATTTACTTTCATCAAAATAAAGATCAAATATAAAGGCAATATAAGAAATCCACATATCTAAATGTGTTTTTCTTGTAGGAGCATAAATAAGTTGATGTTTACAGAACTGTTGGTAGACTTCATCCGTTATAGATTCTTTTCCTGCTTCCTCATAAGTCACACCTAGTAAGACTGTATCCTTTTCTACATCTTTAACACGAAAATGATCTAATTTATCTGCATCTCTAATCATATGTATGTAAAAGAGTTCTTCTTCACTAAAGCCTTCTTCTACTTTGTATTTATTATGCTGTTCTATAGCATTTTTAATAATTGTGTCATATGTATCTTCTTCTATGAACTCTCTAATAAGTCCCTCTTCAAATAATATATATGAAGAATACATTGCATGATCTACTGTTTCTCTATCTAGGAAAGAATGATATAGGCGAAACTGTTCAAAACGACCTATATCATGTAATAGACCGATTAATAGACATAAGTCTCTTTCTTCAGTTTTTTCTTTCATATCACATAGTTCACCCATAACATCCATTACTTTATAAGAATGCACATATTTAAGATGTATATGTGGGATAGAGAGATCATAACGATTGACATAATTATCAAATGCCTTTTTCGCATGATCTAAATTAATCATGTAGAACCTCTAATACTTTCTTTAAATCATCAAGAGGAACCTGTCCTGGTGCACTCGCATCCTTGGCTGTCGCAAAGGTCATACATGAGCCAAAGTATTCCCCCATCATACGTGACAAACGTCCTAATCGACCCATGGACATAGTAATAATAGGTTTTCCTAAACGCTGACTTGAATAAAGAGTGGCTTCTAGAAGTGTTAATAGGTCTTCTTTACTTTCAGGCATAACAGCAAGTTTAGGTAAATCAGCCCCTAATATTTCCATCTTTTCGAGTGTTTCCTGCATATCTTCTCTTGATGGTGTTTCCTCAAAATGATGTTCACTCATAATAACATGAACACCTTTCTTATGAGCATACTGAACAAGTTCCATCACAGATTCATATCCCTGCGATAACTCAATATCTACTAGATCCACATGAGCATCACAGATTTCTTTAATACAATGTATATACTCTAGAGAAGTAAGTTCTCCTTCTCCTCCTTCACTCACAGTACGGATTGTACCTAATACAAGTTTATCTGTATGTTTCTTAATTTCTTCTAATGCATCTGTCAAATGTCCTTCTTTTAATCCTTCATAGAAATCAAGTCTAATTTCTACTACATCATAATCTAAATCCTTATAAGAATCTAAAGTATCAATAATATCTTCTTTAGTTGTATCTACAATAGGAAGACAAATCTTAGGTGTTCCTTCTCCAAATACAACATTCTTTATATCTAATACATTATGCTTCGTAATGACAGGCATATAAAAACCCCCTTATTTCTCTTAATGTTTTATCATATTGATCACCTAATAAGAAATGTGGTGAACCCTTAATCACCTTATGTACACAATAAGGCAATGATGACTGAATAAAAGTGAAATCAGAATCCTTGATGACATCATGTTCACCAGATAGTAATAAAGCTGGAATCTTAAGTTCTGATAAGTAATCCGCAGTAAAATGTGGCTCTTTTGTCATAAATGAAATGAGCTTAAAACGTATTCTTGATCTCTTATCATATATACAGAATATTGGCAATAAGAGTAATGTCATATACATATGGAGTCGATAATACCATTTAATACCTTGAGGAGTGGCATTAGGTGAAAGAAGTGCCATATGTTTTAAACGGTCATCTTTTCCTGCAAGTGTAAGTGCGATATTCGCACCATCACTAAACCCAATGACATCATATGCTTCTAAATCTAATTCATTTGCGACATCCATCACATCCTGAGCCATACGGTCTAGTGTTAAAGGACCGCTCTTAATAGATTTACCATGATAACGTGAATCCATTGCGATTAATTGATAATCATTTTCTAAATCCTTGATTAATTGATCATATATTTTTCTATTTTCCTGATTACCATGTAATAAGATAATCGGATAACCATTTCCATGTACTTCATAATATATCTTCATAGCATTACCTCGCTTTGACCACATTATAACACATATTAAATAACTATGAAAAAAGTGACTTGTTAATGTGTTTAACAGTCACTCTCATCACAAATCAAAATAACATTGATATATACAATGTTTTTCTAATATCATACAGTGCAAAAAATGTAGTAATACATTATTTCTTCACTATCCATTTACCACTTCTATTAGAGCCTTCTCTTTCTACTAACCCATTTAAACGCAAATATTGAATGATGTTTTGAATCTGTTTTCTGGATAGATTGAATTCTTCCATCAACTTAACCTGTGTTACAAAAGGATTTTCTCTCATTCTATTAAGTATCTCCAACCTTCTTTCAGTTCCTTTTTTGGCACCTTTTGCATCAACTTTGACTCCTTTTTCCTCAATTTCGGCTCCTTTTGGCTCAACTTTAGCTCCTTTTGCCTTAACTTCGGCTCCTTTTCGCCCAACTTTGGCTCCTTTTGGCTCAACTTCGGCTCCTTTTTGCCCAACTTTGGCTCCTTTTGCATCAACTTCGGCTCCTTTTTCCTCAATTTCGGCTCCTTTTAGCCCAATTTTGGCTCCTTTTGACTCCTGTTTCATAAATGCTTCATGTGTGAACTACCCATCACCTAAAGGTAATGGGCTTCAGAGAGCCTAACGGCTCTTTTTAAGAAGTTTGATATTTAAGTTTCCACCTATTGCTAGGCAATCCTTATTCTTACAGGCGTGTCCACCTCGCCTCTACTGTATAGCCCCACAAGGGACACAACATTACTTTTACGCAAGATATTTAATGCACCATTTACATCAGCATTAAGACATTTACCATTTAAACATTGATACATACCTCTATGTATTCGCTTTCCACTAAATGTATAGCTTTGCGGGTTGTCGTTATTGTAAATAGGAATATCATCCTTATCCCAAAATGATGCTTTTGAAGTATAGCTTTCTTCCTGCTTTACAAAGACAATGCCATTAATCTCACAAAGGTACTCTAGCTTAAAACGAAGTTGTCCATAAGGTATATTTACAAATGTCTGATTATTGGCTTTACCAATACTACTGTTCTTCTGGAAAGTTTCATTATAGCCAACTACAAGTGTTCCAATATCATTATTGATGCAATAATCTATGATTGTGCGTGCAGTCTTGTTCATATAATCATTAATCTTATTATTCCTGCTGCGAGTATTGGCTTTTTGTTTATTGGTAGGTCTTTTCCCAATATTTTGTTTATCTTTTACAGACTGTAAATCTGCATTTTGCTTATTGTACCACTGATTTATGGATTTAAGTCGCTTACCATCAATGATGAATGTCTTGCCATTACTTGATACCGCTGTTACAAGATTATTAATACCAAGGTCAATTGCCAGTGCATTATTTATATTTAAGTTTCTTTGAATACATTCAGCTTCATAGATATATTGAATTTCAAAGAACCTAGCGTTTGCTTTCGGTATGATACGGATTTCCCTAACTTTCTTATCAAGTAATGTGGATGGGATGGTAATCTCTACACATTTATGTGTTTTCTTGTAAGCATTTGAATATGGTAAAATCAGTTTATTACCACTAAGTCTTACAAAACCTATGACAAGCGTAGTATATCCATCTTTTGGAAGATAGTTTGGCAAACGACAATCCTTAAAAGCATACTTGCCTTTTACGGTAAAAATTTATCCGGTTGTGCACAGAAAAACATTAACCCTACATTCTTAGGTTTAACGTATTCCGGAAGTATACTAATAATATTTATATCACTACACAATTCAGTGAAATCTCCAGTTATTGATTTTTCATATAGTGAACTTCCTATTTCTCTCAGATAATTCTGAATCAAAGTTATATTCAGATCAGTTATTCCTGCTTGATGATTTACTCTATCATCAAACGGCACCCTATTTGCTAGATTAAATAACTCCTTTTCTTCATCATCAGATGGTGCCACAGTGTTTGAAGCTTTACGAATGTAATGTATTCTCTCTTTATTATTTCTCTCCATCGTCTTTGGCGATGAGTATGGTCTATTATCACCACCTGGACACCATATTACAATAAAATACTTACCTTGATATTTTTCAACACTAATTATCGGTGTATAAGACGGTCTAAGAAGTTTGCATTTCGCAAAAATATTTTTCTGGAAAGAATCTAATTTTTCAGGTGGTACTCCCTTTAGCGGATAAATGGGTCTTCCATTAACCTCTTGCACTCCAATAATAATATATCCACCACCCCAATTATCAAGATCATTCGCAAACGCACATATAGTTTTCAAAGATGCTGCTGGATTCCAAGTTTGTTTCAATTCAATTCTTGCCCATTCAACAACATCCCCAGACAATAATGTTTTAATACTTGTTGGTATTGCCATATAGTCACATCCTCCATACTATTTAATACTCCAATATTTGAAGAATTGCTTATTTAAGAGAGACTATTTTCGAATCACCTACACACATTTCTGTACATTCTTTGTCATTACACACAACGTACTAACAATCACACCTCACTATTTATACAATATTTATTCACAAATAAATAAGTTAAAACTAACTTCTTTTGTACAAGTTGTGTATTTTTAAGTCATTTCACAAATCTTGATTTACCTTTTTACAAATGTTTGCTATAATCAATGAATTAGAAGGGGTAGTATAAGGGAGAGAAAGATAACATGACAAATATGCAGAAAAGAAATAAGATTATTGTAATTATTGTATCTGTACTCGTGATTCTTGGATTATCAGTATTCCTCTATATTCATCATATGGGTACAGCTTATAGTGATCGCTTCTTACCTTCTACTTATATTAATAATGTAAATGTAGGTAAGTTAAGTGTTGCAGATGCAGAAAAGAAGATTGCTGAAAATCAGTTAAACTACACTTTAGAAATGAAGTTTAGAAATAAGACTACCGAAACTATTTCAGCAAAAGAAATTGACATGAGTTATGTTCCTGATGGAAAAGTTGAGGCTTTATTGAAGAAACAGGATTCATTTACATGGTTCAAGAACTACTTATTTAATCACAAAGGAAATAAGAAAACTATTCAGACTAAGACTTCTTATGATGAAAATAAGTTAAAGGATGTTCTTTATAGCAAGAATCAGTTAAAGGATGAAAACCAGACAGCGCCTACAGATGCACGTATGAAGTATGAGAATGGTTCATTTACTGTACAAAAGGAAAAAGCTGGGAATAGTTTAAATAAAGAGACTGTTTATGAAGCAGTGAATAAAGCTGTTGGTCTTCAGAAAACTAGTTTAAATGTTGCTAAAGTAAAGGATGCATATAAGATCCCTGGAAAAACAACTGAAACTGTTAAATCTGAAGCTGAAACATTAAAGAAATATTTATAATCAGCGTTGAGCAGATTAATTTATGAAAAGTTTAGAATCTTTTTCGGAAAATGTCATAGGATTTCGGATGGTTCATGCTATAATAGGTCATAGGGTTTATCCTTGTGACCTATTTTTATTCACAATAATAGAATGTTCACGAAGTGTGCATTCTATTGTTTCTATGGATACAAAAGTGGGTGAACAAGGGTAGAAACATAAACATTCATAGAAGGAAAGCGTATGAAGTTTAAGAATAAGATTATTATTTCATTCTGCATCATTATATTTGTACCGATTTTCCTTGCAACACTGGTTTTGTTCAGTATGCAGCACATTCAGATGCGGGCGATCGAGCAGACCTATGGTGTCGAAGGGGACGGATACAGTTATTTTTCCAATTCTGTCCAGCTTCTGAGCCGGTTTACAAGAGAAATCTATCGGGAAGTATACAAGGTGGCAGACAACCAGCCGGAGAAATTGGAGGATGGAGCATACCTTGAGAAGATCAACCAGCAGTTGGAAGAAAAAGCGTCCTATCTCATCGTTCGGAAAGGACAGGAGCTGGTATATATAGGAAAAAGCGCAGGGACATCGCTTTTGACGGAGCTTCCGGAGTATGGAAGTGCCGATGGCAATGCGGATTCCGGGACATACATGGATGGTGAGGAGCAGGCACTGGTAAAACAGATTGATTTTGTTTATCCGGATGGTGCAAAGGGCAGCATTTTTATCGTGACCAGATTAGAGGAGATGGTTCCTGAATTAAAAAGTCTTCTGATCGATATTATGGTTTCCATTGTGCTGATCCTTGTTCTGACAGCATGTATGCTGACGGTATGGATTTATACCAGCCTGATCAATCCAATCAAAAAATTGCAGGCTGCCGCACAGAATATTAAGGAGGGTAATCTTGATTTTACGATCGAGGCAGAGAGCAGGGATGAGATCGGGGAACTCTGCACAAGTTTTGAAGAGATGCGGCAGAGGCTGAAAGACAATGCCGAAGAGAAAATCAATAGCGAGAAAGAAAATAAAATGTTGATCAGCAACATTGCACACGATCTGAAAACGCCGATCACTGCGGTAAAAGGATATGCGGAAGGATTGATGGACGGTGTTGCGGATACCCCGGAAAAACGGGATAAGTATATCCGGACGATTTATAATAAAGCAAATGAGATGGATACGCTTATCAATGAGCTGACGCTCTATGCGAAGATCGATACGAACCGTATACCGTACAATTTTGCCAAAATAAATGTTGGTGAATACTTCAATGACTGCATTGAGGAGATCGGACTGGATCTTGAGTCAAAAAATATCGGACTGGCATACTTTAATTATACGGATGGATCGACACAGATCATTGCGGATCCGGAACAGCTTCGCAGAGTGATCCACAATATTATTGGAAATTCCATTAAATATCTGGACAAGCAGAGAGGACTTATCAACATCCGTATCAAGGATGTGGGTGATTTTATCCAGGTGGAGATCGAGGATAACGGCAGAGGAATTGCAGCGGCGGATCTGCCATACATTTTTGATCGTTTCTACCGGGCGGACGCTTCGAGAAATTCCGCAACCGGTGGCAGTGGAATCGGATTGTCAATTGTGAAAAAAATTATCGAAGACCACGGTGGTAAAATATGGGCGACCAGCAAGGAGTCCATCGGAACCGTTATGTATTTTGTAATCAGAAAATATCAGGAGGTGCCAAATGAGCAGAGTATTAATAGTTGAAGATGAAGAAGCGATCGCAGATCTTGAAAAAGATTATCTGGAATTGAGCGGATTTACCGTAGAGATCGAGAATAACGGAACAGCAGGATTGAAAAGAGCATTGTCCGAGGAATTTGACATGTTCATTTTAGATCTTATGCTTCCGGGAACGGATGGATTTGAAATCTGCAAAAAGATCCGTGAGGAAAAAAATACACCAATTCTTATGGTTTCAGCCAAAAAAGATGATATTGACAAGATCAGAGGTCTTGGACTTGGTGCGGACGATTACATCACAAAACCATTTTCTCCAAGTGAGCTGGTAGCGCGGGTGAAAGCACATCTCGCCCGATATGAGCGCCTGATCGGAAGCAGTGAGGCAAAAAATGATATCATTGAGATCCGCGGTATCCGCATTGACAAGACAGCACGCCGTGTCTGGGTGAACGACGAGGAAAAACAGTTTACAACAAAAGAATTTGATCTTCTTACCTTTTTGGCAGAAAATCCAAACCATGTGTTTACAAAGGAAGAATTGTTCCGGGAAATCTGGGATATGGAATCCGTCGGAGATATTGCAACAGTTACCGTGCATATCAAGAAGATCCGCGAAAAGATCGAGATGAACACCAACAAACCGCAGTATATAGAAACAATCTGGGGAGTTGGGTACAGATTTAAATTATAAAACAAGAAGCAATGTGTTTTGTGGCACATTGCTTCTTGTTTTATAAAGGTTTTCTCGCCTTGATTTTCGTAAATTCTATAATTTCTTTTTTGTCTTCATCAGATATTTTATTAAAATAGAAAAGTAATTCCCGTTCCAAATTTGTGTTAAACATATATTTTTTCTTATTAGAAGGATCATTAAAAAATTCAAGAAACTCAGATAAGTCTTCGCTGGATTGGGAAGGAACCGGTGCATCGTAAGAAACTTCGCGGTCAATATCAACAGTCAGATGCATGAGATCGTCAATCGAAATGTTGTATAGACCCGCCAATTTATATAATGCTTCGGCATCCGGTGTCCGTCTGCCAGTTTCATAATGGCTGTATGTCTGGCGGACAATACCAAGCACCGCGGCTACATAATCCTGCGTGTAATTATTTACCTTTCTCAGTTCTTTCAATTTCTGAGGAAGTTTTTTTTCACTCATAATAAAATACCACCTTTTCTTAAAATTAGTCTATTTTTTCACATATCATGAAATGTTACAGATAGTAGCTATTGATAAAACAGAAGTTAATTTATTGTAGGAAGCGAAAAAATAGTCATATAGTTACAGAATGTTGCATAGAAATGTAAAATATGCACAAAAATAAACGATTTTTAAAGGAATGAGAATGGAAAAATTAGATAAAAAGTAACAAAATGTAGCAATTATAAAAAACAGAGGTTAACAAACCGTAGCGAACGTACGATATAAAAGATACAAAACGTAGCAAAAAGGTTTTGCGTGCATGGAGGTAAAAAATGCTGAAACTTTCATTGAAACAGGGACAATACGTAAATATCGGGGATGACATCCGTGTGGTCTATGTAGGTGGTTCGGGAAATCACGCAAGGCTGCTCATTGATGCCCCGCGGGAACTCAACATTGCCAGAAGTACCACGGAAGAAAATCCGGCACGAAAGAGAGAAACCTATTATGCAGAGCCGGGTATTTCCAGAGAGGCACAGCAGGAAATTAAGAGGATTCTGTGGAACGAGCGGATGAAGGCAGAGGCAAAGAAAGATGCAGAGAGTTTGAAAGATAAATTTAACTCCTGATCTGTTTTAAATTCTGGTAATAGGTGGGGCACACCCGGGACGCTCCGCTTATTTGATACAAGGTCGCAAAGCATCAAAAGATGCTTGTGACGCGTTACTGCAAAGTGACGCAATAAGAACACCTTAGGAAAAGGATTTCCGGAGGAAAAGACATAATACCCCGCATAGCGGGAGTTCAAGGAGGATTCAATTATGAGTATGGTAGTACAACACAACATGCAGGCAGCAAACGCAAACAGAATGCTTGGTATCACATCCGGAGCACAGGCTAAGTCAACCGAGAAGTTATCTTCCGGTTACAAAATCAACCGTGCAGCAGATGACGCAGCAGGACTTACCATTTCTGAGAAGATGAGAAAGCAGATCCGTGGACTGGACAAGGCTTCTTCCAATGCACAGGATGGTGTATCTTCTGTACAGACCGCTGAAGGTGCTTTAACAGAAGTTCACAGCATGTTACAGCGTATGAATGAGCTTGCAGTTCAGTCTGCAAACGGAACTAATTCTTCTGATGACAGACAGGCTATTCAGGATGAGGTTGATCAGCTTACTACAGAGATTGATCGTGTTGCTGAAACTACAAAATTCAATGAGATTTATCTTTTAAAGGGTGACAATTCTAATACAAAGAACGTATATATGAAAGGTCATGATGCTGGATTAAAGGGAACGCTTACTGATGGGGCAAAGTCTGCAACATTCACAATGGATGCGCTTCAGGCTGGTGATAAGTATACAATTGCAGGAAAAGAGTACACGATTGGATCTGCTACAACAGAAGTAACAGCACTTATTGATAAGGCAAATACAGATGCCACAGCAGATACAGCAAATAAAACAGTTGATGTTAATGGAAAAACATATACCATTACATATAATGCTGCAGGCAATACTATCGCGGACGCAGATGGAACTGCAATTACATTGGATAACTTGAAAAAAGCTGTTACAGGTGGAAGCAAGGTCACATACGGAAACACAAGCTTAACAGCAATGACAGATGCTGATACTGATGGTGTTGATGACGATGATTCTTCTATTATTACAAAAGATGTAGCTGAAACCAAGATAAAGGCAGAATTATTAACTGCAAATAATATTGGAACAGTAGATCAGGCAGCAACTGTAGAAGATGCTAATACAGCAAATGGTAAGACCTCTTATACAATCAATAAAGGGTATGCAACTGTAGCAGATACATTATCATTTAATTTACATGTAGGTGCTGATGCGGATATGACAAATAAAATTACTGTCGATATCGATACTATGAATTCTGCAAATCTTGGAATTAAGGGTATTAACGTTAAGGATGCTTCAGGAACAGAGGCTACATATGCAATTGATGCAATTGCTGATGCCGTTGCCAAGGTTTCTTCCCAGAGATCCGCACTCGGTGCTGTACAGAACAGATTAGAGCACACCATCGACAACTTGGATAATATTTCGGAGAATACATCTTCTGCTGAGTCTCGTATCCGTGATACAGATATGGCAAAAGAGATGGTAAACTACAGCAAGAACAACATTCTTGCACAGGCTGGACAGTCTATGCTTGCACCTGTCTCTTATACACATCTGACGCTGCCGACGA
>ENA-OUQH01002467-OUQH01002467.1-human-gut-metagenome-genome-assembly--contig:-NODE-2467-length-11457-cov-7.360551_pt1 | contig 11457 bp, 6 predicted proteins | sample MGYA00237948_ERZ548828 | MGnify/ENA primary metagenome ERZ548828 (study PRJEB26490, sample SAMN05194711) | human gut metagenome | biome: terrestrial biome; feature: human-associated habitat; material...
CGCGTTTTCCGTCCATGTGTGGCACAGACGGAGGAGGGTTATATTCGCCGCTTTATGCAAGCGGGAACCGCGTTGTCAACTCTTATTGGGGAACAACGGTGTACCAGATATCGCCGTTGGTCTGAGTTGCGGACTCGACCTTGTAGCCGTCGGCGACGAAGTTGGTGCCAGCGCCTTCAGCCTGGCAGTTGGCCGGGTTGAAGTTCACGAAAGTACCGCCCTTGATTTCGACCTTGGCAGTACCATTCTTATAGGCGCTGTCAATGCAGTTGATCAGGAAGTTGTAACCATAAGAACCGCTGAACGGCTCGCAGGCGAATGTGCCGCCGTTGATGATCAGCGTACCCTTTTGAACCTGTACCGTAGTTCCGCCGCCGTAATAGCTGCCACCATTAATGGTCAGAGTGGCGCCGTTGCGCACATTGATGCCGTAGCCACCGTTCACGCCTGTGTCAATACCGCCGTTTTCACCCGCGTTGATGGTGGTGTCAGCATCAACAATCAGCGCGCAGAAGTTGATACTGTTGTTGCCCATATTGTCGGGAGAGACAATCTTCGCATTCAGATTCAATGTAGTGGGCTTGCTGATAATCACACGGTCAGCCGCGGTATCGTCACTGTTGTTTGTCTTAATTTCTTCGGAGACGGTCAGCTTACCGCCGTTCGCCAGAACAACTTTCAAACCTTCGGAGTTGCTTTTGCTGACGACCGTATACCACACATCGCCGTTAGCCTTGGTTTCGGTGATCACGGAGTAGCCGGTGGGCACGAAGTTGCCGCCCAGATTGTCGTCGCCCTTAGAAGGATCATAGTTGACAAACGTGCCGCCCTTGACGGTGATGGTGCCGGGGTTGCCGTTCTGCTGATTCAGCACGTAATAGAATCCCTTCCAGTTGTAATCCGTCTGGAAGAAGCCACCCTCGATTACGATGTCGCCGCCATTGCAGAGGATAACAGAGTTTCCTTCACGTTTTGCATCGCCGCCCACAGTAAAGGTTCCATCCTTGATGGTGACCTTCGCGCCGGTATCGACCTGAACGCATCTGTTGTTGCCGCCGGAGCCGCCGTCATAATAACCGCCGGTGATAGTCACATCGGTGCCCGCACCGCTGACAAGCACAGCAACATCATTGGGGTTCAGTGCCACGCCGCCCTTATTCAGCGTATAGGTGCCGCTGGTGAATTCCTGAGAGCCCTTGTAGGCAGCGTTTGCATCATACTGATCATTGATGCTGTCCTTTTCATATGTATACTGGGTCGCATACACGGTGATGGAAATGCCGTCAATGGACAAACCCTGATACTCGTTACCAGCGTTCTTGTCCATCTCGCCCTTGATGGTCAGAATGTGCGCATCGTTCGCTTTCAGCAGCTTATACTCTGCCGGGGACGTGCCCGTCGCAGCAGCTACAATGTCCGCGTTAGTAGCGCTGTCGGTGATCGTCCACTTGATGACCTCATTCAGCTTGGCGTCGCCTTTGATGCCGGTAATCTTGATCATGTACTTCAGAGCCAGATTGCCCTTGTTGACAACGCGAAGCTGCGGCAGCTCGTAAGTGCAGCCCGGCTCCCAGAGAATTTGGTCGGCAGCTCTATTGTCTTTGGTCTTGAAAGTAAGCGTCTTGCCCTCGGCAGAAACCCAGCTATCGCCATCCTTCATTTCCAGTGCCACATCCAGATTACCCGCCTGGATCTTGTTGACGCCGGTGGACGCCGTATCGGTAAACCATGCGAACGTCGTCCCAACCAGCATAACCACACACATGACCAGTGCCATGACGCTGGTCAGCAGCGCACGCTTTGTCGCTCTTTTGTTGTTCATTTAAGAGCCCTCCTAAGTCAGAATTTATTTCGCAGCCGCCCGGTGATTCTTTTCCTAAAGAGGTAGGAAAAGAATCCGGCGCCCATGGGCGCCCCGCGCGTATGCGATTGACGGCTAGAATATAGCACTCCTCCGCCCCCTGCGCAACCGTTTCCGGCGAAATTTTCACATTTTGTTATCATGCACAAATTTTCGCCCCTTTTGCCGTGATTCTGGCAAAAATTTCACCTCAAATCTCCACCCGGCCGCCGGGGCGGTACTCCTCGGCGGTTACGGTCATGGCGATGCCGCCTGCGGACAGCTCCGTCAGCCGCCCGCGCAGAGTCTCCGCCGTCTGTGCCGGGAGGGACACGCGGAGCCGGATGTCCGTGCCGTACTCGGCCTCGTCCACTGTGCCGCCCAGCGCCGTCACCTCGCCCCGCACCCGCTCGAACAGCGCGTAGGGACACGGGATGTCCGCCGTCGCCCACAGTCCCATCTCCGCCGCGCCCGCCGCCGCCAGCGCGTCGCGGGCGCTTTTGGAATACGCCCGGGTCAGGCCGCCCGCGCCCAGCAGGATGCCGCCGAAATACCGCGTCACCACACACACCACGTTGGTGACGTTCTCCCGCTGGAACACGTTCAGCATGGGCTGTCCCGCCGTGCCCTGGGGCTCGCCGTCGTCGCCATACCGCAGAACGTCGCGGCCGATGAGATAGCACCAGCAGTTATGCCGGGCGTCGTAATACTTCTTCTTCATCTGCGCGATGAATTCCCGCGCCTGCTCCTCTGTCTCCACCGGCAGCAGATGGCCGATGAAGCGGGAGCGCTTTTCGGTGAACTCCGTCTCCGCCGCCTGATAGGGTACGCGGAAATCGCTCATTCCCACTCCTCCTTCGGCTCCGTCCAGCCCTCGATGTAGTTTTTCAGCTGGCCGATGATGCGGGGCGTACACACCGCCACCACGTCCACCGTTTCGCCGTACTCCACCGACTCCACTTTGGCCTCCCGGTACAGGCTGTCCAGCGCGCCGGCCTTGTCATAGGGCAGGTGCAGCGTCACCCGCTTCGTGCCCTTGTCCAGCTTTTTGTCGATGGCAGAGAGCAGCCTGTCCAGCCCCTCGCCGGTTTTGGCGGACACGTTCACCGCGTCCCCCTCCTTATCCCGCTGGAAGGCAAAGGCCAGGTCGGACTTGTTGTACACCCGGATGCAGGGGATCGTCTCCGCGCCCAGCTCCCGGATCAGCTCGTCCACGATCCGCGCCTGCTCCTGCCACTCCGGGTTGCTGGCATCGATGACGTGCAGCAGCAGGTCGGCGTATTCCAGCTCCTCCAGCGTGGCCTTGAACGCCTCCACCAGCTGGTGGGGCAGCTTGCGGATAAAGCCCACCGTGTCGGAGATCACCACGTCCAGCGTATCGCTGACGGTCAGCAGCCGGGTGGTGGTGTCCAGCGTGTCGAAAAGCCGGTTGTTGGCCGGTATGTCAGCGCCGGTGATGGCGTTGAGCAGCGTGGACTTGCCGGCGTTGGTGTAGCCCACGATGGCCACCACGGGTATCTCGTTCTTCCGCCGACGCTGGCGCTGGGTGGCGCGGACGCGCCGCACCTCCTCCAGCTCCTCCTTCAGCTTGTCGATCTTCCGGCGGATGTGGCGGCGGTCTGTCTCCAGCTGCGTCTCGCCGGGGCCCTTCGTGCCGATGGGCGAGCCGCCGGTGCCGCCCTGCCGCTCCAGATGGCTCCACATGCCGATCAGCCGGGGCAGCAGGTACTGGTACTGCGCCAGCTCCACCTGCAGGCAGCCCTCCTTCGTCCGGGCGCGCTGGGCGAAGATGTCCAGTATCAGGCCGCTTCTGTCCAGCACCTGCACGCCGCACAGCTCCGTCAGCACCCGCACCTGCGAGGGCGACAGATCGTTGTCGAAGATCACCATGGTGGCCTCGCTGTTTTCCACCATGCGCTTGACCTCCTCCACCTTGCCCTCGCCGATGAAGCTGTGGGGGTCGGGCTTCTCGCGGCTCTGCAATATCATGCCCACGGACTGGCCGCCGGCCGTCTCCACCAGCGCGCTGAGCTCCGCCAGACTTTCCTCGTCGGCGCTGTCCGCGCCCAGCACCGGGGACTTCAATCCCACCAGCACCGCGTAGTCCCGCGCGCCGTTCTTATTCTCTTCAATGGTTTTTCGTTCCATAATGCTCCTCGTTGTAACGGTATTGCCCTAATTATACCCCATGGCGCTGCAAAAAAGCAAGACCCGCACCAACGGTACGGGTCTTGCGATGTGATGTGTCCTTACTTGTCCAGGCCGAAACGCTTGTTGAACTTGGCAACGCGTCCGCCGGTATCCACCAGCTTCTGCTTGCCGGTGAAGAAGGGGTGACACTTAGAGCAGACTTCCACGCGAATATCCTTCTTCGTAGAACCTGTCTCAATCACATTACCGCAGGCGCATTTGATAGTAGTCTGCTGATAATTGGGATGGATTCCTTCCTTCATTGCTCTTGTTCACCCCTTTCTGGTTCACTCGTCGCCGCGGCTATGCCGCAAACGCAACTGTGATAATAGCATACCCTTCCCGGAAATGCAAGTATTTTTCGCTATTTTTACAAAGAAATTTCCCGGTCGCAGGCGAAGAAGTACAAAACGCGCTCCGTCACCGGCTTTTGCAGTATTTTCGCCAGCGCTCCGGCGTAGGCGTTCAGCTGCGTGCGATAGACCTCCGCCCGCCGGGGCGCCTCCTCCGCCGTCACCCGGTCGGTCTTGAAGTCCACCACGGTCAGGCCGTCCGCCGTCTCGAACACGCAGTCCGCCACGCCCTGCAGGAGCATCTCCTCCCCGGCGGCCGCCGGGTCGTAGAGACCCGCATCCGTCAGCAGCGAGAAGCGGTACTCCCGCCAGACCTGCTTTGCCGCGCGGATCCGCGCCGCCAGCGGCGACGACAGGAACCGCGCCAGTGCCGGGATGTCCAGCGCCTCCGCCTGCTCCGGCGTCAGCAGCCGCCGCGCCGTCAGCGTCTCCGCCAGCGAGCGCACCGCCGCCGGTTCCGGCGGGGTGTCCAGCGGCAGGAACTGCATGACAAGGTGCATGGCCGTGCCGCGCTCCGCGCCGGTCAGCCCGTGCTTTTCCTGCAGGAAGCGGGGCTTTTCCGGTACGCTCTCCCACCGGCGGGGCAGCGCGCCCTCGGCGATCTCCTCATCGATGGCGCGTCCCTTCAGCTGGGTGGCCGTTACCTTGGTGGGCGTTACTGTGGCCGCGCCGTGGCCGTATGCGAAGGCCAGCGCTGCCTCGTCCGGCAGCACATCCGGCGTTTCCGCCGCCGCGCTGTCCGCCGCCGTCACTTCCTGCTGCTCCTCCTCTTCCCCGTCGATGTGGTGCAGCCGCACCGTCAGCCCCGCCGGGGCCTCCCGCAGCTCCGGCGGGCGCACACCGGTGAAGCGGTGGAAATCCGCCGCCTGATAGGTGTTCATCAGCGCCAGCACCAGCCAGTCGCCGGGGCAATCCGCGCCGGACACCGCCTCCGGCGGCACCGGCAGCTCCGTCAGGGCGCACAGCTCCCGCAGATGCTTTTCCGGGTTCTTCCGGGAGCAGACCATGATGAGCTTCTCCTGCGCGCGGGTCATGGCCACATACAGGATGCGCAGTTCCTCCGCCTTGGCCTCCCGCTCCAGCACCAGCGCCAGCGCCGTTTTGGATACGGTGTCGTACCGCAGCCGCCGCTCTACCTCCACCCGCTCGGCACCCACGCCCAGCTGGGGATGCACCAGCACCGGCCTGTCCATATCCTGCCGGTTGAACGCCCGGCACAGGTCGGCCAGTATCACCACCGGGAATTCCAGTCCCTTGGACTTGTGTACGCTCATGATGCGCACGCCGCCGGCGGCCTTAGCCGCCGTGACCACGGGCGCATCGCCCTTTTCCAGCAGCTGCCGCAGGTGGCTCACGCAGTCGAACAGCCCCGTCCTGCCGCTCTGTACCAGCCGCCGCACATAGTCATACAGCGCCGTCAGCCGCGCCTGCCGCACCGCGCCGTCCTCCATGGCGCCGAAAATAGCCATCACATGGCACCGGTCGTAGATGTACCACAGCAGCTTGTCGGCGGACATCTCCCGCCCCGCCTGCCGCAGCTCATCCAGCAGCGTCAGAAACGCCTGCGCGTCCTCCCCCTGCTCCAGCCGCAGCGCCTCGTAATAGTCCCCCTCCTGCTGCACGGCGCGTATGGCCGCCAGCCGGTCGGCGCTCATGCCCACCAGCGGCGAGCGCAGCACTGCGATCAGCGGCACGTCCTGCCGGGGATTGTCCACCACCTCCAGCAGCGACAGCACCACCGCGATCTCCATGGCGGCGAAAAAGTCCTCGCTCTCGCCGCCGTCGCAGGGGATGCCCTCCCGCTCCAGCGCGGCGGAGAACACCGCCATCCGGGAAGCGGGCGAACGCATGAGGATCACGATGTCCTCCGGCTCCACCGGCCGCATGCTCCCGTCCGCACCGCGCACCGGGTATTTTTCCTCCAGCAGCCGCCGCACCCGCCGCGCCACGAACTGCGCCTCCGCCGCCGCTCTGTCGAACCGCTGCTCCGGCGTGTCCTCCACGCTGAGATAGTGGAACTCCGTCTCGCGCTCCGCCGCCTCGGGATAGTCCGCGCCCGGATGCAGCTGCTGCTCCTCCGTATAGTCCAGCTCGCCCATCTCCCGTGACATGATGGCGCCGAACACGAAGTTCGTGGCGTCCAGTACCTCCCGGCGGGAGCGGAAATTGCGGCTGAGCACCATCCGCCGGGGCTGACCCGGCGCAGCCTGCTCCGCCGGGGCGTACGTCCTGTATTTCTCCAGGAAGATCCCCGGCTCTGCCAGCCGGAAGCGGTAGATGCTCTGCTTCACGTCGCCCACGGCGAAGATGTTCTCTCCCTGCCGCGACACGGCGCGGAAGATGCAGTTCTGCACCTCGTTGGTGTCCTGATACTCGTCCACCATGATCTCCCGGTACCGCAGGGACACCTGCTCGCCCAGCTCCGTAGGCGTGCCGTCCGGACGGCTCAGCAGCTGCACGGCATAGTGCTCCTGATCGGAGAAATCCATGGCGTTGCGCCGCACCTTCTCCGCCCGGAAGCGCCGGTCGAAATCCTCCGTCAGCGCCAGCAGCGCCTCCATCGCCGGGGCGATGGCCTGCATGTCGCCCAGCAGCTCCGCCTCCGCCGTCTCGTAGGGCGCGGACAGCTTGCCCACAGCCTTTCTGCACTTTTCCAGCACGGCGCGGGCGGCATTCTTCTCCTGCGCGTACTCGTCGCCGCGCACGGTGCCCATCCGCCGAAACACCACCTGCACGCGCCCCATGGCGTCCCAGCCCTCCTGCGCCGCCGCTTCATACTGCCGCAGCTGCGCCGCCGCGTCCAGAAATCTGTCCGCGTAGGCGTCGTACACCGGCTGGCAGCCATCCATCTGCTCCGCGGCGCGCTCCAGCCGCCCCGCCCAGTACAGGGCGCGGCGCACCGTGTCCTCCATCACCGCCCGGCCGTACACGCTGTCGCCCAGCCGCTGCGGGAGATGCTTCCAGCTCTCCGCCGCCTTTTCCAGCCACGCGGCAGGGTAGGGATGGCTCTGCAGCTTTCCGTGCAGCTCCGGCACCAGCGCCGCCAGCGCCCGGTCGTCCCGGCCGAAGCCCAGCGTGGCCGCCAGCGAAGCGCAGCCCTCGTCCCCCTGCTCGATGCGCTGGTAGAAGCTCTCCAGCGCCTGCTCCAGCGCCTTCTCCTTCAGCAGCGACGCCTCCGACTCGTCCAGTATCCGGAAATCCGGCGTCAGGCTGTGTCCCTCCACCGGCTCCAGCAGGTGGACATGCTCCCGCAGCAGCGACGCGCAGAAGCCGTCCACCGTCTTGATATCCGCCTGATATACCCGGAACATCTGCCGCCGCAGATGCTCATCCTCCGGCGACTGCGCCACCCGCTTGGCCAGCTCGGAGGCCAGCTTGCTGCGCAGCTCCGCCGCCGCCGCGCGGGTGAATGTAATAATGAGGAAATCGTCGATATGGCAGTGCTCCTCCGTCAGGTAGGAGAACACCCGCTCCACCAGCACCTTCGTCTTGCCCGATCCGGCGGCGGCGGACACCAGCAGGCTGCCGCCTCTGTTTGTCACCGCCTGTGCCTGTTGGGGCGTCAGCTGTACGTCAGCCATGGCGTTCCTCCTCCCTGTCCACCATCTGCCAGAATTCCTCCGGCGTCGTCTTTTGCAGATACCGGGGCTTGTCCCGCTTTTCGTCGAACCAGCAGGCCGACGCGAAGGGGCACCAGTCGCAGGCGCTTTCCTGCGGCCCCCGGCGGCAGGGGTCGGCGTCGATGTTGCCGCCGCCCAGCTCCCGCGCCGCCTGCCGCAGCAGGCTGTCCACATACCGCCCCATCTTGCCCATCTGCTCCGCGTCCGCCAGCACGCCGGCGGCCAGTCCTTTGGCCTGCCCGTCCTTCACGGCGATGGGCAGGTAACAGGGCTTTTCCAGTGCGCTGTGCTCCATGGCGCACAGCACATCCGGGTCGCTGAGCAGCATACCCGTGCGGCGCAGCTCGTCCCGCAGCTGCTTTTCCAGCTTGTCCGGCGGGATGGCGCGATCCGCCCGCTTTACCACGTCCCGCGCCGGGACGTACAGCACGCCCGCCGGCTCCACCTCCGCGCCGAAATAGCTTCCGCCGTACCGCCGCAGGGCGAACAGATACAGCAGCATCTGTATGCCCAGTCCGTACCGCACATCCGCCAGGTCAAAGGCCTTCTTGCCCGTCTTGTAGTCCACCACACGGAGATAGAGCTTTCCGTCCTTCATCCAGCCGTCCACCCGATCCACCTTACCGGTGACGGACAGGGTGGTGTCCCCCGCCGTCACTGTCACGGCGGGCAGCTGCCCGTCCTTTCCGCCGAAGCCCAGCTCGAAGGCCAGCGGGCGGAAATCCGACTGCTCCAGCTCGTCCAGCACGTTTTCCACGATGACCAGCGCCGTCTCCCGCAGCCGGGAGAACAGATACCGGAACCGGGCGGACTTCTGCCCGTAGCCGTCGATGGCGCTGGCGGCGTACTCCTCCGTGTACCGCCGCACCATGTCCGAAAGCGCCCGCTTTCCCGGCCTTTCGCCCCGGCGATCCACGTCCTTGAGGATGTTCTCCAGCAGGTAGTGGATGAACGTGCCGATCTCCGGCGCCTGAAAGTCCGCCCGCGTCCGCTCCTTCGCCCGCAGGCCGTACTCCATGAAATATCCGAAATGGCAGCTCTTTACCCGATCCAGCCGGGAGGCGGACATGGCCACGGTGCTGCCGTACAGGCTGCGCACCGCCTGGGGTGACAGCCGTCCCCGCCCCATGGCGCGGGCAGCCGCCATCCGTTCCAGCAGGTTGCTCTGTCCGTTTTCCCGGAAATAGCGCCACATGGCGCCCTCCGGCCGCTGTCCCGCCAGCGCCAGCGCCGGGGCGGGCAGCTCCCGGCGGTATGCGCCATCCTCCCGCAGCACCGCTGCCTGCGGGAACAGCTTTTTGATCCGCTCCACCACGAAGGACGGCAGCAGCCGCGCCCCGGACTCGTCGCCCACGCACCAGGACACCGTCAGGGATGTCCGGGGCTGCGCCAGCGCCGCGTAGATGTTCTGCAATTCGTTGCTCAGCGGGTCGAAGGTGGCGTCCGACAGCAGGATGCCCTGCTGCTGCAGAAGCTCACGCTCCTGCTGATCCAGTATGCCGCCCGGCTTTTCCACCGTGGGCAGCACATGGTCGTTGGCGCCCAGCAGGAACAGATGCGCCACCGTGTGGCGGTCGTTCCGGTTCAGCGGGCTGACCTTCACCTGATCCAGCGTGGCCGGTATGGTGGCCACGGCGTACTGGCTCAGCGTCAGCCGCAGCAGACGGGCGAACTCCTCGCCCTCCACCTCCGTGTCGCCCAGCAGCTCCACGAACTGATCCAGCACATCGCAGAAGATGCGCCACAGCTGGGCGTATTCCTCCGCCGCCTGTACCTGCCCCTGCTCCCGCAGCTCCTTTTCCCGCTGCTCCAGCACCTCCGGCGTACCGGCGCGCTCCGCAAATCTGTAAAGCACTTCCGCCTTACCCATGGCGGTTTTGCTTGCTTTCAGTCCCTCACTAAGGGGCAGGAACAGCTGCCGCACCTTGCGGCGCACCTGATTGACCTGCGCCAGCTGCTCACGGCGCTTGTCGGTCATCTCGCCGCCGTAGCCCTCCGGATCCGCCGTCCAGTCCTCGTCCCGCAGCCACATGCTGCCCCGGATCTCCCACCGGATCACATAGTTTTCCAGCAGGTCGCACTCCTCCGCCGTCAGCGATGTCATGCCGGTCTTGAGACAGCGGAACACGTCCTCGTACTCAAAGCCGCCTGTCACCGCATCCACGGCGCTCAGCAGCAGCGTCAGCACCGGCTGCTCCAGAATGTCGCTGCGGCGGCTGATGTAGGCCGGTATCCCGTCCCGCCGGAACACCGCCTCCAAAAGCGGGCCGTAGACCTCCATATTCCGCGCCGCCACCGCCATATCCCGCCAGCGGACGCCGCCCTGTGCCAGACGGCGCAGCTGCGCCGACACATACTCCACCTCGGAATAGGCCGTATGCGCCTGATAGAGCGTGATGGGCGGCGTATCGCCCTCCCACGGCTCGTCCGTACCGAAGAAGTGGCGCTCCAAGTGTCCGAGCGCCGTATCGTCACAGCTGACAAGGTTTACCACTTCACACTTGCAGCCGTACTCCTTTGCCAGGCGCTGCAAGCGCCGCCGCTGCTCCACGCCGTTGCGGAACAGCTGCGTGTCGCTGTCGTCTCCCAGCAGCGTCACCGTCACACTGTGCACCTGCCGCAGCATCCCGGCGATGATGTCCTCCTCCACACGGTTGAAGTAGGAGAACCCGTCGATGTACACATCCTTGCCCGCCAGATACCCGGACTCCGGCAGCGCGTCGCACAGCTTCTGCACCCGCGACCGGGCGTCCCGCCCGCCGCCGTGGAGCCGGGCGTCATACGCGCCGAACAGCAGCGCCGTGGAGCGCAGCTTCTCCCCCGCCGCGCCGGGGATGGCCTGTACCTGCTCCATCAGCTCCTGCGGCGCGACACGGTAGGCGTACAGCTCGTCCGCCAGCGCCACCAGCTCCCGCAGGAACGCCGGACGCTGGGACGGTCTGGCGAACACCGTCAGGTACGACGCCACCTCCTGCAAGGCGCGCCGCATGGTCAGTATTTTTCCGCCGTTGTCCAGCGTCACCTCCGCCAAGCCGCCGGTCTGTGCCAGCACCCGCGTGGCCAGACTCTGAAAGCTCAGCACCTCTCCGTCACGGCTGGCGGTGTCGCCCAGCGTCCGGCAGAGATCCAGCTCCGCCTCGTGGGTGGCGTGCTCCGGCACCAGCAGCACCTGTCCGCACTGCCCCCGCCGCGCCGCCATTCTATCCAGCACCCACCGGCTCTTGCCCGCGCCGGCGCGGCCGGTGATGATCCTCAGCTCCACCACGTCACCTCCTGTCGTTTTCTGATAGTATACCGCAAAGCCCGCCCAAAGGGAAGCATGCGGCGAAAAAAAGGACGGCAAAGCCGTCCTTTTCAGCTTGTCAAAAAGTCCGAACGGACTTTTTTGACAAGCTGCCAGCAAAATCGCAAAATAAAAAACAGTATTTTATTTTGCGATTTTGGTCGCTGCGGC
>ENA-OUQH01002469-OUQH01002469.1-human-gut-metagenome-genome-assembly--contig:-NODE-2469-length-11446-cov-3.660873_pt1 | contig 11446 bp, 8 predicted proteins | sample MGYA00237948_ERZ548828 | MGnify/ENA primary metagenome ERZ548828 (study PRJEB26490, sample SAMN05194711) | human gut metagenome | biome: terrestrial biome; feature: human-associated habitat; material...
GCCGCTTTTGCATCTTTGCTTTCCATGTAGCGGACCGGATTTTCCATGGCGGAGAGCAGCGTTGCCTCCGTAAAATAAGCCGGCGGCGTTGTCTTTCCGGTTGTAACTGTCACTTTTGCGACCGGCATACTATCGCCCTTTTTCACGGACGGCAGCGTCTGTTCTTTCGGTGCCGCTGCCAAATCGTCCGCTTCTTCCCATTCTTCATCCGTTTCAAGATTTTCATAGGCTTCTTTCCAGCCCTGGCTCTTCACAATCTTACCTTTTGCCGTAAAACTCTCTCCTGCCAGCCCGCCGGTAAATACGGTCTGATCATACTCAAATGCCGGAAGCAGTACTGCCAGGAATCTACGTACTACCAGATCATAGACCTTACGCTCTTCGTTCGTCATCGTCTGCAGATCCACAAACTGCTCGGTCGGAATGATCGCATGGGGATACGTCACTTTTTTATTGTCCACAAAAGACCATTTTTTCGTCTCCGGGTGCTGTGCTTTTACTGTCAGTGCCATCTTCCGGTACGGACCGACCGCACAGGCATCCAGACGCTCGGATAAGGTTCCGACGACATCCGAAGTCAGATATCTGGAGTCTGTTCTTGGATAAGTAAGTACTTTATGATTTTCATAGAGACGCTGCATAATATTCAGAGTTTCCTTTGCAGACAATCCAAACCGTTTGTTCGCATCCCTCTGCAGTTCGGTCAGATCATAAAGCAGCGGTGGATAAACTTTTTTCTCTTTCTTTTCTGTCTTTCTGATGATCAGACTGTGCTTCTCACATTCCTTTTTTATCTCCTGGGCACGCTCCTTCTGATAGGTACGAAGGCTGCCTGTTTTTCCTTCTTTCCAGGTAAAAGTAATACCGTCTGCTTTTGCTGTGATCATATAATAACTTTCCGGTACAAACCGTCGAATCTCATTTTCTCTCGCCTGGATCATCGCAAGCGTAGGAGTCTGTACCCGACCACAGGATAACTGTGCGTTATATTTACATGTCAGTGCTCTGGTGGCGTTGATTCCGACCAGCAGATTTCCAAACGGCGTGTTGTAGTAAGACATATTTTTCTTGTTTTTCTCAAACATCATATGTACGTTGGTGACACCTTTTTTCGTGACATCCAGAAAATCATCATTCACTTTGATAACGCTTTTCGTCACGCCGTCAAAGCCTTCCTGCACTTCATCATACAAAATATAGTGCTTTCCATTTTTCTTATAGTAGTTTCCGGTTGTGATAATCTCCACCGGACCATTATCCTGATCTTCTGCAAACTGTAATCCGCTGATTTTCACAAGTACATCTTTTGTCATTTATGTAAACCTCTTTTCTGTTTCGCGTCATTGTCTTTTCAAGCCATATATTAGCGTGTTTCTTATAATTTAGCAAGCGTAAGCTTTTTGAAGCATTGTTTTCTTATAAGTGTGCTGCTTTATTTTAGTTTTCAGCCAGCTTCTCCAGATACGGATTCAGCCACGAAAAATATTTCATTCTAACCTGATAGTCTCCTTCTGCCAGCACCTTCTCATACTCTTCTGTTGTCAGTACTTCACGCAGCTTTTCTCCTGCTTCCTTATCGACCACCTCATACATGCTGTCTGAAAAACACATGTTAGGATACATCACACACCACCAGTTATGTCCGTTTCCTTCTCCGATCACAATACGGAGTGCCTCGTAATCTCCCGCCGGAAAGGTGTAGCTTCCATAGTTTTTTACCGGAAACGAAGTGTGTTCCAGCTCCGCTGTCACATCATAGTCATAACCGTTTTCTGCGATTGTCTCTGCCGCAGCTTCCTCAATTTCACCGAGGCTCTGGCGCACAACCATCTCACATTCTTCCAGATTTTCCACAGCTGTCAGTTTTTCCTGCATAAAACTTCCCACCGCATCACGCACTGCTAGTTTTAGGTTCTGGTCTGCCTCGCTGTCGCTGTTCGCCAGCACATGAAACCGCAGCACTTTGTCCGAAATCGCCTGCTGCAGTCTGGCCTGTCTTGTATACAAAATACCGCATCCCAATGCAGCGCACATCAGACTTCCAACTCCTATGTATCCAATCCATTTTCTTGCCATAATTCAAATCTCCTTTTCACTTGCCAAAAATCAGATAAATGTAGATAATATTCATATTTATCAGGCTGTGTCGTTGCTTGCGAAACTCGCTCATAGAATATGTTATATTGCGAAAAATAAACAGAAATATAGTACCGCTGCGAGTGACACATAGCGGGAGCGTGTCTTGAATATTTTTGTTCATTTTTCGCAATCTTCATAACCTAAATTCGAGTTTCGCTCATCGACCTTCTATCCTCAATGATTCCCGAAAACTTTGCATTTATTCCGATTTCCAGTTTATTTTTACCAGATATTGGATTTTGATGTCTTTCTCATAAGCGGCAGGAGTGTTTTGATACTTAAAATACCATGTGCGGTTATCGGCGCCGAGATTCCGGTAACTGTTAGTAATATCGATTTCTTTCTCAAGTGCATGTGCAGCGATCGCATTCAGATAGTCCTCCATCCGGGTGTTGAGAAGCTGCTCTTTTTCACTTGCAGAAACTGTGCCGCTTAAGATTTCGCCTTCTCCCGTCACAGTCACTGTGACAACCTGCTCTGTCAGACCTCCGGCACCGATTTTTTCCGTTTCTTTGACTCGGCAGGAAGCTGCATCCACTTTCACATAAAGTTCCGGTGCAAGTTGTAAGGTGTAATCGTCCGCAAAGTTCTGCGTGAAGAATGCTGCACGCGCGGTATCCGTATCGACAAGCCCCGCCGCCCTTCCACGTTTCCAGACTTCGTAGGCTGTAATCTGCGGTTTCTCGGTATCATCCTCCACTGCCCCGGACTGCTCCCCCTCTATATCCACAAAAGGAATATAAAGTGTCTCCAAGTGATTAACCCGCTCCTCATAGAGCATGCCAAGCGTCGGATACGCTTTCTGGTCAATGCCCGATGTGTTTTCCAGCAGTTCTTCCAGATAATTTCCAAGCAGCACATCAAGTTCTCCCTCTGTCTGCGCCAGACGGTCACAGCTTTCCGTCGTCATCACATAAGCGTTCCACGGAACCTCTTTTTCCTGCTCCAACATGGATAGCATATCTTCCACTTCCGCCTCTTTTTCCAGAAAAGACCTCTCAATGAGCACCACTTTCAAATGGTTGTAATCCACCTCTTTGTTTCCTGCATACTCATGATTCAGCCACACATTTTGGAAATCGTCCTGATCTCTGATATTCAAAAGAACCGGGAATGCCTTATCCTCAAGTTCTGCGACATTACACCCCTGTAAAAAAAGACACCCAAATAAAAAACATACCAGCACCAGCACACGTACTTTTTTATTATGTTTTTTTCTCTCTCCAGTCAGAAACAGCAGTACCGGCACGCCAACGACAAAAGGTGTTCCAATCCTCCAAAGCAGGAATGTCACGCAGTCCAAAAACTGCTGGTTTCTGTAAAACAGCACTGTCACGCCATACACCAGAAGAAGCAGAATGAGATACGGCAGCATTCTTTTTTTCCCTTCCAGATAACCGCCGCAGTCACGGATCACTTTTTCAGCCAGATTTCCACTGTAAAAAACCATGCTGTTTAGCATCGCATACAGCGTAAAAAACCAGATGCTGAACATAAAAGCATCCGTCCTCTTCAAAAATCCGCCCGTCACCTGCACGCGGCTCATCATCGTGACCGCCGGAAATTTCATCTGAGCCAGTGCCTCGACGCCAAACAGCCCGATCAGGATCAGATACAGTGCTGCAAATACGCCGCCGGAAAACCAGACCGCTTTTTCTGCTGCACCAACGCATTTCTTACGATCCGCAACATATTCTTTCAGAAACAGCACGATCGACACCATGGAATAACAGAACAGCACATAATAGCTACCGCTTAACACTTCTTTTCCATCCGCCATAAAAACCGGGCTCCAGTAGGCAGGCTTCACCTCCCTGCATGCCGCAAATAACATCAGAAAAAGCGGTATCATCAGAAACCAGAACAGTATCTCGTACACTCTTGCCCTGCCCTCGATCCCACCTGCCATTCCATAAAATGCGAGCAGTAATATCAACATCAGCACCAGATAAAAGCTGACGTTTTCCACAAGACCATTTAACATCAGCGTGGAAAACAGATACGCCGTGTACGAAGCCATAAGGATAAAATACAGAAAATATCCGCCCCAGAGCACATAACCGCATACTTTTCCACACTTCTGCTTCAAAAAGTCGGGATAACTTGTTTTCATGCCTTTCAACAGATATCTCAATAATTTCAAGTACAAAAACGTGGACAAAATCCCCGCCAGAATGCAAAAAATCCCGTCGCGCCCTGCCGTATCTGCAAGCATTGTCGGCAGTAGTAGCGTCCCCATTCCAAGAAAGTCATACGTCAGAAGGCGGAACACCTGTCTGCCTGAAATTTGATTGTTTTCTGAGAACATACTTCCCCCTATCTCTTCTAACATCTGCGCATTTTTTCATCAGATTTCCATTTATCTTAAGATAAAAACTTTTCTCAACCTATCTCTTCTTTGAAAACGTCAGCTTTGTCCGCTCTTTCGGATTTGCATAAATCGGACGTTTGCGCAATTTCCGTAAAGGCTGCCGCCAGATAAAATCCCGCTCATCCTCATAGTCATTCAGATCTGCACCCACGAATGGCATGAGATACGGAATACCAAAGCTTGTCAGATGCGACAGATGTGTGAGTACCGCAAGCAGTCCGAGGAGCATGCCAAAGTAGCCAAGCCACGCACAGACCGCAATAAAAAAGAATTTCAGGATACGGAAGGCTGTGGCAAATTCTTCGTTCGGTATCGCAAAAGAACATAGCGCAGTAAAAGAGATGACGATCACCACGATCGGACTGACCAGATTCGCCTCTACCGCTGCCTGTCCAATGATCAGTCCTCCCACGATCCCGATGGTATTTCCCATTGCACCGGGAAGCCGCACGCCCGCCTCCCGCAAAAGTTCAAACGACAATTCCATGATAAGCACTTCCACGACTGCCGGAAATGGGACACCCTGCCTCGCCTCAGCAAACGACAAAAGTAGTGTAGTTGGAAGTATCTGTGTATGAAAATTAGTCACTGCAAGATAAAATCCCGGCAGCGTCATTGCAAAAAAGGATGCGAGATACCGCAGGATCCGCCCGAACGTCGCAATCTCAAAACGGCTGTAATAATCGTCACTGGTACGGATAAATGAATTGTAGTCCGTCGGCAGTATCAGTCCGATCGGCGAATTATCGCACATCACGATCACTCTGCCCTCTAATACCGCCATGGCCGCCCGGTCAGGACGCTGTGTTGTCTGAAACTGTGGAAATGGCGAATACCATTTTTTCTCTGCCAGCTGTTCTAACATTCCGCTGTCTAATATCCCATCAATCGTGAAATCCTGCAGCCTCTTTTCAATTTCTTTTACAAGTCCCGGGTTTGCAAGGTCTTCCACATACACAAGATAGACGTTCGTGTTCGATCTAATCCCGGCTTTCAGTCCTCTCACTTTCACACGGGGCGAACGGATCCTTTTCCGGATCAGCGCCGCATTCTGCTTCACAGAATCGCAGAAACCTTCGTTGGAACCGCGGATTACTTTTTCCGAATCAACCTCTGTGATCCCCATATTCGGATAACCGTCATCCGGTATTTTCACTGCCCGGTCAAAACCGTCCACAAAAAGAATCGCCTCCCCGGTGAGCAGACCGCTCACAGCCTCCTCAATAGTCGGAAAATATGTTGCATCCGAGATTCCAAGCGCATTTTCCTGCAGTGTACAAAGGATCTCATCCCTTGTCAGTCCATTTAAGTATTTTAAAGTCTCTCCGAGTGCGGACGTTCCCATGTCCACGGACACTTCAATAAAGGTCAGATAACAGGCGGTATCCTGATTCCTGCCAAGCTTCATCTGCTTCTTTTTAATGTCCGCACAGTCATGAAAATAAAATTCCATTTCCTCTATATTTTGCGTTAAATCCGTCGATACCGGACATTTCTGATTTTCCGACATTTCCAGCTTGTTTCCTTTCTATTAATTCCCCCTAATACGAAAGAGGATAAGCAAAATGCTTATCCTCTTTCTAGTCTGTACGTTTTTCCATTTTTTATGCAGTTTTCCAGTCCTTTGGGCGGTCACTTCTTATTCCTGCTCCTGGATCATAGCCTTAACTGCGACTGCCTGATTCTTCACATGCTGGTGCATTGTCTCTGTCACCTGCATTTTGTTTTTGCGGACCAATCCCTCCACGATGTCTTTATGTTCTTTCATCAGTGTCGGATAATTATTCTCATCCTTCAGATATTCTACACGATAACGGTACATCTGCTCACGGAGATTATTGAGCATGTTCACAAGCTTCGGGTTTCCGGTTGACTGATAAATAATATCGTGAAACTTCACATCTGCCTCTGCGATTTTTTTTACATTATCCGTCTTAGTGGATTCCTCAAACTCATGCATGGTCGCAACCAGTTCCTCTAACTGCTCCTCAGAAATCTGTTCGCATGCGATTTTAGCTGCAAGCTCGTCCAACGCTTCACGGATCTGAAGGACATCTTCCATATCCTTCTCCGTCATTTTTGCAACCTCTGCGCCTTTTCTTGGGATCGTAACGGCAAGTCCCTCCTGCTCAAGCATACGGATCGCCTCACGGATCGGTGTACGGCTGACACCAAGTTTTGCCGCAAGCTGCAGCTCCATCAGCCGCTCGCCCGGTTTTAATTCCCCTTTTAAAATAGCCTCTCTTAACGTGTTAAACACAACATCTCTCAGCGGAAGATACGCATCCATATTCAATGTTAAATCTTCTGTCATCTTTGATACCATGCCTTTCTACTTACGCGCGTTATTATAAATACTCGTTAAATATACCTGTTTTGCAAGACCGGAGGCTTTCATCGCCTCGTATGCCTCTACTGCCGTCGCTTCCTTGTCAAAAAGACCGAAAACCGTCGGACCACTGCCACTCATCATGGCATTCACAGCGCCATGCTCCATCATGTGATCTTTGATGTCTGCGATCACAGGATAAGCCGGGATTGTCACTGTCTCTAAGACATTTCCCATATCTGCTGCAATTTTATATAAATCTTTCTCTCTGATATCTGCCACAAGCCGGTCAATATCCGGGTGTACCATATCAGAGCCTAACTTCAGATTCTCATAGACGAACTTAGTAGAAACACTGATCTGCGGTTTTGCGATCAAAACAGGACATTTCACCATCGGCGGAAGCTTCGAAAGCTTCTCTCCTATGCCCTCTGCCAAAGCCGTTCCGCGCATAATGCAGTACGGAACATCTGCACCGATCTTCACACCGCGCTCCATCAGTTCTTCCCTTGTCAGTCCCAGATCAAAAATCTGGTTCATACCATATAACACTGCCGCTGCGTCCGTGCTTCCCCCTGCCATCCCGGCAGCTACCGGAATGTACTTGTGCAGCCATACATGCACGCCATCTTTTATCGCAAACTCATCCTGCAAAAGCTTTGCCGCTTTATAGACAAGATTGTTCTCATTCGTCGGCAAAAAAGAAAGATTCGTTTCCATCGTGATCTCACCGGAAGTATTCTTCGAGATCTCCAGCCTGTCAAACAAATGAATGGTCTGCATCACCATGCGGACCTCATGATAACCATCCTCTCTTTTTCGTACCACATCCAGCCCAAGATTGATCTTAGCCAGCGCCTTTACTGAAATATCCTTCATCGGTTAGTTTCTCCTTACCAAAATCGTCGCTAACACACATTGATTGTACTTAAAATAAAACTTGTTTTTTTTATGTTTTTTGTATACAATTAGTATCTTATCATTTTATGTTCAAAAGGTCAATCGGCACTAAACTTTTTTCTTTGCCGGTCCGATATAATTAACAGAACCATGGAAGGTTAATAACTATTCATTCAGGTGGCTGAACATTTTGTTTTCTGTAAAAACAAATGCATCCAGCTTCGCCAGACAAGGAGGATCATATGGCAATCAATTCCATTAACACTGTGACTGCTGCCGCAGCAGCATCTACACAGACAACAACAAAATCAGCAGAAAAGACATCCGAGACAACGAAAAAGGCAGATTCTTCCAAGACAGCTTCCGGTGTCATTTATGAGAAGAGTTCTGACTCCAGGACAGACAAGGCTTCCAATAAAACAACAAGCAAGACCGACAACGCAGCGATCGTTGCAAAGTTAAAAGCTGACGCAGAGCAGCGCACTGCACAGCTCCGCAGCATTGTTGAGCAGATGATGACCAAGCAGGGTGTTGCGATCGGCACCGCAGATGATATGTGGAAATTCCTTGCAAAAGGTGATTTTACCGTATCAGCCGATGTGAAAGCACAGGCACAGGCAGATATCGCGGACGACGGTTACTGGGGTGTAGAGCAGACTTCCGACCGTATTCTTGATTTTGCAAAAGCTTTATCCGGTGACGATCCTGACAAGGCAGACGCTATGTTAGAAGCTTTCAAGAAAGGTTTCGAACAGGCAACCAAAGCATGGGGAGAAAAACTTCCGGATATTTCCCAGAGAACCTACGATGCAGTTGTCGAGAAATTCAACAAATGGAAAAACGGAACAGAGGATGCTTCCACTGAGGCATAATTCATAAAGAAAAGACCTGCGTGTACCTATGTCATCTGAACATCATGACATTGTACACACAGGTCTTTTTCTTTTACTTTTCAAGTGTTGAAACCTTACTATTATTCTCCTAAAAGCTTCTCAATGCTTGCAAGCTTCACACAGACAACAAAGATGTCGATCGCAGTCGTAAGATCTTCCAGGCTTGGATAGGATGGTGAGATACGGATCACAGAATCATGCGGATCTTTTCCATATGGGAAAGGCGCACCCGCCGGAGTCATCACAACCCCTGCTTTTTTTGCTTTTGCCACAACATTTTTTGCACATCCATCCAGTGTCTCATATGTGATGAAGTATCCACCCTTCGGGCTGTACCAGCTTCCGGCTCCGAGTCCTTTTAACTCTCTTTCAAATGTATCCAGGATCATTTCAAATTTTGGACGGAGAGAATCTGCGTGTTTGCGCATATGCTCTGTGATTCCGTGGATATCTTTGAAGAAACGGACATGGCGCAGCTGGTTTACCTTATCATGGCCGATGGTCTGGATCTTCAACTGTTTCTTGATATCCTCTAAGTTGTTGGCAGAAGTTGCGATCGCTGCCACACCGGAACCAGGGAATGTGATCTTGCTTGTAGAACAGAATTTGTATACCATATCCGGGTTTCCTGCTCTCTTGCATTCTTTTAAGATCTCGATCAGATGATCCTGGTTAATATCATATAAATGATGCACGCAGTATGCATTATCCCAGTAAATACGGAAATCTTTTGCTGCCGGTTTTAATCTTGCAAAACGGCGGACCGTCTCATCCGAATAAGTGATTCCCTGTGGATTGGAATATTTTGGCACACACCAGATACCTTTGATCGCCTCATCTTTGCTCACAAGGTCTTCCACCATATCCATATCCGGTCCGGTCGGAAGCATCGGTACGTTGATCATCTCAATGCCGAAATATTCTGTGATCGCAAAATGTCTGTCATATCCCGGTACCGGGCACAAAAATTTTACTTTATCTAATTTACACCATGGAGTATTTCCCATTACACCGTGCGTCATGGAACGGGAGATGGTGTCATACATAATGTTAAGGCTTGAGTTACCATAAATGATGATATTGTCCGGATTACACTCGATCATATCACCGATAAGCTGTTTTGCTTCACTGATACCGTCCAGCACACCATAGTTTCTGCAGTCTGTACCATCATCACAGGTCAGATCAACACCGGAAGTCAGTACATCCATCATTCCCATCGAAAGGTCTAACTGTTCCTGGGATGGCTTACCTCTGGACATATCAAGTTTTAAGCCTCTCTGCTGGAATTTTTTGTATTCCGCTTCCAATCCTTCCTTCTCTTTCAATAACTCTTCTTTTGTCATTTCCTCGTAGGACTTCATCTCTAATTCCTCCTGCTTTTTAATATATGTAAAGATCCAATACCGGAAAAATGTGCTCTGCTCATCAGCCTGTGAAACAGAGATCATCTCATGCCCGGAATGTTCTCTTACTCCTCTTCTGGCTCACCCTTGATCTTTTTGAAATATTCACGGATCTTCTTCTCGTAGCCGTTCTCACCCGGAACGTAGAACTTCCGGCCTGTCAGTCCGTCCGGCAGATACTGCTGCTCCACATAATGATCCGGATAATCATGTGCGTATTTATATCCAACACCATGCCCCAGTTTTCCGGATGACTTATAGTGTGCATCCTGTAAATGTACCGGGATCGGCGCTGTTTTCGTATTCTTTACTGCTTCCATCGCATCGAAGATCGCATTGACTGCCGAGTTGCTCTTTGGCGCACTTGCCACATACGTGACCGCCTGCGACAAAATAATCTGTGCCTCCGGCATACCGATACGCTCAACTGCCTGTGCTGCCGATGTTGCGACAACGAGTGCCATCGGATCGGCATTGCTCACATCCTCCGCTGCGCAGATCATAATCCTTCTTGCGATGAACTTAATATCTTCCCCCGCATAAAGCATTCTGGCAAGATAATAAACTGCTGCATCCGGGTCAGAGCCGCGCATGCTTTTGATAAACGCAGAGACTGTATCGTAATGGTTATCTCCTGTTTTATCATAGCGCACCACACGTTTCTGGATACATTCACTGGCAACCTCAAGTGTGATATGGATTTTTCCATCATCACTCCGCTCCGTTGTCAGAATGCCAAGTTCAATTGCTGTGAGCGCTGCTCTTGCGTCTCCGTTTGCCACGTCCGCAAGAAAATCCAGTGCCTCTTCCTCAATGACTGCATCGTAAGCACCCATTCCTTTTTCCTTATCATTCACCGCCCTGAGGATCAGTGTCTTAATATCTTCCGTGGACAGATTCTTCAGCTCAAAAATAATGGAACGGGACAAAAGCGCTCCATTCACCTCAAAATATGGATTTTCCGTCGTTGCACCTATGAGTATCACAGTTCCGTCCTCGACAAACGGAAGAAGATAATCCTGCTGGGACTTGTTAAATCTGTGTATCTCATCTATGAACAATATGGTTCTCTTACCATACATAGCCTTGATATCTCTGGCCTCATTCACCACCTGCTCCATATCCTTCTTACCTGCAGTTGTGGCGTTCAACTGTCTGAACTCAGCCTTTGTAGTATTTGCTATAACCATAGCCAGTGTCGTCTTTCCGGTCCCAGGAGGTCCATAAAATATGAGTGAACTGATCTTATCCGCCTTTATCGCTCTGTACAATAGCTTATCCTTGCCTATTATATGCTCCTGTCCTACAACATCATCCAGGCTGACCGGTCTCATTCTCTTCGCCAGCGGAGAGTCATCCTCGGATGCATTCTCTCTCATATACTCAAACAAATCCATATCTTATCACC
>ENA-OUQH01002470-OUQH01002470.1-human-gut-metagenome-genome-assembly--contig:-NODE-2470-length-11444-cov-5.061112_pt1 | contig 11444 bp, 10 predicted proteins | sample MGYA00237948_ERZ548828 | MGnify/ENA primary metagenome ERZ548828 (study PRJEB26490, sample SAMN05194711) | human gut metagenome | biome: terrestrial biome; feature: human-associated habitat; material...
GAAGAGCTCGGAATGCAACTTGATATTTCAGGGAAACTTTATCATGGTGGAAGATGTATAAAAGTATTCCGCCAAGAGAAACTGGAAGAGGATTTAATGGAATGGGAACTGGAACTGTAAAGAAGAAAAAAACAAATCATACAGAAGAGACAGGAATCCGTGTGGTACGCAGACGGATTCTACAGGAAGATCCGCAGGGAGACAGACTTTCTTCTGCCTCGTTCTGGTGGATGACGGGACTGTGCTTTCTAAGTACAGTGGCTCTTTGTATGCTGTTTACAAAAGCATTTTCTATTACATTTGCAAAATGGCTCGTTTATCCGGCGATGCTTGTGTACTGTGTTCTCTTTACATTATATTATGAACAAAGACAGTTGAAAAAATATTGCGTGTTTCTCTTTTTAGGAGTTGTTTTTGTGCTTTGTCTGGTCATGTTTCTGATACAGAAGGAGTTGATGGCAAGCATTTCTTATGTGTGGATGCAGATGGCAGAGCAGTTGAACCGGTCTTATCAGGGAGATTTGAGTGTGCCATCAGGAGCCGGAAATTCTGCGACACTGTTTTTCCTTTTTTTGTTCCTTGGTGTTGTGTGGATTCTTGCACAGGGAATGATCAAGAGACACGAGAAAGGATATTTTCTGTTGATCACATTTCCTGTGTTACTGGTTGTTCTGCTAAGTGGGGGAAATGTATCGAAAGCAGCTCTTTTTCTATTACTCCTTAGTTTCTTGTGCATCACGGCAGCATCCGGAATCCGTGTGAGAAAGAAGTTCTGGGGTGGAGAAGAGAGCGAGGCATTTTGTCAGAATCTCCGGGCGGTTCGAAGAATTCAGAGCAGAGCATCTGTCGTGTGTATCGCAGCAGGAACGATTCTGCTTCTGACTTCCTTTTACCTGCTTGGACCGGTTCTTTCAAAGCCAATCGTGACGTTATCAGATGTATCAGCGCCTGTGAAAGTTCATGGAATGCAGTTCCTTTATGATTTCCTTCCGAAAATATCAGGTGGTAAGTTGAATCTTTCGCTTGAAGGGGTCGGAGGTGGTGTCTCGGACGGAGAATTGGGAGATGTCGAAGGATCTTCCTATGATGGAATCGAATCCATCCGTGTGACGACATCTGCACAGCCGAAAGAGGTTCTGTATTTAAAAGGATTTGTCGGATCAGAATATACCGGAGACAGCTGGAAACCGGGAGATGAAGATGCGCTGCATGATGCGGCTCTCAACTGGAAAACAGAAGGAAATTCCCTTCTCTATCTGCAGAATCTTCCGTTTTTGCGAATGATGTATACGCAGACACAGCAGCCGGAGCAGATGACGGTAGAGAGATTGAATGCAAATACAAAGTATACCTATGTTCCATATCAGGCTTATCTGAACGACTATTATGAGATGATCGGCGGAGATGGTTCAGTTGCAGGGCAGACAGCGCAGGATGACAGTTATGCATGGTTTCCGGTTACAGATTTCCAGAAGGAAATGACAGAGTGGGCAAAGCAGGATGATCAGCAAAGTGTACTTGACGAAGTGGAGACTTCTTATGAGGTATATGTAGAAAATAATTATGAAGATGTTCCTTCAGATCTGAAACAGCTGAAGAAAATGTGCAAGGAGAAAAAAGCAGAGTGGAAAAAGAAAATGAGCGGAGATATCACACAAGAGCAGAAGGATGATCTTGTCAGTGAGCGGATCACGGATGTGAAGCAGTTCATAAGACAGACGCTCTGGAAACAATGCTCCTTTTCAGAATCTGTAAAAAAGCTGCCGAAGGGAGAAGATTATGTAGAATATTTTCTGTTTGACAGGAAGAAAGGAGATTCTACAGCATTCGCTTCCGCAGCGGCGTTGATGTTCCGTGAGTGTGGAGTTCCGGCAAGATATGTAGTCGGTTATGCGGCACCGGCAAATTTATTTACGGAAAACAGTGAAGGGAATTACTCGGCAGTTCTCCAGGATGACAATGCACATGCATGGGTGGAAATCTATGTGCCGGGTGCCGGATGGATGCCGGTGGAGACAACACCTGGATTTGACGGAACGATTGAGAATGTTGAAAGTACCGATGTTCAGACGGATTCAGTGAATGATCAGAAGGACAAAAAGGAAGAGAAGAAAAACTGGAAAGAGGAAGCGGGAGATCTTTTTAAAGATACAAAGAAAGCTTTCAGTGGCAAAACGATAGAAATTGTGAGCGGAATTCTTCTATTCTTACTATTAGTTGAGGCAAGGAGACGTTGGATTTCCGGAAGAAGACGGGGCAACGGAAGAAAATTATCGAAGGAACAGAAGGTAAAAGAAATCTTTTGCAGCTTCTATGAAGTGCTTTTGTTTGGTGGATTTCCACAAGATGTGGATACAACAGAAGAAGAATTTGAAAGAGAAGTTGCACTGCGTTATCCGGAATTTACGGAGAAGGAGTTGGAAAAGTTCAGGACTCTTGTTCTTCAGGTGCATTATGGATATGAGGTAATCTCAGAGCAGGATGTACAGTTTGCACGAGACGAGTATGATAAGCTTGTAAAGGCAACAGTAAGACAGATGAAGTTCAGAAAGAAGAGCGTATTTTATATATGGAAAGGATTCTGATGAGAGAAAGGAGCGTGAGGAAATGAGGAGGCTGGCAGCGGTTCTCTGTGTGTTGATCTATCTTGGCGGCGTAATTGTATTTGCGTGGCCGGATCTTAACAGTTTAAAAACAGGATATGAGAATAAGAAAGTGATGGAACAGTTCCAGGATCAGACAGAAGCAGAACAAAGTGTATCTAATCAGACAGACTCTACCTCTGCCGATTCCAACCAGATCCCAGAGAACGCCCAGCTCTACCAGGAGATGCAGGCATATAATCAGCAGATCTTTTCAGATGGTCAGTCAGGACTGACTGATCCGTGGTCTTACGAGCAGGAGACATTGGATCTGTCGAAGTATGGGATTGATGACGGGATGATCGGGATTCTTGATATTCCGAAGATGGATGTGACATTGCCGTTATATCTCGGCGCGACGCAGGAGAAGATGGCGAAAGGTGCGGTCATGCTTGGACAGACTTCATTTCCGGTGCAGGGCACGGACAGTAATTGTGTGATCGCAGCGCACAGAGGATGGAAGGGGATTCCGATGTTCCGCGAGATCGAGCGGTTGGAGATCGGAGATGAACTGACGATACAAAACTGTCAGGAAACATTGACGTATCGTGTGTCTGAGATTGAGATTATCCTGCCGGATGAGAGTGACAAGATCATGATCCAGCCGGGGCGGAATATGGTGACTTTGATGACATGTCATCCTTATACGCAGAATTCCAGAAGATATGTGGTGTATTGTGATGAGGTTGGAACACAGCCGGAGGCAGCAGTTGATGCAGCAGAAGAGGCGGACAGCAGCCAGCAAGAGATTATCACCACTTCCGAGCAGAACAGAACGGAAGCATTAGAGGAAGATCAGCGTCTGATCGAGAGAGATACGTTATGGAGGAAAGCCGGTTATGCTGGAATCGGGCTGATCGGAGTATTGATTATTTTTGGATTTATCCCTAGGAAAAAGCATTGATATGCGTTATACTAAGAAAGATGTGAATGAAAACATGGTACAAAGGAGATGAAGCAATGATTCGTTTTACATGGTATGAACTGCTTTGGCTGTTTTTCATCTATTCTTTCTTAGGATGGGTGCTGGAGACAGCGGCCGCAACAGTAAAACAGAAGAAGTTTGCGAACAGAGGTCTGGTGAATGGACCGTTTTGTGTGATCTACGGTATCGCCGCTCTGTTCATGACATTTGGATTACAGGAGCTAAGAGGAGTCTGGCTTTTTTTATTTGCGACGATTTATGCGACAGTGATTGAATGGGTTGCAGGGCATTTGATCGAGAAGGCATTTAAAGCCAGATGGTGGGATTACTCCAGGATCAAATGGAATCTGGATGGATATATCTGTATCCCGGCTTCTTTTATCTGGGGTGCTCTTGGATATCTCGGAATCCGCTGGGGAAATAGATTTGCGATCATAGTATTTAAAATGTTGCCTCTGTTCCTGATGAAGATCCTTGTATTGGTTCTTCTTGGAGTGTTAGTTGTGGATATCCTCGGATCTTATCTGCTGCTTCGTGGAAAAGGAAAGAACCTCGCGCGGTGGGAAGCTACGAATGAAGGTCTGGATAAAGTCAGCAATAAGCTTGAAAGTGCGATTTCCAGATGGGTCGGGAAACGTATCCAAAAAGCGTATCCAAAAGCGATGGAACTGATCCGCAAGGAAGAGGAATCGGAGAAGGGGAAAGTATTTGCCGCAGGCTGTGGGTTCTATAAGATTGTGCTATTGTTCTTTGTCGGAGCATTTCTTGGAGATATTACAGAGACGATTTTCTGCAGGATTACGGCAGGTGTGTGGATGAGTCGCTCCAGTGTGGTCTGGGGACCATTCAGTATTGTCTGGGGACTGGCGATCGCACTTGTGACAGCAATGCTTTACAAATATAAAGATAAGAGCGACAGTTTCTTATTTATCATCGGTACACTGCTCGGCGGAGCATACGAATATCTTTGTAGTGTATTTACGGAAATTGTATTCGGGAAAGTATTTTGGGACTATAGCGAGATTCCATTTAACTTAGGAGGCCGAATCAACTTATTATACTGCTTCTTCTGGGGAATTGCAGCAGTTGTCTGGTTTAAGAAGATTTACCCATACATTTCCGCATGGATTGAGAAAATCCCGATGCTGACAGGGAAGGTGCTTACCTGGTTTTTGATCATTTTCATGGTCTGCAATGTGGCTGTGTCATGTATTGCACTTGTTCGTTATGACGAACGTGGAAAGGGCGTTGTAGCGGAAAATAGCATTCAGAAATGGGCAGATGAGCATTACGATGATGCGAAGATGGAGAAGATTTATCCGAATGCAAAAGCGACAGAATAGAAAATAAGATGTAAACGAGAGGGAAATGGTATGATGGAGAATAAAAAGATGCGGGCAGAGCATCCGAAGAAAGAGCTTGTAGTGGATATTTTGTATGATATTATAGGAAGTATTTTGTTTGGTGCAGGAATCTATACATTTGCAGAGGGTGGAAACTTTGCTCCTGGAGGAATTTCAGGTATTGCCTTGATTATGAACAAGTTATGGAATCTTCCGGTTGGTACAATGACATTGATACTGAATATTCCACTGGTCATCATCAGTTACAAGACAGTAGGAAAGCGGTTTTTGATGAAGACTGCGAGGACAATGATTATTTCAACCATTTTTGTCGATCTTGTATTTCCGATGTTCCCATACTATACAGGGCAGCGTCTGCTTGCAGCGATTTACTCGGGAGCATTGCTTGGACTTGGAATGGTTCTTTTCTATATGAGAGGTTCTTCTTCGGGCGGAGCAGATTTCCTGACGATGACGATCAAAAAGAAGAGACCACATATGTCTCTTGGTCGACTGACGTTGTTGATCGACTTGATCATTATTTTAATTGGATGGCCGGTATTCGGTGATGTTGACTCAGTTCTTTATGGATTGATCGCAGTATTTGTCTGCTCTGTGGTAATTGACAAGATTCTTTACGGAATCGGTGCAGGAACACTTGCAATCATTGTTACATCGAAGGGAGAGGAAACAGCGGAAGAGATTGGAAGAATCACCGACCGTGGTGTAACATCTTTGGAAGGAATGGGTACTTATACAAAGAGTAAGAGAAATGTTCTGCTCTGTGCATGTTCCAAGTCAGAAGCGTATCTTGTGAAAAATGCAGTTTACCAGGTAGATGACTCTGCGTTTGTAATGTTCACTGAGACGAGTGAGGTGCTTGGAGAGGGATTCAAGGAAAGTCTTGATGAGCTGTAAATAAAAGAGAAGAATATGAAATAGAAAAAGCTGCTGTCTGAACTGTTGCTTGCGGGACTCGTGAACAACAGACGGACAGCAGTTTTTCTATATGCTCTTTATGAAGAGATTCGTTTTCAAAGATATAAAAATGTTAATCTTCTTTCGCCCAGTCGAAGGAATATTTAACAGCCTTGTGCCAACCCTTCAGTTTCTTTTCGCGGATTTCCGGATCAATTGAAGGTTCAAAGATCTGATCGATCGCCCAGTTCTCTTTGATTTCTTCAAGACTGTTCCAGTAGCCGACTGCAAGGCCAGCCAGATAAGCAGCTCCCATAGCAGTCGTCTCAACGCAGACCGGACGGTGGACAGGTGCGTTGATCAGATCAGCCTGTGTCTGCATCAGGAAGTTATTTGCGCTTGCGCCGCCATCTACTTTCAGAGAGGCGAGGTCAATGTCGGAATCTGCCTTCATGGCAGTCAGGACGTCATATGCCTGATAAGCGAGAGACTCGAGGGTTGCACGGATGATGTGGTATTTATTTACCCCACGTGTCAGGCCCACGATCGTTCCGCGGGCATACTGATCCCAATATGGAGCACCGAGTCCGGTGAAAGCAGGCACAACATAACAGCCATTTGTATTTTTCACTTTCTTTGCCATATATTCGCAGTCGTCAGCGGAATCAATCAGGCGCAGTTCATCACGAAGCCACTGGATTGCCGCACCGGCGACAAAGATAGAACCTTCCAGAGCATATGTAACCTTTCCGTCAAGTCCCCAGGCAATCGTGGTGACCAGCCCATTGTTGGAAAAGACAGGTTTCTCTCCGGTGTTCATCAGAAGGAAGCATCCGGTTCCGTAAGTATTCTTCGCATCTCCCGGTTTAAAGCAGGTCTGACCGAAAAGTGCAGACTGCTGATCTCCGGCAGCACCGGCAATCGGGATCGCTCCGCCGAGGACGGATGGATCTGTCTCTCCGTAAATGCAGCTGGAAGGCTTCGGTGTCGGAAGCATACAGCGTGGGATCTGAAGTTCTTCGAGAATTTCGTCATCCCAGTCTAATGTATTGATATTGAAAAGCATGGTTCGTGATGCGTTGGAGTAGTCTGTAACATGTACTGCGCCTTTCGTCAGTTTCCAGATCAGCCAGGTCTCTACTGTACCAAAGAGCAGTTCTCCGCGCTCGGCACGTTCTCTTGCTTTCGGAACGTTGTCGAGAATCCAGCGGATCTTTGTTCCGGAGAAATAAGCATCAAGTACAAGGCCGGTTTTCTGACGGAACTTTTCTGTCAGTCCTTTTTCCTTCAAAGAATCGCAGAATTCAGCAGTACGACGACACTGCCAGACGATTGCGTGGCAGATAGGATCGCCGGTATTTTTATCCCACACGATCGTTGTCTCACGCTGATTCGTGATACCGATTGCGGCGATATCAGAAGGTTCTGCGCCGATGATGTTCATAGCCTCCACAGCAACTCCGAGCATGCTTGCCCAGATCTCGTCCGCATCGTGCTCAACCCAGCCCGGTTTCGGAAAATGTTGTGTGAATTCTCTCTGTGTGACGCTGCAGATTTCCCCTTTTTTATTAAATAAAATGCAGCGGTTACTTGTGGTTCCGGCATCTAATGCCATAACGTATTTTGACATAATATGTGCCTCCTCATTCTAGTATTACTCAGAACAGAAATGGTTACTTTGGCTTGAATGCATCTCGCCCCATCGCCAAAGGCGATTTAAAATGGCGAGATGCGTTGCTGGTCGCACATCGTGTGAACAGTAACCAGAAATGTGATAATCGAGGTTCGTTCTGTTCTATATTCTAATAAGATAAGAATATCATAATCGGAATGGAGGTTCAATGGACGAAAGGTGCTGTAATAACTAAATTTTCGCATTTTACTGTATTTTACTGTATGCATGCTTGCAAATCTTTTTATGATACCGTAAAATAAATTTTGAATTGCTTTTCAGCAGTTCGCCTTATGCAACTAATAACGATACAGAGACATTAGAAAGTTTTATTTTCTTATGCATTTTTATAATAAGAAAGGCGGTATATTCCATGGGAATGATACGTGCTGAAAAGCTTGTATTTGAGTATGATAAACGAGACGAAGAAGGTAATGTGATCGGATCCCATCGCGCCATTGACGGAGTTGACATTGATGTCCCGCAGGGGTCTTTTGTGGCGATTCTTGGACATAACGGTTCAGGAAAGTCTACCCTGGCGAAGCATATGAATGCGATTCTTGTCCCGACAGGTGGAACGATGTGGGTGGACGGAAGAGATACGAAAGATCCGAATGAGCTTTGGAACATCAGACAGAGCGCCGGTATGGTATTTCAGAATCCGGATAACCAGATTATCGGAACTGTTGTGGAAGAGGAAGTAGGATTCGGTCCGGAGAACTTAGGAGTTCCTACGGATGAGATCTGGAAACGGGTAGAGAACAGTCTGCGTGCAGTCGGTATGCTGGAGCGCAGAAAGGATTCTCCGAATAAACTGTCCGGCGGCCAGAAGCAGAGGGTGGCAATCGCAGGAGTGATCGCGATGGAGCCGAAGTGTATCGTGCTTGATGAGCCGACCGCGATGCTTGATCCGAATGGACGAAAAGAAGTTATTGAAGCGGTAGAGCAGCTTCGAAAAGAGAAGAATGTTACGGTGATCCTGATCACACATTATATGGAAGAAGTGATCGATGCGGATCAGGTATTTGTAATGGATGAAGGGCATGTGGTGATGCATGGTACACCGAAAGAGATCTTCAGCCGGGTGGATGAACTCAAGAAGTACCGTATGGATGTACCACAGGTGACAATGCTGGCAGATGCATTGATTCAAAAAGGAGTTCCGCTGCCGAAAGGAATTCTTAGAAGGGAAGAATTGGTGGATGCCTTATGTCAATTAAGTTAGAAAATATCAGTTATGTATATAGCCCGGGAACTGCATATGAGCATCATGCGCTGAAGGATGTCAGTCTTGAGATCCCGCAGGGACAGTTCGTCGGAATCATTGGACACACGGGTTCGGGAAAATCAACCTTGATCCAGCATTTGAACGGTCTGATGAAAGCAACCTCAGGGAAATTACTTTATGAGGGGCAGAACATTTACGAGGACGGATATGATATGAAGAAACTGCGTACACAGGTAGGACTTGTGTTCCAGTATCCGGAGTATCAGTTGTTTGAAGTTGATGTGTTAAGTGATGTGTGTTTTGGACCGAAGAACCAGGGACTTTCCAAGGAAGAGTGCGAGAAGCAGGCAAGAGAAGCCTTGGAGCTTGTAGGATTTCCGGAAAAATATTATAAGCAGTCCCCATTTGAATTATCCGGAGGTCAGAAGCGTCGTGTGGCAATCGCGGGAATTCTTGCAATGCATCCGAAGGTACTTGTTCTGGATGAGCCGACAGCCGGACTGGATCCGAAGGGACGAGATGAGATCTTAGATCAGGTAAAATTGCTTCATGAGAAGACTGGAATGACAGTAATTCTTGTTTCCCATAGCATGGAAGATGTTGCGAAATATGTGGAGCGCCTGATCGTGATGAATGATGGAGAGAAGATGCTTGACGGTACGCCGGAAGAAGTGTTCCGCCATTATAAAGAGCTTGAGGCTGTTGGACTGGCAGCACCACAGGTAACATATGTAATGCATGATCTGAAAGAAAAAGGATTTGATGTATCAGCAGATGCAACAACTGTGGAAGAGGCTGCGGACGAGATCTACAACTTCCTGAAGAAGAGACAGGAGGTGCAGTCATGATCAGAGATATTACGATAGGACAGTATTATCCGGCGCAGAGTCCGATTCACAGACTGGATCCGCGTGTGAAGATTGTCTGCACACTGATCTTTTTGGTTTCTTTATTTGTGCAGAACAGTGTGCTTGGATATGCATTGGCATTTGTATTTCTTGCATGCATGATTCACGTTTCTAAAGTCCCGGCAAAGTTTATTGGAAAAGGACTTAAGCCGATTGTGATCTTGTTATTGTTTACAGTGGCTATGAACTTGTTCCTTACAAGAGGCGGTGCAGTGTTATTCCATTGGGGAATCATTACAATCACAGAGACAGGACTTCGTACTTCTGTGTTCATGGCAGTTCGTCTTGTACTGCTTGTTGCAGGATCTTCTTTGATGACATTTACAACGACTCCGAACGGACTGACGGATGGACTGGAGAAGCTGCTTCATCCACTGAACCGAATCCATGTACCGGTACACGAAATTTCGATGATGATGTCTATTGCACTGCGTTTTATTCCGATTCTGCTGGAAGAGACAGACAAGATCATGAAGGCGCAGATTGCAAGAGGAGCTGATTTTGAATCAGGAAATATTATCCAGAGAGCAAAGGCAATGATTCCGATCCTTGTTCCGCTTTTCGTGTCTGCGTTCCGAAGAGCGAATGATCTGGCGATGGCAATGGAAGCCCGCTGTTATCATGGTGGAGATAATCGTACGCAGATGAAACCGTTGAAATACAAAAAGAGAGATCACATTGCATACCTGATTCTGTTTGCATATCTTGCGGTAGCAATTGGATTTCGTGTAGCCGGGTTATAAGAAGAATAGATGGTTCTTGCTGTAAGGGCGAGAACCATTTTTACCATAAATGGAGGATAAGATGAAAAGAGTTGGACTTGTAGTCGCCTATGATGGAACGAATTACAGTGGCTGGCAGATTCAGCCGAATGGAATTACCATTCAGGGTGTACTCAATGATGCATTGACAGATCTTTTGGGGGAAAAGATTGAGATCATGGGTGCAAGCCGTACAGATGCAGGAGTACACGCACTTGGAAATGTAGCAGTGTTTGATACGAATACACGCATTCCGGGAGAAAAGATTTCCTATGCACTGAACCAACGTCTTCCGGAAGATATCCGCATTCAGCTCTCTGAAGAAGTAGAACCGGATTTCCATCCCCGTTACTGCGACAGCGAGAAAACATACGAATACCGCATCCTGAATCGCAAATTCCCGGTTCCGACAGAGCGCTTATACACCTATTTCTACCACTACAAACTGGATGTAGATAAGATGAAAGCAGCAACCTCATACCTGATCGGACAGCATGATTTTGCTTCTTTCTGCGGTGCAAAAGCGCAGGTAAAAACAACTATCCGTACAGTGACGGGAATTGATGTATGGCGTGACGGAGATATCGTAACCATACGTGTAACAGGAACAGGATTCCTCTACAACATGGTACGAATCATCTCCGGAACTCTGATCGAAGTAGGAAACGGACAATATCCGCCTGAGAGAGTAAAGACAATTCTGGAAGCCTGCAACCGCGAAATGGCAGGCCCGACTGCTCCGGCACAGGGACTGACACTGATGGGGATTGAATTTTTTGATTGATAGTCAGGAGGAGAAAATCATCCGTTTCGATAATTGCCGGTGGGATAACTGATCAACAGTTTTTTTGATGAAAAACAAAAAACGGGGGAGTAACGAAAAAAGTTGAAAAAACGACACAAAACCTATTGACAGAACAGAACCCTTATAATATAATAACCAAATGTGACGTAGTGCGAGATGCTTAAGCCAAATAGCCCAGGCGAAAGTATTTATCAGCGGTTTCGGACATTTCCGCATTTTTAGCACCGGCGTTTCCAATAACT
>ENA-OUQH01002476-OUQH01002476.1-human-gut-metagenome-genome-assembly--contig:-NODE-2476-length-11427-cov-13.021896_pt1 | contig 11427 bp, 9 predicted proteins | sample MGYA00237948_ERZ548828 | MGnify/ENA primary metagenome ERZ548828 (study PRJEB26490, sample SAMN05194711) | human gut metagenome | biome: terrestrial biome; feature: human-associated habitat; material...
ACCCTGAACCAAATGAAAGCAAAGTAAAAAGGGGCTGTGAAGAAATGAGGATTCACTTCTTCACAGCCCCTTTGGTTATTCTTCTATTTCCTCAAGATCCATCTCATGCATCACCGTCATGACGGCATCATGGGAAAACCCCCTTCGCAGGAGAAAGGAGGCTGACTTTTTGAAATCTGTCCGCAGCTTCGGACTCATGCCCCACTTCTTTTGCAGGAGGGCGGCCGCCATCTCGATCTCTTCCTCAAGCTGCAGGTGCTTCTCCGTAGCAAGCCCTTTCAGCTTCAGCTTCTGATGGATGTAGGCGTCTCCGTACTGCGCGCGGCGGCGGTAGGCTTCGAAAAGCTCATCAGCGAGATCCTCATCATTGACATATTCATAGTCCCTGAGCCGTTCCATCGCCTCTTCGATCTCTTTCTCCGTGTACTCCCGCTCTTTCAGCTTCCGCGTGAGATCCTTCTCGCTCTGGTCGCGGAACTGCAGGAGGTACACCGCCGTCTCGTAGCAGGTCCTATCCTTCGGACGAGTCCGTTTCGCTGTCCACTTCCGAGTGTACGCCATCTTCGAAATGATCCGGTTCTACGACAAGGGTGTCACGGATGATCTTATCGATCTCCGCTTCGACATCTGGGTGTTCCTTCAAGTAACGTTTCGCTGCCTCACGGCCCTGGCTGATCCTGCTGCCTTTGTACGAGTACCATGCCCCGCTCTTCTGGATGATCTCCATGTCGACCGCGATATCAAGGAGTGTGCCTTCCTTGGAGATCCCTTCCCCGTACATGATATCGAACTCAGCCACCTTGAATGGCGGAGCGACTTTGTTCTTCACGACCTTCGCTTTCGTGCGGTTGCCGATGATATCCGAACCATTCTTGATAACTTCGAGCTTGCGGATCTCGATGCGGATCGAGGAGTAGAATTTCAGCGCGCGGCCGCCCGTCGTGGTTTCCGGATTGCCGAACATCACGCCGACCTTTTCACGCAGCTGGTTGATGAAGATGACGATGGTCTTCGATTTGCTGATGATCCCCGTCAGCTTACGGAGCGCTTTGCTCATGAGGCGCGCCTGCAGGCCGACCGAAGCATCACTGATATCCCCCTCGATCTCCTGCTTCGGTACGAGGGCTGCGACCGAGTCGATGACGATCATATCGACCGCGCCGCTTCTGACCAGAGACTCTGCGATGGAGAGCGCCTGCTCGCCGCTGTCCGGCTGGGAGATCAAAAGCTCTTTCGTATCGACTCCGAGGTGATGCGCATAGACAGGGTCGAGTGCATGCTCGGCATCAATGAATGCGGTAACACCGCCCATCTTCTGCGCTTCTGCGATCGCATGCAGCGCCAGCGTCGTCTTGCCGGAGGACTCCGGCCCATAGATCTCGATGACACGCCCGCGCGGATAACCGCCGACGCCGACAGCGATATCAAGGGCGAGCGAGCCCGTCGGGATGACTTCGATATCGAGCTTATCTCCCATTTCGCCAAGACGCATGATGGAGCCGGCACCAAATTCCTTGGTGATCTGCTTCATCGCATTTTCGAGTGCCTTCTGTCTGTCCTGCTGTGCATTCATTTCTTTCGTAACTGCCATAGATACCTCCTTGAAAACCAAGTCTCAAATCGTTTTCTTATACTGCAATTATACGATACAGCAAGGGGAAAAGATAGCGAACCCCAGATTAAATCTCAAAACCGGTCTTCCCTGTATGCCTCCCAAGCACTTCATCAGAGAGTCAGACGCAAAAACCCGCCGCGCTTTCCACGCGGCGGGTTTCGCAGGGATATATGTGACTGTCATCTGGCAGCCGGTCCTCAGATCAAGCTCACGAGGATCCCCTCTCACCTACTTATTCTTCGGTGTCTTCTGCTTCCGGATCATTCGAGAGCACATCGATGGAGGCGATGCGATCCCCATCCTCGAGACGCTGGAGGATGACGCCCTGCCCTGCTTTCGTCTTCTTGCTGACGATCTGGCTCGCTTTGGTCTTGATGGTGATGCCCTGTTCGGAGACGCCGACGAGCTCATCCTTGTCATCCGCTGCGACAAGGGCTACGACCTCGTAGCCGCGGCGGAAATTCCGGATGCCCTTGCCGTTTCGGCTCTGGATATGATAGGCAGAGGCCTTGTTTCTCTTCGCATTGCCGTCCGCAGAAATGGTGAAGATATCCTTATCTGCTGCGATGCATGCGCCGACGACTTCATCATCGCCCGCGAGCTTGATCCCATGGACACCGGCAGCGGCGCGGCCCATGGAGCGGACCTCGCTGTCATCCACAGAGAAGCGGATGGCCATGCCATCCTTGGTGCCAAGGATGATCTCCTCTTCACCGGTGATCGCAAGCACAGCAGCGAGGCGGTCGCCCTCATTGAGGCGGATGGAGATGAGACCGTTCTTGTTGATGTTCTTGTATTCCGCAAGCTCCGTCTTCTTCACGTAGCCTTTCTTCGTGACCATGAGGAGGTACTTCGTCCCTTCCTGAACATTGTCGAGGTCGAGAAGCTCGGTGACTCTTTCATCACGGGCCAGATTCGGAATGAAATTGATGAGCGCACTGCCGCGTGCGGTCCTCGTGGATTTCGGGAATTCCACAGCCGTCTTCATGTAGACCTTGCCCTTGTTTGTGAAGAAGAGAATGCGGTTGTGCGTGGAGGTATTCAGGATCTTCCAGACATAGTCTTCGTCCTTCATCTTCATGCCGGAGACACCGCGGCCGCCCTTCTTCTGGACACGAATATCCGCAGAGTCCATGCGCTTGATGTAGTTCTGCTTCGTCAGGGTGATGGTCATCGGTTCATCCGGGATGAGGTCGGTCAGGGTGAAGTCCTCCTTCGTGGCCGAGATCTGGGTGCGGCGTTCATCGCCGAAGTTTTTCTTTTCATCCTGGAGCTCGTCTTTGACGACGCCCATGATCTTTTCTCTGGAGGAGAGGAGGTCTTCGAGGTAAGCGATGGTTTCCTGCACGTCCTTATAGTCCTGTTCGAGCTTGTCTCTTTCGAGGCCTGTCAGCTTGCGCAGACGCATGTCGAGGATGGCGATGGCCTGCTTTTCCGAAAGTCCGAATTTCGACATGAGAGCCTGTTTCGCCACATCATCGGTGCGGGATTCACGGATGGTCTTGATGACTTCATCGATGTGGTCGAGCGCGATGAGGAGACCCTCCAAGATGTGCGCTTTGGCTCTGGCCTTGTCGAGTTCATACTGGCTTCTTCTGGTGATGACTTCTTCCTGATGCTTCAGGTAATAGTAGAGGATCTGCTTCAGGTTCAGGATGCGCGGATGTCCATCAACCAGTGCCAGCATGATGGCGCCGAAATTCACCTGCATCTGGGTATGCTTGAAGAGATTATTCAGCATGATGTCCGGGCTGACGTCGGCACGCAGCTCGATAGCGATGCGCATGCCGCTGCGATCGGATTCATCGCGAAGGGCAGTGATGCCGTCTAAGACCTTCTGACGCTGCAGGTCGGCGATGGACTCGATGAGGCGCGCCTTGTTCACCTGATACGGGATCTCCGTCACTACGATGCGGTGTTTGCCGCGATCCATGTCTTCGATCTCCGTCTTTGCACGCACGGTGATGCTGCCGCGGCCGGTGCGGTAGGTATCCTCGATGCCCTTCACGCCCTGAATGATACCGGCGGTCGGGAAATCCGGGCCTTTGATATATTTCATCAGCCCATCGATCGTGATGTCTGGATCATCGATCATGGCAGAGAGGCCATCGACCACTTCCGACAGGTTGTGCGGCGGGATATTCGTCGCCATGCCGACGGCGATGCCGTAGGAACCATTCACGAGCAGGTTCGGGATGCGGGACGGCAGGACGAGCGGTTCCTGCAGCGAGCCGTCATAGTTCGGCATGAAATCAACGGTATTCTTGTCGATGTCGCGCAGCATTTCCACGGTGATCTTCGCCATACGCATTTCCGTATAACGCATCGCAGCCGCAGAGTCGCCGTCGACAGAGCCGAAGTTTCCGTGTCCATCGACCAGCGGATAGCGCGTCGAGAAGTCCTGCGCCATGCGGACAGCGGACTCATAGACGGCGGTATCGCCGTGCGGGTGGTACTTACCTAAGACATCACCGACGATGCGGGCCGACTTCTTGTACGCCTTGCCCGGCAGCATCCCGGCTTCGCTCATCGCGTAGAGGATGCGGCGATGTACGGGCTTCAGGCCGTCTCGCACGTCCGGCAGCGCACGAGTCACGATGACCGACATGGCGTAGTCGATGTAGGAATTCTTCATCTGCCCTTCCAAGGGGGTATTGATGATCTTTCCTTCTTTCCATTCGATATCCATAGTGTCTCCTTGCGAAAAAAGACAGCGCTTTGCGCGCTGTAAATTAAACAATTACATATCTTATTATAGCACAAAAACGCTCTCATAGCCATTTAAGAGCCTTTTGGCAGGATCCTTTTGAAAAGTTAAACAAAAGCAAGATCTATGCATAGCCGATCGTCTTTACTGGAGCCTGCTATGCATGGACACATCGATGGCAAGCACTTCTTTCATCACAAAAGAGCAGCCGCAGGGAAACGCCGGTTCGATCGCAGTGTCAGATGTGATCCGTGTTTCCCTAGAGCCGCCCTCTTTATTTAGATACATATATATTATCTTCGAGCACCATGCGCCACGGGAAATTTCTTCCATACTTCGCATAGTCGATACCGATGCGTTTGGTGCGCTTCACAGGAAAATGTCCCTCTCCCTTTTCGATCCAAAGACGGTTTCCGGTGAGGTCTTCCCCATAGAAGGAGCGGTCGATCCCCATCGCCATCGTCAGGCGGCCTGGCCCTCCTGTGAGAAGCCTGCCCTTCGCCCTTTTCCGTCGATGCCGCATAAGCTCCACGCCGGAAAGCGGCTCGATGGCGCGGATAAGGACGCAACCGGGTATTCCCTCTGGCTCGCAGACGATATTAAGACAGGTATACATGCCATAAATGAGATACACGTAGGCATGACCGGGCTCGCCAAAGATCACCTTCGTCCGCGCAGTGATGCCCTTGGCAGAATGCGCGCCATCATCTTCATGGCCACGCCAGCATCCGCCATAGGCTTCGCACTCCACGATGCGGCCCGTAGTCAGCCCCTCCTTCGTGCGGCAGCAGAGGACAGCGCCGATGAGCTTCTTCGCCAATGTCACGGGATCGGTGTCGTAGTCGGCGCGCTCCCATTTCATTTCACATCGACCTCCATGCCCATCTCGAGGTCTTTCGTCGGATCCGTCACGACGCGGTCGCCCTCAGAGAGACCATCCATGATGAGCAGGAATCCCCCTGTCTCGCTGGCGATATCCACGGTCTTGATGTCGATAAGGCCATCATCATTCACGACAGCGACGGAGTCCTCGCCGATCAGAGCTGTCTTGGGGATCATGTAGGAGGACATGGTCTTGCCGCTTTCGATGCGGATGTTGTATTCATTCCCGATGGTGATCTCATCATCGCTGTTATCCACCTGCACTTTGTAGGTGGTGTATTTATCGCCGTCCTCATTCGGCTGTTTTTTGAGCTCGCCATACCAGATCTCATCACCATCCGTCATCGTGACCGTCAGCGTCTTGTCATCCTTGGCGCGTTCCATCAGCGTATCAAGCTTGGACGGGATCTCGATGGAGGCCGTCACCGGTGAATCCTGACGGATGACGAGAGCAGGCTTGCCTGCCATGGCCATGTGCGTATCTCCGATGTAGACCTGCGAAATGATCCCGCTGATCGGCGCACGGACAGTGCAGCCGGCGATGGTCTTCTGCAAGGCTGCCAGTGCGGACGCCAGATTTCCATCCACCTGCGCCCCGCCACCGGAAGGGGCCGGCTCAGCCACTGCGCTCCGTCCCTTGATGCGGTTATACTCTGCGCGGGTGATGATGCCCTGCTTCAGAAGCGAGGCTTCCATGCTGTTATCGATCGGCGCGCCGCCATAACTGACCGCCGGAGCCGAAGAGGCACTCTCGGCGATTTTCGCCTCGAGCGCTGCCGCCTGCGACTCATACTGAGAGGAGTCGATCCGGAAAAGGACATCGCCCGCCTCGACCATGGTCCCGATATCAGGCAGATCGGAAAGAAGGCCGCCTGATACAGACGGAATGACCGGCGCGACATGAAGCGCCTCCGGCACCGCTTTCGTCTCCAGGGTAAATGGTTCCTGGCTGGCTTCGGCCTTCATGACATGCACGGAGGGTTTTCCGCAGCCCGAGAGAAGCAATACGGCAGAGAGCGCTCCTGCCGCCATCCAAGAGATCCATTTCTTCATCATGCGCCTTCTTTGCCAAGAATATCCGCAGCCAGCGTATCTGCGAGGGAGATCAATGCTTCGTCATCACCGGTGATGCTGCCCTTCACGTGGAGCGGCTCCTCGATGATCTCACACTTCTTCCACGCGCTGACGATATCCTTCATGAGCTTGCCGGATACATTGGGCGCCCAGCTGCTGTTCCCCAGAATCGCCACTTTGCGGTTCTGGATGCCCATCGCCGTACATTCGTGAAGGAAGGCTGCTATCGCCGGATTGAGGCACATATTCATCGTAGGTGCTGCCAGTACCATGTGGCTTCTGCGGAACACTTCCGCCCACGCATCGCTCACCGGGGTCACGCAGAGATCAATGAGCTTCAGATTTCTGACACCGCGCTCGCCAAGGAGTGTCGCAAGACGGCTTACTGCCATCGCGGTATGGCCATAGGCGGAGGCGAAGAAGATGGAAGCCGACGTATAATCCGGTGTAAAAGACGCCCATTTCTTCACGCGATTGATCACATACGCCTTATCCTTCACCGTGCGAAGGACAGGCCCGTGAAGCGAACAGATGATGTCGATGGGAAGAGCCTCTGTCTTTTTCAAAGCGGAAAGCACCTGCATGCCGTACTTGCCCGTCGTATTCGTGTAATAGCGACGGCCTTCCACGCCATACACATCCGCATAGTCGACGGCATCGGCAAAGATGGAGCCATGGATCGCACCGAATGTCCCGAAGGCATCCGCAGAAAAGAGGACTTTGTCTGTCTCATCATAGGTAAATGTCACTTCCGGCCAATGAACCATCGGTGCCTTGATGAAGCGGAGCTTGTGCACACCGAGATCCAGCACCATCTTTTCGTCAGAAAGTATGGTGCGATCTTTGAACGATACGTGGAAGAACTGCTCGAACATTTTGATCGCCTGCGGAGAAGCGATGATCTTCGCCTTGGGATGTGCCTCTGCAAGTGCCAGAAGCGAACCGCTGTGATCCGGCTCCATGTGATTGATGATAATGTAGTCAAGCGCACGGCCTTTCAGAAGATACGAAAGGTTATCCATGAAAATGTCCCGGCATGCATTGTCGATCCCATCCAGGACACAGGTCTTTTCATCATCGATAAAGTAGGTGTTATAGGAAATCCCCTGTGGGAGCGGTACCAGATTATCAAAGCGGGGCGTCACGAAATCGTTTGCGCCGATCCAGTAAATGCTGTCCGTCACTTTCTGTTCATTGTGCATCATAACAAGACTCCTTTGGAAATACGAATATATATGTATCATTATAGCATTCATGGGAAGAAGGCTAAAGACTCAACGGATTCAATGGGTTCTAAGGGTTCAAGAGGTTCTAAGGGGTTGGTGCGGCGCATAAAAATCAGAAGCAGCGCGAAGTATGCATAAAGCGATGCCCGAAGTTGTAGTCACAAGTCACTCATCCCTGCTTTCACACATCCATCGTTTATCGGTCTGCAAGGAAGATTTCTCGGCAACGCTTTCAATGACGATACGGGAGTCTGATGTCTTCTAGTCACTAGCCACCAGTCAAAAAAAGCACCTGCCTTTGCAGATGCTCACATGTTCTTTTCCAGTTTGGCAAGGATCCGGCTGGTGACGACCGTCAGAAAGAGATAGATGACGGCTGTCGTGATGAACGTCTCCCACACGCGGTAGTACTGTGCATTCGCTGCATTCGCCCAGTACATGAGCTCCGGCGTCGCGATGACGGAGGCGAGAGACGAGTCCTTGATCAGGCTCACGAAGGAATTGCCCAGTGCCGGTACGACCGACTTCAGCGCCTGCGGCAGGATGACATAGCGCATGCTCTGCCATGCGGAAAGCCCCAGCGCACTGGCGGCCTCCCCCTGCCCTACATCGACGGACTGGATGCCCGCACGGATCGTTTCCGCAATGTATGCCCCCGCATTGATGGAAAGCGCGAGTGCGGCCGAAAAGACACCGTCCGGCTTCTTTATGAAAAAAGGTACGATGCCGAAGTAGGTGATCAGCAGCTGCAGGAGGAGCGGCGTCCCGCGTATACTTTCGATGAAGAGCAGCGCAGGGAAAGACAGGCATTTCTTTTTCGAAGTACGCAGGAGTGCCAGCACGAGCCCCAGCAGAAATCCACAGAGGATCGCGATCAGCGAGAGCTTGATCGTGAGCCATGTGCCGGATAAGAAAAACGGCGCATATTCCTGAATGATAGAAAATTTGAAATCAGACATGATTAGCCTCAGAATCATAAAATGATGCGTTCCGGGTCAGCGGTTCCCCAGTTTTCCCAGCGTCTCCTCATCGACTTTCGTCTTGAACCACTTTTCATAGATCTTTCCATAGGTGCCGTCAGCGATCATGTCCTTGAGCGCCTTGTCGATCTTGCTCTTGAGCTCTGCGCCCGTATCCTTCGGATACAGGATGCCGAAGAGCTCGGGCGTGAAGGCTTCATCATCATAGACGATCGAAAGATGAGCCTCGGGGTACTGCGCCTGGATGGACTTCACGGACGTCTCATCACCGACCAGTGCATCGACCTGCCCGCCGATCAGCATCTGGATGGACATTGGCGTCTTCTTGATCGACGGATGATTCTTTCCGAGAAGCTTTTCCAGTGCCTCCTGCCCCGTCGAGCCATTCTGCACTGCGATCTCTTTGCCGTCCATCAGATCCTTCGCACTGTGGATATCCACACCTTCCCGCACCAGGATCGCCTGCCGGGAGAGGAAATACGGCGCCGAAAAGAGATAGGACGCCTCTCTGTCTTTCGTGACGGTGACACCGGAAATCGCCATGTCCGCCTGATGTGAGCGGATCTGCTCAAAGAGCGCTTCCCAGCCCGCATCGGTGAGTTCCATCGTAAGCCCGGCGCGCTTCACCGCTTCTCGTGCAAGGTCCACGTCAAATCCGACGATCTTGCCATTCTCCATGTACTCGAAGGGATTCCAGTTCGCATGAGTCACGACATGGATCTCATTTTTCGTCTGCTTCGGCGCGTCTCCTCCGCAGCCCGTCATGAGAAAACAGCCTGCCGCGAGAAGCGTTGCCCCTATGATGATGATTTTTTTCATTGTTCTTCTCCTACTTATTTCATGGGATACCATGGAAGAATTTTACGCCTGCCAAAAAGGTTTTGTTCAGTATGCCTCTTGGGTATTCTCATTATACGACCGCGAGCATTTCAATACAAGTTGTTTCGTATTTATTTTATAAAACTCTAAGTAAATATTGATTCAATCGTTATCAGATGTCATCCATGTTTTCCTTAGTCTCCAACAAAAAGGCGATGTGAAATAACGATCATCTCATTTTCACGTTCCATCTGCCGCGGGGGACTTGCAGTTCTCATAGGAGTGACCGGGAAACCTTATCTCCGCTGTCTTTCATGCCATAGTCACCCTATTCGCCCCTTTCGGGCACCTTCCCCTAGAGGGTAATGCTGTTAAGTTAAGGTGAATTCACCGCGCTAGTTGCCTTTTTAATTTGTCAACTTGAGAGATTTAGGCTACGTTTGCCTTGCTGCAAATAAAGATGAATGCGTTTTACTTTTGTAAACCGGATTTTGAGCACACTAAAGAGCCTTCGTGCTAAATTGATGTTATTCGATATAACACGAAGGGTGGTTAAGAGATTGGTTAACAATTCATCTTGGTCGAGCATTAAAACTTCTTGCCAACTTTCGCCTTATGTTTCTGTCAAAAATTCTGCTTTTCTCGATTCTCGTTAAATTACTTTGTAGCTTCTTCTCCAGATTCTGCGTCCCTCTTTTGAATAGATATTCGATACAGAAAATGACCGCAGTAGAGAATTTGATCTTGTACATTGCTTTTCGCTTATTCTTTGGGATATTGGTGTGCTGAATAATAGCGAAAACGATGTTATACAAGGTGAGAGCTGTATACAATTCCATTTGTTGAACATTCAGCTTTTTAGAATGAAAGACAATGCCGCCAATCGCATATTTCTGATGCCGGAAGGAAACCTCAATATCCCATCTTTTACGGTAAAGGGCGGCAATGTCTTCATTACTAAATTCTTCTCTTGAGAGATTGGTCACTAAATACTCGATATCTCTATTTGCCAGCCGCAGCATGACAACGCGAAGATTGAGGACTCTGCAGTCAATTGATGATTTGCATGCTCTATATTGCCCTGTACAATCCTTTTTGCAGTACAGTTTTATGTTGGTATCTGCCAGATTACTTTCTTCGTGGAGTTTAAGGCTACAGCCATATAAAATACCGCATCCTTTGGGCGATTTGGCTCTGATGATAAATTTATATCCCATCTTGATCAATCCGGCACATACGTTGCGCCCCTCGTAGCCACGGTCACAGATAATGATAGTCTTATTGGGGGTATACATCGGAGCATCCTTTTCAAGTGAAGAGGCCAGATGGAGCAGAGAATTACACTCGTTGCATTGAAGTTTGGGCTCCATAGTAACGGTAACATACAGTTGGCTTAGCAGGTCATACAATGCGTTTTCATGTAAAAGCCGATGCTGAACTTTCCGTTCAGGTTTGGCATCTGATGCTGACGGAATGCAATCTGTCGGTAAGGGAAAATCTGAGCCGTCACAAGCAAGCAGGTGATACCCGCGGAATGTATTATCCTTGATGTATGAGGTCATGGACTTTAATACCGTGCGAAAGATAAAAGAAAACATGTTAAGTGTAAGCTTATCTCGTTGTTGAATAAATCCTGAAACAGAAAAAGGCTCTTTTTTCTCTTGCGAGGATAAAGCAGAAAAAATGCTACTGTGAAGATCATGATTATCCATGGAGAACATGATTCTTATAATTTTTTCCGGTGTCCATTTTCTTTTCCTGATAAAAACATCCGGCTTATTAGTAAATTTTCCCACATTATTCGAAACATGATTGATTGCTTTAGAAAGTGTTTTTTTGACTTGAGTGCTATACTTCATGAACAGTACCTCCTTGGAGTTAACAATTAGATTTCTCTACTCCAACAGCGGTGGTTCATGTTTTTAGACCTTTGTCAAGCACTATTCAACTAATTCCTTTATTTTATTGTTAACTGGGAGGAAAAGGGCATGAAAAAACACACGCTATTACTAGCGTGTGCTATGAGGATTTTGCTTAACTTAATAGCATTACCCTAGAGGGGAAGGCTGTTAAGTTAAGGAAATCGTTAGCTACGTAACGTCTTGCTTCCCCCTTCGGGGGAAG
>ENA-OUQH01002478-OUQH01002478.1-human-gut-metagenome-genome-assembly--contig:-NODE-2478-length-11421-cov-2.968766_pt1 | contig 11421 bp, 6 predicted proteins | sample MGYA00237948_ERZ548828 | MGnify/ENA primary metagenome ERZ548828 (study PRJEB26490, sample SAMN05194711) | human gut metagenome | biome: terrestrial biome; feature: human-associated habitat; material...
TGGGCAGCCTGTTCGCGTCGGGCGCATTCGAGGCGGCCACGAAAGAGCCTGATCAGGTCAACGTCGCCGACTTGCGCATGACCGAGGACGGCCTGTTCACCGTTTCCGAGAAAAGCAACGTCATCGTTTTCGTGCTCGACTTCACCGACACGAAGCAGATGTCACAGATCATGCAGGAGCACCCGGAGGAATTCAACGACTGGACGGGTTTCACCTGGTACAACAATGTTGCGGGCTCCATGGTTCCCACGCGCTACGGCGTGCCGTTCCTCTTGACCGGCCAGCTGCCGCAGCAGGGCGAGCTCTTCTCGCAGTACCTCGCTACGCGCTATGAGCGCAGCACGTATCTCGACGACATTCACAACGCCGGCTACAGCATGGGCATCTACACCGACACGTTCGGAACCGAATATTCGAGTGAGGACGTGCAGCGCCATGTGGCGGGCCTCACCATGAACTACCACCCCATGAACCAGGAGGATTCCCCCTCGCTGCTCGATGAGCAGGGCACCCTCTTCACGTTGTGGAAGTGCGCGATGTACCGCGATTTGCCGTGGGCGTTCAAGCCGTATTTCTGGTTCTACACCGACGAGGTCAACAACGGCATGACGCTGCAGGTGGAAAGCGACGACGGGGAAGCTCAGCAGAGCACGCTTTACACGATGAACGACGGCGCCTATTACGATAAGCTCAAGACGACGAAGCTTTCCGCGACTGCCGACGGTGAGACGGGTGCTTTCCGCTTCATCCATTTGCTCGGCGGCCACTATCCGTTCAACCTCGACGAGAACGGTAACGACATCGGCACGGACAACTCCGATGCCATCCGCCAGATCCGCGGCAGCTTGAAGATGCTTTCCGAGTACATCCGTCAGCTGAAGGACATGGGGCTCTACGACAACACCGCGATTCTCGTGACGAGCGACCACGGTGATTGGGGTATCTACGAGGATTGGGATTCCTCGTCGAACGCGATCATGTTCTACAAGCCGGCGCAATCGGCAGAGGCGGACGCGCAGCCGATTAAGACGGTGTCGACGCCTGTCGCGCACGTGAACGTGCAGCCGACTATTATTCAGGCTGTTGGCGGCGACTCGTCCAAGTACGGTGAGACGCTCGCGCAGGTGCCGTTCGATAACCGCGTGCGTAAGTTCTACACGACGACGAGCGACGGTAAGAACGACGTCTCCATCGTGGAATACGACATCACCGGCTGGGCCACCGACTTCAGCAACTGGCACAAGACGGGAGCCATCTGGGACGCACAGCAATAGCGAACGAAGAGAGCGAACGATGCCGACAGCGGGGGCCTTCAAAGCAAGGCCCCCGTTCGCATTTGGATGCTTATAATAGGGCGCGTTCGGAAGCTATCTGCTCAGTAATACGAAATTTGAGACAGCGTCGATTTCAAAGTATGACGATGGGCTAGTTCACGAACATGATGGCGAGTACTTTATTAACCTAAGCCTACAAATTGGGTTTCCGTAAGCTTGTCGTAGTATCGAGTGTAATATATTGTGCGAAAGATAATACGGGGAGGTTCCTATGAACGAGATTAAGTGTCCGCATTGTGGGACGGTGTTTCAGGTGGACGAGTCGGGCTTTGCGGACATCGTGAAGCAGGTGCGTGACGCGGAGTTCAATCGGGAAATCGAGCGTCGCGAGAAACTTTTCGCCGAACAGCGTGAGCAGGCGGTGGCACTTGCAGGCGAGAAGGCGCGCGGGGAGGCGCGCGACGAGATTGCTTCCCGCGATGCGGAAATCGCGAAGCTGACCCAGAACCTCGCCGCAATCAAACGGGAAAACGACGCGGCTTCCCGTGCGGCGCAGGCCGAGCAGGTCGCGGCACTCTCCAAAGTTACCGCGAGCAAAGACGCCGAAATCGCCGAGCTCAAGTCGAAGCTCGCGCGCCTTGCTGACGAGCGCGAATCCGATGCGCGCGTGACCGAGGCCGACCATAAGCGAGCCTTGGCTGACGCGACCGCCTCCCGCGATGCGAAGATCGCCGAGCTTACGCAGAAGCTCGAAGCCCAAAAGACGACCTTCGCGACCGAGAAGGAGCTTGCTGTCACGCAGGCGCGGACCCAGGTTGAGCGCGAGCGCGACGACCTTGCTGCGCAGGTGAAGCTCAAGGCCGCCGAAGGCGAGCAGAAAGTGAGCGCGCTGCGCGAGGAAATGGCGACGAAGCTCCGCGCAAAAGACGAGCTCATTGCTTACAAGGAAGAGGAAATCGCTCGCTACAAAGAGATGAAGGCGCGCCTTTCTACCAAGATGGTGGGAGAGTCGCTTGAGCAGCACTGCGAGATCGAGTTCAACAAGATGCGCGCCGCCGCCTTCCCGAAGGCGTACTTCGAGAAGGACAACGATGTGGTCGACGGTACGAAGGGCGATTTCGTGTTCCGCGAGGCGGAAAACGAGAGCGACGACAGCACTCACAAGCATAAAAACGAGGACTTTTTGAAGAAACTCGACTCCGATCGCAAGAAGAAGAACTGCGAGTACGCGGTGCTCGTGACGATGCTCGAGCCCGAAAACGAGCTCTACAACGAGGGTATCGTCGACATGAGCTACCGTTACGAGAAGATGTACGTCATCCGCCCGCAGTTCTTCATCCCGATTATCAGCATCCTGCGCAATGCCTCGCTTTCGGCGCTTTCTTACAAGGCCGAGCTCGCCGAGGTACGCAACCAGAATATCGACATCACGCACTTCGAGGAGCAGATGGAGGACTTCAAGACGAAGTTCGGACGCAACTACGACCTCGCGAGCCGCAAGTTCCAAACCGCCATCGAGGAGATCGACAAGACCATCACGCATTTGCAGAAAACCAAGGATGCGCTGCTGTCATCGGAGAACAACCTGCGCCTGGCGAACAACAAGGCGCAAGACCTCACCATTAAGCGTTTGACCAGGAATAATCCAACAATGAAGACAATGTTCGCGGAACTTGCCGAGGCGAAGGAAGCAAAAGAGTCGGGCAAGCTGGGCGAAGGCTTAGAAGACGAGTCGGCCGCCGAGTAGCGCCGAGCCTGCGACCCCTGAGGCTTTTTCGACGGGGAAGGCGGAGCGGACTTGAGGCTTGCGTCGCCATCTTTCGTACAATTTGCTGCCTAGTACTTGGAACATATGTTCGTATCTGATAGACTGTCCGCATGGAACACAAGGATATGACATATCTGCTCTCCTCGCGGCTTGGTGGGGAACTGGTGGGCCGCGGCTCGGGCCTCGACGCGGAGGCGGATGATGCGGGCGACCCGCGCGCTCGGGCTGCGCTTCCCGGCGATGCGGTTCAAACCCTCAATGCCGCACAGCTTGAGGCCGTTACTGCGACGGAGGGCTACGTGCGCGTCATCGCCGGCGCGGGAACGGGCAAGACGCGCGCCCTTACGGAACGCTTTGCATACCTGGTCAACGACCTCGGCATCATGCCGGGAAACATCCTGTGCGTCACCTTCACCAATAAGGCCGCTAATGAGATGCGCCACCGCATCCGCGCGCTTACCGGCGACAACGACACGGGCTTCATCAATACCTTCCACGGTTTCTGCGTCTCGGTTCTGCAAGAGGATTCGCACGCCGTTCAATACCCGAAGAGCTTTCTCGTGCTCGACAACGCCGACATCGATCAGATGCTTCAAACCATCTACGACGAGCGGGGGCTCACGCTGCGCGATATGACGTTCGGCCGCGCGCGCGACATGATCGAAATTATGAAGCTCAAGGATCGGCCCGATTACTACCGCGACCTGCTTGCCATGCCGCTCGCCTCCCTGCGCGAAAAGTACGAGCAGGCAACCGACGTGCGCGACATCATCTTCTACGGGTATCTCTATCAAGAGAAGAAGTGCTTTGCCTTCGACTACAACGACCTTATTGTCGTCGTGCTCTACATCTTCGGTCAGCACCCTGACATCAGGTTGAAATGGCAGAAGTGCTTGGAATACGTCATGGTCGATGAGTTTCAGGACATCGACAAGTTGCAGTACAAGCTTATGAGCGTGCTCGCCGGCTACCATAAAAACCTGTTTGTGGTGGGTGACCCCGACCAGACCATCTACACCTGGCGCGGCGCTGACGTACGCTTCCTTCTCGATTTCGACAAGGCGTTTCCAGATGTGCGCACCATCATGATGCTCGAGAACTACCGCTCGACCCCCGAGGTCATCGCGGTGGCGAACTCGCTCATCGAGAAGAATCGCCAGCGCATCCCTAAGGATTTGCGTGCGTGTCGCTCCCAGCATGGGCCTACGGTGTGGCATCACGCGAAAACCTCCGACGACGAGGCGGAATGGATTGCCGAAGGGGTGCGTGCGCTCCATGATGGGGGCATACGTTATCGCGATATGGCGGTGCTCTACCGCGCGCACTACGCATCGCGCCCGGTGGAGGAGGCGTTTCTTAAGGCCGAGATCCCGCATGCGGTGTATTCGGGTGTGCCGTTCTACGGGCGCAAGGAAATCAAGGATTCCCTCGCTTACCTGCGGCTTGTCGCGTATCAGGACGACCTTTCCTTCATGCGCGTGGCAAACGTTCCCAAGCGCAATCTTGGGCAGCGCCGTATGGCGTTTCTTAAGGATTACGCCGAGGGGCACGCGTGCTCGCTTTTCCAGGCGCTCGAGCAGACGATTGAGGATGAGATATTCAAACGCACCAAGGCGAAGCAGCTCGTGGCGCTCGTGCGCAAGTTCCGCGGATCGTTCGAGGGCAGGCCAGTGTCGGAGGTACTTGCGGCCATCATTAACGAAAGCGGCTATGAACAGGCGCTTCGCACGGAGGGAGGCCAAGAGCGACTCGACAACGTGGCGGAGCTCAAGCAGTCGATCTACGAGTTCGAGAACAGTTGCGGGGAGGAGGTGACGCTCGAGCATTACCTTTCCCATGTGGCGCTGCTCACCAATGCCGATGCGCTCGATGAAGCTCAGGACAAGGTGCGCCTCATGACCATCCACGCCGCCAAGGGATTGGAGTTCCCGCACGTCTTTCTGTGCTCGCTTTCCGAGGGTGTGCTCCCGTCGCGCAAGACGAAAACGCTCGAGGGCATGGAGGAGGAGCGCAGGCTTGCGTTCGTCGCGGTGACCCGAGCGCGAGACGTGCTCTATCTTACTGAGGCGGCTGGTTTCTCGCACGAGGGTTCGCCGCGCCACCCGTCGCGCTTCCTGCTCGATATCGATCAGCGCGCTCTGCGGTTCTCGAACAAGCCAAGCGACGAGGAGCTATCCTGCGCGCGGGCCGCGTATGCCGCAAGCGACAAATGGATGGCCGGCATGGCGGCCGACGCGCGCTTCTCGCCGGGCGACTGCGTGCTCCACAAGGCGTTCGGGCGGGGCGTCGTCGAGCGCCTCGACGAGGAGAAGCGCGCCTACATCGTGCATTTCGACTCGCTCGACACGCCGCGCGCCATCTCGTTTCGGGCGAAGCTCGATGCGGGCGACGCCTAGGGAAACGCTGAGTGTGTAGCGAAAAGTCGGGCGGGCGCATGCTGTCGCACGCATTTGCTACACTTCGTGGTATGGAAGAGAGCAATGTGAAAGAAACCCAAGCAGAGAAGATCGCGCGCATAAAGCGTGGTCTCGATGCTGTGCCGACCCTGCCCGGCGTGTATCTCTGGAAGGACAAGGACGGCCAGGTCATCTACGTGGGCAAGGCGAAGCAGCTGCGCGCCCGCATGCGCCAGTACGTGAACTTCCAGGACGACCGTGCGAAGATACCGCTGCTCGTCGACCAAATCGACTCGTTCGAGTACATCGTCGTCGGCAACGAGCACGAGTCGCTCGTCCTTGAGAAGAACCTGATCAACCAATACGCCCCGTTCTTCAACGCCGACTTCAAGGACGACAAGTCCTACCCGTTCATCGCGCTCACGAAAGGCGACGTGTTCCCCGCCATCAAGTACACGCGCGAGAAGCACAAGCCCGACACGCGCTACTTCGGGCCCTACACTGATTCGCGCGCGGCCCGCCGCATGGTCGACATCGCGCGGCGCGTGGTGCCCTTGTGCGCGACGTCGTGCGCCGATTGGCGGAATCTTTCGCGCCGCCTTGAGAACGACCCGCTTGCGATGATGAAATCCGACGTGCGCCCCTGCTTCGACTGCCATGTGGGCTTAGGCCCCGGCGCATGCTGCGGGCGTATTACTCCCGAGGAGTACGCCGTGAACGTGCGCCGCATCGAGCGCTTCCTCGCGGGGCAGCATCGGGAGTTCCTCGACGAGCTCTCGGCCGAGATGGCCGACGCAGCGGCCGATCTCGACTTCGAGCGCGCCGCCCGGATCAAGGCGCGCATCGACACTATCAACTCGCTCACCGACAAGCAGCATGCGGTGTCAGCCCATAACCTGAACGCCGACGTCGTGGGCCTTTTCCGCGAGGAGACGGTCGCGGGCGCGCACGTGCTCGTCATCCGCGAGGGTCGCATCATCAACTCCAACGAGTTCGTCTTGAACCGCGGGCGCGACGTTCCCGACCAGGATCTGCTCCATAACTTCCTCCTGCGCTACTACGACACGACCACTTCCATTCCCCACGAGGTCATCGTGCGGGAGCTGCCCGAGGACGAAGAGTCAATGGAGGCGTGGCTCACCGAGAAGCTCGCGAGTGCGCACGGGGCAAAGGTGCGCTTCACGGCTCCTCAGAAGGGGGAGAAGGCGGCGCTTGTCGACATGGCGGAGACGAACGCGAAGCACACGCTCATGCGCTACAAGGTGCGCACGAACTACGAGGACAAGCGCGTGAACGATGCGCTGCTGCAGCTCGAGAGCGCGCTTGCGCTCGACGCGCCGCCCATGCGCATCGAGTGCTTCGACATCTCGACGATTCACGGGTCCTATACGGTCGCGTCGATGGTCGTGTTCACGGGCGGCAAGCCCGACAAGAACCAGTACCGCCGCTTCAAGATCAAGACGCCGCTCGACGAGGCGAATGACTTCCTCTCGATGCAGGAGGTGATGAGCCGCCGCTACTGCGCCGAGCGTATGGCCGACGAGCGCTTCGGCAGCAAGCCCGACCTCATCATCCTCGATGGCGGCAAGCCGCAGCTGTCGGCTGTCATGGAGATGTTCGACCAGATGGGGATTGACGACATCGCCCTGTGCGGCTTGGCGAAGCGCGACGAGGAGCTTTTCGTCCCCTGGCAAGACACGGGTCCGGTCGTTTTGCCCTCGGGGTCGGCGTCGCTCTACCTCGTGAAGCAGGTGCGCGACGAGGCCCATCGGTTCGCTATCACCTTCCACCGCGAGCTGCGCGGCAAGGGCATGACGGCAAGCATTTTAGACGAGGTTGCGGGCTTGGGTCCCGTTCGCAAGAAGGCCCTGCTCAAGCATTTCAAATCCTTCAAGAACCTCAAAGCGGCGAGCTTGGCGGAGATCAAGGAGGCCCATGTGGTGCCCGACGAGGTCGCCGAGGAGCTCCACAAGGTGATCGAGCAGTATAATAGCGAGCGAAAAGATGAACTGGTCGTTGGCGGCGAGTAGGGGGTTGCACACCATGGATGCACAGCATGAGAAACGCGAGGAGATTCCCGAGGACGAGTACGAGGACGGCGCCGAGAGGGCTTCCGAGAAGGATACGATCGCGCTTGAGGACATGCCCGAGATCGTCATCGTCACGGGCATGAGCGGTGCCGGGCGCACCGAGGCGATGCACGTCTTCGAGGACCTGGGCTTCTTCTGCGTCGACAACCTGCCAGCGAGCCTTATTGGAAACCTGCTTGCGCTCAAGGGCATGCCCGGCCAGCCCGATGCGAGCCGACGCCTCGCTGTGGTGTGCGACGCGCGCAACCGCGATTTCTTCCCCAATCTGAAGGGTGAGGTCGAAAAACTCGAGCGCGAGGGAATCGACGTGTGCGTGCTGTTCCTCGACGCTGCGGACGACAAGCTCGTCGCCCGCTACAAGTCCTCGCGCCGCCGCCACCCGCTGTGCACGGACGGCACCACTATCGCGCAGGGCATCGAGCGCGAGCGCCAGATGCTCTACGACCTGCGCGAAATGGCGCATCATGTCGTCGACACCACCGACATGCTCCCGCAGCAGTTGCGCGAAACCATCCGCTCGATCTTCGCCCGCGGAAACGAGCGTCGCGGCCTGGCGGTCACGGTGTACTCGTTCGGCTTCAAGCACGGCGCCCCCACCGACGCCGACCTGGTCATGGACGTGCGCTTCCTTCCGAACCCTTATTACGATCCCGACCTGCGCTTTCTCACGGGTCTCGATGCTCCTGTTCGCGATTTCGTGATGTATCGCGACGAAACGGTTGAGTTCATGTCTCATTGGAAGAGCCTGCTTGATTGCGTGATGCCTGGTTATGTGAAGGAAGGCAAGCAGCAGCTTGCTATTGCGGTCGGGTGTACGGGCGGCCAACACCGCAGCGTTGCGATTGCCGAGGCAACGGGCGATTACCTGCGCACACGCGGATATCGCGTGAGCGTGACGCATCGAGATTTGCCCTTGGCGGAATCGGTGCAAAACGAACTTACGGGCGAGGCTAAGGTGCATGCGTAATGGGAGCTCCGTTTTCTCTTGATCCCTCGGCGACGGCGGCGTTTGCGAAGCTTGAACAAGACGTAGGTGCGCAGGCACTTCACGATACGGCAGCGCCGGTAAAGGCCGTGGTCATTGGTGGCGGTACGGGCGCGCCCGTATCTATTCGTACGCTGCTCTCCCTTGAAGCTGATACATCTGCTGTCGTTGCCATGGCCGACGATGGTGGATCGACGGGCATTTTGCGTGAAGAGGCGGGCGTATTGCCGCCTGGCGATATTCGCAAGTGTCTCATCGCGATGGCCGCTGACGAGAGTGACCCGCTCACCAGGGCGTTCAAATACCGTTTTTCGTTTGCACGCAATCATACGCTGGGCAATCTCATGCTTTCTGCTCTTGAGGAGTCGACTGGCTCATTTCCTGAGGCTATCGATATTTGCTCGCGGTTACTGAACGCGAGGGGACGCGTTTTTCCTTCGACACTCGATGAGGTGCGCCTGTGCGCCGCGACTTGGAACGGGTGCAAGCTTGATGGCCAGGCGAAGGCGAGCCATTCTGATTCGACGCTGTATCGCGTTTGGCTTGAATCGGCTTCGCCAGTTCGGGCCTATGAACCTGCGCTCGACGCGATTCGCGAAGCCGACTTCATCGTGCTTGGGCCTGGCTCGCTCTTCACGTCGATTTTGCCGAATCTGCTTGTGCCGGGCGTCGTCGATGCGATTCGCGATTCGCATGCTGCGACGTTGTTCGTGTGCTCGCTTGCCGATCAGCAAGGCGAGACGCGTGGCATGACGGCGCTTGAGCATTACGAGGCGTTGTGTCGGCATGGCATGGAAGGGCTCGTCGATTACATGCTCGTTCATAGCGTTGATTCGCTCCATCCTGGCGATGGCGCTTGCGAGCGAGTCGATCTTGATGCTCGTTCTGGCCAAATTGGAGTGCATGGCGAGGTAATTCGTCCCGTGCGCATTTCCTGCGACGATGCCGATCGAATCCAATCGCGCGGCACGGTCGTTATGGTTCGTGACCTCGTTGACCCCGACCGTCCTACCTGGCATGACCCGATTGCTCTGCGCAATGCGTTCCGCACGGTTTTGCGCCTTTCCCGCACACAGCCTCGCTTCGCAAGGGATCGCGAGGTAGAGCGACGTGCAGCCGATATGGTGAAAGTGCGTACGAAAGAATAGCGATAATGCGCCATGCTGCCACGCTGCTGCACAGTGCTGTCTGTTGCTTCGTTGCAGCCGTGGCCCCATGCCGAATAGGTTGCATAGGGCCACTATGGCTGTTTTGCCGCATTGGTTTGTGTGATGGCCTTCTCGCGTACGTCCACCGCAGCGTATACTTTGAACAAAACAAAGGTGTGCGAACATGACTTGTTCGTTGCGTTCTTCGGTGCTATTCAATCATGCCGCGCTCATTTGAAAACTCTGGATAGCAGTTGCAATTCGGTCGAATGAGCAGGGAAATCATCCAATCGGGTTCCGCAATCGTCCCATTTTGCAGGTGATTTGCGGTATACTGATCGTTCGACTCGCTCCTAAAGCCTAGAAAGCCTTTATTCATGTCGTTTACCGCCGATGTCAAAGATGAACTCACGCGCGTGATTCCAACGTGTAGCCATTGCGATAAAGCTACGCTTGCCGCAATCGCTCGCATTGAGGGCACGTTGCTGTTTTCTGGCCCGGGGCGATACAAGCTCGAGATTGCTACGGAAATCAGCTCGGTTGCGCGTCTCGTTATTCGTTCTTTGCACACCCTTTATAAGCTGAAAACCGAGCTTACGGTACGACGCAGCGTGCTCCATAAAACCCCGAACTACCTCATTACCGTTCCTTCGCAGCCGAATCTCGAGCCAGCGCTGCACGATTTGGGAATTCTTGCAAAAACCGGCATTGAAATGGGAATTCTTCCTCATTTGGTCGAGAAGACGTGTTGCGCGGCTGCCTATTTGCGCGGAGCATTTCTGGGCAGTGGCTTCATCGCCGAGCCACGTGGCGATTTCCACTTCGAGATAACCGTGGAAAGCGAAGAATTGGCAGATGGCCTTGTACAGCTCATGGCCGACCGCGACATTAATGCGCGTGTGCTTCATCGCCGTAACTCGTACATTGTTTACCTCAAGAGCGGGGAAGCGATTTCAGAATTCTTGGCATTTGTTGGCGCACATCAGTGTGCGCTCGCAATGGAAAACGAGCGTGTGCGCAAGAGCGTGCGCAATGAAATCAACCGCAAGGTGAACGCGGAAGTCGCGAACCAGGCGAAAAGTGCCGAAGCCGCCATCGATCAGATCGTGAGCATTCGAAAGCTCGCCGAGAGCGGCAAAATGGCAGAGCTTTCGCCGGGGTTGCAGGAATTTGTGAAATTGCGCCTGCAAAACCCCGATGCAAGTCTTAAAGAACTTGGTCAGCGCGCCAATCCACCGTTGTCGAAAAGCGCGGTGTACCATCGCGTGCGTCGTTTGGAAGAGATGGCGAAAAGCCTCTAAGAACTATTATGCGCGAGTAATGCCGGCAGTTTTATCCTTTCGGATCGGAAATGACTCTAATGCGACTCGCGCTATGGACGCAGTCTGCATCGTGTATGAGGCTTGCGTCATGAATCTGATTTGCGTCACGAAACGGATTGCGTCGCGGAATGATCCGCGTTGTGGAGCGACCCGCATCGTGGGTGCGACCTACGTCGCGGATCGACCTGTATTGCGAATGCGGCTTGCATTGTGAATCTTACCTGTGTCACGGAATGACTTGCATCGTCGATGCGACTTCGATTTTGTTGATAACGACCCTCGAATGTGGTCTTTTCTGCGTCAAAGATATCGAATAATTAAGTACGGTGCATACTTGTTGCACAAATTACCAGGTCAGAAGCTTATTAGCGTAACTGCATAATGCAGAGGTCACTGCGTCATGCCACATTCGAGGGTCTTTTTGCGCAAATAGCAATG
>ENA-OUQH01002481-OUQH01002481.1-human-gut-metagenome-genome-assembly--contig:-NODE-2481-length-11405-cov-3.294537_pt1 | contig 11405 bp, 6 predicted proteins | sample MGYA00237948_ERZ548828 | MGnify/ENA primary metagenome ERZ548828 (study PRJEB26490, sample SAMN05194711) | human gut metagenome | biome: terrestrial biome; feature: human-associated habitat; material...
TCTTTACCTGCCTTCTGTACCTGACCATCGGCCCGCTCTTCGCCATCCCGAGATGTGCAACCGTTTCGTTCACGACAGGCGTTATCCCGATGCTCGGCGATGGATCGAGAGAGTGGCTCGCGCTGCTCATCTTCTCTGCCGTTTTCTTCGCCCTCGTGCTCTTCTTCTCTCTCCGTCCCGGTAAGATAACGCTGTGGATAGGAAAGATAATCAACCCGATATTTCTCATCTTTCTCGCCGTACTCGTCATAACGGCGCTCATAAATCCGGGAGCAGCGGCTTCCGAAATCGAGCCTACCGAGGCATATATCGGCTCGGGAAAGGCGTTCTTCGCCTCCTTTATCGAAGGCTACGGAACGATGGACGCTATCGCGGGTCTTGCATTCGGCATCGTTGTTATCGACGTTATACGCCGCATGGGCGTTACCGAGGACAATGCCGTTGCCCGCGATGTACTCGGCTCCGGTGTTTTCACCGGGCTTTTGATGGCGCTGATATACGTGCTTACCGTTCTGATGGGTGCACAGTCGAGAGGTCTTTTTGAGCTCTCCGAAAACGGCGGCATTGCTCTGACCGAAATATCCTCGCACTATCTCGGCGGCACGGGAAAAATAATACTCGCGGTGACGATTACCTTTGCCTGCCTCAAGACCTCGATAGGACTTGTCACCTCGTGCTCAGAAACCTTCGTCAAAATGACAAACGGCAAGATCCCCTATAAGCTCTGGGCGATCACATTCACCCTTTTCTCGTTCGCTATCTCAAATGTCGGTCTGAGCGCTATTATCGATTATTCGATTCCGATGCTCATGCTTATCTATCCTCCTGCGATCGTGCTCATCATTCTTGCCTTTATCGGCAGATCGTTTGATCACGATAAGGCAGTATATATATCGGTAATGGCATTCACATGGGCAGCCGCGATTTTCGACTGCATGAAAGCGCTGCCGAGCTCGGTCAGAACCGCGCTCCGTCTCGACGCACCCATTGCTCTTGCCAATCGTTACCTACCTCTATTTGATATGAATCTCGGCTGGATGCTTCCTGCTCTCGTCGGACTCGTTATAGGCTTTGTCATTCATCTTTCGCGTCGCAAGACGACAGTGACTGCTCAGGGTGAGGATTCCCTTGAGCAATAAACATATGCCGCGCCGTTGCGCGGTGTTTGAACACATCTTCTGATAATACAAAGCAAAAAAAGCCGCCGCGCTTCGGTCACTTCTCCTCTTCCGAGCAACGCAGGCAATCATAACGATACCGACGGAGCACGCTCCGCCGCTCTCTGGACACCGCAACAGGGTCGTCGAAACTGCACATCGACGACCTGTGCGGTCTTTTTTTCATTACATATATCTTTATGCCGATAATAAAACAACTCTCCCGCATAAAAAAAGCATCAGCTTTATTTCTGCTTCGATCATCGCCTCCTGCATATCTTTCGCTAACACCAATCGTACGTCATCCTACACAGCGATTATCACCCTCGTCTGGACAGGGGTACTCCGGACGATAATCAAACAGCTCGTCCAGCGAAACCGAGAAACACTCCGCTATTACCGGCAGCAGGCCGATATCCGGCAGCGACCTGCCGCACTCCCATTTGCTCACCGCCTGAAACGACACACCGAGTCCTGCCGCCAGCTGCATCTGCGTTATTCCGCGGCTCTTTCGCAGAGTCTGTATCTTTCCTCCTATATTCATGTCGACCTCCCGCATGTATTGTACTGTAATTCGGCAGCGCCGCCGCATCTGCCATTCTGTTTCTGTATATATAGTCGGAAAAAGGTGCATTTGGTTTGCAAAAATAAGCAATTTTTTTGAAAAAGAATGTTTTTCAATCAGTCAGCATGCGCCAAATACATAGCGCCCATCGAATGAAGAGCGGCACGGATATGCATATCACGCCCCGCAGATGTAATGCAGCACAAGTTTTTCTGCACACGGCGGAGCTTGTAAGCGCGGCATTTTTCGCAAAAAAAGCAATGCGGCAGGCGCCCTGCGACCGACTCCCGGCAGGATATTGCGCCCCAAAATACTTTACCGAAAAAATCTCATATTTTCCTCCGAATATGCTTGACAACGTAACGACGATACGATAGAATATGGTGTACAACATTACACCGGAGGTAATCTCATGAGTATTCTCAACGCAAGAATCGGTCAGTCTATCGGCTTCATGGTAGCAGCGATTATACTTGCTATCGCCGCGACCGTGCTCGCATTTATTTTCATCGTACCCGAAAAGAAGCGCGAAAAGCTGAACGCATTCGGTAAGTTTCTGCATGACACCTGCAACTTTAAGTACCTTGTAGTAGAAAAGCTGCTGCAGGCACTGTACATCTTCCTCACCGCTTACTTTATTCTCCAGGGCTTCTTTATGCTGTTCCAGACATCGTACGGTACATGGCTCGGCGGCGCCGGTCTGGCGATTATGATAATCTCGCCTATCGTTCTGCGTCTCATATACGAGCTGCTCATGATGATGGTCATTCTCGTAAAGAACGTAATTATGATAAACAAGAAGCTGAAGGATCAGAACGGCAACGGCAATATCGAAAATGTATTTGCCGCACCCGATATGAGCGAAATGCGCGAATCCTTCAAGCAGCACAGGGAGGCTCAGGCTCAGAACAACGCAGCCGCAGCGCCTGTGGCAACACCGGTTACGACGACACCCGCGACCCCGACCGATGAGCAGAAGCCGCGCTTCTGCGTAAACTGCGGCTCTCCGCTCGATGAGTCCGGCAACTGCCCTAACTGCAAGTGATTGCAGATACGGCGTGCCGCTAATTTGACATCAAAATATACCTTAAAGGGATGTAAGAAGCTCGTTTTCTTACATCCCCTTTTGTTTTCCCACAGTGTGAAAAGACAAGACGCCGCCATGCTGCATCTATGCCGATACAAGGCTATATGCCGCGCAGTTTCTCGCGGAAATATGACATCAGCCATGCTTTTTGTCCGTCCGCAAAACCGTCTGACCGCCTATCCGAGGAAGCGTCAGTCTACCCATCCGCAGGGCCGCATATCTGCCTATACGCTGTTCTAATTTTGTGACGGTGCGTATACCCGCGCTCGCAGCAGTCCGTTGTAGGTCAGGCAGTTTGCCCACCGCTTCCGAGACTGGTTGTTTGCCGTCACCTCGGTCTGTTTGTCTGCCCGTCCGCGCGGCAGAGCATTCGCGTCTCGTATACCGCGTCCTCCGTGAAAGCATATGCGAGCCGCAGTATTGCCATCACATATGCAAGATCCTCCGCCTGCCTTGTCGTGTAGCTCATGACATGACAGCCGTTTTCGATGCTCTCCTGCGCGTCGAGCAGTCGGACGCTCACCAGCTTTTGTGCCGCAGCGTACACCACGTCTGCGGAAAGCCCCGCCGCGCGAGTCAGCTCATCGTCGGATATGCACACATTGTCCGACGCAGTGTCTGCGGACAGGCGCTTTTCATAAATCACCTTGAGCACACGCCGCACGTCGCTGTCGCCGAGCGCCGAAAGCAGATTTCCCGCGCCGCGCATGTCAAGCAGCAGCGCCGAATCGCAGCCGCCGTACCCGCGGTCGACATACGAAAACGCATCCGACAGATAGACCGCACCGTGCCCCTTCTCCGATTCGTTCACCGAGACGGCACGCAGCCCGCGCGCCGAAATATTCTCCCTGACCTCCCGTATCCGCGCGTCGGTCACAACGGCGTCAATGCCGTAAAAATCGCATCTCGCCCGCCTGAACACCGACAAAACCGCATCGTACGCAGCATCGGGCAGCTGCCCGAAACCGACCGCCCGTCTTTCGCGCGAGCCGTCGAAAAGGTCTCCGATACCGATACCGAGCGCCTCCGATATCCGCGGCAGAAGCGAAATATCGGGATTTGTTACACCGTTCTCCCACTTTGAAACGGCTTGCGCCGTAATACCGATTCGCTCGGACAGCATCTCCTGCGTCAGCCCGAGCTTTTTTCTGAAATATGCTATGTTTTCACCGACTGACATCACGGTCACGCTCCTTTCTTCCTCAAAATGATTATAACATAGGCAAACTGTAAAGTAAAGCGATTGTTCGGCGAGCATAGAACGAAATTCTTCAACCGTAGGTTGTATAGATTTTTGTTTGCGCTGTTGCATTAAACAGAATTGAAACATGCAAAAACACACGGTCATGAATCGCTTTAAGTATAAAGCGACCTAAAGCAGTGCTTTTCTCTCATTGCCGCAGCGCGTCAAAATCGGGATGCGCGGTTAACGGGGCAAAATCCGAGCGGTCGAGCGCCGTTGCAAATACGGATGTCAGCGTTTCGGTATTCGTCATACGCCAATCGGCGCGGTTCATTCTGAGTCGGTCAAAAAGCGGCGAGGTAAATACATATTCTCCGTCAATAGCATCATACGCCTCGGCATGTTCTTTTGCTTTCTTCATCGAACGCATCGCGGAATCGACATCTCCGCGCGCGAGCGCACGTCTCGCGTCGTCAAGACTGACGGAAAACAAAAGACTGTGGAAGGTCAGATAGTTTCCGTCGGGGATTATTACCTCGATTATCGCCCGCACGGTATCGGGCGAAAAACGGAGCATGTAGCCGAGCAGACTCTCGACCTCCGCGAGCAATTGCTCCTGCTCCGCGGCAGCCTTTTCATCCCCGCTCATGCATGAGATGAGCAGTCTGCGCCGCTCCTGCTCGCTGAGCGTTACCTGCGGGTAGAGCTGCGCATATTTCATCGCCTCGGTCTGCTGCCCTTTTCCGTTAAGGCATTGCACGATGCCAACAACCGCCTGCGCCTTTATCTCTGCCGAATCACACGAATCAATGACATCACGAAACAGCTCTGTCGACCTGTCGCGCTCAGCGGCAAACTCAGCTTCATCATCGAGCGTAACCGCATTGCACCACACATCCCATGCATAGCGGCAGCGCCATTCCGCGTCGTCGGGATAGCTTCTCAGAGCGGTCTCGCATATCGCAAAGCGCGCATCTGTATCCCCCGTGCGGAAGGTCTCTTGATATCTCTGCTGCAGCTCATCGCGCATCAGCTTTTCGCTCGACTCATTAAAGTCAAACAGCTCATCCGTCGTGATCCCGAAAAGCCTTGCCAGCGGAACTATCTGCGACAGATCGGGACTTGTAGTCCCTGTCTCCCACTTTGATACCGTCTGAAAGCTGACGTATAGCTTTTCAGCCAGCTGCTCCTGCGTCAGTCTTCTTTCGACACGCAGCTGTCTTATCTTTTCACCTAAATTCATATCGCTCTCTCCTTGTAAACAGATATAAGCGCGCACATCCTTCGTCTCCATTATAACATATCCGAGCGTATTGTAAATAGCGCATCTTACGAGATTTTTTCTCCGGATAAGCGAATCGTGTCTAACGGCATACTACCGGCGATAGCTCGACTGCAAGAAAGGCTATGGCAAAGAAATATTATGTACCTGAACTAATGACTATCTAAGTGTTTTCAATTCTTCATGGCGGCTGTTAAACAGTATCATAAACTTTTCGAAGCGACTTCGGCGTACAAGCGTCAATTATTAATAAAAACACACGTAAAAACACACCGCCCGCCTTTTAAATCAAAACCGCCGCCCCGCGGGACGGCGATTTTGTTTCGGCCAAATTACTCCTGATAGGCTCGTCGAGAACGATGACCAGAGCATCCTTATAGAGCGCACGGGCAAGCATCAGCTTCTGCCTCTCACCGCCGGACATGTCTATCGAGTCGTCGAAAACGCCCTTCATAAGCCTTGAATCAATGCCCTTCGGCAGCGAATTTTTCTTTTCCTCAAGTCCTGCCCGTCGGATAGACTCCTTCACCTTTTCGACATCAATATCCGCATCCGAGGAGGAAACGAATTCCGCAATAGTGACCGGCAGCAGATAGATATCCTGAAAAACGGCGGAAAACAGCGAGTAGTAATCCTCGATATTATAATCCGAGACGGCGTGACCGTTCAGCCGCACCTCGCCCTCGGATGGGTAATAAAGCCCGCACAGCAGCTTGACAAGTGTCGTCTTGCCCGCGCCGTTTGCGCCGACTATGGCGAGCTTCTCGCCGCGTGCTATCTTCAGGCTGACATTCCGAACGGCGTATTTTTCTCCGTCCTCCGACGGATATCGGAATGAAACATTATCAAGCTCGATATCGACCGGTATCTCCTCCGCTGTCGGCAGAGCGCAGCCCTTACCGTGATTGTATTTCTCCTCGATATCAAAATACTCGCGGTAATAGCCTATCCTGATGCTCTTGCCGGTGATATCGTTCACCTTATCGCCGATGCCGCTGAGCCATGCGGAGAATCCGGTTATCGCGCCGAAGTAAAATACGAAATCTCCCGCGCCGATCTCTCCGCGAAGCACCATAGCTATCAGCACGGCATATGCCGCGCCGTCGCGTATCAGCGTCAGAAGCGCGTTGATACAGCTGCCCGCCAGTCCGCGCGCACTGATCTTCTTCGTCCATTCAAAGCGCTCGCTCTGAAAGCGTCTGAGCATAGCTATCAGCCACCCGAGCATGCCGTATATACGGATGTCCTTCGCGTGGTCGAATTTTTCGGAAAAGCTCTGCAGATACTGTATCTTACGGTCGGTATTTACCCACTTGTCCTTGTTCCGCTCGATATAATTCCGCTGCCAACGGCTGACGAGATATGTACAGAACGCGGACAAAAACAGCAGCCCCAGTACGAGCGGGGAGACGCTCGCTATGACCGAGCCGTATGTGAATATTCCGAGCGCGCTGATGAAAAAATTGAACAGCGACATCCATATAAATTCCGGCGAGCACTGTCCGGAGCAGGCGTCGTTATACGCGTGCTGAAACTTCATTATCATCTCCGGGTCGTCGGTATTCGCGTAGTCGGTGCGCATATATTTCTCAGCCAGAGCGTGCTGATAGAGCAGCGAAATCTCATACTGACGCATGCGCAGCCTGCTGTCACAGAGGCGATCGAGCAGATTGATTATCAGCAGCATGCCGAAATAGGCGCAGATAATGAAAATAATATTTCTTATACTCTTGCCCGACTCGATCGAATCTATAAGCACCTTGGGAAAATATGAGGCGGCAAGCGGCATGAGCACCGCCATGGGAATGGCGGGAATAAAGAAGAGATAGAACTTTTTGTCCCACCGCCAGATATTTTTCAGCGCATAGGAAATGTTAGATATCACTGTATATTTTTTCATTGGTACCCTCTTTGAGGTTTCTTTTGTTAATTGAAAGGATCAAAAGCGCTCCGCAGTGCGCTGCGGCGTTTTTATCCGTTCGATACCATGTAGGTCGTCGGCATTTCGAGCGGATGCCATGCGGTGCTCAGCACGCGCCGATCTATCAGTATGGATGCGGGCATGCACACGGCATTGACGAACTTATCCATAGCGGCGATCCCCGCGACCTGTCCCTGCAGATGTCTCGGCGTATATGCGCCGAGAATGCGCTCGGCGGAGCTGTTCATATCCCGAATTATCTGCTGCAGCCCGTCACAAACGAAGCCCGCCGCAAGCGCCGACACGCGCGCATACTGTTCATGGGTATAGACCGGAACCGTCGCGGCAAAGCCGTCCCCGTCCTTGACCGCATAGCCCTTTCTTATCATTTCGGCGACAGCCTCGAGATCATATTCGCCGAGCTGTGCGTTTCTGCCGCTGCAGATGTCGCAGAAGATACTTACATATCGCTCGTTTCCGTAAAAATCGCGGTGATCGCCCTTTCCGCCCCGCTTATAATCGAAGAAATACAGCTCATCGCCGTGACGGCTGCGGACGCTGCTGTAAGAAAAAATATACTTATCGGCATCGAGCGGCTTTTCGATGCACCACAGGTACGCGGACTCGCCCCACGCGGTCCGGGGAGGCGTCGGAGCATCTCCTCCGCTCGGATCCGCAAATGCTATCGCTCTGAAAAGAACGGCGGCGAGCTGCCAGCGCAGGGTGTTCTCCGAAAAATCGCTGCCAACGAAGCCGATGCTTATGAAATCGTCGATCTTTTCGCTCAAAAAGCGCTCGACCATATCCGCTATCTGCTCATGATATCCGACTGCGGCACGGTCGATCTCATCCTGACACTCGGCGGTTATCACAATGACATTCGCCTTGTAATGTCTGCCGTCGCGGACGAGCATCCCCCGGCTCTCCATCTGTGCGATCTCATCGTCAAGATACGGCAGCGGTATGCCGGTCTCGAGACTTATCTGCTGTGCCGTCAGACTGTCGTTGTAGCAGGCGCTGAGAATATTCTGCCTTATCCTGCTCTGCATAAAGTCCGCGAAGCGTTTTGGTCCTTCTCCGCTGTACAGCGGGATCAGTGTTTTCGGATCGTAGCTCAGTTTGCCGAGATCTCTTTGCATGCTCATTCCCTCTTTCAATACCTTTCTTGATTTGAAGAGCAGATATTTTACAGTACTCTCGGACACGGCGAGCAGCTCGGAAATTTCGGCGCAGGAGCGCCCCTCGATATAGTACAGGACGATCGCCCTCCGATAGCGCTCGGATAAAAGGGTCAGCTCGCGGCGGAGAAGATATATATCGTCACTTTCTCCCGAAAGCAGCAGCTCGGGCGGCTGCTCCGACGGCAGCACAGAGAGAATTTCCTCGGTCAGCTCGCAGCAGCTATGCCTCTGCTTTTTTCCGCACCACTGCTTGTATACATTTCCCGCAACGCCCCACATAAAGGCATAAAAGGCTCTCTCGTCTCGCAGACTGCCGACCGATCTTATCAGATTCAGCAGGATATCCTGCGACAGGTCCTCTGCCTCCTCGCGAGTCGAAGTTTTGGCTCGACAATACGAATATATCGTTTTCGATACCTCCGCTATCCTCGCCTCAAGCTCGGCGCTCTCCACATGCTCACCCCCTCCGCCGGCTGCATCTGCGTTATTCCGCCGCTTATGCGCAGAGCGTGTATTTTACTTTTCGTATTCATACCGATCTCCCGCATGAAGCATATCGCGCTATATCAGCCGCACCGTTATATCTGCGCTCTTCTATACAAATGGTCGAAGAGAAAGCCGTTTGGTTTGCAAAAATAGAAAAATAATCTTCTCGGGGAATGATTTTCTACATTTCGGCGGCATGCGACATGCAATATGCGGATATAGCATTCTTCTGAATCCCCTGCAATAACATCGTGTCGTTTCCGCCGCCGGCTTCAGCTCATGTGCATATAGAACAAGCAGGCAAGGGTAACATCGCATTTATAGTTACATATTAACATATAAAATGTGATTTGTAAAGGCTTATTGTCATTTTATGCGAATTAATGTCGCATAATGGCACAGGCTATTCACGGTATGCGTGTTCAGCCGCAGATGCATCAAATGTACGAGAAAGAAAAAGGAGCAGTTGCATTAAGACGATCTATCAAATAAGAGAAAAACAACCGGGTGACCCGAAAAAGGTTGCCCGGTTGCTGCTTTCGTAGTATAATTTAATTGCAGAAAAATCATACAGAAAGCAGAAAAATTGTACTATGTTTAGAAGCGGAAATCAAGTAGTTTTACCGTTAGAAATTGAAAAAATACCCCCGAAAGACAATCCCGGGTTCAAATTAGCGGGAGGTCTATGACAAATTTGATTTCAGCAAGCTTGAAAAAGAGTATGTACGAGCATGGTGAAAGCTCAATCCTGCAGCGACGTTTGTCCTTCTCGTTTACGCATATATGAGAAGACAGTATTTGTCGAGACAGATCGAAGAAGCCAGTAAAACGGACATTCGGTTTATGTGGATATTAGGGCACTAACCGGCACCGGATCACAGTACGATAGCCCGGTTTCCGAACGAAAAGCTTGTTCCGGTTATTAAAGATTTGTTCTGTCAGCTTATTGATATGAATACGGAAAAGGAAAGCGAAAAACGCAGATTCAAAGAGATGTTGATCTTCTTTTGTCGTTGGGAGATAAAAGACATAAGTATCTTGAAGGTCTTGCAATCGCAGGAAAAGCTATTCAAAAACCGACAAAGATGCCACCTTTATAGGCACAGTTGCCCTTGGCGGAAAAATTCCTTGAATAATCATCCTGCCGCCTACATAATAACGTCGAAACGATGTCGGCAGTTTATCCGCCCCCCCGCAAGGCGGCGATTTTGTTTCGGCCAAATTACTCCTGATAATACTGTGCCTGCGCGTTCCACAGATTACTGTACATCCCGAAGTCATCGGCGAGCAGCTCGCTGTGTAGACTATCTGCCCCTTATCGAACACCGCTATCCTATCACAGAAGCGGCAGGAGAAATCGCACTTTAATTTACCGATTCTGCCGACGCAGATCGAATAATCAAAGCTGCGGGCATAGATAAGAATTCCTCCTTTATATCAGCCTTATTTCAAGGCGTTTTTCTTTTTTTCTTTTTGTTTGCAACTCCAAGCACAGCCAGAACACCGCCGCTGATAGACAGAGCGGTAAACCACAAAACAAGACTGCTGTTGTCACCGGTCTTCGGGCTTTTTGTCCCATTGCCGGTGTTTGTCGCAATGATTCCATATTGACTCAAATGGTTTGTTTCAAACACAATATAACCGTTTTCTACCGTAGCAGATATGGTTTCTTTAATCTCGCCATTTGATATATAGACAACTTCGTATTTGTCATAGCTCTTCAGATCGTCCGGCAGAGCAATTCTGATCTTCATTTTGGTGTTGCTGATCTTCACAACATTGTTGTTTCCGTCCAGCACATTGATGTCCGCAACGAATTTCACATTCTTGTCTGCCAATTCCTTCTTGACCTCGATGGACTTGATATCCAGCTTGTAATCCTTGCTGACCTCTGTTGCAAATTCGATTTTTGCCTTTGTCTCCCCCGTGCTTTGGAGTTCATTCACCATGTCCTTACCGGGATTTTCCGGCTCTCCGGAGGCTTTCGTCCAGGAGGCGTACAAGGTTACATTTTTATATCGTTCGTAGCCGCCGTCATATTTAATCAAAGTATCTTTATCGAATTCATTATTTGTTACCTCGCTATTATCCCAAAGTCTCCAATGAAGATACTTATAATTGTTTCCGCTGCCATCGCTTTTTGTGTTCCAGCCGTTAAAGGTATAGCCCTCTCTAACGGGAATATAGGGCAAAAGTGACATTTCCGCACCCGAGTCTCTGCCGCCTGTATAGTCGTACTTTTTAGCCTCGCTGCCGTCAAGCGTTCCGCCGTTGGCATTTAAGGTCAGTACTATATCGCTATCGTAAAATGCATTTGCGGTAAAAGTTGCAAGAACCTTTACAGCGTCGCTTTCCTTAAAGCAGTCAGCCGATATTTCCGTTACAAACTCGCCGTTCAAAGCCCAGCCGACAAAGGTAAAGTCCTCTCTTACGGGAACATATTGAGTTAAATCAACCGTCTGAAAATCGTTTGAGCTGCTTGTCAGGGTCATTTCATACTTGCCATTTACTTTGCCGCCGACGCCGTCAAGCGTCAGGTAATA
>ENA-OUQH01002483-OUQH01002483.1-human-gut-metagenome-genome-assembly--contig:-NODE-2483-length-11401-cov-32.111934_pt1 | contig 11401 bp, 10 predicted proteins | sample MGYA00237948_ERZ548828 | MGnify/ENA primary metagenome ERZ548828 (study PRJEB26490, sample SAMN05194711) | human gut metagenome | biome: terrestrial biome; feature: human-associated habitat...
CGATGGTGGTCTGGCACTGGCGGCCGGTCATGCCGAAGATCATGTGGCCGTCGATGTTCTCGTCGGAGAACGGGGTGAACGGCTTGTAGTCCATGACGATGATGTCCGCCGCCGCGCCGGCCTTCAGCACGCCCAGCTCATCGGGGAAGTACCGTGCGCCGATCCTGGCGTTGTTCTTGAACAGCATATCCGTGACCTCGCACCAGCCCACATTGGGCAGGCAGTTCTGGCTCCGCTGGGAGCACAGAGCCACCTTCAGGGACTCCAGCATGTCGTTGGTGTAGGCGTCGGTGCCCATACCCAGCAGGATGCCCCGCTTGTACAGCTGCAATACGGGGCAGATGCCGATGGCGTTGCCCATGTTGGACTCGGGGTTGTTCACCACCATGGTCCCCGTCTCCCTGATGATGTCCATCTCGGCGGTGTTCACATGGATGCAGTGGCCCAGAATGGTCTTTTCGCCCAGAATGCCGTGATCCTGCAGGCGCTGCACCGGACGGCGGCCGTAGTTCTGGAGAGAGTCGTACACGTCGTTCATACCCTCGGAGACATGGATGTGGTAGCCGGTACGGCCGTTGTTGGCCTCCGCCATGCGGTCGAAGGTTCTGTCGCTGATGGTGAACAGCGCGTGGCCGCCGAACATGGCCGCCAGCATGGGATCGTTCTGCTTCTGGCAGTAGGTGATGAAGTCGGCGTTCTCCTTGAGGGCCTGAAGGCACTTCTCCTCGCCGTCGCGGTCGCTGACCTCGTAGCACAGACAGGAGCGCAGACCCAGACGGCGGCTCTCCTCGCTGATGGTGAACAGGGTGCCGGGGATCTCGCCGTAGCTGGCGTGGTGGTCGAAAACGGTGGTGACGCCCTGCTTGATGCTGTCAATATACAGCGCCGTGGCGGAGGCGCGGGTGCCGTCCATCATCAGGTGGCGGTCGATGGCCCACCATGTGCCGTCCAGCACCTCGTAGAAGTTGGTGGGGTTGTTGCCCACGATGCTCAGGCCCCGGGCCAGTGCAGAGTAGATGTGGGTGTGGGCGTTGATAAACGCGGGCATGATGACGCCGCCCTTGGCGTCGATGATGTGGGCGTCAGCGTACTTGGCCCGCAGCGCGGCCTCCTCGCCCACCTCTACGATCTTCGTGCCCTCAAAGGCCACCGCACCGTGCTCATAATAGCCCTTCCCGTCTGCATCGCGGGTAATGAGCCGTCCGTTTGTTATCAGATTCATCTGCAAGCTCCTCCTCTTTCGTAGTCGTTCCTTCTGTTGTGTTCCCCATTTTGTGCAGCCATGCTTCCCGCGCCGCGCCCCTGCGGCGGTGCTGCCACCCCTGCGGGATGGCTTTCCCCCGGCGGAATAACAAAAAGTGCCCCAGTCCCCCGTTTCAGGAGACCGAAACACTCAAGCTTCTGCCGAGTGATAGTTGCAGCCCGTGCGCGAAGCACTTCCTTACAGCTACCAATCTTGGATTGTCGTCTATATTTTACAGGACAGCACCGGAAAAATCAATATTTTTTTGCCGGACCTCACAATTTTTTTGCCGCCGCCTGCGCTGCTGTATCTGCCTCCAGCAGGGAGAGTTCCGCGCCCGCGAGCGCGGATCACTTTTGGCCGCAGTGACCTGCCGGCTTTTCTCTTCGATGCCTCCGGCGGCCCCATTTCTTCCAGCAGCGGAAGAAGTGGGGGAAAGAACGCCGCCAAAAACCAATGGTTTTTGGAATTCCTTTCGTCCGATTGCAGTTGCGGTGCAAAAAGGTTCCGCAATGAATCGCCTCTGCGCCTACCCTCGCTGCCGCTAACATGGCACGCAGAGAGCAATGGTCGCCCTCCCGTTTGGGCGATTATCAAATCGCGCACTTGCCGCCGCTTGCGGCAAGTGTCGGTGCGGCCCGCTGGGCCGCGCCCCCGAGCGCGGAACATTCCTTTTGAAAATAAATCAGCGGGTCGCTGCGGGCGGCGCGTGAGGGCGCTGCGTCCCCCAGTACGCAAAAAAGAAAGACCGCCGAAGCGGTCTTTCTTTTTTGGTTCAGAACTAAGTTCTAATTAGAACTCCTTCTTCTTGCCGATCACAACGGCGGAACCAGCAACGCTCATCAGAGCCATGCCAGCGTACATAGCGACACCGGCGTCGAAGGTCTTGGGAGAGCCCTTACCATCGGTGGCGGTGGAAGCGTTGGCACCCTTAGCGGTGAAGTTGAAGCCGATGATGTCACCGTTGTCCAGAACGGCGACGTTCTTCTTGCCATCAGCGGTAGCGGCATCCTTGGAAGGATACACGGTGGCAACGGTCTTGCAGTTCTTGCAGGTGTACTGGGTGGCGTTGTCATTCTTGTCGTACTTGGTAGCTTCCCACTCGTGAGCGACCAGCTCCAGATCGTCGCCCAGGACGGTGACGGCAACCAGCTTGTTGTCGACCAGAACGTTCACTGCGCCCTTCTTGTCAGCCACATAGTAGGTCACGACATCATCCTTGGTGGAGGTGTAGTAGGTCTCGTCGGTGTCAACGTCCAGCTGACCGCAGCCATCACCAACAGCCTTGAAAGCAACGGCCTTGGCAACATAGTAGGGGCTGTCGACCTGAACCAGGTACAGGGGGGCCTTGCCGGAAGTGGTGAGCTTCAGGTCATAGGTCTTGGCATCAGCAGCGACAACATAGTAGCTGGTCACGCCGTTCATGGTCACGTCATAGTGAGCGACCATGCCGTCGCCGGCCTTCTTGTCGTAGGTAGCCTTGCAGGTCTCATAGGTGACGTCCTTAGCGATTTCCTTGCCGGTCTTGTCATAAGCAGTGTACTTCACAGCGGCGAAAGCGGTGACGCACAGAGCCATGGCCATGACCATAGCAAGAACAGTTGCGATGATCTTCTTCATGTTTGTTTCCTCCATAAAAAATTTTTTGATCGGTTTCCCATCCCCGCCTTCCCCGTCTCCGACAGCTTGCACCACGGAGCCGGCTCCGGAAGGTCCGGTTCGCCTTTCACGGTGACAGTATACCATATCCGCGAAATAAATCAAGGGACTTGACCCCGAAAAATGCGAAAAAACTCATAAATAAATGTTAAAAAAGGATTAAATTTTCAGGAATGTACCGATTTTTCCGCAATTCACAGAATATCCATAACTTTTCAGGAGCAAACACACCTCCATCGATGCCCACTTTTCCGCGCACTATGCGCGTTATGGCGCAAATAATATGATAATTACACCTCTTGCCGCGCATTCCCTGCCAAAATGCGGCATTTTTCCGTGCCGCGCCGCCGCACGCGCGGACAATTCGTAACAATTTGCCCGCCGCAGACGCGCACCGCACCCCCTGCGCCGCCCGCACCCCGTTATATTATATAAGGTATCCGCCCCGCCCGCAGCAGGTTTTTTCAAATTTTTTCGCAAAAAAAGAGGAAGCCGCCGATTTTTGCGGTATACTCTACTGTGAGAAATGTTGCACGGCCCCGTGCAAGCCTGCATTCTGCCGGAGAGGAGGTACGCTTCGTGTTTGACCAGCGCTTTCTGGACGAGCTCATCGCCCGCAGCGACATCGTGGACGTGGTGTCCGGCTATGTCGCCCTGCAGCGCAAGGGCGGCAACCTGTTTGGCCTGTGCCCCTTCCACAACGAAAAGACCCCCTCCTTCTCCGTGTCGCCGGACAAGCAGATCTACCACTGCTTCGGCTGCAAGAAGGGCGGCGGCGTCATCAACTTCATCATGGAGATCGAGAACCTGACGTTCCCCGAGGCCGTGCGGTTTCTGGCCAAGAGGGCCAACCTGCCGGTGCCGGAGGACGACGGACCGCAGGACGGCGCGGACCGGCTGCGCCGCCGTGTGCTGGAGCTGAACCGCGATGCCGCCCGCTGGTACTACGACCTGCTGTGCTCGCCGGAGGGCGCGGCGGTGCAGGCGTATCTGGACAAGCGGCAGATCCGGAAAAGCATCGCCGTCCGCTTCGGCATGGGCGCATCCCCCGACCGGTGGGACGGCCTGCTCACCGCCATGACCCGCAGGGGCTACACCAAGGAAGAGCTGCTGGCCGCCGGTCTGGTGGTCAACGGCAGGAACGGCCGCCTGTACGACAAGTTCCGCAACCGCCTGATGCTGCCGGTCATCGACACCCGCGGCGACGTGGTGGGCTTCGGCAGCCGCGTCATCGACAACTCCGAGCCCAAGTACATGAATACCACCGAGACCATCACATATAGTAAACGGCGTATCCTCTACGGGCTGAATCTGGCCAAAAAGACCAGGCGGCCCAACATCATCCTCTGCGAGGGCAATCTGGACGTGGTGACACTGCATCAGGCTGGCTTCGACAATGCCGTGGCCTCCATGGGCACGGCCCTCACCGTGGAGCAGACCCGCCTGCTCAGCCGCTTCACCAAGGAGCTGGTGCTGTGCTACGACAACGACAACGCCGGACAGCTGGCCACCCAGCGGGCGCTGGAGCTGCTGAACAATTCCGAGTTCAGCGTCAAGGTGCTGAAGCTGCCCAACCGCATGGTGGACGGCAAGCCCACCAAGCAGGACGCCGACGATTTCATCAAAAACTACGGCCCCGCCGCCTTCGAGAACCTGCTGTCCGGCAGTGAGAACGGCGTGGAGTTCCGTATGACCCAGATCGCCGCCCGCTACGATCTCACCTCCGACGAGGGCCGCATCGGCTACGCCGGTGAGATGGCCGAGGAGCTGTGCCGTCTGGAAAACGCCGTGGAGCGGGACGTGTATACCAACCGCGCCGCCCAGACGGCGGGCCTGTCGCCGGAGGCCATGAAGCTGGAGGTGCAGCGGGCCTTCAAGCGCCGCGCCGCCCGGGACCGCAAGGCCCGGGAGCGGCAGGAGCTGAACCTGACCCGTTCGCTCCAGCCGGCGGACCGCGCCATCCGCTACGACGACCTGCGCAGCGCCATGGCGGAGGAGGGCGTCATCCGCCTGCTGATGCAGGACGACAGTCTGTTCCCCGACCAGCCGCCGCTGCGGGAGGATGAATTCTCCTCCCCCCTGCTGGGCCGCATCTACGGGGAGCTGTGGCGCTGCCGCGGCAGCGGCAGCAGTATGGCGGCGCTCAGCGCCAGCCTGACGCCGGAGGAGATGAGCCACCTCACCACCCTCCTGCAAAAGCCGGAGTCCACGGCCAACGCGCCTCAGGCGCTGGCGGACTATATCCGCATCATCCGCGAGGAAGGTGTCAAACGCAGCGGCCGCAGCGCTATGGACGCGCTGGCTGCCGCCCGCGATACATATAAAGATAAAAAAGGTTACGGAGGAAAGCGAACATGACTGACGAGAAATATACCGCCCAGGAGCTGGAGGAGATGGCCAACGCCCTGCTGGCTCAGGACAAGTCCGCCGATAAGGCCAAAAGCGCCAAGCCCGCCGTCAAGGCGGAGAAGGCCGCGGAAAATCCCGAGAAGGCAGACGATGGCAAGCATCCGGTGGCCAGCAGGGGCAAGCTGGACGAAAAGGCCATTGCCGCCCTGCCCGCCGCCGCGCTGCTCAACGCCAACGAAAAGCTGAAGGATCTGTTCGTCAAGGGCAAGAAGAAGGGCCGTCTGGACGCCGGCGAGCTGTCCGACGTACTGGACGAGATGGATCTGGACGGTGACCAGATGGACTCTATCTACGACTCTCTGGAGACGCTGGGCATCGAGGTAGGCACCGAGGACTTCCTGGCCGCCCTGCCCGACGAGGACGGCGAGCCCGCCATGGAGGAGATCGCCGAGATCGAGGAGGAGGAGCTGGTCGACCCCAACTCGCTGGTGGACAGCTTCAACATCGACGATCCCGTCCGCATGTACCTGAAGGAGATCGGCAAGGTCCCCCTGCTCACCGCCGATCAGGAGGTGGAGCTGGCCACCGCCATGAGCGCCGGCCGCGAAGCAAAGGAGCGTCTGGCGGAGCTGGAGGAGTCCGGCGAGACCCTGCCCGAGGATGAGATGGCAGCCCTGAAAAAGCAGCTGAAGGCCGGTGAGCGCGCCAAGCAGCAGCTGGCCGAGGCCAACCTCCGTCTGGTGGTTTCCATCGCCAAGCGCTACGTGGGCCGCGGCATGCTGTTCCTGGACCTGATCCAGGAGGGCAATCTGGGCCTCATCAAGGCCGTGGAAAAGTTTGACTATACCAAGGGCTACAAGTTCTCCACCTACGCCACCTGGTGGATCCGGCAGGCCATCACCCGCGCCATCGCCGATCAGGCCCGCACCATCCGCATCCCCGTCCATATGGTGGAGACCATCAACAAGGTCATCCGCGTCTCCCGCCAACTGCTGCAGGAGCTGGGCCACGATCCCAGCCCCGAGGAGATCAGCGAGGAGATGAACATGCCCGTGGACAAGGTCCGCGAGATCTTGAAAATTGCTCAGGAGCCGGTGTCGCTGGAGACGCCGATCGGCGAGGAGGAGGACTCCCATCTGGGCGACTTCATCCCCGATGAGGGCGCCAGCGAGCCCAGTGAGGCCGCCAGCTTCACTCTGCTGAAGGAGCAGCTGGTGGACGTGCTCAGCACCCTGACTCCCCGTGAAGAGAAGGTGCTGAAGCTGCGCTTCGGCATCGAGGACGGCCGCACCCGCACACTGGAGGAGGTCGGCAAGGAGTTCAACGTCACCCGCGAGCGCATCCGCCAGATCGAGGCCAAGGCCCTGCGGAAGCTGCGCCACCCCTCCCGCTCCAAGAAGCTGAAGGACTTCCTGAACTGAGCCCCGACGACTGAAAAGCCCCGGCCATTACGGCCGGGGCTTTTTCTGTCACCGCTTCACTTTTTCCAATGCTTCAGGTTCGGCACCACGGCCTCCATGTGGGCGCGGACCTGCTCCGCCGGCCAGCGCTCGCTGGCCATGTGCGCTACGCAGAAGTCGATGAGCTGCTCCTTATTGGTATACTTGAACGTGCCGTCGGTATAGCACCATTTGCAGTACTCCTCGTTGAAGGCGCCGTCCGGCTCCCTGCTGGTGGCGGCATCCTCCAGCGGCATCCCGCAGCACTGGCAGACCAGCTGCCGCGGCGCGCCCAGCAGCGTGTTGATGGAGACATCAAACAGCCGGGAAAGCTGCTTCAGTGTCTCCGTATTCGGCGTGGTCTCGCCGTTTTCCCAGCGGGACACCGCCTGTCTGGTGACAAACAGCTTCTCCGCCAGCTCATCCTGTGACAGACCCTTTTCCGTTCTCAGCCTGCGTATCATATCCTTCGTATCCATAGAGAATCCTCCTTGCTGTACCATCAATGTAGCACAGATCGCCGCCGCAGACAAGCAACCGTCTGTTGCGGTCACACCCGGCTCAGCAGCACGCGGCATTGGCCCTCCACGGCGTAGTCTCCCAACGCGGCGGGCAGGAAGTAGGAGTCTCCCTGCCGCAGGGGATACCGGACGCCGCCGTGGACGACGGCCCCCTCCCCCTCCACGCACAGCAGATGCCGGAAGGAGTCGCCGCCGCAGGTCAGTGCCGCCTGGGTCTCCACGTCCAGCCGCGCCACGGAGAAGTAGTCACAGGTGAACAGTGCCGTCTCCGTCCAGCCCGCATGGGCCGTGACGCCCAGCGGCTGGCAGGCCCGCGCCGCCATCGGCGTATAGCGCAGCACCGCCGCGGCGCGGTCCAGATGCAGGGGCCGCAGCTGCCCATCGGCGCCGCGGCGCCGGTAGTCGTAGACGCGAAAGGTGGTGTTGGAGTTCTGCTGGATCTCAGCGACGAGAATACCGGCGCAGATGGCGTGGATGGTGCCGGGCAGGATAAAAAAGGCGTCGCCCTTCTTCACCGGCACGCGGTTCAGCACCTCGCAAATGGTGCCGTCCTCTGCGCGGCGGCGAAACTCCTCCGCCGTGATCTCACGGGCAAAGCCAAAGTAGATGCCGGCGTTCTCGTCGCAGTCCACGATGTACCACATCTCCGCCTTGCCCGCCTCGCCGCGGTCCCGCAGGGCCGTCTCGTCGGAGGGATGGACCTGGATGGACAGGTCCTTCCGGGCGTCGATGAGCTTTGCCAGCAGCGGGAATTCCCGCATATCCGCGCAGTTTTTGCCCCAGAACGCCTCCCGGTCCAGAGCCGCCAAATCGTCCAGCGTCCGGCCCGCCAGCGTGCCGCCCTCCACCACGGACACACCCTCCGGCCGCTGGGCCAGCTCCCAGCTCTCCGCCGTGATCTCCGGCGCGTCCTCCTTGTGACAGGCCGCCCGCAGGCGGCGTCCGCCCCAGAGGTATTCCTTGTACGCAGGATGCAGCTTCAACGGCGTGAGTTCCATATATTTCCATTTCCTTTCCACTGTTATGTCACCCGTATGATAGCACGGCGGCGCGGACGTGGCAAGCGGGTTTTTTGCTGTTTTCCGCCGGAAAATGCGGCAAACGCAGTTCATGATGAAGAAGTTTCTTTTCCCCCTCCCCTGCGGACCGCCAGCGCCGGTGCGCAGGGGCCGCCGATCCCTCCCCTCCCGCCGGAGCGGCGGGGAGGACACGCCGTATCATGCAGAAAATATTTGTTTTTCCCTCTCGCTTTCCCGTGGGATGTGTGCTATGATAGGGGGAAATCTCAGCGCTTTATCCCACGAAAGGAGCTTTTCCCATGCTGGATATTTTCGACATTCTGGGCCCCGTGATGATCGGGCCGTCCAGTTCCCATACAGCGGGCGCCGCCCGCATCGGCTTCATTGCCCGCGCCCTGCTGGGTACGCCGCCGGTAAAGGCCGCCATCCACCTGTACGGCTCCTTCGCCGAGACCGGCGCGGGCCACGGCACTGACCGCGCGCTGGTGGGCGGTCTGCTGGGGATGAAGCCGGACGACGAGCGGCTGCCCTTCGCCTTTGACGAGGCCAAAAAGGCGGGCCTCACCTACACCATTGATGAGATCGAGCTGCGGGACGCTCACCCCAACACCGCCGTCATCGAGGCCTGGTCCGCCGACGGCAAGGATCTGGTGATGCAGGCGTCGTCTCTGGGCGGCGGGCGCATCATGGTCAATAAGCTGGACGGCATCGACGTGAACTTCACCGGCATGTACAACACGCTGGTCATCCGCAACGAGGACGCCAGCGGCACTGTGGCCGCCGTCACCTCCATCCTCAGCCAGCTGCGGGTCAATGTGGCCAACATGAGCCTGTACCGCCACAAACGGGGCGGCGACGCGCTGATGGTCATCGAGACGGACCAGCACCTCAAGCCCCACCAGGTGGCGTTCCTGTCGGAACTGCCGGGTATCCTTTCCATAACCTACTACGACAAGGAGGAGGATGAAGATGTCTCTGGATTCGATGAAGGAGATCTTTGAGCATATGGAGCAGGAGGGCAAGCCCTTCTGGGAGATCGTGCTGGAGGCCGACATGGACGACCGCCAGGTGTCGCGGAACCAGTCCATGGCCAAGATGCTGCTGACGTGGCAGGCCATGGCGGACGCCGCCGACAACTACACCGGACGGCGGCGCAGCGTCAGCGGTCTGGTAGGCGGCGACGGCATGAAGATGCGGCAGTACTGCTTCCGCGGCGAGGCTATGTCCGGCGGCTACGTCAGCGAGGTCATCGCCGAGGCGCTGTCCATGGCGGAGTCCAACGCCTGCATGTGCCGCATCGTAGCAGCTCCCACGGCGGGAGCCTGCGGCGTGCTGCCGGCGGTGCTGCTGCCCCTGTGCAAGTACGAGGAGATCAGCCAGCACCAGCTGCTGGAGGCACTGTATGTAGCCAGCGGCATCGGGGCGATCATCGCCCGCCGCGCCTGCATCGCCGGCGCGTCCGGCGGCTGTCAGGCGGAGATCGGCACCGCGTCCGCCATGGCGGCCGGTGCGCTGGTGGCCCTGCGGGGCGGCACCGGCCAGCAGATCGGCCACGCCGTAGCCATGGCGCTGAAGAACCTGATGGGGCTGGTCTGCGATCCCGTGGCGGGTCTGGTAGAGGTGCCCTGCGTGAAGCGGAACGTCATCGGCGCAGTCAATGCCGTCAGCGTGGCGGACATGGCCATGGCGGGCATCACCAGCCGTATCCCTGTGGACGAGGTCATCGACGCCATGGGCGAGGTGGGCCGCAGGATGCCCGTGGAGTTCCGTGAGACGGCGCTGGGCGGTCTGGCGGTAACGCCCACCGGCAAGGCCATCAATGAGAAAATGCGGCAGAGCCGCGGCTGAGGAGGGCGCTATGATACTGGATTTTGACAAGTCAGCGGCTCAGGTGGTGCCCCATTTCAAGGGCGGCGCGGGGGAGGCCCAGGTGCGCACGGCGGTGCAGGACGGCATGGGCCGCATCCTGTCGCTGACGCTGCCGGCGGGCTCGTCCATCGGGCTGCACACCCACGAGGGCAACTGTGAGATCATCCACGTGCTGTCCGGCAGCGGCGTGTGCCATGACGATGGGCAGGACGTGGCGCTGCGGGCCGGTATGACCCACTACTGTCCGGAGGGGCACAGCCACGGCATCGACAACGACGGCGCGGAACCGCTGGTGCTGCTGGCGGTGCTGCCGGAGCTGCGGTAAGCGCGATGCGCGGCGTCCTGCGTTCCGCAGGACGCCGTTTTTTCTGCGGCGGGACGGCAAAAGAAATGGGCAGGAAATGCAGTTTCGTGCTTGACAAACGCCCGTCGGTATAGTATACTGACTAACGGACTGATGGTTCGGTGACATAGCCAAGTGGTAAGGCAAGGGTCTGCAAAACCCTCATTCCCCGGTTCAAATCCGGGTGTCACCTCCAACCAAAACTCCCGAAACACCTGTGTTTCGGGAGTTTTTTCATGCCCGAAAACAGGTTTTAGCCTTATTTTTAGCCTTATTGGGTCAACCGGCGGAAACTGTACGGATAAAACGCTCCATGCGGTCGGCACTTTCGCGCTTCATCTGGTCAGTCACATGGCCATACACGTCCAGCGTAAAGGCGGCTGTGGCGTGACCCAGATTGCCCTGCACTGTCTTGATGTCATCTCCGGCGCGGATCGCGGCGACTGCGTAGGAGTGACGCAGGTCGTGGAAACGGGCGTTGGGACAACGCGGCGATTCAGATCCGGATGACACCTCTGGAAAGAAAACCACCCTGTCGGGTGGTTTTTTTCTCCGCGGGCGGCAATGCGTGTTTTATCGGGGCGGGATCCTATCCCGCTCTGATGCTTTGCCTCCGGCGGCCCCATTTCTTTCAGCAGCGGAAGAAATGGGCGCAGCCGCGCGATGGGGACAGCGCATCTCTCCCGAAAAATCCTGTTCACAAAACGTTTACACTTTTGGTCAAAGAAAGTCAAAAATTACTATTGACAAAAGTGCGAAGCGTGCTATACTATGGTCAAGGTCAAAGAAAGGCAAAGTCAAAATCGATTTTGCAGAAAGGTGGAAGGCAAGCATGGGTATCTCCGATCTCATCGCCGGATTCATCCAGCAGGAGCTGGACGAGGCCGACGGCGCGCTGGAGCTCCAGCGCAGCGATCTGGCGCAGCGGTTCAACTGCGTGCCCAGCCAGATCAACTACG
>ENA-OUQH01002484-OUQH01002484.1-human-gut-metagenome-genome-assembly--contig:-NODE-2484-length-11401-cov-13.800106_pt1 | contig 11401 bp, 7 predicted proteins | sample MGYA00237948_ERZ548828 | MGnify/ENA primary metagenome ERZ548828 (study PRJEB26490, sample SAMN05194711) | human gut metagenome | biome: terrestrial biome; feature: human-associated habitat; material...
ATATGGAAAGTCAAAGTGATCGGCATCGGAACACCCCCTTTACAGAGGATTCCGGGGAAAACCGCCCGTCGCTGTTTTGGCGCCCTTGGGGTTCAAAAAGAACCTTAACTATTCTACCAGACCAGTCGAAAAATGTCAATCTACGCCGTTTGTGCCCGCTTGACAAATCAAAAGTGTCTGGTATAATAAAAGTAACCAAGGACGCCTCGACAAGCGGTTGTCCCCGGTTAGTTTATGAAGTCAAGAAAATGTTCTTGAAACCGTCACTTTGCCGAGTGGCGGTTTCGCCCGTTAATGCGGATCGTAATAGTCAATCCAAAGATATGGAAAGTCAAAGTGATCGGCATCGGAACACCCCCTTTACAGAGGATTCCGGAGAAAAAACCGCCCGTCGCTGTTTTGGCGCCCTTGGGGTTCAAAAAGAACCATACCTATTTTACCAGACCGGTCGAAAAATGTCAATCAATGGCGTATGCTGTGCCATTGGCAAAAGAAAAGCATGGCATTCTATACAACAGGAGGGCGCTGCCGGTAAACGGTCAGCGCCCTCTGGCGATTTTGCGGTGTGCCGCAGGGACTGCGTGTGTTTGTTCCGCTTTTGTCTTACAGGAAGTTCCGCACATCGAATACCTGCGGCGGGAGAACGTCGGAAAGCTCCACAAGCTCCGGGACGAAGCCGCCGCTGCGGTCGACCGAGATACGCGGCGATTTGAGCAGCGTCCGGTCTGTCGGCTCTCCGGCCGGCAGCGTCAGCAGCGCGTCCGTGCCGCCGCCCCGCTGCGACTGCAGCAGGATCGAGCCGCCGTGCGCCTGCATGATCGCCTGCACGACAGGCAGGCTGAAGCCCGCGCCGAAGCGCGAATCCTCCGGTATCTCCGGCCTTGCGTAGCGGTGGAACGCGCTGCATAGGATCTCCGCGTCCATGCCCTCGCCGCTGTCGGACAGACGGATCACGGCGCGTCTGCCGTGCCGCGTGAGCGTCAGATGCAGCGTGCCTCCCGGCGCAGAGAACTTGACTGCGTTGGACAGCAGCGCCAGCAGCGCACGGCGCACCTGTCGGCGGTCGATCCAGACGAAAATGGGAGCCTGCGGCAGATCAACCTCCAACGCCAGCCCCATTTGCCGGCACAGCTCGTCCGCGCGCTGGGCCAGACCGTCCAGAAAATCGGTCAGGTCGGTCTTTTCCAGAGACAGCGGCAGCCGCCCGTGCTGCACATAGCTCAGATCGGTCAGATTCTCCGATGCCCGCAGCAGCTGATAGCAGGCGCGGTTGAGCACGGCCAGATTCTGCTGCACAGCCGGATCCTCTGCTTCGGAAAGAAGCGGGAAAAGCGTTCCGGATACGGACAGCAGCGTCGTCAGCGGCGTGGAGATCGACTGCGCGGCGCGGCAGAACGCGGCAAGTTCGTCGCGCGTATCCTGCGGCGGCAGGAACAGCAGCAGCGCATCGTCCAGCGGCTGCGTATTGGCGCTGACGCAGACGCCGCCGGCCATCACGGGCAGCACGGCCGGGCGTGCGTACAGCATTTCCGGCAGTGCCGCGTCCTGCGGTAAATAGGCGCGGAGCGCCGTTCCCACAGCAAAAAGCTCCTGCGCGTGGCAGTTCAGCTCCGCGACGGCGCCGTCCCGCACAAGGATGACCGGCTGCGCTGCTCCATCGTAAAGTGTGTGAAATTGTTCAGACGAAAGCGTCATAGCGCGATCCTCCCTGCGTGTAGCATATGCAGGTTTCGGGAAACAATCAGTCTCAGGAAGTTCCTGTTTCCCCATCATAGCGGATTCCGTCAGAAAAAGCAAGCAGAAACGAAAAAACATGATTTTTCCGCTGAATGGATGAAGCCTTTAACACAGCCGCGTCCAATAGCGGCGAGAAGCAGAATTTTTCGCTGGATCCGTGACTTTTTGCGGGGCAGCACGAATTTCGAATGCAAGGCGTTTTTACCGCAATCATTCAAGGGCAGCTGCTATCAAATTTGGTGTATCGTAACAGGCGGCGCGTACCAAAGCGCCCGTGAGGTGACTTGGTGTGTTCGTAACGACTATAAAACAGGTTCCTGCCTGAACTGTACCCGCAGGACGCACCAAACGCGTCCCAGCGCCCCTTTTCTCCCCCATCTTTTCCGGCAAGGCGGAAAAGATGGGGCCGCCGGAGGCGCGTCGGAAACGCTTTGCTGGTTTGCGGCTTGGGTTTGGCCTCGACGGATACATAAAACAGCCCCATTCCGGTCGAATGGGGCTGTTCATGCACATATGGGTGGGAGAAGTTATTCTGCGGAAATGAGGTAATAATAGATCGGCTGGCCGCCGGAGACGAGGTTGACCTCCGCGTCGGGGGCGTGCTGCCGGAACAGTTCCAGCGCCGCTTCCGCGTCGGATTCCTGAATGTCCGCGCCGTAGAAGATGTTGATGAATTCCTTGCCGGCCTCCGCAGCCTTGTCCGCGAGAGACGCGAGAAGCGTGGTGATCTCGCGCGTCGTACCGGCCAGCGCACCGTCGCACAATCCGAGATAGTCGCCCGCGTGGATATCGAAGCCGTCAAAGTCCGAGTCGCGCGCGGCATAGGTGATTTGCATGGTCATGACGCCGGAGAGGCAGTCGGTCATGGCCGCTTCGTTTTCGCTCGGCTCCATTGCTGCGTCGAACGCGAGCATGGCGCTGATGCCCTGCGGGACGGTCTTGGTCGGGATAACCACGACTTCGCGCGAAGCCAGTTCCGCCGCCGCCTGCGCAGCCATGATGATGTTCTTGTTGTTGGGCAGGACGAAGACGATCTCCGCAGGCGTTTTTTCGATCGCGTGCAGAATATCCTCCGTCGAGGGGTTCATCGTCTGGCCGCCCTCAATGATCTCGTCAACGCCGAGATCGCGGAACACGCCTGCCAGACCCGCACCCGCGCACACGGCGACGCTGCCGTAGCGCTTTTCAGGCTCCGCCGGAGCTTCCTGCTTCGCAGGCTGGTTTTCCAGCTCCTTTTCCACGGCCTCCAGATCGTCGGTCGACCGGGCCTTGCGGCCTGCCGTCAGATCGTCGTGCTGCAGGCGCATATTCTCGATCTTCGCAAGCTCCAGCGTGCCGTACTTCTGGGCCTCGCTCAGCGCGTCGCCCGGAATGTTCGTATGTACGTGGACCTTGAACGCCTCGTCGTCCTCGCCGATGACGAGACTGTCGCCGATGCTGCCGAGATATTCGCGCAGCGGGTCGAGCGAGGTGATATCCTCGCGCTTGCGCACGATGAAGACCGTGTCGAAGGCGAAGGAGATATCCTCGGAGTCGAAAATGCCGAAATCGGCCTCTTCGTTTACCGCGCCGGTATCCTCGCAGACGATGTCGTTGCCGCGCAGGCTTTCGAGCATCCCGCGCAGAATGAGGCAGAAGCCCATGCCGCCCGCGTCGACGACGCCGGCCTTTTTGAGAACCGGATTCTGGTTGACGGTGTTGTCCAGCGCGGCATGCGCCGTGTCGAGGCAGTGCTGCAGCACATACTCGATCTCGTTGTTTTCCGCGGCCAGATCGCGCGCGGCGTCTGCCGTGAGGCGGGAGACGGTCAGGATCGTGCCCTCGGCGGGCTTCATGACCGCCTTATACGCGGCCTCCACGCCCGCAGTGAGTGCGGCGGCAAAATCCTTGCCGTCGGCCTCGAGCTTGCCCTTGAGAGACTTGGAAAAGCCGCGGAACAGCAGGGACAGGATCACGCCCGAGTTGCCTCTTGCGCCGCGCAGGAGCGCGGAGGCCGTCTTGTCGGCGGCCTTGGTGAGTGTAATGCCGTCCGCCTTGCGCAGCTCTGTGCTGGCGGCAGAGAGCGTCATGCTCATATTCGTGCCGGTGTCTCCGTCCGGGACGGGGAAGACGTTCAGCTCGTTGACCTTCTGCTTGTTCAGGTCGATCTCGGCAGCGGCGGAGAGCATCATCCGGCTGAACGCCGCGCCGTCAATGGTTTTGATCATGGTTTACCTCCGTGAGCGCCCTTGTATGCGCGCGTGAATTGAAATCGATATCAGTCGACGGAAATGGAGTCGACGAATACGTTCACGGCACGCACCTCGGTGCCCGTGGACTTGGTGACGAAATAGCGGACCTCGCTGATGATGGAGGACGCGATTGCGCTGAGATTGACGCTTTTGTCGACCATGATGTGCAGGTCGATGGATATGGAATTATCGGGGCTGAACGTGACCTTGACACCCTTGCCCATTGCCTCCTTGCGCAGCAGATGGACCAGCCCGTCCGTCATGGATCGCACGGCCATGCCCTTGACGCCAAAGCAGTTGGTCGCCGCAAAGCCCGCGATGTTGGTATAGACAGCGCTGTCGACCGTGATCTGGCCGGCGTCTGTATTCATACGGATCATCAAGATTCCTCCTTCTGGGATATTCAATTCATTCTAACCGATTTGCCGGGAAAGTACAAGTGAAAAAACGGGTTTCAGCCTTTTTCATAACCGGTCACGCCGGTATTCTGCATCCATTGGAGCTTTTCACCCATCAGATACGTCAGCGTCTCAAGCTCCGGCCGCTCTGAGCTGCTCAGATACTTGCGCAGGTCATACAGATCGTTGTACGTCAGGTACGGATAATCGCCCTCGACATACGTGCCGTCGGGCTTGATGCTGTAATAGAGATTGTGGTTCGGCATGACCCAGCCGGAGCCGGTGTCCACAATGGCCAGCAGCATCCGGTCGGCCAGCGTGCGCAGATCCTTCCGGTTCAGCAGATCTGCCGCGTGGTACAGCGCCAGACACTCCGATGCCTGATGGTTGAGCGAGGTATGCGGGGCGGTAATTTCGTCCGGGTGCCAGTAGTCGGGGATCAGCCAGCCGCCGGTTTCCGTGGGGATGTGGCTCGTGTCGGCAACCTGAGCGAAGAAGGCAAGATAGCGGTTCATCGTCTCCTCGAACATCCCCTTGCCGAGCCTGCGGGTGGCCGAGATGTAAAGCTCAAGCAGGTCGGTATTGAACCGGGTGTCATAAAAGCCCGGCCCGATGCCGTAATCGCCCTGGAGCCATTCGCTGCCGGGCGTGGTGGGCACATAGCCATACTGGTTCTGCCGCTGCGACATGGTATCGAGCGAGAGGATGACGAGCGCGGGCGCTGCCTTGCAGCGCGGCATCAGGCCAAGATAGCCGCGGATGCAGTAGGACGCGGCGCAGCAGTAATAATAATTCGTGCCGGACGGGATATAGTTGGAGGGCGATTTGCGGAAATAGCCGTCGAAGCACCAGTGCGAATCGCCGTTTTTCACATAGTTGACCCACGCTGTTGCGCAGTTGTCCGCGCTCCAGTCCAGCCCGGACGGCGCGGTCAGGATCAGTGCGTCCGTTACGCAGTCGGGCGCAAGGCCGTAGCCGTCCATCGTGATGCGGACGCCGCCGTCACGCAGCTTCGTGGTGCGCAGAATGCCGTCCTGCTCCGGAAAATACTCCCGTGAGCCGTTTTCGCGCAGGGCAAACGTGCGCGGCAGCGCAAGAAAATACGTCTGCCCGGAGGCCAGCTCCACGACGACGACCGGCGAGGCATACAGCCCGTCCCCCAGCGCCTGCGAGCGCCAGTCTCCGGCGCTCTTGTCATAATACCAGACCGTGCCTGCCTCCGTGACAGTCTGGTCGAAAAAGCGGATATAGCTGCCCCTGCCCGCGGCGCGAAGACCGGCCGCGCTGACGCCGTCGGAGACGGCGTATTCCCGGCTCTCGATCTGATACTGCCCGTACTGGGTGGTTTCAATATAGACCTCGGCGGTATACTTTGTGGAGGTCAGCACCCGATCCGGCGTGCGGCCCGCTGGCTCGTCCGGTTCGTCCGGAGCCTCTTCCTCCGGAAGCCCTGCCGGAGCTGCTGCTTCGGATTCTGCTGCCGGCGAGGGTTCTGCCTGCGGCTTGCCGCAGGCGCACAGCTGCGCCAGCACCAGAATCAAAATCAGGATCAGCATGAGTTTCTTATGCATGGGTACCTCCGAGGAAGGGTTTGGGCAGAACAATGGCAGCCATTTTTACAAAGCAGTCCGGGATACGCGCAGTCTCTGTAGGGGCCGATGCCCACATCGGCCCGCTGGGAAGTTACGAATTCGCCGAAGATTCCCGTAAAATCGGTACATCCTGCGGGTGGACAAGAGGCGTCCGCCCCTACAGGGGGAGAGCGAGGGTCGTTGTAGGGGCCGACGACTCTGTCGGCCCATTGGGAAGTCGCGAATTTGCCGGAGTTTTTCATAAAAAACGGTGCGACCTGCTGGGCCGATGTGTACCGGCAAGCGGCAGACCCACATCCGTAACGCTCCTTCGTCGCGAACGGCTGTGACCGGCATCGGCCCCAAAGCTGGCGCGGGAGCGCCCGGGGCTCCCGCGCCAGTGCGAAAATCAGATCATGCTCGGCTGCCAGCAGTCGGGGGTATCGAGGCCCATCATGGTTACGATGGTCGGCGCGACGTTGGCAAGGCCGTAATGGCCGTCCTTGATCTCATACTTGTTGTCGGGATCGTAGATGATGAAGGGAACTGGGTTCAGGGAGTGCGCGGTGCGCACGCTGGTCTTGCCCTTCTTCGTTTCGAGCATCTGATCGGCGTTGCCGTGGTCGGCGGTGACGAGCAAGGTGTAGCCGTACTTGTCGGCGGCTTCCTTCACGCGGGCCAGACCTGCGTCGACGGCCTCCATCGCGGTAATGACAGCGCTCAGAACGCCGGTGTGGCCGACCATGTCGCCGTTCGGATAGTTGCAGCGCAGGAACTGGTACTTATGCGAGGCCATGGCCTCGACCAGAAGATCGGTGATCTCCACGGACTTCATCGCGGGCGCCTGCTCGAACGGGATCACGTCGGACGGGACCTCGGCATAGTCCTCAAGGCTCTCGTCGACCTTGCCGGAGCGGTTGCCGTTCCAGAAGTAGGTGACGTGGCCGTATTTCTGCGTCTCGGACACGGCGTACTCATGCACGCCCGCCTTGCACAGAACCTCGGTCAGCGTGTTGCGGATGACGGGCGGCTCGACCAGATAGTGCATCGGGATCTTGAGATCGCCGTCGTACTCCAGCATACCGGCAAACTTCACGCCGGTATAATCGCCGCGGTCAAACTTGTCAAAGTCCCTGCGGTCAAAGGCGAGGGAAATTTCCTGCGCACGGTCGCCGCGGAAGTTGAAGAGGATGACGCTGTCGCCGTTTTCGATCTTCGCGACGGGCCTGCCGTCGTGCGCAACGACGAACGGCAGCAGATCCTGATCGATCATGCCGGGATTTTCGGCGCGGTACGTCTCAATGGCTTCCCGCGCGGAGGCAAACTGACGGCCCTCGGCCTGCACGTGCGTGCGCCAGCCCTTTTCGACCATCGGCCAGTTGGCCTCGTAGCGGTCCATGGTGATGACCATGCGGCCGCCGCCGGAGGCGATCTTGTATTCATGCTCCGCGTCGTTCAGTTCCGCCAGAACGGACTCCAGCTGGTCAACATAGTCCAGCGCACTTGTCGCGGGGACATCGCGGCCGTCGAGCAGGATGTGGCAGTAGACCCTCTTGAGGCCCATCTCGCGCGCCTTTTTCAGCATCGCGATCAGGTGCGAGATATTGGAATGGACGTTGCCGTCGGACAGCAGGCCGATGAAGTGCAGCGCTTTGCCGTTTTGCAGGCAGTTGTCCGTCAGGTCGATCCACGTCTTGGACTGGTACAGGGAGCCGGTCTCAATGGATTCCTGCACGAGCTTTGCGCCCTGCGAATAGATCTGGCCGCAGCCGAGAGCGTTGTGGCCGACCTCGGAGTTGCCCATATCGTCGTCCGTGGGCAGGCCGACGGCGGTGCCGTGCGCCTTGAGCCACGTCATGGGGCAGGTGGCCATCAGCTTGTCGAGCGTCGGGGTGTTGGCCTGCTTGACCGCGTCGCCGGGGCCGCCGTCGCCGCGTCCGACGCCGTCCATGATCACAAGTACGATCGGTTTTTTCATTGGTATTCCCTCCTGAGTAGGATATTCTCGAATTTCACTATATTTTACTACAATTTCCCCGCAGATACAACTTAATTTTCTTTGAACAATCGCAGCGCGTGGGAATTAGCCAGCGCGTAAACACGTGCGAAATCCACGTGCGGGTTATAGATGGCCTCCAGCTCGTCGTGCAGGGCCTTCGCCTGCGCGAGAAGCGCGGTCACGTCCGGCAGATCGGGCAGCGGGGTATCCGGTCCCCGGTAATAGCGCTTCTCGTCCGGCAGATACACGGCCTCCGTCTCGTCCGGGAACAGAGGGTTCTGATATAGAACCGCAGTTTCCCGCGCGCGAAGCGCCTCCAGCTCCTCCCCGGACACCAGCTGCACCGCGCCTGCGGGCGGCTCGGCAGAATAAAGGCCCCGGCAGGTGACGGCCCGCAGGAAGCGCCTGCTTCGCTCCTCCTGCGCCGGGAGCGGGCAGGACGGACGCGCAAACGCTGCAAGACGCGCATACGCCTCGCGGTAGAGCGCGCGATAGCGCGTCTGCAGAAGCTCGATGGCGAGGCGCTCCTTTTGCAGCGCAATACGGTCATAGAACTGCCCCAGATCGAGATACAGTCCCGCCGCGCCCGGCGTGACGGCCTCGAGCACGTGCGGAGCCGTGCCGTCGGCGTAGCCGGTGTGCAGGGCCGGGAGATACACGCCGTCCACCGAATCCGGGTCGCCGGAGCACAGGACGTATTCGACATCCAGTCCGGCGTTCTCCGCCGCTTTGCCGATGGTCTTCATAAAGCTCGATTTGCCGCACCCCGGCCCGCCCTTGATCACCCACAGAAAATCCTCCGGCCCCCGGCAGAACTGTCCGTAAAACGAGACAAAGCCGGAGGCCGTATTGCCGCCCAGAAAATACCGTGTCACCGCCATGAAATGCCCCTCCTGTATAGCAAGAATACAGGTAGTGTATGCAGCCGCGCGGCGGGATGTGCGTGCATTTCGGCGCGCTGCGAAATTCGCGGCACGCCAGTTGTAGGGGCCGATGCCCACATCGGCCCGTTGGGAAGTTGCGAATTTTCCGGATATTTCCGTAAAATCGATATATTCTGCGGGCGGACAGAGTCGTCCGCCCCTACAGGGAAGAGCGAGTGCCGTTGTAGGGGCCGACGACTCTGTCGGCCCACTGGGAAGCTGCGGATTTGTCGAAGATTTCCGTAAAAACAGTGCACTCTGCCGGGCCGATGTGAGCATCGGCCCCTACAGTCAAACGGGAAAATACGGTGCGAATTTGCCGAAAGCTTTGTACTGTACATCGTATCAGAAAAACACCGTCCACGGGAACCTGGCCGGGGGCTGTGCCTCAAAAGCCGCTTCGCCTTTCCCGTCCGGGAAGGACAGCCGGTACGACCAGAGCGCGCAGGTGCAGCGATTGTCGCGGCTGCCGTATTTTCCGTCGCCCAGCAGCGGCAGGCCGCGCGAGGCAAACTGGACGCGGATCTGGTGCGTGCGCCCCGTTTCGAGCCGGATGCGCGCAAGGCTCAGCCCGTCCTGTTCGGCAAGGATTTCATAGTGCAGCCGCGCCTGCTTCACGCCGCCGCGCTGCCGCCTGACCACGTAGGTCTTGTTTTTCGCCCGGTCGTGGAACAGCAGATCTTCCAGTGTCCCGGCCCTCTCTGCCGGACAGCCGGTCAGGACGGCCAGATATGTCTTCTGCATCTGTCCCTGTCCCATCGCCTGCGTCAGTCGTGCGGCCTCCTGCGCCGTCTTTGCGTAGACCATCACGCCGCCGACCGTCTGGTCGAGCCGGTGAACGGGGAAAATCTCACACCCCTGCTGCTCGGAGAGCAGCTGCGGCATCGCCTCCGCCTGCGTGCCCTGTGCGGCTGTGCCGGCGGGCTTGACGCAGACGAGATAGCGCGCTGTTTCCTTCAGAATTTCAATCATATGCTTCGCCTCTCTTTTGGGGCTATTCTACCAGAAAAACACGCACTGCGCAACGGCTTGCAATCCGCGGAAACTCCCGGTATAATACACACGAATATAAGAAACGGAGCAAATATCATGACAACAGAGCAATACCGGAAGCGGTCAGGCTTTTCGATCTTCCTGTCCTTCTTCAAGCCCCACCGGGGGCTGTTTTTTCTCGACATGGCCTGCGCGCTGGTCGTGTCGATGATCGATCTGGCGTACCCCATCATCTCGCGTTACGCCATGCGCACGCTGCTGCCGCAGAGCGCGTACCGCACGTTCTTTACGATCATGCTGATCGTGCTGGCGGCCTATGCGCTGCGGTCGGTGCTGTATTTCATCATCACCTACTGGGGCCACACCTTTGGCATCCGCGTGGAGGCCGATATCCGCGCGGCCCTGTTCGGCCATATGCAGGAGCTGGGGTTTGAGTTCTTCGACCGCAACCGCACCGGCCAGCTGATGAGCCGCATGACGACCGACCTCTTTGAGATCACCGAGCTTGCCCACCACGGGCCGGAGGATCTGTTCATCTCGCTTGTGACCATCGTCGGCGCACTGACCGTCATGGCGACGATCGAATGGCGGCTGGCGCTGGTCGTGGCGGTCATGATCCCGGTGTTTATCGCGATCATCGTCTCGCGCCGCAAGGCGATGCGCGAGGCCTCCCGCCGCGTGAAGAAAAAGACTGGCGCGATCAACGCCGACATCGAATCTGCCCTCTCCGGCATCCGCACGGCCAAGGCATTCGCCAACGAGCACGTCGAGGAAGAAAAATTCGACCGCTCGAACGACATTTACAAGACCTCCAAGAAGATGTTCCACCGGGAAATGGGCATTTTCATGGCCGTGATGGAGTTTTTCACAAGCTCCCTGTCCGTGGCCGTCGTGACTGTGGGCGGCCTGCTCATTATGAAGGGGCAGATGGATACGGTCGATCTTCTGACGTTCACGCTCTATATCGCGTCCTTTGTCAACCCCATCCGGAAGCTTGCGAACTTTACGGAGCTGTTTTCCAACGGCACGGCGGGCTTTGAGCGCTTTTTGGAGATCATGCGCACCGCGCCGGAGCTGCACGACGCGCCGGACGCGCTTGAGCTGACGCACGTGCGCGGCGAAATTGGAGTCGAGAACGTGAGCTTTTCCTATGAGGACGACCCGGAGGTCCTGCATGACGTGTCCCTGCACGTCCCGGCGGGCAAGACCGTCGCCATCGTCGGTCCCTCCGGCGGCGGCAAGAGCACGCTCTGCCAGCTCATTCCACGCTTTTACGACGTGACCGGCGGCTCGATCACCGTCGACGGCCATGACGTGCGCAGCGTCACGCAGGAGTCCCTGCGCCGCTCCATCGGCATCGTGCAGCAGGATGTGTTTCTGTTCGCCGATTCCATTCTGGAAAACATCCGCTACGGTAAGCCCGGCGCGACGATGGAGGAGATCGTGGAGGCGGCGAAGCGCGCGGAAATATACGATGATATCATGGCCATGCCCGACGGCTTCGACACCTACGTCGGCGAACGCGGCACGCTCCTGTCCGGCGGACAGA
>ENA-OUQH01002501-OUQH01002501.1-human-gut-metagenome-genome-assembly--contig:-NODE-2501-length-11324-cov-10.014110_pt1 | contig 11324 bp, 7 predicted proteins | sample MGYA00237948_ERZ548828 | MGnify/ENA primary metagenome ERZ548828 (study PRJEB26490, sample SAMN05194711) | human gut metagenome | biome: terrestrial biome; feature: human-associated habitat; material...
ATAGGTCGGGATGGTCAGCACATCGCGGAACTGATAAGGTACGGGAAGCGGATCCTTCTTTTCCTCAGTGGACCAGACCTCGACCTCGATATAGTGACCGCCCTTTCCCTTGTCATGGCCGTCATTCCAGATGCGGACGTAGCGAGCTGTGAACGGGCCACTGTCAATCTGCACTTCCAGTCCGTTCTGAGCGGCTGTCCAATTTGCGTTATAGACTTCCTTTGTAGTTCCGTCCCGGAAGTCCTCGGTCGTGCTGAGGATGATGTGCAGATCCTTGAGTGTTCTGCCGTCATCCCAGTAATTCCAGAAATTGACCTTGCTGACGGGATATATATTGCCAAGGTCGATCTGCGCATAGGACGGGGCGTTCATGTCCTGTGCTTTGTCCTTGCAGACCTCGATATATTTTGCGTTATCTTTAATGCCATCTGTCAGCCAGCTGTTCGGACGGTCACTTCCACCACCCCATTTATTTACAATTACATTACAGTCCGCCGCGACATTATATAGCCTAGTCTCGGGCGCGCCGCCGGTGTGCTCCGTGCCGTAGACCTCAATCTCAAAGTAGTGTGCGCCCTGTCCTGCGCCAGCGGTATGCCCGTTGTTCAGGATACGCACATACTGTGCTTCTGTCGGTGCCGCCAATGTGATAGTATCCCCGGCTACAGTTGCATTCGGAAACTGCTCCTTATCACCAGTACCAAGGCCAAAGAAGTTCTCTTTGTCCGCGTTCCAGATGATGCGGTAGGTGTCAAACGTGCTGCTGTCAGATGCCAGCACGACCAGATTTTTCAGTGCACGGCCGTGATAAACAAACAGCTTCATTTCGGTAAGACTGTATTTCTTGCCGAGATCCAGCTGAATCCAATAGGTTGGATTCGCCGGATTCGTTTCATTTTTTTCCTGAGTCTGGTCGTTGCCAACAACAAAATACTTGTTGTCATTATGGCTTGTGTCACCATCGACGACCAGTGATGGAGCGCGTCCAGTTCCAACAGCACCTTGATAGGTAACGACTGTATCTGTTGTGTTTGTCAATTTTTGCGAAGCAGGCGGGTCTTCCGCCAGCACCGGCAGCGCCAGCACCGGCAGCGTCAGCGCCGGCAGCATTCCAAGCAGCATGACAGCCGCCAAAAGAAGCGGCAGCAGGCGCCTGCTGAAAAAGCGGGTTCCTTTTATCATTTCATATCCTCCTTACTTATCTGTTTTTTCAAAATGGCTGGTATCCTGTTCCCCATACTAAATGAAATAAAGTTCTAATAACATGGGATTTTTTCACGTCCACTTGTGATTTTTTGACCACTTTTGTCCTATTTGCATAAACTGCATAAAAACCGCGGGGCGGATTTGGCAAAATAGCGAAAAAGCGGGGAGCCGACTGGCTCCCCGCTGGTGTATGTCAGGGCGTTTTTTCCGCCGCCGCGCGCTTGCGGCGCTGGGCCTGCGTCAGATATTCCTTGGCGGACATCCCTGTGTATTTTTTGAAAACATGGCTGAAATAGGTGGTGTCCTCGAAGCCGACGCGCTGCGCGACCTCGAATACCTTCAGCTTTCCCTCGTCCAAAAGCTGGCGGGCGTACTCGATCTTCTTTCCGGCGATCGTTTCCATGACCGTCCGCCCGGTCTTCTGACGGAAGAAGCGGCTGAGATAGCCGGGGCTGACGTGCACGGCAGCCGCCAGCTCGCTCAGCGTCAGCGCCTCGCAGAAATGCATGTCCATGTAGTTCTGCACGTCCGCCAGAAGATTGCCGCCCTCCGTAGAGAGCAGCGCGAGATACTGACAGACTGCGCGCACAAGCTGCTTCTGGTGGCGGATACAGTCCTGATGGAACTGCAGCTGCTGAAGCTGACGCTTCCACTCCGCCCTGTCCAGATCCACAGCGTCCAGATCTGCGCCGAACGCTTCGAGCGTACTGCGGCAGGTGTGCATGACCATCATCGCCGTCTCCTTGACCTGTGCTTCGGGTGCATGCTGGCGGCGCTGTGTGTCAAAAATATGCGCAAGAGACGTCTCCGCCTGCGGCAGATCGGCGCTTTTGAGCGCGTTGCCGAGCGTCGTGAAGTACGTGGCGTACGTCGGTGCGCGCTGGGTCTGCATATGCCGGAAAAAATGGACCTCCTGCTGATCATAGAAGCGATCCTGCAGTGCGCGGTGTGCCTGCGCAAGTGCGTCTTGCAGCTCGCACAGCGGCCGGCTGTTTTCGCTCACACCGAGATACAGCGTCTTTCCCAGCAGCTTTCTTGCCGTGGAAACACAGTCGAAGCAGAAGCTGCGAAGCTGTGTGTCGGAGCAGTCCGGAAACACCATATACAGCTCATGCCGCCCCTGCGGGCAGAGATACAGCTGCTCCGGCGGAAGCAGACTGTAAAACAGCTTTTCCAGTCCTGCCCGAAGCATGGGAGACGGGTTCATGGCCTCCGCGCTGCGCAGATCCGCGACTGCGACGGCGTAGCCGGAGGCGGTCAGCCCAAGGGCTGCCGCCTGCTGACATATCTCCGCCTCATGGTGCAGCGTACCGCTCAGGACTGCGCTGAGCATGGACGAAATGCGGCTTCCAACATCCACATGGAGCAGCCGCTGCTGATCCAGCTTCTGCTTGCATCGTTCGACAGCGGTAACGATGTCATTCATATTTCCCGTTTTTGTAACGTAGTCGCTGACGCCGTACTGGATCGCCTGCTGCGCGTAGGAAAAATCCGCAAAGGCGGTCAGCAGAATGATCTGGATCTGCCGCTGTGCGCCGCAGACCCACCGCGCAAGCTCCAGCCCGTCCATGACCGGCATTTTGATGTCGGCGATGATAATGTCCGGCTGATAGTCGAGCACGGCCTGCTTTGCCTGCAGACCGTTTTCGGCAGTGCCGACGATCTGACAGCCGAGCTTTGCCCAGTCAATCAGTGTGCAAAGGCCCTTGCGCATCAGCGCCTCGTCGTCCGCGATCAGAATTTTGTACATGTTGACTGTCCTCCTTTGGAAGCAGGATTGTGACCTTCGTCCCACTGTTTTCAAAGCTGGTGATCCGGATCCCATATTCAGGGCCGTACAGGTGCTTGAGCATCTGATAGACCGTGTTCAGCGCGACTCTGTTGTGGCGGCTTCCGGCGGCAGGCAGGTCGAGCGGCAGCTGGATCTGCCCGTTTTGTCCGGCAAAGCCGACGCCGTCGTCCGTGACCACAAGCTCCAGCGACCCGTTTTCGGTGCAGCCGACGGAGACCCGGACAGTTCCCGGGCCCTCCTTTGGCTCGATGCCGTGTCCGACCGCGTTTTCCACCAGCATCTCAAGCGTGAGCTTCGGAACAAGGCAGGAAAGCAGCGCCTCGTCCGAGACGGACACCTGATAGGATATTTTATTGCCGAAGCGCATCTGCTGCAGTTCTATATAAAATTTCGCGTATTGCAGCTCCTGCGCCAGCGGGATCTTGATGTCGCCGCCGCTGGAAAGCCGCGCCTGCGTCAGCCCCGCAAAGTTGCTCGCCATTTTCTGGATGTCCGTATTTCCATCCATCTGCGCCATGAGCGCGATGCTGCACAGGACGTTATACATGAAATGCGGGTTGACCTGACTTTGCAGGAATCGAAGCTCGCTGTCCATGGCGATGAGCTTTTTCTCATAAACGTCGTTGATCAGATGGTCGATCGTGTCCGTCATGGCATTGAACGCCTGACTCATGGTGGAAAATTCCTGACAATCGTACTGTGGGAGCTTGACGCTGAAATTCTGCTGCGCGACCTGCTGGAGCTGGAGCGTCATCTCCTGAAGCGGCCGCAGCCGCCGCATCACAGCGAAGAACATGACCGCTGCGACGGCAAGCAAAAGCAGAACGCAGGCGATCACATACGGCGCGGCGACCTGATATAGAAGCCGCAGGATCTGCACCGACGGAACACCGACAGCACAGTGCAGCCCCATGCCCGAGGCTTCGCTGAACAGGAGATACCGGCTTCCGTCAAGCTTTCGCGTATAGCAGGCGTCGTGACCGGCATCGGCCAGCTCACGCTGCTCCTCCGCGCTCAGCCGCAGCGCACTCTCCGACAGGACGACCGCGCCGTCCTTGTCAAACAGATACCAGAACGCATCCTGATAGTCGGAGAGCTTGCCCATGATCGACGTGACCGCGGACTGGTTGACAACGAAGATCACCGTGCCGAACGGGTCCGCCCAGCGGTCGTAAACGGTAAAGATAATGTACAGATACGGTTCGCTCGCAGTGCACTGCACGTCCATGCCGCTCTCCTGAAAGGCACGATAGCGCGTCAGATTGTCTTCATTCAGCCGAAGCTGCTCGCTTGAGAGCTGCTCGTGGTAGCTGACCACGTCGAACGCGCCGTGCATATCCATGAAATATGCCATCTCCACAAACGGAAGCCCCGGCGCAACAATATTTTTATCCGAGTAAATATCAACAAGGCTGCGGAACTGTTCCCCTCTGGCATCCGAGGCCTCGCCGGTCATCTGCGGACTTTTACAGATGCGCAGCAGGATGTCTTCCAGAAGCTGCGTTTTTGTGGAAAGGCTGCGGCTGACGGTCTGCATGGCAAACTCGGCCTCACGGTTGACGAACGGGCCCATGACATTGCTGATCAGAAGCACCAGGATCAGCAGGCTGATCAGCAGCGTGACCAGCACGGAGCTGACGCTCAGCCAGATCAGCTGTCCGCGCAGGGATGGTGTGCGCATCCAGTTTCTAAATCGTTCGCGCATAAAATATCCTTGCCTTTCTCTTGCTTTTTTGCCGTTCTTCCTGTTATGATAGCATAAAAGAAAGAAAAGCTGAACAGGAGATGAAGTGTGGTTATGAAAAAAAGGCAGCTGTGCGGGCTGCTCGTGCTTCTGTGCGTTTTCCTGACGGCCTGCTCCGCAGCAGCGGAGACAGAGCCGGTGTCCATCAGCTTCATGCACGGCTGGGGCGGAAGCGGGGCGGACCATGTCGGCATGCGTGAGCTGTTTGCCGCGTTCGAGGCAGAAAACCCGGATATTCACATCGTCTATGATACCTCGCCGGATCTTGAGATCGTCATGGAAAAGGCGGCAGACCTGCTCGCGGTCGACAAAGCGCCGAGCATCATCAGCACCAACGGCAACGTACAGTATGTTTCAAATGCCAAAAAGAAAGGCGTGGCGCTGGATCTGACGCCATATTTGAAGGAAGACGCGACGTTTGCCTCGGATGTCAGTCCACAGATCCTGCAGGCGCTGCAGGAGCCGGACGGCGCGGTCTATACGCTCCCGGATGCGGTAGAATACATTGGCTACTGGTATAATGCGTCGCTGTTCCGGCAGGCGGGAATTACCGACACCGGAACGCCGGAAGGAACAGTCGTGCCACCGAGAACGTGGGAGGAATTCTGGGCTGCGTGTGACGCACTGGCGCAGATCGCGCCGCAGACCGGCGCTGTGCCGCTGCAGATGCAGGTCAGCCAGATGGGCTTCTTTTTAGGCGCGAGACTGGCTGGCGCGTCAGAGCAGGCGCTTGCCTTTATGCAGAAGGAAGCGTCTGTATGCCGCCGGGAGGACGCAGAGCTTGCGGTATCGGAGCTCCTGCGCGCGCTGTCCTATGACACGCAGCGCGGAAGCACACCGGATATCCGGCAGAATTTCTTTGACGGCAAAAGCGCAATCTGTATTGACGGCGTGTGGGCCAACACAGAGTTTGACCAGACGACGACAAAGCAGGAGATCCGCTATGCCGCGTTTCCCGGCCCCTCCGGCGAAATGACCGCGTATGCCAATCCCGCAACCGGCTATGTCATCAGCAGCGACGGCTCCGCAAGGCAGATCGACGCCTGCGTGCGGTTCCTGAAATATATGCTCAGTGAGAAGGTGCAGGAGCAGATCGTCACCAAAACACATCAGGCACCGAGCAATCCCAAGATCTCCGATGCGTGGATCCACGAGCAGGTGCCGGTTCTGGCCGACGCCGTACAGGTCTGCAAGCAGGCGGATCGGCAGATCCTGACGCTTTATTCCGTCCTTCCCGCCAAATCAAGCGCCCAGCTGGACCAGCTGCTGGAGGAGCTGCTGCGGGGAAAGGATGTGCAGCGGTCTATTGTTTCCATCATAACAGATTTGCAGCAATAGAGCGGAAACAGGTAAAAATAACGCAAACATATTAAAATATTGCATCAAAAGAAGCGCACTGCGCCTCTGAATTGTTGAAATTACACAATCCAGAGGCGCTTTCTTTTTCACCGGAGATCAAAAAAACGCAACGATCAGGCAAAATGCTTTATGGTGTTTTTTTCACCGTCCGGATAGACTGAATATATCGATTCAGCCTGCAAAAGCCATGGCTGACAAATTTAAAACTAAATGGAGGGTACTATGAAAAAGATTCTTGCACTTCTTCTGGCATCGCTTTTGCTCATCGGCCTGTTTGCCGGATGTGCCAAGCAGGAGACTGCGCCTGTCCAGCAGGAGCAGACCACGACAACCGAACCGGCCCCGGCAGAGCAGCCTGCCGAGCAGCCTTCGGAGCAGCCGGAGAACACCGAGCTCCCCACGATCACCTTTGTCCACGGTTACTACCATGATGAGTCCGAATGGGCGGCAGCTGCGCAGATGCGTCAGATCTATCAGGATTTCGCTGATCTGCACAAGGACGAATTCAACTTCGTCGCCGTCGCCGACGAGTCTGGCGCGGAGGGCATCTACAACACAGCGCTCAACGACATCAGCGGCGGCAAGTTCTATGACATCGCCGACTTTGGCGGCTGGAACATCGTTCCCGTCGCAAGCGCGGCCGGTCTTATCCTTGACCTGAAGCCGTATCTGGATGAGGATGCAGACTTCAAGGCAGGCGCAGGCGTCTGCTACGATCAGAACCTGACTGCGGATGGAAAGATCTACTCTGTTCGTGAGCAGATCGAGGCTGTTGGCTTCTGGTACAACGAAGCGCTGTTCGCGCAGGCTGGCGCGAAGGTCCCCGCCGACTGGAGCACATGGGCGGACTTTGAGGAAGCAGTCGACAAGCTTGTTGACGCAGGTATTACCCCGTTCGGCCTGAACGCAGGCTGGCCCACCAACATTCTGACGGCTGGCCGTTTCCAGGCGGACGAAGCGACCCGCGCATTCTATGCGCAGGGCGCAGAGGTCGCATCGTTTGACGATCCCGCGTTCCGTGAGGTCATGACGTTCATGCAGGAGAAGGTTCTGCAGAAGATCGACTCCGCGAACTTTGGACCTGGCGGTGACGACGACGAGCAGTACCGCAATGACTTCTTTGACGGCAAGACCGCTATGCTCTTCAACGGCGTCTGGGATGCCGGCGGAAGCGTGGACTGTGCGGCGGGCGCGGAGAACATCAAGCCTGCCAACTTCCCGACGAACGAATCCGGCAAGCGCGCTTCCCTGATGTCCGGCGGCACGGGCTTTGTGGTATCGAACAGCCTGACCGACGCACAGACCGCAGCCTGCATCGAGTTCATCAAGTATATGACGAGCGAGGAGATCGCCAACAAGATCATCGCGTTCGGCATCGGCATGGCGCCGAACACCAACGTGGACTACGCCACGCTGATGGACAGCGTTGACGCACCCGAAGCAAAACTTCTGGTTTCCGCCTGCCAGCTCTGCATGGCGGCAGACTATCAGGCGCTCGGCCTCGGCAACGAATTCGGCGACTTTGAGGGCGAAATTCAGGCTAAATACGCCGGTCTGAAGGACGGCAGCAAGACAGTTGACGATGTTGTCAGCGAACTTGATGCAGTGATCGCCGCAAACTGATTTCCATGCAAACTGGCGAAGGGGGCGGAACGCCCCCTTCGCTATATCGCAAAGAAAGGATGACGCATCATGAAGGCTGGAACAGCTGAGAAAAAAGCTGCCCGTGCAATGGGAAAGTACCGGAAACGAGGGTTTCTTCTGGCCTTCCTTGCCCCTTGCACGATTCTGTTTCTGATTGTCTACGCATACCCGCTGGTCACGATTTTCCTGACCTCGTTCTGTAAATGGAATTACGAGAATTTCACCGCACCGGAGTTTTTGGGCTGGTCAAACCTGTTTGACAATTATATCAAGCTGTTCCGGTATGACGCAAACTTCAAAATGGCGCTGGTCAACTCGCTCAAGTGGGTCGCGCTGACGCTGCTGATCCAGGTGCCATTCACCATTCTGGTCGCGCTGACGCTGTCCAAGAAAATGCGCGGCTGGAAATTTACCCGCAATATGTTCCTGATCCCCAATATCATTTCGACGGCCGCGATCGGATTGATCTTTCTGAACCTCTACAGTCCTGCGCGCGGCATTGTGACCGAGCTCTGCAACCGGATCTGGCCCGGCTCCGATATCAGCGTGCTGTCGAACTCCAAATACGCCTTCTGGGGCGTGACATTTACCTTCATTCTGTTTGGCGGTTCCAACTGTCTGCTGCTTTTAACGCAGATCTTCTCCATCGATCCCGGCATCTATGAAGCGGCGCACATTGCGGGCGCGTCTGACCGGCAGATCGACTGGTACATTACGCTGCCGCTGCTGCGTCCGATGATCGGGACGATCTCCGTCATGGCGGCGAATTACGGCCTGCTCCTTTACAATGAAATTGCGCTCATCACATCTGGCGGCCCGGATAACGCCACGTATTCGCTGAGCTACTATATTTATAAAACCTCCCTCGGCAGCACAAAGCTGAATTTTGCGCGCGGCAATACAGCAGGCGTCATTCAGTTTATCCTCGGCATCGTGATCGTCTGCCTGATCAATCGCGCATTCCGCTCTGATACATCGGATTAAAGGAGGAATGGATCATGAAACTGAACAATGCGGCCTCACTGCCGGTAAAGCTGCTCCGGTATCTTCTGATGGCGTTCGTGCTGCTCATCTCTCTGTACCCCATCGCATGGGTTTTGATCAATTCCTTCAAGCAGACGCCCGGCGGCCTGGGCTTCCCGGAAAAATGGGTGTTCGACGGATATATTACGATCTTCACAAAGCTCAACATCGGACGCTACTTCGCAAACAGCCTGATCGTGACCGTCATTTCCACGGTCATCAGCGTATTTGTGGTTTCGCTTGCAGCGTATGTATCCGCCCGGATCGAGTTCAGAGGAAAAAATCTTGTGACGCTGATGTTCGCATCAACGCTGTTCATCCCGTCGATCTCCATCAGCTTCCCAATCTACCGGCTGCTCTCCGACCTCGGACTCAAGGATACGCTGACCGGTGTGATCTTTGTCTATGCCAGTCTCGGCATCGCGGTCACGTTCTTCATCCTTCGCAGCTATTTTCTCTCCATTCCAAAGGAAATGGAGGAGGCGGCGATGATGGACGGCTGCGGCTATACCGGCACGTATTTCAGGATCATCGTGCCGATTGCGAAGCCGGGCCTTGCAACAGCCGCGATCATGGCCTTCCTCAACAACTGGAACGAATATTACTTTGCTTCCATTCTGCTGAAATCCAAGGAGCATATGACGCTCCCGGCGCTGCTCGGTCAGTTTACGACGGCGTATTCCAAGAATCTGAACGGCATGTTCTCGGCAATCATTGTGATTGTGCTGCCGACGATCATCATCTTCTGCCTGCTGTCCGAAACGTTTGTCAAATCGCTGACTGCGGGCGCTGTGAAAGGATAATCCATATGACAGAACGCGAAAAACGGGTACAGTGGTTCCAGAACGCGCGCTTTGGGATGTTCCTGCACTGGGGGCTCTATGCGATTCCCGGACGCGGCGAATGGTACATGAGCGAGGCAAAAATCCCCGCAGAGCAATATGAGCAGTATATGCAGGAGTTCACCGCGAAGGCTTATGATCCCCGCGACTGGGCTCGGCGCGCGAAGCGGGCGGGCATGCAGTATGTTGTGCTGACCGCCAAGCACCATGACGGTTTCTGCCTGTTTGATTCCAAGCTGACGGATTATAAGAGTACAAATGCCCCCTGCGGGCGCGATCTTGTGCGGGAATTCGTGGACGCAGTGCGAGCCGAAGGGCTGCGCGTGGGTCTGTACTACTCCCTGATCGACTGGCATCACCCGGATTTCCCAAAATACAACGACTGCAATCATCCCATGCGCGGCGATCCCGCCTATCAAGATGAGAAGATCGACTTTGACCGCTACCTTGCCTATATGCACGGACAGATCGAGGAGCTGGTCACGAATTACGGCAGGATCGACATTCTCTGGTTCGATTATGCCTATGACGAGCTGCGCGGCGAGGCGTGGAAGGCAACAGAGCTGATCCGGATGGTGCGCCGCCATCAGCCGGACGTTATCATCGATAATCGTCTGGAGACCAGCGGCGAGGGCTTCGGCAGTCTTGTCACCGAGCAGCCCGCATATTATAGCGGCGACTTTGTCAGCCCCGAACAGATCCTGCCGCCGGAGGGCATCCGCAATGTGCGCGGCGAGCGCGTACCGTGGGAGCTGTGTACGACGATGAACAACAACTGGGGCTACAACCCCTATGATACAGACTACAAGCCTGCGTCCATGCTGATCCGCAAGCTGGTCGAATGCGTCAGCAAGGGCGGCAACATGATCCTGAATGTTGGTCCGGATGCGAACGGCTGGTTCAATGCTGAAAGCTGCCGCTTGCTGGACGAGATCGGCGCGTGGATGTCGGTCAACAGCGAGAGCATCTATGGCTGCGGCAGCGCCGATGTGCCGAAACCGGACTGGGGCTGGTACACGAAAAAATCAGGGCGCATCTACGCGCATATCCTGGAAAATCCAATCGGCCCGCTGGCGCTGACAGGACTTGACGCAAAGCGCGTCGGCGCGGTGCGTCGGCTGGCGGACGGCAGCGAGGTGCTGCGCGGCGAAAGCTGGATCACGAATGCTTACGAAAACCTTGCATTTGTCACACTTGGCACGATCCCGCATTTTACCTATCTGCTGCCGGACACGACCGATACCGTGCTTGCAATCGAATACAAGGAGGATCCGCAATGAAACCCATAACCGCAATCATTCTGGGCGCCGGTCAGCGCGGCGCGAATGTCTACGGCGGCTACGCGCTGAATTTCCCGAATGAATTGAAAATCGTCGGCGTGGCGGAGCCGCGCGCAGATCGCCGCGCCGCATTTGCCAAGGAGCACGGCATTCCCGAAGGCCGCTGCTTTGCAGGCTGGGAGGACGCGCTCAGACAGGACAAATTCGCAGACTGTGTATTCGTCTGTACACAAGACCGGATGCACTTCGAGCCGGTCATGCAGGCGCTGGAAAAGGGCTATGACGTGCTGTGCGAAAAGCCGATGAGCTATGACCGCACGGAGCTGATCGCAATGGGCGAAAAGGCGCGGCAGACCGGGCGCGTGCTGTCCATCTGCCATGTACTGCGCTATTCTCCGTTCTTCGTGAAGCTCAAGGAGCTGATCGACAGCGGC
>ENA-OUQH01002504-OUQH01002504.1-human-gut-metagenome-genome-assembly--contig:-NODE-2504-length-11314-cov-4.338307_pt1 | contig 11314 bp, 11 predicted proteins | sample MGYA00237948_ERZ548828 | MGnify/ENA primary metagenome ERZ548828 (study PRJEB26490, sample SAMN05194711) | human gut metagenome | biome: terrestrial biome; feature: human-associated habitat; material...
CTGTGGCTAAATATGTTCATATTGCCGCAAGCTTCTTTCTAATCGTCAATCCGTCTTAATCCCGTCACTTCGGAAACGGGAAGAGAAAAAGGAATTGCTCCGCACGGTGTATCGGTGCCGCATTCTTGTGTTATTGCTTTTATTATATCGGTTTTCTTTTTTGATGACGAAAGAATATACAGTATGTCTTTTTCTTCCGCCAGTGATACACCGAGAAATTTCTCGCTTTCTCCTTTTCCCATGCCTCGGGCATGAATCATTGTGCCACCGGTGGCTCCGGCTCCGCGTGCCGCGTCCATAACCTCGTCCGAGAAACCTTCATTTAATATAACAACTATAAGTTCATATTCAAAGTTCATGCTTGGATTACCTCCTCCGGCATTTTTGCCGTTTAAAATATATGATAGATTTTTTCTTCCGCCAACACTTTTTATGGGTATTGCCATCATAATTCCGTTTCCGGGTATATCAATATATAAATGCCACTTTGCGGCTTTAAAGAGCGCTTTAAGCGAAGAGGCTGTTGCAAATGTTGAAACGATGGCTTTTTCGCTCGGCTCCAAATTATGAAGCGACAAATGCTCTTCGCGCGCAGTCCCTTCGCCGAGATTTGCAAACATAAGCGAAAGATTCAGTTTTTGTTGTAAGCTTATCAGGGTATCGGCGCGATCCCTGTCTACAATGCTCAAGACATAATAAAGTTCCATTTTAATCTCCATTCCGTCGCCTTGCATCGACACAAATAGTAATTAAAATCTCTTATCGGCAAGGCAAGGAATGATAAGAGATTTCGCACGGGCAATCAAATCCTGACGATGACTTAACGTGATTTTTTACGTTAAGACACCTCCCAAAGTTCTATAACATCGTCATTGTCAAATTGTACAGATTCTTCCTCGGCATCGGTGTGATGTTTTGTAAGAAACAGGGTGCCCATAATCTGTACGGTTATAAGCGGAGTCATTGCAACCATTGCAACAATTCCGAACGCATCGCTCATTACGTTTCCCTGCAGCGCCGTACAGGCGCCCATTGCAAACGGCAGCATAAAAGTCGCTGTAAGCGGTCCCGATGCAACACCTCCGGCATCAAATGCAATTGCCGTAAATGTTGAGGGTACAAAAAACGAAAGCACTATCGCCGTGAGATAACCTGGTATCATAAACCATAGAATGGAGATTCCCGTAATAACGCGTATCATGGCAAGCCCCATTGCAGCGGATATTGCTATAGAAAGAGTGCGGCGCATAATTTTTTCGGAAATGGCACCCGCGCTTTGTTCCGACACCTGTTTAGTAAGGACAGAAACGGCGGGTTCGGCGTTTATAATAAACCAACCCATAATCATGGCGATGGGAACAAGAAGCCACAGCAGTTCTTTTGAGGCGATTTCTTCACCGAGCACATATCCCAGAGGTGAAAACCCGACATTAACACCGGTGAGAAATAATACAAGACCGATATATGTAAGAAAAATTCCGAAAATTATTTTTGCCAGCATACGTTTATGAAGCTTTAAAGAAAAAATCTGAAAAATCCCAAAAAAAGCAAATATCGGAAAAAGTGCCGCGGCAACTTCTTTAAAATATACCGGAAACGCTTTGAAATACTCTGTACCCAGTTCACGGGTGTTTTCAAATTTACTTATTAAAAATTCGGAAGAAACGTTTCCGCCGTTTTGGTATATGAAACCCAAAATAAGCACCGCCAATATCGGGCCTACCGAGCATAAGGCAACAAGCCCGAAACTGTCGCTTTTTGCTCTGGAGTCGCTTCTTATTGATGCCGCGCCGACACCGAGCGCCATTATAAAAGGCACTGTTATGGGGCCGGTTGTAACACCGCCGGAATCGAAAGCGACCGACAAAAAGTCTTTATTGGAAAAAGCTGATATAAGAAATATTATTGTATAAAATACTATAAGAAACCATTTGAGTTCTATTCCGAAGAGAATACGAATCATACTCAGCATGAGGAATAAACCGACGCCGACGGAAACAGTTACAAGAAGCACCGTTTTATCTATATTCGGAGCGTTGTTTGCCAATACTTGTAAATCAGGCTCTGCCAAAGTTATCGCTGCTCCCAGCACAAAACTTAAAAGCAAAATAAGCCAAAGCTTACGGCTTTTTGTCATTTTGGCGCCGATTTGGTTACCGATCTGCGTCATTGAGATTTCCGAGCCGAGGGTGAAAAGTCCCATCCCGACCACTATTAATACCGAACCGAATAAAAAGGATAGCATTATTCCGCTTTGAAGCGGCACCCAAAAAAGACAGAGCAAAATAACAGTCAGCGTAATCGGCAATACGGAAAAAAGCGATTCCGACATTTTTTCTTTTAAAACATTATGATGGTTCAATTTGTACCTCCTTTTAAAATATATATAAAATATTATAACATAAAAATTTTAAAAAGTCTGCTAAGAAACTGTTAAAAATTTTTTTTGTAAAATTTTTATTATTTTTTTAAAAAATATCTTCTCTTTTGGTTATTAATATGTTAAAATAAGAAAAAAGCAAAATTTGCCTTATGGCGGAACGGAGATAAGAATATGTCAAACGTTAAAATACTTGTAGTTGATGACGATAAAAACATATGTGAGCTTATAGGCTTGTACTTAAAAAAAGAAGGCTTTGCCGTTGAATACGCTTACGACGGTGAAGAAGCGCTTGCGCGTTTTAAATCCTTTTCACCGGATTTGCTTGTGCTTGACCTGATGCTTCCCAAACTTGACGGAATAAGCGTGTGCAGAGAAATACGCGCATCAAGCAACGTACCGATTATTATGCTTACTGCAAAAGGAGAAACATTCGACAAGGTCTTGGGTCTTGAAATGGGAGCGGATGACTATATCGTAAAACCTTTTGAGACAAAAGAGCTTGCAGCAAGGGTAAAGGCTGTTTTGAGACGATATGATGTCAAGGAGTCTGCGGATAAAAAAGAAGTTTCGTATCCCGGACTTTACATAAGTATCACAAATTACGAACTTCAGATTGAGGGAAAAACGCTGGATGTTCCTCCGAAAGAACTTGAGCTTTTGTACTTCCTCGCTTCGCACCCAAACCGTGTGTTTACGCGAGAGCAGCTTCTTGAAGAAGTTTGGGATTTTGATTATTACGGCGATTCCAGAACGGTTGATGTTCATGTGAAAAGACTTCGCGAAAAGCTTGAAGGCGCAAATGAAAACTGGTCTTTAAAAACAGTTTGGGGTGTCGGATACAAATTTGAAGTAAAATAGGTGACAGTTTGTGTTTAAATCTTTTTATTCAAGGCTTATGCTTTTAAACATTATAATAACGGTTATTGTTATTATAGTGACATCCATGCTTCTTTTGGGACTCCTGAGCGGATACATAGTAAATGACAGAAGCCGCACGCTGACCGAGGAGGCGGACAGAGTAAATCAAATGACGGTTTTTTACATAAACAACCGTAACGACGCTGTGGAGGATTTTTACAAGATGTCGCTTAGAAATGTGAGCAACAGAATCCGCGGCATAATATACATAGTCGACCGCAGAGGAAATGTTATTTCAAGCGATAACGCTTCGGAGACTGTCAACATGAGCAAAATCGATGCTGCTTTTGCACAGAAGGTTTTAAGCGGCAAAAAAACAGTTGAGGTCGGTAATCTTGACGGCTTGTATAATCACACGTTTTTAACCGTAGGTGTGCCGCTTGCTTTCGGCGACGAGATTGTCGGGGCAACATACCTTGCGATGCCGATGCCGGAGATTAACAGGTATAAGTATCACATTTTCAGAATAACAATTTCCGCCATAACAACAGCGATAATTGTTGCGATGGTAATTTCATATATCTACTCCAGGAAGGCATCGAAGCCGATAATGGATTTGAACAATGCGGCAAAAGCCGTTGCAAACGGAAATTTCGATGTCAAGGTATCCACGGACGGGGACAGCGAGATGGCGGAGCTTTCGGCAAATTTCAACGCCATGGTTGAAAGTCTGAAAAGTCTTGAGGATATGCGTTCAAGCTTTATAGCAAATGTTTCGCACGAGCTTCGCACGCCTATGACCACCATTTCCGGTTTTGTTGAAGGAATCATGGATGGAACAATTCCGCCGGAAAAACGGGATACGTATCTCAAAATTGTACTTGATGAAACAAAAAGACTTGCGCGCCTTGTTACGGAGCTTTTGCAGCTTGCAAGAATAGACGCCGGCACAATGCAGCTTAATATCAGGGAATTTGATATTAACGAACTTATACGCATAACAATTTTAAAATTCGAAAGCAGGATAAATGAAAAGGCACTGGACATTGATATTGATTTCGAAAACGAAAACGAACCGGTGCTTGCAGATAAAGACACTGTGCAGCGAGTGGTTACAAATCTTTTTGACAATGCAATAAAGTTTAACTATCAAAACGGTTATATAAAAATCGTCGTAAAGCGCCATAACGGAAAAATTGAAATTTCAATCGAGAATTCCGGAATTGGAATAGAGCCCGACGAACTTCTGCATATCTGGGAGCGTTTTTATAAAACAGATAAATCGAGAAGTTATGACAAAAAGGGTATGGGTCTGGGACTTTACCTTGTTCAGGGGATAATAGCCGCCCATGATGAAAAGATTTGGGTTGAGAGTGAAAAGAACAAATGGGCACGTTTTACATTTACTTTGAAAAAAGCGTAAAAGTTTCTTAAAAATAACAATAAAAATTTTTTAAACTTTGTTCATACATTGATAACAATTATCTGATAATATAAAAATAACAAAAGATTTAAGGAGATGTTTTGTATGAGAGAATATACCGATAAAGAAAAAATGAACTTCGAAGCTAACGGTTTTGTGCCGATAGAAGACAGCCAGAGTAACGCAGACGGTCAGCAGACATTCTTCGGTCAGAATGACGACGGAACATATCGCTACGACACACACGAATCATGTCTTGTTCCTGTTTCCAGAATCAAGAAAAAGATCAGAAAAAAACAAAGACATACAAAAACATGGCTTGTGGCTTTTGCAAGCGCAGTTGCAGGAGCGCTTGTTGTATCTGTTGCAACGCCGTTTATATCAAAAGGCATAAATACTTTAAGCGGCGGTCACTTTGCGTTCGGCACCACACAGACAACAGACAGTTCTCAGACGGTTTCACCCGTAACTTACAACTCTGAAGATTTAAAACCGCTTACAACTGTTGAAATAGGAAAAACCGTAGGACCATCCGTTGTCGGAATAGTAAGTCAGGTGGAGTCGCAGGGATTCTTCCAGAAAGAAGTTCCAACGGGCAGCGGCTCGGGAATTATTTTTACAAATAACGGTCACATAGTAACAAATTATCACGTTATTGAAGGTGCAAGCTCGGTTAAAGTTGTTTTGAACACCGGCGAAGAGTACGATGCAACACTCGTTGGCAGTGATGAGAGAACAGATCTTGCGGTAATCAAAATAGACGCGCAGAACCTCACCCCGGCAGTGCTCGGAGACAGCACAAACCTTGAAGCCGGAGAAACGGTTGTTGCCATAGGCAATCCGCTCGGACTTGAATTTGCGGGTTCACTTTCAAAAGGTATTATAAGTGCGGTAAACAGAACCGTTACGGTTTCAAACAGAACATATAAAATGATTCAGACAGATGCTGCGATAAACCCCGGAAATTCAGGCGGTGCACTTGTTAACGAATACGGTCAGGTAATCGGCATAAACTCCGTTAAAGTTTCATCCGACGGTGTTGAGGGAATGGGATTTGCAATTCCGATAAGCGAAGCTAAACCGGTTATTGAAGACATTATGAACTACGGATATGTTAAAGGCCGCCCGCTCATCGGCTTGAGCACAAGATTTGTAACAGAGCAGGAGGCTTATTACTACAATCTGGCTTCAGCAGGTTTGTTTGTTGTTGAAGTTACACCTGGCAGCGGTGCCGAAAAAGCCGGAATACAAAAAGGAGATATAGTTATTTCCTGCGACGGTACAAAGATAGATGCGGCGGAAACGCTTAACAATATAAGAGATCAGCATAAAGCGGGAGATGTTATAAAGCTTACCGTAAACCGTGACGGACAGCAGTTAGAGCTTTCGGTCACACTCGGCGAGGATATACCGGCAAAAACAAAACAGTGATTTTTCAAAAAAAATACACCTTTTCTTGCTATCTCATTGAAAAAATGGGCTGTTTAAAAAGTCAACCGACTTTTTAAACAGCCCACTAATGCGTTTTACAATCGAAAGGAACGGTAGTTGTTATGGAACTGAATATTACAAGAGACGAGGCTATGGCTCTTTTGAAAAAATACAACAAGGAAGATTTTCATATTCTTCATGCACTCACTGTTGAAGGGGTTATGCGTTACTTTGCAGAAACGCTTGGTTACGAAGACGATGCGGATTTTTGGGCAGTTTGCGGACTTTTGCATGATGTTGATTTTGAGTGTTTTCCGGATCTTCACTGCAAAAAGGCGCCCGAACTTTTGGCTGAAATAAACGCGTCGGACGATATTGTTCATGCAGTATGCTCTCATGGCTACGGAATTTGCTGCGATGTTTTGCCTCAACATGAGATGGAGAAAGTGCTTTTTGCAACGGATGAACTCACGGGACTCATCGGTGCGGCGGCAAGAATGCGCCCTTCAAAAAGCACAAAAGATATGGAACTTTCAAGTCTGAAAAAGAAATTCAAAGACAAAAAATTTGCCGCAGGATGTTCAAGGGATGTTATAAAAGAAGGAGCGGCAATGCTCGGCTGGGAGCTTGATAAACTTCTTTCCGACACAATTCTTGCAATGCGCTCATGCGAAGACAGCGTTAATAAGGAGGTTCTATAAGATGAAAGATGCAATTTCTGTTTTAAAATCAAGACGTTCATGCAGAAAATTTGACGGACGCAAAGTTCCGGAAAAAGAGCTTTCGGAGATTTTGGAGGCGGGTATGTATGCTCCGTCCGGCATGGGAAGACAGTCTGCAATAATGGTTGTCTTAGATGACGAGGAAACCATATCCGAGCTTTCAAAGATGAATGCCGCTATAATGGGCACGTCGGGAGATCCGTTTTACGGCGCAAAAACCGTAATTGTTGTTCTGGCAAACAAGGATGTACCTACATATCTTTATGACGGCTCTCTTGTTATGGGAAATCTTATGAATGCCGCGGAAGCGCTCGGGATTGAGTCTTGCTGGATACACCGCGCAAAAGAAGAATTTGAATCCGAAAAAGGAAAAGCTCTTCTTAAAAAGTGGGGAATTGAAGGAAACTACGAGGGTATCGGACATTGTGTTTTGGGTTACGGCGAAAAAGCGCCCGAGAAACCGCGCAAGGAGAATTATATTTACAGAATAAAATAATTTTATTTTAAAAAAAGCTATTTTTCTATTGATTATTTTAATTAAATAGTGTATAATAATAAAGTCGTACTAGTCGGGGAGTTAGCGGTGCCCTGTACCTGCAATCCGCTACAGCAGGGGCGAATCCCTTTTTGAGGGTTATTCTTGTATAGCAGGCTTTTGTGAGCAGTGATGACGGCCGGGTCCTTCGCAACACAGACCCGTGAACCTCGTCAGGTGGGGAACCAAGCAGCGATAAGCGGTCATCTGTGTGTGCCGCGGGTTCGCCCGGCAATAGCAAGCTGCAAAATTACCGTATATAAGAGTAATTCGAGAAAAGGGGTGTACGACTTTTTTATGTGCGAGGTGAAAAAACGTGGCTTACACAGCTCTTTACAGAAAATGGCGCCCTCTTACATTTGACGATGTTGTGGGGCAGGAGCATATAACAAATACACTTAAAAATGAGATTATCACGGGCAGAATAGGTCACGCCTATCTTTTCTGCGGTTCAAGAGGCACGGGAAAGACCTCCACGGCACGAATATTGTCGCGCGCGATTAATTGTCTTGACCCTCAAAACGGAAACCCGTGCAACAAATGCGCACATTGTCTCGGAATTCTCGACGGAACAATGCCCGATATTACCGAAATAGACGCCGCAAGCAATAACGGTGTCGACAATATCAGAAATCTCCGCGAGGAAGCACGGTTTTCGGGTTCAGCTCTTTCGGACCGCGTTTATATAGTCGACGAGGTTCATATGCTGTCGGGCGCGGCATTTAACGCACTTTTAAAAACTCTCGAGGAGCCGCCGGCACATGTGCATTTTATTCTGGCTACAACAGAGTCGCATAAAATTCCGCAAACGATTTTGTCGCGCTGTCAGCGTTTTGATTTCAGACGGATAAACGTTTCGGATATAGAAGAACAAATTAAAAAAATATTAAAAGACGGCGACACTGCCATAGAAGACAGTGCAATAAGGCTTATAGCCGAAAAGGCTGACGGCGCCATGAGAGACGCACTTAGTATTCTCGATCAGTGTATTTCGGTTGGCGGCAACAGGCTGACTTACGCACAGATTTCGGATTTTCTCGGCACTTCAGAGAATGAATATACCGAAAAACTTATTGGAAGTATTGCAAAAAGCGATGTTAAATCTGCATTTGCCGCAATTTCGGACGCGGTGACATCAGGAAAAAATATTCCGTCTTTTACAGATAATTTAATAATGCAGCTTAGAAATATTTTGCTTTGCAAATATACGGAAAACCCTTCTGCGGCGCTTGGCGTTTCGGAGGATGAGGCGCAGAAGCTTTTGGAACTTGCTGCGCTTTTTACACCGGAAAGACTTGTGAATGTGATTAAGCTTGCGTCCGAGGCACAAATGCTTTTCCGTACAAGCTTAAATACGCGTCTGACACTTGAAATTGCCGTAATAAAAATGACAAACCCCGTATATGACTTGTCAAGCGAAGCTTTGGCGGAAAGACTGTCTGCTTTGGAAAGCAAAATAGCTTCCGGAGTTTTTACAGCTGCTCCGGCTTCGGCAAAGGAAAGTAAATCTTCAAAAAAAGAGGTGCCAAAGCTTGCTGCAAAACCTGCGGACAGTGCTAATGTTGCAAAAATAAAGCACTCTCTTGCAGATATAACAGCGGAACTTATTTCGGGAAATAATTTGCAGGTTTCAATGGCAATTTCTGCGGCTGAAATCGAAGAAAATGACGGGAAACTTGCCTTTGTTTTTAACTCTGATGAGGAATTTTCATCGCTTTCGGGTATTATTACGGACAATAAAGCTTTGCTGGCATCTTTAATTGAAAGATTTGCAGGCTTCAGACCGGATATTATCGTAAAGCACGCTTCAGAAGAAAAGAGAGCGGAACAGGATAATTTAATTAAACTATATAATGATAATAAGGAGTAGAAATTATGGCTAAAGGTAAATTTAACGGCATGGGAATGCCAGGAAACATGAATAACATGATAAAGCAGGCGCAAAAAATGCAGCAGGAAATGATGCGTGCGCAGCAGGAGCTTGAAGAACGCGAAATTGAAGCAACATCGGGCGGCGGCGCGGTAACCGTAAAAATTTCCGGCAAAAAAGAGCTTACCGGCATAACTATTTCTCCGGAAGTTGTTGATCCCGATGATATTGATATGCTTCAGGATCTTATTATTGCCGCAGTAAACGAAGCAATGCGCAAAGCCGATGAAGAATCCAGCCGTGAAATGAGCAAGCTTACAGGCGGATTGAATATACCGGGTTTATTCTGATTGCCCGAAAGGAGCATTTTAAATGAATGAGTACGTACCGCCGTTGGCTCGCCTTGTGAATGAGCTTGCAAAAATGCCCGGAATAGGCAGAAAAAGCGCACACAGACTGGCTTTTTATATTCTTGGTTCATCGCAGGATGAGGCACAGAAGCTTTCGGACGCTATTTTAAATGCAAAAAAAGAAATAAGTTTTTGTCCTGTCTGCCAGGGCTTTACGGATGTATCGCCTTGTGCAATTTGCTCGAATCCGAAGAGGCGCCGTGACATAATATGTGTTGTGGAATCTCCGAAAGATGTGATGGCAATGGAAAAAACAAATGAGTATGACGGGGTTTATCACGTTCTGCACGGCGCAATTTCGCCTATGGACGGCATAGGTCCTGACGATATCAAAATAAAAGAACTTCTCGCAAGAATTTCCGAAGATTCCGTTTCGGAGGTTATTATGGCAACAAACCCGAGTGTTGAAGGCGAGGCGACGGCAATGTACATAGCCAAGCTTTTAAAGCCGTTCGGAGTAAAAGTAACAAGAATTGCAAACGGAGTGCCTGTGGGAAGCGATCTTGAGTTTGCGGATGAAGTAACTCTTGCACGTGCGCTTGAGGGCCGCCGCGAAATTGTGTAAAACAAGTATAAAAAATTTTTTTTCGGTTAAACTTTAAATCAGCACCGATATATTTTTTTAGGAGTTGATTTAATTGGATAATACAGCACTTATACTTGTTATTATCGGAGCGCTTAACTGGGGCTCCATCGGTCTTTTCGGCGTAGATATTATCGGCTCGATTTTCGGAAGCCAGCTGGCACTTGTTCCGAGAATAATTTTTTCGATAGTGGGTCTTGCCGGTCTTTGGGCAATTACATTGCTGTTCAAAGAAAAAGTTCCGCAAAAAGACAATCATTGAAGAACGGGGCTGCAGCGAATATAATTTTTGCTGTGGCCCGTTTTTTTTACAAAAAAAACTCCGCAATGCGAAGGGAGCGGAGCTTTGAACAAAATTTGTGCCAAAGGAAAAAAGGGGACGTCTCTTAAAAGCCGCAATGCGTAAAAGCCGGAAATCAAGTCTTTTCCGGCGAGCTTTGATTATTTGCTTTCTCTGAATTTATCAACAATTTTTTCGGCGTAATGTTATATTTGTTTTTAAATTCTTTTATAAAATACGAAACCGATTTAAAGCCTGTCATGGAGGATACCTCTTTGACGCTCATTTTTGTTCCGAGCAGCTGGTCATATGCGAATTCAAGTCTTAGATTTAAAACAAATTTTTGCACCGATACCCCGAATTCATTTTTGAAAAGCCTGCTCAGATGAGTGGGCGATATATATAAGGCGTTTGCCATTTTTCCCACGGAAAAACTCTGCATAAAAAAATTGTTGTAAATATATGCCACTATATTGTCAAGCTTTTTTTGTGAGTTGTATCTGGATTTCTCGTCAAGAATAACCATATAATTTAACAGGATAAAGTTGATGATGGTTATTAAATTAAATCTGCTGTATTTTGTGTAGCTTGTCGAATGCTCTTTTATAATTGCAAGCAAATATTTTATATGCTCAAATTCCTGCTTCGGGACGGAAGTCTGAAGCTTTCTTTTCAAATACGGAATACTGAAAAAGGAAACCGTTTTTTCGTCGAAGGGATAGAAAAAGAAATACGAAAAGCCGATAACCGTAACGGAAAGATTGTTTTCCTCCGAAATAACAGAATACGATTCGCCGTCATGAAAGAAAAACATAGAAC
>ENA-OUQH01002509-OUQH01002509.1-human-gut-metagenome-genome-assembly--contig:-NODE-2509-length-11296-cov-6.454586_pt1 | contig 11296 bp, 9 predicted proteins | sample MGYA00237948_ERZ548828 | MGnify/ENA primary metagenome ERZ548828 (study PRJEB26490, sample SAMN05194711) | human gut metagenome | biome: terrestrial biome; feature: human-associated habitat; material...
TGATAATAAGTGATAAATAATAATAAAATCAACCTATTCCTCTCGGTGTTGTCTTTTCTTTTTTGTACCTTTGCCCAATAAATTAGAATTTTGTAAAAGGAATGAAGAAATTTTTGTTTGCCATCATGGCTATAGCAGCACTTTTCTCGTTTGCTGCATGTAACGATACTGAGACATATAAGGATTTGCGTGACCGCGAGTTGGACTCTATCAGTTCTTTCTTGCGTCATGAAAACGTGAAGGTCATTTCAGAAGAGGAATTCAAGAGTCGTTGGGAGAAGAAGCAGAAGGACAACAGCGTGGTTCTTACTGATACTTCCAAGAACAACAATGAGTATGTGCTCTTCAACAGTAACGGTATCTATATGCAGGTATTGGAAATGGGTTGCGGCGACTATATCAAGATGGGCGAGACTACCGATGTGCTCGTCCGTTTCTCTGAATACAATCTGAATACCGCAGCAGAGATGAGTCTCAACTCTTTGCAGTTGAGCAATAATCTGAAGCAGTATTCTTTCTATACTGATAAGATGACCGTGACCAATAATTCCGGCACTTTCACCGGTACTTTTGATGTGAATAGCAGCTTGATGGTAGCCACTTACAACAAAAACTACTCCGGCGGTTATAGTGGAACAGTACCTAGTGGCTGGCTGGTTCCTTTCAGTTGGGTAAAGATTGGTCGTGGTAATGCCGAGGGCGAGAGAATAGCTCACGTTCGTCTGGTAGTTCCTCATACCTATGGTACTACAGCGGCATCAGGAAGCGTATATGCCTGCCTCTATGATTTAACCTTGCAGAGAGGCAGATAAGATAATTTCATTTTAAAAAGATATTATTATGACACTGATTAAGTCTATTTCTGGTATCCGTGGAACCATCGGCGGTCCAGCGGGCGATACTTTGAATCCGCTCGACATCGTCAAGTTTACATCTGCTTACGCTACATTCATCCGTCGTAGCGGTGCTTCTAAGAGCAACACCATCGTGGTTGGCCGTGATGCACGTATCTCGGGCGAGATGGTAAAGAATGTAGTTTGTGGAACTTTGATGGGTATGGGTTACGATGTATTGAACATCGGCTTGGCTACTACTCCTACTACAGAGTTGGCTGTAACCATGAGTGGGGCTGCCGGTGGTATCATCATCACAGCTTCTCATAACCCACGCCAGTGGAATGCTCTCAAGCTTCTCAACGAGAAGGGTGAGTTCCTGACTGCTGCCAATGGTAGCGAGGTATTGAGCATTGCTGAGAAGGAAGATTTCGAGTATGCTGATGTTGATTCTCTCGGAAAATATACAGAAGATAATACCTTCAACAAGCGCCATATCGACTCAGTGCTTGCATTGAAGCTCGTGGATGTTGAGGCTATCAAGAACGCTCATTTCAAGGTTTGTGTAGATGCCATCAACTCTGTAGGTGGTGTTATTCTCCCAGAGTTGCTCGATGCACTCGGCGTAGAATATACTTTCCTGAATGCTGAGCCTACCGGTGATTTTGCTCACAACCCAGAGCCGTTGGAGAAGAACCTCGGCGGTATTATGGATGAGTTGAAGAAGGGTGGCTATGATATGGGTATCGTTGTTGACCCGGATGTTGACCGTCTGGCTTTCATCTGCGAGGATGGTAAGATGTTTGGTGAGGAATATACCCTGGTAAGTGTAGCTGATTATGTATTGAGCAAGACTCCAGGTAACACCGTCAGCAACCTTTCTTCTACCCGTGCTCTCCGCGATGTAACCGAGAAGCATGGTGGTTCATATTGTGCTTCTGCCGTAGGAGAGGTGAATGTAACTACCAAGATGAAGGATGTTCATGCAGTGATTGGTGGCGAAGGCAATGGTGGAGTTATCTATCCTGAGAGCCATTATGGTCGTGATGCCCTCGTTGGTATCGCCCTCTTCCTGAGCAGTCTGGCTCACAAGGGCTGCAAGGTGAGCGAGCTCCGTGCCAGCTTCCCTAACTATTTCATCGCCAAGAACCGCATCGACCTCACTCCATCTACCGATGTAGATGCTATCCTCGTCAAGGTGAAGGAGCTGTATGGCAAGGAGAAGGATGTAACTGTTACTGATATCGACGGTGTGAAACTCGACTTCCCTGACAAGTGGGTACACCTTCGCAAGAGTAACACCGAGCCAATCATCCGCGTATATAGCGAGGCTTCTACCATGGAGCAGGCTGATGAGCTTGGAAAGAAGCTCATGCAGGTAGTTTATGATATGCAGTAAGATATTGTATTATATATAAGATACGGTATCATATATAAGAAACGACTTCCAACGATTATAGGCAGCAATGCTTATAAGCGTTGGAAGTCGTTCTCGTTTATAAAAGTTCCGGCTCGATATGATGGAAAACTTATTGCTCTGCCAGCTCCTTCATGGCATCATTCAATGTATTGAACAGTACATTGATGTTTTCCTCTTGGTTCTTGCACGCCTCCTTGAAGAGAGCGACAGGATCTTCTGAATCGCCCTTCAGCGGAGCCTCGTTCAGGAGGATGTTCACATTGTTCAGCAGCATACCGTGCAGGGTAGGCATGTGTAGCTGCTGCTGGGTGCCTTCCTTGCTGCCACATTTCAGTCCGGCAGCGTATGCTTTCACGATGATGCGCACCAGCAGATGGATTGCCATCGGTTCATCGGCAAGGCTGATGAGTACACCGTGGGTATAATCTCGTACGTGTTCCTCTATGCTTGTAAACTTACCCTGCAGGAGCCAGGTGAAGTTGCGCTTGTATTCAGCTTCCATAGCCTTGTACAGCTGGTTTGATTTGCAGGCGATGCGCAGATAGTCGAGCATGGTTGGCTCGAAGGTAGGATCGGTCTTCTTCATGCTCTCAAAATTCTTCTGCATGCGCTCGTTAGCCTCTTCCGCACTCTTGTAGTTGAGTCGTACGAGGGTAGAGAACATGATGTCGAAGAAGTACTGGTTCACTTCTCCATAGTGCTCCAGCATCATCTGCTTCACCTCTTTGGGGTCGTTCTTCTTCTGGAAGTCATCGCCGCCAACCGCAGCATCCATGATGCCGCGTGCGTATGCCTCGAAGAATCCTCTTACGAAAGAGGCTACAGCCTGATAACTATTGATTCTCTTGCTCATTGTCTTTTGAATGTTTTAATCAAAAATGATTTAATCAAAATGTTTTAATCAAAGATGATTTAATCAAAAATCTTAAATTCATATCCCTGTTCCATCAGCCATTCTATGGATTGTGGAAGTGCCGTCTTCAGCTTGTCGATGCTCTTCAGCGAGTCGTGGAAGGTGATGATGCTGCCGTTGCGGGCATATTTCTTCACATTGTTCACCACATCTTCTGCCGTCATCCACTTGGAATAATCTCGGGTCACCACATCCCACATGATTACCTTGTAGGTGCGGTGCAGCCACCAGTACTCGCTCTGTCGCATCCAGCCGTGAGGTGGACGGAAGAGATGGGCATGGATGATGTCATTCGCCTTGTTGGTGTTGAGCACGTAGGAGATGACACGATGCTTGAAGGCACCGATATGATTGAAGGTATGGTTACCTATCTGATGCCCCTCTGCTACAATCTGGTTGTAGAGATCGTGGTTGCGCAATACGTTTTCGCCCACCATGAAGAAGGTAGCCTTGATATTGTACTTTCTCAAGGTTTCCAGGATGAATGGGGTGGATTCGGGAATCGGACCGTCATCGAATGTGAGATACACCGAATGGTCGTTCTTGTCCATTCTCCATATTGCTTTCGGATATAACCATCTGAGCCATTTGGCAGGTTGCTCTATGAACATAGGAATAACTTGATTAGGGGATGATACAAAAAGGGAGACCTAGCAAAAACGCCAGGTCTTCCTTGATATTCTTTATTTTACTGATTGCCCTGTGGCATGCTGCCGCCTCTGCCGCGATAGAGTGTATAGAGAGCATTGAGTTGCTTCTCATAACTCTTCTGCAACTGAGGGCTTACCATACCTGCCACATCGCAGACACTCTGCATAATCATGATCTGACGGATGCAGTCGTTCTGGCTCTGCAGGAAGCGGTCGTTGGACAATGAGAGGTAATAGTTGAGATACTGGTAAGCATTCTTCCAGACAGCCTCTACATATTCCTTACCCTTTGCCTTCTGACCGGTGAGCAGCCAGCCGCGAGCCATATCCAGACCACCGCTCATGTAATCGAGGGTGACATTGTATGCAGGAATCTCCACATCAGCCTTCTTCAGGATGTTGATAGCCTTCTGGTTCTTGCCGTCGGCGATGAGCTGGAGGGCTGTCTGGGCGAGCAGGCGACGGTGGGTATAGCACATACGCATGGTAGTCTCGTCGATATAGAGTCCCTTCTGCTTCAGATTACCGAACTTGAATCGGGTCATGATGTTGTGATAGGTCTTCTCTGCATCGAAGTTCTTCGCACCTGGCTTGTTGGTGGTGAATGGAGTGATACGGTTGGCAAGACCCTCTTGTACGAAGTTGTCGCCAAGGTTCATATAGTTCTCCTGTCCCACGGTAAGAGCCACGTAGATAGGACGTGTCCAGTTGCACTGTGACAGCATTTCGAGCATCATCAGGTCGCCCTTGTAGAGAGCATTCTTGCCTGCGAGTGAAATCACCATCTTGTCTGGGATGGTATCAGAAGCCATCATCATGCCGCTCTTCTTCACAGCCTCCTTGTCGATTGTTACATAGACGGTGTCTGTAGGGATGAAGTGCATGTCTGGGTTCTTGCTGCGTACCCAGTATTTCAGGATGTTCTTGAGCTCGAAAGGCTCATCACCAAACTGCTTCTTGGCATTCACTGGATCCTGCTTGTAGAAGTCGAGAATCTGCTGCTTAGCCTCTGGCTGGACAGAAACATACTCGTTGGTACCCGAACAGAAGTCGAGACGTGGCCAGGTGATTGGCACGGATGGTGAGTTGTATGCAGGACGCATCATCTGGTCGATATACCAGTCGGTCTGCAGATAGCTCAGGTTACATACGCGGGCATCTGTACCTACGCCTTCTACCTCCTGGTTGTACCAGAGTGGGAAGGTATCGTTATCACCATTGGTGAAGATGATAGGGTTGCCCTTCTCCTGGAGCGACATCAGATAGTTCTGGCCGAAGTCGCGGCAGGTGTAACGTCCTGAACGGTCGTGGTCATCCCAGGTCTGTGATGCCATCTGGATAGGAACGAGCAGGGTTACCACAGCCACGATAGCTGTTACGGCAGTACCGCTGAGCTTCATCTTCTCCTTCAGAAGGTCGATGATGGCGAGAACGCCAAGACCGCACCAGATAGCGTATGCATAGAATGAACCGGCGTAGGCATAGTCACGCTCACGTGGCTGCATAGGAGTCTGGTTCAGATAGAGCACGATGGCAAGACCTGTCATGAAGAACAGGAAGAATACCACCCAGAACTGCTGGATACCTACAGGGAGAACCTCCTCTGTCTCCACGCCGTTCTTGATGACCTTGCGCTTGCGGGTGTACCAAGCCTGCCAGAAGAGACCGATGAGACCGAGAATCAGCGGCATGCAGTAGAACACGTTGTGTCCCTTGTTTGCCTTCAGGTCGTCTGGCATTTTGCTCTGGTCGCCATAGAGAGCGTTGTCGATGAATGGGAAACCGGTAATCCAGTTACCGTGCTCTGGCTCACCGTTGCCCTGGATATCGTTCTGTCGTCCGGCAAAGTTCCACATGAAGTAGCGCCAGTACATGAAGTTGCACTGATAGGAGAGGAAGAAACGGATATTCTCCATCTGTGTAGGAACCTTCACCATCATGTTCTCGCCACAACGGTCGTAAGGCACCTCGTTACCCTCTACGCCACCCATCCAGTCTTCGTATGCCTGGGCATGAGCCGAACTGTGCATACGTGGGAAGAGCATATTCTGTGCATATACATACTTGTTCTTATGACTTACTACGAAGTAAGAGTCCTTCTCATCGGCAGAAGCCTTCTCCTTGCGCTGATAAACAGGTGCACCTTCCTTCGTCACAGGCTTGCACATGTTGCCGTCAGCTTCGAGAGCCACCTGAGAAGTGTAAGCCTGACCATAGAGCAATGGAGTATCGCCATACTGGTCGCGGCTCAGATAACTGCCCAGGGTGAAGATATCCTCAGGAGAGTTCTGGTCCATAGGAGGGTTGGCGGATGAACGGATTACGATGAGCGCATAGCTTGAGTAACCGATCATCAGCATCAGCATGCAGAGCAATGCTGTGTTCTTGATGCGTGCAGAGATGAGAGGCAGCAGCTGCATCTTCTTTTTCTCGATGCCTGTAGCCTGGTCAACGCCGGTTACTACTTCCTTCTTGCGCTTGTAGTTGAGTACAAACCAGAGGATAGCCAGGATGATGATGCCGGTGATGACTGCGCTCCATCCATATCCGAAGAATGGGATGCCGAGCATGCCGAAACCGAGAACGAAGGCGATGTTCTGCTTCTTCTCGTTCTTCTCTGATGCATTGTAGGTCTCGTAGATACCCCAGATAACAGAGGCTACGAGGCAGATGATATATACGATTTCACCGGTATTGAATGGGCAGCCGAGTGTGTTGACGAAGAACAGCTCAAACCATCCGCCTACGGTGATGATGCCTGGAACCACACCATAAAGTACGGCTACTACCACCAGGAATGAAAGGAAGAGCGCCATGAGCGAACCCTTCAGGTTGGCATGAGGCACCTTCTTGTAGTAATATACCAGTACGATGGCTGGGATGCAGAGCAGGTTGAGCAGGTGCACACCGATACTCAGGCCGGTCATATAGGCGATGAGCACGAGCCATCGGTCGCTATGAGGTTCGTCGGCATGGTCTTCCCACTTCAGAATCAGCCAGAATACCACAGCGGTAAAGGCAGAAGAGAAGGCGTAAACCTCACCCTCTACAGCAGAGAACCAGAAGGTATCGCTGAAGGTGTAGATGAGTGCGCCCACCATACCTGATGCCTCGATGGCAATCAGCTTGCTGGTGGTCATCTCCTTCCAGTCGCCGATGATGAGCTTGCGTGCCAGATGGGTGATGGTCCAGAAGAGGAACATGATGCAGACGGCACTGAGGAGTGCGCTCATCGTATTCACCATCTTGGCTACCTGCGTGGTATCACTGGCGAAATGTGTGAAGAAATTGCCCATGAGCATGAAGAATGGTGCCCCAGGTGGGTGACCGATCTCCTGCTTGTAGGCAGTTGTAATAAACTCAGGACAGTCCCAGAAGCTGGCTGTCGGTTCAATTGTGGAGCAATATACGAATGCCGCAATGATGAATGCGACCCATCCGAAGATATTGTCCACTAATCTGTACTGTTTCATTATTGTTTAAACTTTAATGTATTATATTTCTATGTTTCCTATTATATAATGTGTATAAAACGTTGCAAAGATACTAAAAAGTAAAGAGATAGCGTAGGATTGCTTCTCTTTTTTAGGTTATATTAAATTTAAATAGGTGATGTTTTATAAAAAACACATTATACATTCAGGAAATGCTCTTCCAGTTTTTCTCTTGGCATATCTGCCGTATCGTGATAATGCAGGTGCTGGTTTACACAGGCGATATGCTTCACGTTGTTGAGCACTTCGGCTACATCGTGACTGACGATGATGATGGCGCATTCCTTGTTGATCTGCTCCAGCATCTCGTACATCTGCTTTTGGAATCGGCGGTCGATGTAGGTGTTAGGCTCATCGAGAATCACGACATCGGGCTTTGATACGATGGCACGGGCGAGGAGCACTCGCTGAAGCTGACCGCCGCTGAGGGCAGCGATGTGTCGGTCTTTGAATTCCGTCAGCTGCATGCGCTCCAGGGTATCGAGCACCTGCTGGTGCTGTGCCTGGGTGTATCGCGAAAAGAGACCTTTGGTCTTGCTGAGTCCGGCAAGTACAACTTCATATACAGAGATAGGAAACTGCTTGTCGAGCTGGTTGTATTGTGGGAGATAGCCCATCGAAATCTCCTTTGTTTCCTCAACTTTTGCTTTTCCGTTTTCATCAAGAACTGTTTTTCCGTTCTCATCTTTTACTTTTCGGAAGTATCTGATGGTTCCTTCCGTAGGCTTCATCAGTCCCAGAATGAGGCGCATGAGGGTAGTCTTGCCACCACCGTTTGGTCCGATGATGCCAAGATAATCGTCTTGATATACTGTGAGATTTACGTCGCTGAGCACCTGCTTGCCGTCATATCCGGCAGATAGGTGCTCTATTTTTATGATTGGAGTCATATGATTGTAGTTTTTATTTCCCAACAACGATTTTCTTGCCCTGTACCGCTGCTGCCGCTTCCTGCATCGCTCTGTTCCAGTCGCCCTGCAATGGATTGATATCCATTGGTTTGGTGTGGCTCTCGTTGATGAAAGTAGTGGTGTTGCGGTTGGCAAATTCTGCCTGTATCAGGCAGAACTTGATCTTTTCTTTTCTGGCTCTCTGGATGAGGCTCTTCAGCTGGGAGGCACTAGGCTCCCTGCCTTCTTCCTCTATGGCAAGCTGCTCCAGCTGGTAATCACGGGCAAAATAGGTGAGGATAGGGTGATAGATCACAAACTTGCGTACCAGGTCTGGGTCCTTTTTGAAGCTCTCCCTGATGGTGCTGTCTCTCTTGTCGATGATGCTGAGCAGCGACTGATAGTTCTTCTCGAAGAAAGCCTTGTTCTTCGGCTCCAGTTCGCAGAGCGCCTTGAGGATGTTGCTGGCTATGATGCGGGCGTTGCTGCAACTCATCCATACGTGTGGGTCGATGTTGCCACCCGGAGTCTTGGCAGGCTTGATGCCCACGGAAGTATCTATCACTTTCATATCTGGAGCGTTGTCCTGCAACTTCTTCATCCAGGTCTGCTCAAAACCGATGCTGCCCACTTTCAGATAGAGGGCACTCTTCGAAAGTTCCATCATCTGCTGGGCGTATGGTTCGTAAGTCTCCGGGTTGTTGCCATTCGATACCATCACGTTGACATCCACCTTGCCTTTGGCAATTTGATCTACGAAATACTTGTAGGGGGAAATCGTAACTGTAACTGTAACCGCAGGCTTCTCTGTTCCGGAAGTCTTTCCCGAATCAGCCTGTTTCTGAGGTGTACCCTTGCATCCGGCAAGAATAACACATAATATAATAAGGTATAGAAATCTCTTCATATATTCAAATCTCCTTATGTTATAAATCTGCTTATATGTTTATACGATGAAGCTGAGACCATAAACCAATAGGATATATCTCAGCACTTTTCCGATGGTGATACTGATGGTAGAGATGATGATATTGGCTCTTGTCAGCCCCAGCACGATGGTGATGGCGCTTCCCAAAATCGGGATGAAGGCGAAGAAGCCCATCCAGGCACCTCTATCAGCCATGAATCTTTCTGCCTGATCCAGTTTCTCCTTCTTCACGTGCAAATATTTCTCTATCCATTCCATCTTGCCCAGTCTGCCCACACCATAGTTGAACAGCGAGCCCAATACATTTCCTATGCTGCCATATATCACCAGAGGGATGGGATCCAAACCTGCTGCCTGCAAGCCCGACATCACCACCTCGCTGCTGAAAGGAAAGAAACTGCCGGCAAGAAAGGCGGAAACAAGCATGCCCCAATAGCCCCAGTTGATTAAGAAGTCTATTATGTAACCCATTGAATATTATTTGTTTAACCTTCTTGATGCACTGAAACAGTGCATCAAGTCTATCTCTGAATAATCTTATCCCTGAATAGCCTGCAGCAATACCGTTTCCGGAATGAAGATATGATACAGCAGGATCAGTACCATGATGACCAGCGCCGAGATAAAGACGATGTTTGCCAGCTTTCCCTTGGTGTAGGTGATGAAGTGAGCTGTGAGTGGTGCCGTATTTACAATCATAATGCTGCTCAACTCCTTGATATGCTGAGGCTGCAGGATGATGAAGGCAAGACTCACATAGTTGATCAGAATGAATGAATTGTAGATCATTCGGGTACGGATCTTATCAGCATAAGAGGTATGCAGGAAGTGTATGCTGCCCAATGTGCTCAGGATGATGAGGAACAGGAGATTCACCACCTCGTGGTCGGTAACCTGCGAATAATCGAACAGATCCTGATAGTTGATGAATTCCGCAAAATGACTGATCAGTCCATTGATGTTATTGGTGTAGGCGAAGTAACCCGCAGAGAACCAATACGGCATGATGAGACCGATGATAGATGCAAAGAAGTTTCGGATGCTGAAGGAATTGGTGAATACCATCATCATCAGCCATAGGAAGGGCAGGAAATATCCCACCTGGATGAACACCAGTGAGGCGAGTCCTACGCAGAAGAAGGCATAGAATGTCCATCCTGCCGCCCGCCTGTCCTGGTAACTGTTCCAGATGATGAGGTAGAAGGCGATGGAGCACATCGTCACGATGCTTGCCTTGAAGGAGGGTGTAGGCAGAGAGGTCATGGTGATGAACACCAGGAAACTGCAGGACACCATTCGGCTGTAGGTTCGCATCAGGGAATTATGGTTGTTGAGTTCCACCATCAGCAGGGTAGAGAGAATGGTGAAGGCGAACTGCACCCAAATGTTAGCTACTAAAAAATCTACAGCAACCCATACCAAGGCGGCAAGGGTTGCTGTTACAGGTAGAGCGTAGCGGCTAGCCGCCACTTTATTTTGAAAAGTTTTCTTTCTTAACATCTAATTTTTTGAAAAATGATGAAGCTTTTGCCCTTTCAGGGCGACATTCTCCCTTAAACAATACCCAGGGCGTTGCCCTGGGCTAGGAGCTTCTGCCCTTTCAGGGCGTGTGGAGCCTATGGATTAAAGATCCTGTCCGATATCAGAGCGGAAGTACTTGTCTGTGAACTGGATCTTCTGAGCCTCGGCAAAGCTCTTCTTCAGAGCCTCTTCCTTATCCTTGCCGTAGCTGCTTACGCAGATTACACGGCCGCCATTGGTTACAACCTCTCCATCCTTCATGGCTGTACCAGAATGGAAAACAACAGAACCTTCCACCTCATTGATACCATGGATAGGATAACCCTTCTTGTAAGCCTCTGGATAACCACCGCTTACGAGCATCACGCAGACAGCTGCACGCTCATCAAACTCGATGCTGCGCTTGTCAAGATCGCCGGCAGCTACACCCTCGAAGAGATCCACGATGTCGCTCTTCAGGCGGAGCATCACGCTCTCTGTCTCTGGGTCACCCATACGGCAGTTGTACTCGATAACCATAGGCTCGCCCTCTACATTGATCAGACCGAAGAAGATGAAGCCCTTGTAGTCGATGTTCTCCTCAGCCAGACCCTCTACGGTAGGACGGATGATGCGCTCGTCAACCTTCTGCATCCACTCCTTGGTAG
>ENA-OUQH01002511-OUQH01002511.1-human-gut-metagenome-genome-assembly--contig:-NODE-2511-length-11295-cov-3.428025_pt1 | contig 11295 bp, 10 predicted proteins | sample MGYA00237948_ERZ548828 | MGnify/ENA primary metagenome ERZ548828 (study PRJEB26490, sample SAMN05194711) | human gut metagenome | biome: terrestrial biome; feature: human-associated habitat; material...
ATTTGTATCGGTAAGATGGTGTGTTTTGTTCCAGATTTTCATAGGTATATCGTTTCCTTTATCGTGTTTTCCACCACAGTTTACCATATCCGGCGAAAAGAATACATAGATTTTATTATGTAAAAATTATTTATATATTCTAAAAAATATGTATATTATTGTTAAAAACTTGTCAAAAGGTTCTAAAAAAAATACAAAAAAAACATATTTCATCTGAGAGAGCTGTGTTATAATCATGCTGATGATATTTTGTGATTCTAGCGCAAAATATAATACTAAATAAGAGAAAGCGGGGCACAAAAATGGGTTTAAAGACATTTAAAGGTGGCGTCCATCCTTATGAAGGAAAGGAACTGGCAAAAGATCAGCCAATCAAGGAAGTTTTACCTAAGGGCGATCTGGTTTATCCGGTATCCCAGCATATCGGCGCACCAGCAAATCCAATTGTAGCGAAAGGTGATACCGTATTAAGAGGTCAGAAGATTGCAGAAGCAGGAGGTTTTGTTTCTTCTCCAATCTACGCATCTGTATCCGGTACCGTAAAAGCCATTGAACCACGCCGTGTAGCGGTTGGAGATATGGTGAATTCCATTGTCATTGAGAATGATGGAGAGTATAAGGAGGCTGAGTTCACTTCATGTGAGGATGTGACAGCTCTTTCCAAGGAAGAAATCATTAACAAAGTAAAAGAAGCAGGCGTTGTCGGAATGGGTGGTGCCGGTTTCCCAACTCATGTAAAACTCTCTCCAAAGGAACCGGAGAAGATTGAGTACATTATCGCAAACTGCGCAGAGTGTGAGCCTTATCTGACGGCTGACTATCGCAGAATGCTTGAAAATCCGGAAGAGTTAGTTGCCGGAATGAAGATTATTTTACAGATCTTTGATAAAGCAAAAGGTGTGTTCGGTGTTGAAAATAATAAACCGGACTGTATCGCAAAATTACAGGAGTTAACCAAAGACGAACCACGTATGGAAGTCTGTCCATTACAGACAAAGTACCCACAGGGTGGTGAGCGTCAGTTGATCTACGCTGTTACAGGAAGAGCAATCAACTCCAAAATGTTACCTGCTGATGCAGGATGTATCGTAGATAACGTAGAGACAATCATTGCAATCTACAATGCAGTAAAATTAGGAAAACCAGTTATGAACCGTGTATCAACAATCACAGGTGATGCGGTTGCAAATCCTGGAAACTTCTTATATTACATTGGAACCAACTATGCAGAATTAGTAGAAGCTGCCGGTGGATTCAAAGTACAGCCAGAGAAGATTATCTCCGGTGGACCTATGATGGGATTCTCTATGTTCTCCTTAGATATCCCGACAACCAAGACATCTTCTTCCCTGTTGTGTTTGGCAGAGGATGAAGTTGCAAAAGCAGAACCATCTCCATGTATTAACTGTGGACGTTGCGTGGAAGCGTGTCCGGAACAGTTGATCCCATCCAGACTTGCAAAGATGGCAGATCATGGTGTAGCAGATGAGTTTGAAAAATGGCATGGACTGGAATGTATCGAGTGCGGAAGCTGTAGTTTCGCATGTCCTGCAAAACGTCAGTTGGCACAGTCCATCAAGACCATGAAAAAACAGGTTCTTGCAGCAAAGAGAAAAAAATAAACAGACAATAAAGAGAGTTTTATAAGATTTTATTGTGAAAAAAATACGAAGAAAGAGGTGGATCCCGTGAGTGATTTATATCATGTTTCATCATCACCACACGTACGCTCGAAAGACACAACAAGCAAAATTATGCTTTATGTGATCATGGCATTACTGCCAACCAGTTTGTTTGGTATTTATAACTTTGGTATCAGAGCGTTAATTTTAATTTTAGTAACTATCGCAAGCTGTGTAGCTTCCGAATGGATCTTCAACAAGATCGTACATAAAAAGAACAGCATCAATGATTTAAGTGCCGTTGTAACAGGTTTACTTCTTGCATTAAACCTTCCGGCATCCCTTCCTTGGTGGGAAGCAGTCATCGGCGGTGTGTTCGCAATCGTCATTGTTAAGATGATGTTCGGTGGACTTGGACAGAACTTCATGAACCCGGCTCTCGGAGCAAGATGTTTCTTACTGATCGCATTTGCAGCGGATATGACAAACTTCACTGTAGGCGCATACTCAGGAGCAACACCACTTGCACAGATGAGAAATGGGGAAGCAGTGAACACCATGAGCATGCTGATCGGTAAGACAGCAGGTACAATCGGTGAGACATCTGCGATCGCAATTTTAATTGGAGCTATTTTCCTGATTTTAATGGGCGTTATCGACCTTAGAATCCCGGCTTCCTATATTATTACATTTGTTGTATTCATTCTGCTGTTTGGTGGACATGGATTTGACATGAACTATGTGACAGCACAGCTCTGCGGCGGTGGATTAATGCTTGGTGCATTCTTCATGGCGACAGACTATGTTACATCTCCAATCACACCAAGAGGACAGATCATTTTTGGTATCTGCTGTGGTATTTTCACAGGACTGTTCCGTTGCTTCGGAGCCAATGCAGAAGGAGTTTCCTTTGCAATTATCTTAAGCAACCTCTTAGTTCCTATGATCGAGAAATACACAGTACCAAACGCTTTTGGTGTTGTGAAAACAAAACCTGAAAAGGAGGCAAAGTAAATTATGAATAAAAAGATCGTACATGACGCTTTGGTTTTATTCGCATTTACAGTCGTTCTTGGTTTGATCCTAGGAGTTGTCTATGGAATTACCAAACCTTCCATTGATCAGGTAAATTACGAAAAAACACAGGCTGCCTACAAACAGGTATTTGAAGATGCAGCATCTTTTGAGGAATACAGTGATTTTGATGCAGACGCAGCAGCAGCACTCATGACAGAAAAAGGTTTTTCTGACCAGATCGACAGTGTGAATACAGCACTCGATGCAAGCGGCAATGTGATCGGTTATGTTTTGACCGTTACAGCAAAAGACGCCAGCCAGGCAAGCATTACCTTCTCTGTTGGTATCCAGAATGATGGCACTGTAAATGGCTATTCTATTACAAATATCGCAGAAACACCTGGACTTGGTATGAAAGCACAGGAAGAAGCTTTCTATAGCCAGTTCGAAGGAAAGAACGTTGATTCTTTCACTGTTGTAAAAGCAGCGCCTGCCTCTGACAACGAGATCGAATCTATCTCAGGTGCAACGATCACATCCAAAGCTATGGCAAACGGTGTGAATGCCTGCATCGCATACTTCCAGAATGTATTAGGAGGTACAAACTAATGAACAAAAATGTAGAACGTTTATATAATGGTATTATCAAAGAAAACCCGACCTTCGTTCTGATGCTTGGAATGTGTCCTACTTTGGCGGTTACATCATCTGCTATCAACGGACTTGGTATGGGACTTTCTACAACTGTAGTATTGGTATTGTCCAACTTATTGATCTCAGCGTTCCGTAAGGTCATTCCAAACGGTGTGCGTATGCCGGCTTACATTGTGATCGTTGCTTCACTCGTTACAGTTGTACAGTTTATGATGCAGGCTTACACACCAAGTCTTTCTGACTCTTTGGGTGTGTATATTCCTCTGATCGTTGTAAACTGTATCATCTTAGGACGTGCAGAAAGTTATGCTTCCAAGAATCCGGTTGTTCCTTCTATCTTCGATGGACTTGGTATGGGACTTGGATTTACACTTGGCCTGACACTGATCGGTCTGTTCCGTGAATTGCTCGGTGCAGGACAGATTTTTGGCGCACAGGTTCTTTCTTTAAGCTGGTTCACACCAATCACAATCTTCGTTATGGCACCTGGTGCATTCCTTGTACTTGCCTGCCTTGTGGCGATTATGAATATCGTGAGAGCTAAGATGGAAGCAAAAGGCAAGCCACTTGCAAAACCATCCGGATGTATCACTGGTGATTGTGCAGGATGTGGAATGTCTGCAACATGTACCGGTAAAAAACCGGTATCAGCAGCAGCTGAAAAAACAGAGTAGGAGGATAGATACAGATGAAAGAATTAATTTTAATTGCAGTCGGATCTGCGATTGTAAATAACGTTGTATTAAGCCAGTTCCTTGGTATCTGTCCATTCTTAGGTGTATCCAAGAAAACTGAGACCGCAGCCGGAATGGGTGGCGCAGTTGTATTCGTTATTACAATTTCATCTTTTGTAACCGGATTGATTTATAAATATATTCTTGCAAATGAATATTTGTTAAGCAAAGGTATTGACCTTACTTATTTACAGACAATCGTATTCATTCTTGTTATCGCAGCATTAGTACAGTTTGTAGAGATGTTCTTAAAGAAATCCATGCCAGCTTTATACAAGAGCTTGGGTGTGTATTTACCACTGATCACAACAAACTGTGCCGTATTAGGTGTTGCACTTACAAACGTTACCAAAGAATATAACATTCTTCAGGGTGTTGTAAATGGTTTTGCAACTGCATTTGGTTTCCTGATCGCAATCGTAATTATGGCTGGACTTCGTGAGAAGATTGAATACAATGATATTCCAAAGCCTTTCCAGGGAACTGCAATTGTACTGATCACAGCATGTCTGATGTCAATCGCATTCATGGGATTCTCAGGAATGATTTAGGAGGAAAAAGACGATGAACATTACAGCAATTATTTTTGCAGCCGTTGTAGTCGGCGGTGTTGGTATTTTAATTGGATTTTTCCTTGGTGTTTCCGGAGAAAAATTCAAAGTAGAAGTAGATGAGAGAGAAGTAGCCGTTACAGAGGCTCTTCCTGGAAATAACTGTGGTGGTTGTGGATATGCCGGATGTTCCGGACTTGCAGCCGCTATCGTAAAAGGGGAAGCTCCAGTCAATCAGTGTCCGGTTGGTGGAGCACCTGTTGCAGCCAAGATAGGTGAGATCATGGGAGTAAAGGCAGAAGAAGGCGAGCGCAAAGCAGCATTTGTAAAATGTGCCGGAACCTGTGAAAAAGCAAATCAGGACTATGAGTACACAGGAGTTCAGGATTGTGCCGCTATGGCATTTGTTCCAAATGGTGGACCAAAATCCTGCAACTACGGATGTCTTGGATTTGGTAACTGTGTGAAAGCATGTCCATTCGATGCGATCCATGTCGTAGACGGTGTTGCAGTCGTTGACAAGGATGCATGTAAAGCATGTGGCAAATGTGTTGCTGCATGTCCAAAACATCTGATCGAGCTTTTACCAGTGAGCGCAAAACATATCGTACAGTGCAGCTCCAAAGACAAAGGTAAAGATGTTATGAAGGCATGTTCTGTTGGATGTATTGCCTGTCACTTATGTGAGAAAAACTGCCCATCTGATGCAGTTCACGTAGTGGATAATGTTGCATACATCGATCAGGAGAAATGTACAAAATGCGGTCTCTGTGCTGAGAAGTGTCCGAAGAAGATCATTCTCTAGGATAATAAGACAGAGCACAAATATTAGATTTCAAAGAACTTGGGAAAGGTTGCTATGTTAGGTCAGACTTAATATAGCAACCTTTTTAAGCTTATTATGACATATGAATTATTTTAGTCGGATTAAAATATGCACTTTGCTGTGGTAAATGAAAAAAGTATTTTGATATTTGGAAAAAGATATGTTAAAGTTATATTTGACGTGAAGTTCGAAAAACCTATATAAGTTTGAAAGCATTGTGTATTCAAACTTCACCGGAAAAAATGGAAGTTACATAGACAATTGCGAAACTCATAAAAAACTAACTTGAATGTTTTTGTTAATTTCTCACAATTTAAGAAGATTAAGATGAGTTTCGCAATTGCCTATAGACGGTAGCATAAAGAGGGGCAGCATGAGCGAGAAAGAATTTGATTTTACTAAGAAAAAAAGAGTAGTTGTAAAAATCGGTTCCTCTTCTTTAAACAGGGGAGAGACCGGAAATCTGAATTTTACGAAGCTAGAGCATCTTGTGCGCGAGCTTTGCGACATGAGAAACCGCGGAATGGATGTATGTCTGGTAAGTTCCGGTGCGATCGCAGTGGGACGTCAGACAATCGGTCTGAATGAGAGACCGAAGGATATTTCAACAAAGCAGGCATGTGCGGCGGTTGGACAGGCAAGACTCATGATGACATATCAGAGAATGTTTGCAGAGTACAACCAGATCGCAGGACAGATCCTGATGACAAAAAATACAATGGTAAACCCGGTGTCGAGGAAAAATGCCAAAAACACATTTGAAGAGTTATTTCGGCTTGGAGTGATCCCAATCGTAAATGAAAATGATACGGTTTCTACTTATGAAATGCAGTTTGGTGACAATGATACATTGTCGGCTATCGTTTCTTCGCTGGTAGGGGCAGATCTTCTGATTTTATTATCGGATATTGATGGACTGTTTACGGATGATCCGCATAAAAATCCGGAGGCAAAACTGATCAAAGTGGTTGATAAAATTGATGCAAAACTGCTTGGAATGGCAAAAGGTTCTACCGGAAGTGATGTCGGAACCGGCGGCATGGCGACAAAACTCACCGCAGCAAAGATCGCAACGCTTTCCGGCGCGGATATGGTGATCGCAAATGGTGCAGATGTATGCATTTTACATCATATCATTGATGATGATTTCACAGGAACAATTTTTAAAGCCGATAAGAGTGAAAGCTTTCATATCGCAGATTTTATTATGGAGACAATAGGATAATGGAACAATCAAAAATCGACAGAATTAATGAATTATACAGAAAATCAAAAGCCGAGGGACTGACCGAGGCGGAAAAAAAGGAATAGGCGCTTCTGCGCAAACAATTTGTGGCGGATGTGAAGAAAAACCTGACAGCACAGTTGAACAATATTGACATTCAAAATGAGGATGGAACCATAGAAAACCTTGGTGAAAAATATGGAAACAAATCCAAAAAGCTTTCGTAAGGAACATCTTGCAATCCGAAATGCAATGTCAGAGAAAGAGGTAGCGGAAAAAAGCGGTGTTATTGTAAAGAGGCTGCTTCAAACCGGCTGGTATCAAAATGCGCAGGAAATTTTTGCTTATTATCCGTTAGGGAACGAAGTGGATTGCCATGCATTGTTTTTACAGGCATGGGCAGATGGAAAACGGATCGCCCTTCCAAGGACGAAAGAGGAAAATCAGATGGATTTTTTCTATATTGATTCTTTGAAGCAGTTGGAAGAGGGCACATTTCATGTGATGGAACCGGTCAGGGGCAGTGAAAAAGCAGATCCGCTACAGCAACCAGTCATTGTTCCGGGAAGTGTATTTGGCAGGGACGGCAGCCGTTATGGGTATGGAAAGGGTTATTATGACCGCTTTTTTGCAAAATACCCAAGACTGAGGCGATATGCAGTCTGTTATGAGCATCAGTTAGAAGAAACACTGCCAACAGATCAACACGACATCTATATGCATGATATTTATACAGAAAGGGAAGTCATCCAATGCTTTTGGGGCAGTGAAGCCTTACTTGAAAGCTAAAGGATGGCTTTGTAAGTGGATTACACTTAAGTTAAAAACAGATTGGGAAAGGGCGTACATTATGGAATTATTGGATATTTGTAAACAAGCAAAAAAAATTGCACCAAAAATTGGAATACTTGATACAAACACGAAAAATCAGGCACTTCTTGCAGTAGCAGATTTTTTAGTGAAAGAACAAAATTCCATTTTGGATGCCAACAAAATTGATATTGAGAATGGTAAGAAAAATCATATGCCGGAAGGGCTGCTTGATCGTCTGCTCCTGACAGAAACGAGGATTGCGCAGATGGCGGAAGGGCTTCGGCAGGTTGCAGCGCTGGATGATCCGATCGGGGAGGTCCTGGGAATGAAAAAAAGACCAAACGGACTTATGATTGGTCAGAAACGAGTACCGCTTGGCGTTGTCGGAATTATTTATGAGGCAAGACCAAACGTGACGGCTGATGCATTTGCCCTTTGCTTTAAGACTGGAAATGTTGTGATTTTAAAGGGTGGCAGTGATGCGATTCATTCCAATATTGCAATCGTGGAGACAATCCGCAAAGCACTTGTAAAAGAGGGACTTCCAGAGCAGGCAATTGCTTTGATCGAGGATACATCGAGAGAGACAGCAGCAGCCTTTATGAAAATGAATGAATATGTGGATGTACTGATTCCAAGAGGCGGAGCAGGGCTGATCAAAGCTGTTGTAAATCAGGCAACAATCCCGGTCATTGAAACAGGAACCGGAAATTGTCATATTTTTGTGGATGAGACTGCGGATTTTGATATGGCAATGGATATTATATTAAATGCCAAGACACAGAGGATTGGTGTGTGCAATGCATGTGAATCGCTTGTCATCCATGAAAAAATTGCAGATACATTTCTGCCGGAATTAATGAAGCGTCTCGCAGAGAAGAACGTGGAAGTCCATGGAGACGAAAAAGTGATGCAGATTGCAGGTGAAGGCTGCATGAAAAGGGAATTGCTTGTTCCTGCAACTGAGGAAGACTGGGGGAGAGAGTATTTGGATTACAAACTTTCTGCGAAGACAGTTTCCTCCATTGATGAGGCCATTGCCCATATCAATCAATACAACACAGGCCATTCCGAGGCAATCATCACAAACAATTATTCCAATGCGGAGAAGTTCTTAAATGAGATTGATGCAGCATGTGTTTATGTGAATGCCTCGACACGTTTTACGGACGGATTTGAGTTCGGATTTGGTGCGGAGATTGGAATTTCCACACAGAAGCTCCATGCGAGAGGACCGATGGGACTGATCGCCCTGACCAGCACAAAATATATTATTTACGGGAATGGACAGATCCGGAAATAAATGATAAAATACTGACTTGCGGTATGTTCTATAAAAAAACAGAACATATGTTTGCTAAAGCGATAAAAGTATGCTATAATTTAAGAAAAGATAGGATAACACAATGAAAGAAAAGAGAAACATTACCATTATTGATAAAAAGCAGATTCCTTCCGAGGAGCCGGCAAGACAGTATTATTTCATGGATATTGCAAAAAAATATGTTGCAGAATTAGCAGAGCAGAAGGGAGCGCCGCTCACATTCTGCGTGACGACGTTCGGGTGCCAGATGAATGCCAGGGATTCCGAGAAATTAGTTGGTATCCTGGAACAGATCGGTTATGTGGAAGCACCGGATGAAAAGGCTGATTTTGTCATTTATAATACCTGTACCGTTCGTGAGAATGCCAACAACAAAGTTTATGGCAGACTTGGCTATTTACAAGGCTTTAAGAAAAAGAACCCATATATGATGATCGGGCTCTGCGGATGTATGATGCAGGAGCCGACCGTTGTTGAAAAGATACAGAACAGTTACCGGTTTGTGGATCTGATTTTTGGAACACATAATATTTATAAATTTGCAGAACTGATCGTGACAGCACTGGAGTCTGATTCCATGACCATTGATATCTGGAAAGATACTGACAAGATCGTGGAAGACCTTCCGGTAGAGCGGAAGTATTCCTTTAAATCTGGTGTGAATATCATGTTCGGCTGCAATAATTTCTGTAGCTACTGTATCGTTCCTTACGTGCGTGGACGTGAGCGGAGCCGTGAGCCGAAAGAGATCGTGCGTGAGATCGAACATTTAGTGCAGGACGGCGTTGTGGAAGTGATGCTGCTGGGACAGAATGTCAATTCTTATGGCAGGAATCTGGAACATCCGATGACGTTTGCACAGCTTTTGCAGGAGATTGAAAAGATCGAGGGACTGGAGCGTATCCGGTTTATGACTTCCCATCCGAAGGATTTATCGGATGAACTGATCGAAGTGATGAAGAATTCCAAAAAAATCTGCAATCACCTTCATTTGCCATTGCAGTCTGGAAGCAGCCGCATTTTAAAAATCATGAACCGTCATTATGACAAGGAACATTATCTGGAATTAGTGGATAAGATCAGGGCGGCAGTGCCGGATATTGCACTTACAACCGATATTATCGTAGGTTTCCCGGGAGAGACCGAGGAAGATTTTGAGGAGACGATGGATGTTGTGCGCAGAGTCCGCTATGACAGTGCGTTTACGTTTATATATTCCAAGAGAACCGGGACACCGGCAGCGACAATGGATGACCAGATTCCGGAAGAGGTGATCAAGGAACGATTTGACCGTCTGCTGCATGAGGTTCAGACAATTTCTGCTGAGAAAGCGGGAAAACTTACAGGTCAGACACTTCCGGTATTAGTTGAGGAAGTGAACGGACAGGATGCATCTCTTGTCACTGGAAAACTGACTAATAATTCAACGGTACATTTCCCGGGAACGGCGGACATGATCGGAACGATCCAGAATGTTGTGCTTGAGGAATGTAAAGGATTCTATTACATTGGCAGACTTGCTTAATGATTCGTGAAAGCAGGATAAAAAAGGATGTATGCATATATAAAAGGAACATTAGAAGAGACAGGTGAAGATTATATCGTGGTCGAGGCTGGCGGGATCGGGTATCAGATCTTTACGACCGGTCAGACCTTTCAGTATCTTCCGTCCATGGGGGAAGAGGTAAAAGTTTATACTTATCTGCATGTGCGGGAGGATGCGATGATCTTATTTGGTTTTCTCACCAAGGATGATCTGTTTGTGTTCAGACTCCTGCTTGGAGTGAGCGGGATCGGACCGAAGGGCGCACTTGCGATCCTCTCTGTCATGACGACAGATGACCTCCGGTTTGCTGTGCTTGGAGATGATGCAAAGGCAATCGCAAAAGCACCGGGTGTCGGGGCAAAGACGGCACAGCGTCTGATTCTGGAATTAAAAGATAAATTGAGCCTTGAGGATGCGTTTGAACAGAAGTTAGCGAAGAATGACAACCCGGTTCAAAACAAAGCCAAAGGAGCCAAGAATGAGGCTATCGAGGCACTGGTTGCGCTGGGGTATTCCTCCTCAGAGGCATTAAAAGCATTAAACGGTATTGAGATTACAGATGATACCGATGTGGAAGACATCTTAAAGGCTGCATTGAAAAATATGGCTTTTATGTAAAAAAGGACAGGTAACATGGAAAAGAGAGTAATTTCCACTCAGGTTCAGGATGAGGATATTAAAATTGAAAAAAATCTAAGACCGCAGACGTTAGATGATTACATTGGACAGCAGAAAGCCAAGAAGAATTTAAAGGTTTATATCGAAGCGGCAAAACAGCGTGGAGAGTCTTTAGATCATGTCCTGTTTTTTGGACCTCCGGGACTTGGCAAGACAACGTTGGCGGGCATTATTGCAAATGAGATGGGAACTCACATGAAGATCACTTCGGGACCTGCAATTGGAAAGCCGGGTGAGATGGCGGCAATCTTAAGTAATTTGCAGGAGGGGGATATTCTGTTCGTGGATGAGATTCATCGCCTGAA
>ENA-OUQH01002525-OUQH01002525.1-human-gut-metagenome-genome-assembly--contig:-NODE-2525-length-11239-cov-5.160318_pt1 | contig 11239 bp, 11 predicted proteins | sample MGYA00237948_ERZ548828 | MGnify/ENA primary metagenome ERZ548828 (study PRJEB26490, sample SAMN05194711) | human gut metagenome | biome: terrestrial biome; feature: human-associated habitat; material...
ATGTCATATGGAGGTGGTATTAGGGCTTAGGTAGTATTATACATTGTTAACAGTAACTCAGGAAACAGTTTTTGGACTCACAATTTTAACCGAGAGGAGACATGTGTATGAAAAAATCATTGATGATTTTGCTCGTTTGCACGCTGCTCACGATTATAAGTGCATGTGCAAACAACAACCCGGGGCTTGTGCCTTCCGTTCCCCAATACGATTACGAGTACACCACGCTCGAACAGCTATCCGAAAATGCGGATAACGTCATCATCGGTACAGTTGATAGCGTGGAACAAGCCGATGACCTCCACAGCTTTTTCCACATAAAGGATCTTAAGGTCTTATGCGGGCAGGATGTGGACTCCGTAAGCATATACGGAGTAGTAGGGCTGATGGAAGAGGGTGGCAGGTACTGCCTGTTCACCTATAACAATGATAAAGTCGTCTGGCCTATGCCGCTGACGCTGCTGGTCGACCGCGAATCGATATTTGAAATACAGTCCGGCAAAGTTATTGCGCCCGATAGGTTCGGTATGACCGGCATGAGCGAAGATGAATTGATCGATGCTGCAACAAAATTGTCCATGCGCGAAAATACCGTGCCGACCGTTACAGACGAATTGCCGTACGACAAGCTGATAGCCGAAAGCGAAGCCATATTCACCGCCACGGTAGAAGATGTAACGTATTCCTCCCCCTATGCGGGCGGCACTGCCAACGTATCAATAGTCAACGTGCTCAAGGGCACGATAGATGAGAGCAGCGTCAGCATTCTCGTCCCGCAGGGTCTGCAATCAGGAGAAACATATTTGTTTTTCAGGACAAACGGCCTGGCGGGTATGCCTACCCGCAACAACAGCGTGATAAGCGCTGAATCCGAAGAGTATGCTCAGATAATTGAGCAGATACAGTAGATCGGATGCAGAAGCTTAGCATCCGATCTTTGTTGGTTTTTCACTTCAGCTTTATTCAAATCCGTTTTTTACAGCCCGTCCCCCGGCAGTTCAACTCCGGCGGCGGCTGCGGCGGCTATGGCGGGGCCAAGCTCGCCAACGCGCTCGGGGCTGTGCGCATCGCTGTCCGGGCGCATAACCGCGCCTATTTTGGCTATCAGCCGTATGTCATCCGGCGAAAGGGTTACGTGGCGGGAGTTTATCTCTATCATCGTGCCCAGCTCCTTCGCCCCGCGGGCAAGGGTTTCTATATCGCACTTCACATATTCGCCCGGATGGGCAAAAATATCTATCCTGTATTTTTCCGCCGCGGCAAGCAGCGCCTTCGCCGTCAGCTCCGGTTCGCTTTTGTGCATACCTGCGGCCTCCATGGAGCGTTTCAGCAAAAAGCCGTCCCGCGGCACAACGCCCTTGTGATACGCCAGCAGAAGCACATCGAACATGCCCCTGTCCTTGGGCGCGTCGCATTCGCCAAAGCCGGTCAGGTTGCATTCAAGGCCGAATAGGACCTCTATATCCCGCGCGTAAACGCTTGCAAGGCGCTCCGTCTCCTTCCTAAGCCGCATCAGCTTTTCGCCGCGCACGCCGTAAAAAACGTGCCCGCCCGCGTGCTCCGTTATGGCTATACGTTTAAGCCCGCAGCGTATCCCTGCACGGACTATATCCTCAGGCGAGCCCTTGCCGTGCGAAAAATCGGTATGCGTATGCAGGTCGCTCAAATAGCTTCCCATGCTCATTTTCTATTTTTGCTCCCCGATATGCTCATGCCGCGGAAGCGCGCCACAAGCGTTATCAAAAGCGTGCTCAGCGTTATTGTAGACATTGAATTTTCAAGCCTGAACGGCACCTTGGCCGAGCCTATGTGCGATGCGGTGAAGAAATAGTCGCATGTATGCGCGGCCTGATTTCCGGCATAGCTGCTCAGGTACACCGTGGTCGCTCCCGCGGCCTTGGCGGCGATTATTTCATCGAATATATCCTTATTGCGGCCGCTGCGGCAGAAGGCTATAACCGCATCGTCCTTTGTGAAGCGGGTGCGGTATATGCCCATACTCACCTCGTCGCAAAGGGCGATGGCTTCCATATTCATCATGTTAAAGCTGTGCACCATGTCCTTTGCAAGCAGCTCCGATTCGCCGCATATGAACACGCGCTTTTTGCCGGCAATATTCTGCGCCGCGGCGCAGAACGCATCTTTATCCAGCGCATGATATGTATCCTCAAGCGACATTATGCTGTATCCGCACAGCTTGTCTATAACGGTGGAGTCGCTGTCCTCGTCGCTCACGGGGGAAAGCTTCTGCGTTGCGCCGTTTGCGGCCGCTCCGCCCGCCAGCGCCACGCGGAAATCAAGGAAGCCCTTGTATCCAAGCCTCCTTGCAAGGCGGGTAACGCTCGGCACGCTTACGCCGGCAGCCTCGGCTATTTCGTTGATGACCATGCGCATGGCGCGGTCAGGATTGTCCAGGATAAAGTCTGCAACCTTGCGCTCCGCCGAAGGCAGCGTCACATACGCGGAGCGTATCTTGTTATTTGCGGGCATTTTCTTCTCTCCTTTTCATCTATGTTATAGTAAATTTATACACTTTAAGTACATAAAACCCGCCTCCTATACAAGCGGCGGTTTCAATTCCCACGATGTTACATGGTATTTGTATTATACACGGGTTTATTAAACTTTACAATGGCATAATTATGAATTTGTGCAAACTTCACATTCGCCGCCCGCGCACATAAGCTTCTGCACATAAATTTCATATAAAAATTGCGCATAAAAAGAGGCATGCAGCCCCGCTCTTCGATTGACAGTAGGTGTGTTAAACATTATAATGATATGTAGAATGCCTGTACCGGGCCGAACATGTATACAGGCCCGGGAATACACCAAATACATCAGGAGGATATACTCAAAATGGCAAAGACAATGACCATTGACGGCAATACCGCTGCGGCGCATGTAGCATATGCGTTCAGTGATGTTGCGGCCATCTACCCCATCACTCCCTCGTCCCCCATGGCCGAGGTTGCCGATGAGTGGGCGGCGAACGGCAGAACCAATCTGTTCGGTCAAAAGGTAAGGATAGCCGAGATGCAGTCCGAAGCCGGCGCCGCGGGCGCTGTGCACGGCTCCCTCAAGGCCGGCGCCCTGACCACCACCTTCACGGCTTCCCAGGGCCTTTTGCTGATGATTCCCAACATGTACAAGATCTCCGGCGAGCTGCTGCCCGGCGTGTTCCACGTGTCCGCCCGCGCGCTTGCTTACCATGCGCTGAGCATATTCGGAGATCACAGCGACGTTATGGCCTGCCGCCAGACCGGCTTTGCCATGCTTTCTTCCGCCTCCGTTCAGGAGGTCATGGACCTTGCGCTGGTAACTCACCTTTCCGCCATCAAGGCTTCCGTCCCCTTCGTCCACTTCTTCGATGGTTTCCGTACCAGCCACGAAGTGCAGAAGATAGAGGCCATAGATTACGAGGATATGGGCAAGCTGCTTGATTACGATGCAGTGGCCGCCTTCCGTGCGCGCGCACTCAATCCTGAGCATCCGCACCTTTCCGGCTCCGCCCAGAACCCGGACATTTACTTCCAGAACCGCGAAGCCTGCAACACCCGTTACATGGCCGTTCCCGCAATAGTTGAGCATTACATGGAGGAAGTCGGCAAGCTGACCGGCCGCCATTACAATCTGTTCGATTACGTCGGCGCGCCCGATGCGGACCGCGTAATAATCTCCATGGGCTCCAGCTGCGACGTGGTTGAAGAGGCCATAGACTACCTTAACGCCCGCGGCGAAAAGCTGGGCCTTATCAAGGTTCGTCTGTACAGGCCCTTCCGTGCGGACAAGCTGCTTGCCGCCCTCCCCGCCACCTGCAAGAAGATCGCCGTGCTCGACCGCACCAAGGAATGCGGCTCCCAGGGCGAGCCTCTCTATCAGGACGTGGTCAATGCCTTTGCCGAGGCCGGCAGGTTCGATGTTAAGATCATCGGCGGCCGTTACGGTCTGGGCTCCAAGGAATTCACCCCCTCCATGGTCAAGGCCGTTTATGACGAGCTGAAGAAGGACGACGCCAAGCCCCGCTTCACCGTAGGCATAGTTGACGACGTGACCAATCTGTCCCTGCCCGTGACCGAGCAGGTCAACGCCGCTCCCGAAGGCACCATCGCCTGCAAGTTCTATGGCCTTGGTTCCGACGGCACCGTTGGCGCGAACAAGAACTCCATAAAGATAATAGGCGACCATACCGACATGTATGCTCAGGGTTACTTTGCCTACGACTCCAAGAAGTCCGGCGGCTTCACCGTGAGCCATCTGCGCTTCGGCAAAAAGCCCATACAAAGCCCCTATCTCATCGATGCGGCTGACTTCGTGGCCTGCCACAACGCTTCCTACGTCACCCGTTACGACGTGACCGAAGGCATCAAGGAAGGCGGCACTTTCCTGCTCAACTCCGAATGGACGCTTGAGGAGATGGAGCATGAGCTGCCCGCCAAGATGAAGAACGCCATCGCCAAGAACCATCTCAAGTTCTATAACATAGACGCCGTTAAGCTTGCCAAGGAAGTTGGCATGGGCAACCGCATCAATACCATAATGCAGTCCGCCTTCTTCAAGCTGGCAAACGTTATCCCCGCCGACCAGGCTATAGAGTACATGAAGGCTGCCGCCAAGAAGTCCTATGCCAAGAAGGGCGAGGACGTCGTGGCCCGCAACTACGCCGCCATAGACGCAGGCGCCAACGCCATAGTTGAGATCAACTATCCCGAATCCTGGGCCACCACCACCGAAGGCGCGGTCGTGAAGCCCGTGACGGATGATCCGTACTTCGCTCAGTTCATCTCCCCCATCCTGGCCCAGAATGGCGACAAGCTGCCCGTTTCCATAATGAGCCCCGATGGTTCCGTGCCCACCGGCACCACCAAGTACGAAAAGCGCGGCATAGCCGTTGACGTACCCGCATGGATACCCGAAAACTGCATACAGTGCAACCAGTGCTCCCTGGTCTGCCCGCACGCCTGCATAAGGCCCGTGCTGGTAAAGGATGAGGACAACGCCCCCGAATCCTTCGTGACCAAGCCTGCCACCGGCAAGGAGCTTGCGGGCTATAAGTTCCGCATGCAGCTCTCTCCGCTGGACTGCACCGGCTGCGGCAACTGCGTGGACGTTTGCCCCGCCAAGACCAAGGCGCTCAAGATGGTTCCCCTGCATACCGTACAGGAGACCGAAGGCGCGAATTGGGACTTCGCTGCCAAGCTGCCCGAGCGCGAGCTTGACATGAACAAGTACACCGTTAAGAACAGCCAGTTCCTCAAGCCCCTGTTCGAGTTCTCCGGCGCCTGCGCAGGCTGCGGCGAGACCCCGTACATCAAGCTTATAACCCAGCTGTTCGGCGACAGGATGATAATTGCCAACGCCACCGGCTGTACCTCCATCTACGGCGGCAGCGCGCCCACCGTACCTTACACCACCAACGAAAAGGGCCACGGTCCCGCATGGGCCAACTCCCTGTTTGAAGATAACGCCGAGTTCGGCTTCGGCATCAACCTTGGTACCAAGCAGCGCCGCGCGCATGTTGCGGAGCTTGTTGAAAAGCTGATCGCGGTTGACTACTGCGACGCCGATCTGAAGGCCGCCGGTAAGGAATGACTGGAGAACATGGACGATGCGGAAGGCTCCAAGAAGGCGGCTGCGAAGCTGGTTGCCGAGCTGGAAGCGAGCGTCGATCCCGATCTGACCGGCACCCAGTGGGAAGAAGCATGGCTCAAGAACGGCAAGAAGTGCCCCTGCGAAGCGTGCACTCTGGGCCGCGAAGTGCTTGCCAATAAGGACCTGCTCGTCAAGAAGTCCATATGGATATTCGGCGGCGACGGCTGGGCGTACGACATCGGCTACGGCGGTCTGGATCACGTGTTCGCCATGGGCGAGGACGTCAACGTCCTGCTGGTGGACACCGAGGTCTACTCCAACACCGGCGGACAGTCCTCCAAGGCCACGCCTGTGGGCGCTGTTGCCCAGTTCCAGGCCAGCGGCAAAAAGACCAAGAAGAAAGACCTTGGTATGCTGATGATGACCTACGACAACGTCTATGTGGCCCAGTGCTCCATGGGAGCCAATCCCAACCAGCTCATCAAGGCCATCAAGGAGGCCGAGGCTCACAAGGGCCCGTCCATCGTCATCTGCTACGCGCCCTGCATCAACCACGGCATCAAGAAGGGCATGAACAACGTCCAGCAGGAGATGAAGGACGCCGTCAACTCCGGTTACTGGAACCTGTATCGGTACAGCCCGGAGACCAAGACCTTCACGCTGGATTCCAAGGAGCCTACCATGCCGCTGTACGACTTCATGAAGGGCGAGGTGCGCTACGCCTCCCTGGAGCTGAGCTTCCCGGAGAACGCCAAGGTGCTGTTTGCCGAGGCGGAGGAAGCCGCCAAGGAGAAGTACGAGTCCTACAAGCGCCGCGCGGAGAAGCAATAAGTGTAAAGCGTTAACACGTAACAGCGCCCGCAGCCGTCGGCTGCGGGCGCTGGCTGTGGCAGGCGGAACAGGAGCAGAGCTGTAATTTGGTGCAGCTCCCGTACCACGGGAGGAATTATTTTTCGGAGAGAAAAGATGAAAAAATCTCTTGCAATTTCCGGCATCCTGTGGTATTCTATCATGGCGTGAAAAGGGTGGTCCTCTGCCGCCGGTGTCCCGGAATGTGCGCGGATACCGCGAAATGGCGGCATGAACACCTATAATTTAGGAGGAAATATCCATGGATCTCATCAAAGCACTGAGCGAAAAGCAGCTGAAGGAAGTACCCCAGATCCTGGTGGGCGACACTGTGCGCGTCCATGTGAAGGTGAAGGAAGGCGCCCGTGAGCGTGTGCAGGTCTTCGAGGGCACCGTCATTGCCAAGAAGCATGGCGGCATCGAGGAGACGATCACCGTCCGCCGCCTGTCCTACGGTGTCGGCGTGGAGAAGGTTTTCCCCGTCCACTCTCCTTCCATCGAGAAGATCGAGACTGTGCGTCACGGCTATGTCCGCCGCGCTAAGCTGTACTACCTGCGTGACCGTGTCGGCAAGGCCGCCAAGATCCGCGAGAAGCTGTAAGCATCGATCAAAAAGAGAGCATCCACCGGAAAGTGGGTGCTTTTCTTTTTGCGGCGTGTGTGATATACTTGCTCCATAATGCGTCTGAGGTGAAGCTATGCAGATCGAAAACCTGAGTTGGTTCCCCGGTCATATGACCAAAACCAAGCGGATGATATCCGCCGAGATCAAGAATATGGACGCCGTCTGCGAGATCGTGGACGCCCGTATCCCCCTGTCCTCCCGCAACCCGGACGTGGACGAGCTGACCGCAGGCAAGCCCCGGCTCATCGTCCTGAACCGCGCGGATCAGGCCGACCCGGTGCAGACCCGCCTCTGGACGCAGTACTTCCGCGGGCAGGGCTTCGCCGTGCTGGAGGCCAACGCCAAAAACGGCGTGGGCACGGAGAAGTTCTCCGCCGCCGTCCGGGAGCTGCTGCGGGATAAGCTGGCCGCCGCCGCTGCCAAGGGGCAGGTGGGCAAGGTGGTGCGCGTCATGGTGCTGGGCGTTCCCAATGTGGGAAAGTCCACTTTCATCAACAAGGTCGCCCACCGCAAGACCGCCCGCGCCGAGGATCGCCCCGGCGTCACCCGCTCCAAGCAGTGGGTGCCGGTGGATGCCACGCTGGAGCTGCTGGACACCCCCGGCATTCTCTGGCCGAAGTTCGATGACCCGGAGGTTGGCAAGCGCCTTGCCTTTACAGGCGCCGTCAAGGACGACGTGCTGGACATCGAGGAGCTGGCCTGCTATCTCATGGACTATCTGGCCGCCCACTACGCCGATACGCTCACCGAGCGGTATAAAATAGAGGTGGAGCCGGGCGACACCGGCTACGAGCTGCTGGAAAAGGCCGGGCGTAAGCGGGGGTTCCTCATGCGCGGCGCGCAGGTGGACACCGAGCGCATGGCGCGCATCCTGCTGGACGAGTTCCGCGCCGGCAAGCTGGGACGCTTTACACTGGAGACGGTGGAGGGCTGACGATGGAGAGCATGATTTACGAACAGCAGGCGCATGAGCAGGGCTTTGCACTGGTCTGCGGCGTGGATGAGGCCGGCGCGGGTCCCCTCATGGGGCCGCTCTACGCCGCCGCCGTCATCCTGCCGGAGCAGTTCGACCTGCCCGGCCTGAACGACTCGAAAAAGCTGACGGAGAAGAAGAGGGAGGCGCTGTTCCCCCTGATACAGCAGCAGGCCGTGGCGTGGGCGGTGGCATCCGTCTCCGCGCGGGAGATCGACGAGACGGATATTCTCTCCGCCCGCATGAGAGCCATGCAGCTGGCCATTGACGGCCTGTCCGTTCGCCCGGAGCTGGCGCTGATCGACGGGAATCGGGATCACGGCCGCACGGCGGCCATCGTGACACCCCACCGGTGCATCGTGGACGGCGACGCGCTGTCGGCCTCTATCGCCGCCGCGTCTATTCTGGCCAAGGTCAGCCGGGATCGGTACGTCTGCGATGTATTGGACAAGCAGTATCCGGAATATCAATTTGCAAGGCACAAGGGCTACGGAACCAAGCTGCACTACGAGATGCTGGATCAGTACGGCGTCTGCCCGGAGCACCGCATCAGCTTTCTGAAAAGCTGGTTTGCGCGGAAGAAGTGACGGGCAGCGGACGCGGAACGAAGGGGAGGTCGCGGTAATGAGCCGGGCAGAGGGAACATGGGGCGAGGCGCTGGCGGCGGAATACCTGCAAAAGCACGGCTATAAGCTGGCGGCGCACGGGTACCAATGCCGCTTCGGTGAGATCGACCTGATCGCGTGGGACGGGGACATTCTCTGCTTTGTGGAGGTCAAGACCCGCACCAATTTGCAGATGGGGCTGCCGCGGGAGTATGTGACGCCTGCGAAGCAGCGGCGCATCAAAAAGACGGCGCTGTTCTATCTGGCGGCGCACGATCTGGATTGCCCCGCCCGGTTCGACGTGGCCGAGGTCTACGCGGAAAAGCCGGGGGATAAGAGCGGCGTGCGCATCGAGTATCTGGAGGATGCGTTTCAGTGAGGGCGAAAAGCCTGCATTTCTTTGAAGGAAAGGTCGATGTTTGTGACAGAAATTCGAAATATACCCTATTTTGACGGACATTGCGATACGATATACGAGTGCATGGGCAAGGGGCGCAGCCTGCGGGAGAACAGCGGCCACGTTGACCTCGTGCGGGGACAGCGGTATGGGCGGCGCGCCCAGTTTTTTGCCCTGTTCGACAACGTGAGGGAGCTGCCGGAGAGCACCGCGTGGACGAAGCTGTGCCAGATGCACGACTGGTTTTGCGCGCAGGCGGCGGAAAATGCCGATGTGATGGCTCTTTGCAGAACCGGAGCGGAGGTGGATGCTGCCGCCGCCCAACACAAGACCGCCGCGCTGCTGAGCATCGAGGGCGCCGATCTGCTGGACTGCGACATGGCGCATCTGGAGACGGCGGCTTCATGGGGCGTGCGGCTGCTGAATCCAGTGTGGAACAACGCCAACGCCCTGTGCGGCACCTGCGCACAGGAGCCGGAGCGCGGCCTGTCGGCCAGGGGCGTGGAGTTTGTGGCGCGGATGGAGGAGCTGGGTATACACACCGATGTTTCCCACATCTCCGACGCGGGGTTCTGGGACGTGCTGCGCCGGGCGAAGCGGCCTGTGACGGCGTCCCACTCCAATTCCCGGGAGCCGGGGCTGTGCCCCCACCGGCGGAATCTTACCGACGACATGTTCCGCGCCATCCGGGACACCGGCGGCGTGGTGGGCATCAACCTGTATGCGGACTTTGTGGGCGGCGACAGCATGGAGCAGCTGATCGCGCACATCGAGCGGTTCCTGTCGCTGGACGGGGAAAAGACGGTGGCGCTGGGCGGCGATCTGGACGGCTGCGAAGCGCTGGCCGCCGGGTTCAGCGGCGTGCAGGACGTGGCGAAGCTCTATCAGGCGCTGGAGGAAAGAGGGTACCCCCAGACGCTGCTGGAGGATATTTTCTGGAACAACTGGCGACGCATACTGTAAAGTGAAATTGCATTACATGTGATGCAATAAAAGGAGGTGAACGCATGGCGCTGTATACCATCGGGGATCTGCACCTGTCGCTGGGCAGCAACAAGCCCATGGACATATTCGGCGACAGATGGCAGAATTATGTGGAGAAGATCCGCCTTGGCTTCTCTGCGCTGACGGAGGACGATACGACGGTGCTGTGCGGCGACCTGAGCTGGGGCATGAGCCTGGAGGAGTCACTCCTTGATTTTCGGTTCATCCACGCCCTGCCGGGGCGCAAGATCATCCTGAAGGGCAACCACGATTACTGGTGGAACACTGCGTCGAAAATGCAGCGTTTTTTCGCGGACAACGGGCTGGATTCCATTGAAATACTCCACAACAACTGCCTGTTTTACAACGAAACGGCGCTGTGCGGCACACGGGGCTGGTTCTATGAGCTGGACAACGAGGGGACGCACAACGGCAAGATGCTGGCGCGGGAGGCCGGACGGCTGGAAACATCCCTGAAGGCGGCGGGGGACGCGGAAAAGATATGCTTTTTGCACTATCCGCCGCTGTATCAGGGCTACGAGTGCCCGGAGATACTGCGCCTTTTGCAGCGGTACGGTGTGGGGGAGTGCTATTTCGGCCATCTGCACGGCGCGGCGCAGAAGCGGGCGCTGGAGGGAGTGCATTACAACACGGATTTTCATCTTGTGGCGGGGGATTATCTGAACTTTCTCCCGGTGAAGGTGCGCGATTGACATTCGCGCCGGGGCATACGGGGAAAACGTGTGAAAAAAAGTGGTAAAAACGAAAAATAACAGTGGAAATTCCTGTTGAATTCTGTTATCATACTATATTGCATTGGTGTTGGTAGCGATACAAAGGCCGGTGCGGAACGGAGGAAATAACAAATGACTGTGAAAAGCTGCGAGAAACTGGAAAAGAGCAGGGTCGCACTGACCATCGAGACGAGCGCCGAGGAGTTCGAGGCCGCCGTCAACAAGGCGTATCTGAAGATGCGCGGTAAGATCAACGTACCCGGCTTCCGTGTGGGCAAGGCTCCCCGCAAGATCATCGAGAAGATGTACGGCGCGGAAGTGTTCTATGAGGAAGCCGTCAATATCCTCCTGCCGGACGCCTATGAGGACGCCGTAAAGGAGAAGGAGCTGAACGTCGTGGGTTATCCCGAGGTGGAGTTGGAGAGCTGCACCAAGGACGGCGTGGTGTTCAAGTGCACCGTGGCCGTGTATCCCGAGGTG
>ENA-OUQH01002534-OUQH01002534.1-human-gut-metagenome-genome-assembly--contig:-NODE-2534-length-11204-cov-7.029330_pt1 | contig 11204 bp, 12 predicted proteins | sample MGYA00237948_ERZ548828 | MGnify/ENA primary metagenome ERZ548828 (study PRJEB26490, sample SAMN05194711) | human gut metagenome | biome: terrestrial biome; feature: human-associated habitat; material...
TCCCTATATTGTTCTGGAAACTTCCCGAAGTCTCGAGGACAATTTCCTGATGTTTTACCGGTTTGTGGAGTGCTATTATAAAAGACAATCTCTGCCCGGGGCGAAGAACCATTTTCTGGCCATTGGCATACAGGAACATTATGTGAAAAATCATCCGCTGTCAGAGGAAGAGATTGAGAAACTGGAACAGGAAATGATCTGTCTGCGCAACCATTACGTACATGCCGGGTATTTTATCAGAAACAGCTGTTTGAAAATCACCTTTCCCAGAATCGGAGAAAAGAAAAATTCCAAGGATTATACAGCTCATCCGGTGGATGTGAATTGGATCTATGTGCGGACAAAGATGCTTTATGAGATCGTCGTCGATATTATTTTTACAAAAATGCTGGGGTACACAGACTATCATTTTTCGAAGCATTTCGGATGATGTTGCCAGGTATCAGAAAGGGTGATACAGCATGACAAAAGAAGAGTGGTATGAACAGCTTTTCACGCATCTGGAAGCATCCAAATTCAGGAGCAGCTTTCACCTGAAAGAAAAGGACATTGCCTATATACAGGAAAAGGGACTGGATGTTATCCGGGAACATGCCCGGGATTTTATTGCAAAACGGGAAGCACCGGCATATATTCCCAATGACGGAAAGCAGACGCCCATGCGGGGCCATCCGGTATTCATTGCCCAGCACGCCACGGCAACGTGCTGTCGGGAATGCATTCGGAAGTGGCATAAGCTGCAGCCAGGGCGGGAATTAAGCGCGATTCAGCAGGAATACCTGGTGGATGTCATCATGACATGGATTGAGAAAGAACTGGAAGATAATATAAACAATATTATTAATGGAAGTGAGGACGACATAAATGGTAAAGAAAATCATACATGATCCTGTATTTCTCTCCAAGAAATCTGTGGACGCAACAGAGGCAGATAAACAGGTGGTAACGGATCTTCTGGACACGCTGAAAGCGAATCTGGATCGGTGTGTCGGTATGGCAGCCAACATGATCGGCATCCATAAAAACATCATTGTGGTGGCAGTGGGGCCATTTCAATTTGTTATGATCAATCCGGTGATCACAGGAAAATCAGGAGAGTACCAGACAGAAGAAGGCTGCCTTTCTCTGGAAGGTGTCAGACCGTGTACGAGATATAAAGAAATTGAAGTAGACTATCTGGATCAGAATTTCAGAAAACAGCATGGAAAATATGCCGGATGGACAGCGCAGATCATTCAGCATGAGGTGGATCATTGCAGAGGGATAGTAATTTGACAGAAAATTGTATGATATAGAAGGAATAGTTTTATCGCTGTTTGTGGATAAAGAAGAGATACTATAAATAATGAAAGAGATACATAGATTGGATTGTCGGAATCGAAAAAACAGAAAGAAGGGATTGCCTTGAAACAGAAAACGATAGACAGAATCAGAAAATTTACAGAAGACAGAGATTGGGATCAGTTCCACTCACCGGAGAATCTTGCAAAATCCATTGTGATTGAGGCAGCCGAGCTTTTGGAGTGTTTTCAGTGGTCTGATGAAGAATATGATCTGCAACATGTCAAGGAGGAATTGGCGGATGTTTTGGTTTATAGTCAGAATCTGTTAGACAAACTGGGACTGGATGCAGAAAAAGATCCGCGAAGCCGACCGCCCGATCAGCGTTTTGAATCTCTTTGCCTACACCGGCGGGGCGAGCGTCGCCTGTCTCGCCGCGGGCGCGAGCGTCTGCCACGTGGACGCCGCGAAGGGCATGGTCGCCTGGGCGAAGGACAATGCCGCGGCGTCCGGCGTTGCGGACGCGAACGTCCGCTGGATCGTGGACGACTGCGCCAAATTCGTCGAGCGGGAGATCCGCCGCGGGCACAAGTATGACGCCATCATCATGGATCCGCCGTCCTATGGCCGCGGGCCGGGCGGCGAGGTATGGAAGCTGGAGGACAATCTCTGGGACTTCGTTTCGCTCTGCTCCGGCGTCCTCTCGGACGACGCGCTTTTCGTGCTCATCAATTCCTACACGACGGGCCTTGCCCCCTCGGTGCTCTCGTATATCACCGACAGCATCTTTACCGCCCGGCGCGGCGGTTCCTCGCGCGCGGAGGAGCTGGGGCTTCCCGTCACGCAGAGCGGACTCGTGCTCCCCTGCGGGGCGAGCTGCCGCTGGGAGGCTTAAATGGCAAATTCCGTCATCACTCTCGATAACGTATCCTTCCGCTATCCCGACGCCGGGCGCGACGCGCTCTCCGGCGTCAGCCTCTCGATCGAGGCGGGGTCGTTCATCGCCGTGCTCGGACACAACGGTTCCGGCAAGTCCACGCTTGCAAAGCTCCTGAACGCCATTCTTGTGCCGACGGAGGGTACCGTGACCGTCAAGGGCATGGACACGCGCAGCGAGGAAAACCTTCTTAACGTGCGCCGGACGGTCGGCATGGTGTTCCAGAACCCCGACAACCAGATCGTTGCGAGCGTCGTGGAGGACGATGTGGCGTTTGCGCCCGAAAACCTTGGCGTTTCCCCGGCGGAGATCCGCCGCCGCGTGGACGAGGCCCTGAAGCGCGTCGGTATGTACGAATTTCGCAATAACGCGCCGCACCTTCTCTCCGGAGGGCAGAAGCAGCGCGTCGCCATCGCGGGCGTGCTCGCCATGCAGCCGGAGATCCTTGTTATGGACGAGCCCACCGCCATGCTCGACCCCTCCGGACGGCAGGAGGTGCTGCGCACGATCGCCGATCTTCGCGCCGCTACGGGCGTCACAGTCGTTCTCATCACGCACCACATGGATGAGTGCATCGACGCCGACCGCCTGCTCGTCATGTCCGACGGCAAGCTCGTTCTCGACGGCGCGCCGAAGGACGTCTTTTCGCGCGTTGAACAGATGCGTTCGATCGGTCTGGACGTTCCCGCCACGACGGAAACGCTCTATGAGCTGCGCGCCGCCGGGGCGGATGTGCCGCTCGGCGCGCTCTCCGACGCGGAAGCCGCCGATGCCATTGTCCGCTGGCTCGGAAATTAAATCCATCAGTAAAGGTTTTTCGTTATGCCCGATATCCGTCTGGAGTCTCTCCGGTGCGTATACAGCGCCGGGACTCCGTTTGAAAAGGTCGCTCTCGACAATATTGATCTCTCCATCCCCGCCGGTCAGTACGCGGCGCTGCTCGGTCATACCGGCAGCGGCAAGAGCACGCTCATCCAGCATCTCAACGGGCTTTTGAAGCCCGCCGCGGGGCGCGTGCTGCTCGGAGAAGAGGACATCCACCGCTCCAAGGAGGCGCTGCGCGCCGTCCGGTTCCGTGTCGGTCTGGTGTTCCAGTACCCGGAATACCAGCTCTTTGAAGAGACGGTTTACCGCGACATTGCGTTCGGTCCGAAAAACATGGGATTGAACGAGCAGGAGGTGGACGAGCACGTCCGCTTCGGCGCAAAGTTTGCCGGAGTCGATGAATCGCTCTTCGAGGCGTCCCCGCTCGATCTTTCCGGCGGACAGAAGCGCCGCATCGCGATTGCGGGCGTGATGGCCATGAAGCCGGAGGTGCTCGTGCTCGATGAGCCGATGGCGGGTCTCGACCCCGCCGGGTGCCGCGAGATCCTTGCAAACATCGCCGAATACCATCGCTCCACGGGGAGCACCGTTGTGCTCGTCACGCACGATATGGACGTCGCCGCGGAAAACGCCGAGCGGCTCATCGTCATGCGGCGCGGCAAGATCGCGCTCGACGGCGCGCCGGAGGAGATCTTCACCCACGCCGCGGAGCTTTGTGAAATGGGTCTCGGCATTCCGGGCGCAGCCGCTCTCGCAGAGGAGCTGCGTGCGCGCGGCGTTGCTGTTCCGCAGGGTATCTATACCCCGCACGATCTCGCCGCGGCCCTGCTCGCAAGGAAGGAGGGCTGCGCATGCTGAAAGACATTACGCTCGGCCAGTACTTCCCCGGCAATACCATCGTGCACCGGCTCGACCCGCGCACGAAGCTCATCGCCGTGGTGCTCTATATTGCCGCGCTCTTCACCGCCAACAACTGGAGCGCTACTGCGCTCGTACTGCTCACGCTCGTTTTCTGCGTGGCGCTCTCGCGTATCCGCCCGAAGGCGCTCTTCAAGGGGCTCAAGCCGCTCATCGTGATCGTGATCTTAACGGCGGTGCTCAATCTCTTTTACTCAGACGGCAATGTGATCTGCTCGTTCTGGGTGCTGCGCATCACCGATAACGGCTGCGGCATGACCGCCGAGGAGCTGGAAAAGAACCTGGGCACCATCGCCAAGAGCGGCAGTCTGGACTTTAAGCGGGAAAACGAGACCGGCGAGGATGTGGAAGTCATCGGGCAGTTCGGCGTGGGATTCTATTCCGCCTTTATGGTGGCCGACCATGTAACGGTGGAAAGCCGCGCCTGGGGCGAGGAAACCGGCAGCCGGTGGGAATCCAGCGGCGCCGAGGGCTACACCATAGAGCCCTGCGAAATGGACTGGAGGGGCACCCGCGTCACCCTGCACTTGAAGGACGACACCGAGGACGAGAAATACAGCGAATTCCTGGAGGAATACCGCCTTTCCGAGCTGGTGAAGAAATATTCCGACTATATCCGCTACCCCATCACCCTGCTGATGCCGCAGTACCGCCCCAAGGCGGTGCCGGAGGGCGAGGAAGCCCCCGAAAAGCCGGAGTATGAAACGGTGTGGGAAGAAACCACTCTAAACAGCATGATCCCGCTGTGGCGCAAGCAAAAGAGCGAAGTAAAGCCGGAAGAGTACAACGACTTCTATAAGAACAAATTCTACGACTATGAAGACCCGGCGGTGGTGATCCATACCCGGACGGAGGGCAACGCCACCTTTAACGCCCTGCTGTTTATCCCCAGCCATGCCCCGATGAACTACTACTCCACCAGCTATGAGAAGGGCTTGCAGCTTTATTCCCGCGGCGTGCTTATTATGGAAAAGTGTGCCGACCTGCTGCCGGACTATTTCAGCTTTGTGCGGGGCCTGGTAGACAGCGAGGATCTTTCCCTGAACATCAGCCGGGAGATGCTGCAGCATGACCGGCAGCTGCAGCTCATTGAACGGGCGCTGGAGCGGCGCATTAAAGGCGAGCTGGAGAAGCTACTGGAAAACGACCGTGAGAAATATGAGGCGCTGTGGAAGGAATTTGGCACGCAGCTGACCTACGGCCTGTGCATGGACTACGGCATGCACAAGGACACCCTGCAGGATCTGCAGCTGTTCTATTCCTCCACCGAAAAGAAGCTGACGACCCTGAAGGAATATGTGGGCCGTATGAAGGAGGGCCAGGAGGCCATCTACTACGGCTGCGGCCGCACGGTAGAGGCAATAGACGCTCTGCCGCAGGCCGACCAGATAAAAGAAGCCGGCTACGAGATGCTGTATATGACCGGGCAGGTGGATGAATTTTCCATCAAGACGCTGCGGGAGTATGACGGCAAGAAGTTCCTTAATATCCGCACCGATGAGATCGATCTTTCCACCGATGAGCAGAAGAAGGCGCTGGCCGAGGAAAATGAGGCGGCTGCTGATCTCTTTGCGGCGATGAAGGAGGCGCTGGGCGAAAAGGTACATGCCGTGCGCTTTACCGACAAGCTGAAATCCCACCCGGTATGTCTTTCCACCGAGGGCGGGCTTTCGATGGAGATGGAGCAGACGCTGAACGCCATGCCGGGGCGGGAGAATCGCTTTAAGGCGGATGTGGTGCTGGAATTGAACCCCGACCATCCGGTAACGGCCAAGCTGAAGGAATACGCCGTGACCGACAAGGAAAAGCTGGCAGACTACGCAAAGCTGCTGTATGCCGAGGGATGTCTCATCGGCGGCGTGCCGATAGAGGAGCCGGCCGAGCTGTGCCGGCTGATCACCGGGCTGATGGAGCAGTAAGGCGAGGCTGAAAAGCCGGCGAAGCCGCGGGGACGGCCGGCAGGCCGTCACGGCGCGAAGCGCCGCCCTGCGGGGCCGTATCCTGCGGCGGGCAGGAATCGGCGAGGAAGCGAAAAGGAGGCTGGGCCCATGCAGATCACGATACGAGGATATGAAAGCCGGGACCTGCCGCTGATGGTAGCCATCTGGAATGAGGTAGTGGAGGACGGGATTGCCTTCCCGCAGGAGGAGCTGCTGACCGAGGAAAGCGGCAGAGAGTTTTTTGCCGGGCAAAGCTGGTGCGGTGTGGCGGAGGACGAAGCCGGAAAGGTGCTGGGGCTTTACATTCTGCACCCTAACAATGTGGGGCGCTGCGGGCACATTTGCAACGCGAGCTACGCGGTAAGTAAAAAGGCCCGTGGGCTGCACATTGGCGAAAAGCTGGTGCTGGACTGCCTGAAGGAGGGCAAAAAGCATGGCTTTGGGGTACTGCAGTTTAATGCCGTAGTAGCCACCAACCTGCACGCCCGGCACCTCTACGAGCGGCTGGGCTTTATCCAGCTGGGTACCATTCCCAAGGGCTTCCGGATGAAGGACGGGCACTATGAGGATATCTGTCCCTACTACAAAGAGCTGTAAAAGAAAAGGCTGCTCCCTGCGCGGGGGCGGCTTTTTGCGGTTTGGGGAGGAACTGGCGACAGAGGCCAAGGCGGCGCAGCCGGGCGGGGTTTTGCCCCGCCCACACCGGCCCAAAGGGCTGGGAGCGCGCCCGCAGGGCGCGCGGCTGCGCCGCTCCTGCCCCATGAACAGAGTGTAAAATCTGCGGCAGCCGCCCACCCCCACCCTGCTGTCCCCTTTCCTTTTTCGGCGGGGTGTGGTATACTGGAAAAAGAAAATCGAAAGGGGAAGCGCATTTATGAAACTGAGCTTTTGGGGGGCGGCCCGGGTAGTGACTGGCAGCTGCCACCGTTTGACCGCCTGCAGCAAGAATATTCTCATCGACTGCGGCCTGCAGCAGGGCGGCGATGTATACAATGAAAACGAGCTGTTCTTTGACGCGACAGCGATAGACGCGGTATGTGTGACCCATGCCCACACCGACCACAGCGGGCGGCTGCCGCTGATGGTGAAAAACGGCTACAAGGGGCCTATCTACGCGACACGGGCAACCTGCGACCTCTTAAAGATCATGCTGCTGGACAGCGCCCGGATACAGGAAAGCGATGCCCAGTGGAAAGCAAAGAAAAATAAACGCAGCGGCGACCCGACCGAGGACGCTCTTTACACGGTGCAGGATGCCACCGATACCCTGGAGCTGCTGGTGCCGGTAAGCTACGGCGACCATGTGGAGCTTTTCCCGGGAATTGCGGCGGACTGGTATGACGCCGGGCACCTGCTGGGGTCGGCGGCGATCCGCTTTACGGTGACGGAGGGGGCCGAGACCCGTACCGTCATCTTCTCCGGGGATATCGGCAATGTGGATAAGCCTATTATCCGGGACCCGCAGCCGGTGCCCCCGGCCGACTATGTGGTGATGGAATCCACCTATGGCGACCGGCTACATGAGACCGGTGAGGATGTGCCCAAGGATCTTTCCGAGATCATAGACCGGACACTGGCCCGGGGTGGCAATGTGGTGATCCCCTCCTTTGCGGTGGGGCGCACCCAGGAGCTGCTGTATCACATCCGTGAGATCAAGGCGCGGGGGCTGGTGGAATCGAACCCCAACTTTACGGTATATGTGGATAGCCCGCTGGCACTGGAGGCCACCCAGATTTACGACGGCGACCTGACCGGCTATGCCGACGAGGAGACCATAGAGCTGCTGAAAAACGGCTTTAAGCCCATCAGTTTCCCCGGGCTGAAGCTTTCCCGCACCTCGCAGGAATCCATGGCACTGAACACCGACCCGACCCCCAAGGTCATCATTGCCTCCAGCGGCATGTGCGAGGCCGGACGCATCCGGCACCACCTGAAGCACAACCTGTGGCGGCCGGAATGTTCCATCGTCTTTGTGGGATACCAGAGTGAGGGAACGATGGGGCGGCAGCTTTTGGATGGTCTTACCTCGATTAAGCTCTTTGGAGAGAAGATCGCTGTGCGGGCGGAAATCTGCTCCTTTAAGTTCATGTCCAGCCACGCGGATAAAAACGGACTCATCCACTGGCTGGAGATGCAGGGACAGAAGCCCAAGAAGGTCTTTATTGTGCACGGCGAGGAAACCGCGGCGCTGAGCTTCCGCGAGACGCTGCAGGGGCTGGGCTACACGGCCGAGGTGCCGCTCTTTGAATCGGAGTACAGCCTGATGGACGGCGCATGCCTGGCCAAGGGACGAGACTTCCCGCGGGACAAGGAGAAGAAGGCCGGTTTTGTCAGCGAGATGTTCCGCCGGCTGCTGGCGGCAGTGGAACGGCTTACCGGCATTGCGAGCGGCTACAAACAGGGCGCCAACCGCGATGTGGCCCGCTTTGCGGACGAGGTGGAGGAGCTGTGCCGCCGCTGGGAAAAGTGATCCCAAATCCAAACGATATAAAAAAATCCGGCCTGCGGAAACACCGTGGGTCGGATTTTTTTTGATTCTATTGGGCTACCATGCGGTAAAAAAGGCCCTCGCCGAGAGAGGTGGTTTGGCGGAGGGGTTCCCCGACGATGCGAAAGCCGGCCTTTTGGTAGCAGCGGACAGCGCGGGTATTCCAGGTACGCACCTCCAGATAAAGGGGCTTGCCGGGAAACAAGCGCCGCGAAAGCGTGCAGGCGATTTCGGTCATCTGCCGGCCATAGCCTTTGCCGCAATGGGCCGGTGCAACGCCGATGCCGAAGAAGACTTCGGTTTCCTCCTCGTACAGATTGATAAAGCCAACCAGTTCTTCCCCTGCGTAAAAGGAATAGAAATGATTGAGCGGATTGGCAAAGCCAAAGCCTTTTTTCTTTTGCTCCGCATAAGGTGTGGCATTGTAGATTGCATACTCACCTTCATATTCCCAGGCGGTGATACGGTATTTTTCTGCTTCAGTTGTTTGGTGATAAGTAAGCATTCATTCTCCTTACGGTGTAATGGGGCAGCCCGCAGGGCCGCAGCGAAGCTGCGGGGCCGGTTCCGAGCGAAGCGAGGAACGGCACGATGCGAAGCATCGCCTGCGGGCCGTACCCCAGGCAATGCAGCGATTAGAAAAGGGCGGGAATCTGGCGCAGGTCGGTAACGGTATCATCTACCCCGGTGGGAGCGGCGGGGGCCCCGGGGCGGCGGTAGTAGCAGGTTTTCATGCCGTATTGCAGGCCACCGGCAATATCGGACGAGAGAGAGTCCCCGATGATGAGGGTTTCCTGCGGGAGGATGGGGACGGAGCGATTTTCGTTCAGCTCGCGGAAGGCGTAATCGAAGAAGGCTGGGGCGGGCTTGGCGGCGCCAGCATGCTCCGAAATGAAGAAATAATCAAAATACGGCTTCATACCGCCGATCTCCAGCCGGTGGAGCTGCTGTTCGTAGGGGCCGTTGCTGGCGACACACAGGAGTGCGCGGCCGGAAAGGCTTTGCAGGAGCTCCATGGCACCGGGGACTGGGATGGCGCTCTCGTGCAGGGCGGCACGGAAGTAATGTTCAAAGGCGGGGCCATCAAAATGGATGCCTAGGGCGGCAAAAACATTGTTCCAGCGGATTTTTTGAAGCTCGGCGAAGGTGAGTGTACCCTCCTCGATCTGCCGCCAGAGCTTATTATTTTCGGCGGTGAAGGTATGGTACATCTCCGGGCGGTAGGCGGGCAGGCCAAAATGGGCAAAGCCCTGCTCCATGGTGGTGCGGACATAGGCATCAAAATCCAGCAGGGTGTTATCGATATCAATGAAGATGGCTTTCATGAGGTCCTCCGTGAATACTATGATGGAAAGAAAGCCCCGGTTTGACGCCGGGGCCTTTTTGCTGATAGTTACTGACGGTAGGTTTGCAGGAATTCACCGACATCGGTCATGGCGCGGGCGAGGTCCTTCGCTTCCGGCAGCATGACGACCCGGAAGTGATCGGGCTGAGGCCAATCGAAGCCGCTACCGGGCACCAGCAGGATGTGTTTTTCGTGCAGGAGATCCATAGCGAACTTTTTATCATCGGTGATGGGGCACTTTTTGAGATCGATGCGGGGGAAAATGTAGAAGGCGGCGGTATTTTTGACCACCGAGAGGCAATCGAACCGGCGGATGGCCTGAACGGCGGCTTCCCGCTGCTCATAAAGGCGGCCGCCGGGGATGAGCAGCTCACGGGTGCTTTGTTCATCCTGCAGGGCGGCAGGAATGACCAACTGCGTGAGGGCATTACCGCACAGGCGCATACTGGTGAGCGCCACCATGCCGGCGATAAAATCTTTGGTCACCTCGCGAGGGCCGGAAACAGCCAGCCAGCCGCAGCGGAAGCCGCAGATCATGTGGCTTTTGGAAAGGCCGTTGAAGGTGAGGACCGGGAGATCCGGGCAGAGGGCAGCGGTGGAGACATGCTCCTTGCCGTCCATGACCAGGCGGTCGTAGATCTCATCCGAGAGGAGGATAAGTTCCTTTTCCCTGGCGATCGCCACAATCTGCTCCAGCAGTTCGCGGGGGTACAGCGCGCCAGTGGGGTTATTGGGATTGATGATGAGGATGGCACGGGTGCGGGAGGTGATCTTCCGGCGAATGTCCTCGACATCGGGGTACCAGTCGGAGGCTTCATCGCAGGTGTAGAACACCGGCTTGGCCCCGGCGATGAGGGTGACATTGGTCCACAGGGAGTAGCTGGGACTGGGGAGCAGGATCTCATCACCGTAATTGAGCAGGGTGGTGATGGCGAACTGAGCCATCTCGCTGACGCCATTGCCGACGAAGATATCATCGGGGGTGAGGCCCTGGATGCCCTTGCCGGTTTCGTACTCCAGAATGGCCTGACGGGCGGCGGGCATGCCGCGGAAATCGCAGTAGCCAACGGCCTTATCGGCATTCTCCAGCAGGGCGTGGCGCACGCTGGGGGGCATGGTAAAGCCGAAGGTGGCAGGATTGCCGGTATTGAGGCGCAGGACGGGGGTTCCCTCCGCGATCATCTTCATGGCCTCCACATAGACGGGGCCGCGGATATCGGAATGGACCTGCGAGAGTTTTTCGGAACGGATGATGGGCTGCATAGCAAAGCCTCCTTGCTGTGGAGTAACGGAAAATAAAAATTATAGGCTATTATATCACTTTTGAGTGGGAAATACAATGCGGGGACGGTTTATTCTATGAAAAAGCGGGGTGGTGGGTGCGGAGGGCCTGGGCGCTATGGGGAGGGGCGGAATCCCGGCAGGGGGCGGGCCCGCAGGGCCTGTCTCTTATACACATCTGACGCTGCC
>ENA-OUQH01002539-OUQH01002539.1-human-gut-metagenome-genome-assembly--contig:-NODE-2539-length-11184-cov-3.962351_pt1 | contig 11184 bp, 10 predicted proteins | sample MGYA00237948_ERZ548828 | MGnify/ENA primary metagenome ERZ548828 (study PRJEB26490, sample SAMN05194711) | human gut metagenome | biome: terrestrial biome; feature: human-associated habitat; material...
CAGCCGCAGGCGCTTGCGACCCGATGCTCGCCTTCTGGGCATTGGTGCCGATTGGCGTCGTGGGCATCATCGCCTCGCTGTTTATGAAGCCTTCCAAGCAAGACCTCGCAGGCGGCAAGCCGCAGGGGAAGCCGGCTGAAAACGCGCAAGCTAAATAAGCGCACATCAGGCTCGGTTTCCGTACTATTCGGCACCCGTGTCGCCCAAACGGCGCGCGGGTGCCTTTCGTTATCCAGGGACACACCATGAAAAACGGCATCGTTACACTCGCGTACGGCAAAATCGCCCACCTCGACGCCACAACCGGGCCGACGGATTGGGCGGGCCGCTCGATAGAGCTCGAAAGGAAGATGGGAATGGAAGGCCACGCCCCCGCACCGCCAAGCGAATCGAGACGCCCCGGACAGATTGAAGCGGGATACGAGATAGACGCGACGACGGGCGCAACCGTCCACGCCACTACAGGAGCTACCGTTGACGCGACGACGGGCGCAACCGTGGACGCGACATCAGGTGCGACTCACTCGATTAGCCATGACAACGTTCGCGAAAGCGCCGCAGAAGCCCATGGCGACACGCATAAGGGCGAGGAACGCGAAGCGGATACTGTCGACGCCACCACAGGCGCAACACCTGGCGTATCCGCCGCCTGCAAGGAGCTCGGGATGGCGAGCCTGTCCGACGTGATCGCCGATATGGGAATCAAACCTCCGGGCCAGGTTTAGGGCAACGCGTCCCGACCAACCATAATCGCGTTAAGCGCGAAGCTCATCTGAGCCGGTTTCAAAGGGATACAACCGCATTTCTGAGGGGAAAAGCTTTATACTGGATGTTGGGGATTTTGGGGCGCACCGTGCGATATGCCGCTTCGCGTCGTGGTCAGTTTCTCTTGCATATCGGTATCTTATTCAAGGGGGAAAGATGGCGAAAGAGACGCAGCGCAGTGGCGCTGACGGCGCAATGGAATTGCTGGGGGTAGGCGGCTTCGCCCTCTTTTTCGGATGGATGCTCATCACGTTCTACTGGCTGTTCGCGATCTTCTTGCAAAGCCTTCCCACCGGCGAGCGCGACACGATCCAACTGTTCATCTTCATCGGCATTGCGCTCGGATATGCAATCTGTCACTTCCTCGGCAAACGAGCTTCCTATACGCCGTTTAGCGCGCCCGTACTCGCAATCGAGACCGTTTTCGCCGCAATCGTGCCCTTGACGAGCCTCGGACTGCTTGCAGAAGCCCCGATACCGACCCCCATGCTCTGCGCGGCAAACCTTCTCGCCGGCATCGGCGGAGGCTTCTTCACCGTGAGCTGGCTCGACGTGTGCGGCAGGTCAAAATCGCGCGCCTATGCCCGATTCTGCTCTGAAGCGCTTTTGGGCGGGGGCGCCCTTTTCGCACTCGCAGCGCTTATGCCAACTGAGTTCCAGCCCGTCTTCTGTCTCGTTTATCTCGCATTGTCGGTGGGATTGCTGAAGTACACAAGCGAGAACTCAGACAATTCGCAGGCCGCGCCGGTCAGCGCCGTTGAACACAAACCGTGGAAATTCGCGCGCGAAGTCGAGCCGTCCTTTATTGCCTTCGGTATCGTTTTCGGGATGACCTTCGTCTTTTTGTTCAACTACGGCTCTCATTATGTCTTCATCGGCCTTCTCGCAACGATCCCCGGAGCTCTTGTCTTAGTTGCGCTCTCCCTGAAGAAAATCTTCCTGAACATCACTGTTCTGCAGCGAATCCTGCTGTTCATGACAGTGCTCGCTTGCATCTGCATCCCCTTCTCAACTGGGTACGTCCAGATTGTCTGCGCGTTTCTTGTCATCGCATCGTGGGCGCTGTTCTTGCCTACGACCTATGCACATCTCGTGCGTAAGAGCGTCGAGCTCGGAGAAGCGGCGGTATTTCGTCAGGTTCCTCGTCGCCTTTTGGCAAGCGCGCTGGGATTTCTCATCGGATGGGCCGTCGCAAGCGCGACGACCGTCGTCTTCGGCGCCCACTCCGACGCTTTCACGGTCATTCGCCTGTGCACCGCATGTCTCGTCGTCCTCGCCGTCACCGTGTTCTTCCCGCAATCGGAGCATCATGACGAGAATGCCGACCGTGCGCCTGCCCCAAGCGAAGCTGTTGCAACCCCCGCACAGCCGGCGCCTGCGGGCATGAGCGAGCACGAGGTGTTCGAAGCACGCTGCAACGCCGTTGCCGAGATGTACCAACTCTCCCCTCGCGAGACCGACGTGTTGCGCTACCTCGCCAAGGGCCGCAACGCCGCCTATATTCAAAACAAGCTGACCATCTCTCCGCACACCGTCAAAAGCCATATCTACAGCATCTACCGCAAGACGGATATCCACTCCCAGCAATCGCTCATGGACTTCGTTGAGGATTACCCCGTTTCCGTTTCGCAACAATCTTCAAAAAAGAAGTAGGCTTCCCTTTTGATTGCGTGACGAGTCCCTATTGTCATGTCATTCAGCAAAGTCGCAGCTCACTGTCTCATACCACCATACTGAATTCCGCTATTGCATACCCGCTATACGATAGCGTCATCATCGGTTCGTGGTGAACTGTTCTCAACGTATAAGGGGAATGCCGGTACAGGGGAATCGAAGGCACCGGCATCAGACGGAGCGTGTGAGAGCGCTCCGAAAGGAGAGACAGCCATGACGGTGCGTAGCGCAAAAGACGTGAAACTGGTGGTTAAGCCGGTGTTCTTCGCAATGGAGCACAAGTACTACTACGAGGGGCCCTGCCGCATGTCATCGGGTGACGCGCTCGAGCCTGGCTTCGACGCGATTATCAACGGCAAGATCTATGAGGGGATGCAGAAGGCGCTAGATTTCAACTTGCGCAATGACGCGCGGTTCGAAGTTTTGGAGCCTGCCGTCATTCGAACCACCGACGATTGGGACATCAAGGAAGAGTGGTTCGAAACGGCGCTCGCAGACGACCTCATCACGGACTTCTATCTCATTAACACCGCATTCGGCGCGAATACCGTCATTGAGGAGTTTGCGCTTCGGACCAAAAAGCCCATGGGCCCCAATCCCTTCAAGATGTACGGACAAGTGGCATTCGCTTCCAGCGTACGCCGAGGCGCCGACGTCATCTTCTCGCTAAGCTGGCCCGAGCTGAAGGACAAGCTGCTCTGCCTTCGCGCCGAGAAGGCGCTGCGCACTGCAAACATCCTGCTCGCCCCGCGCTTCGGAGGCGACAAGGCGATGGCAGGCGGTACCGATACCTTCGACAGCCTCTGCCTCGCGCGCGACACGTTCGGAACCAATTTCCGCTACGTGAACGTGCACGAGCTTATGGACTACCTCTCTCCCCTGTCTGAAGAAGGCAACCACACCACCCCCGGCCGCAAGACCATGAACGTCACGCCGGAGGAAATCGCCTGGTGCGAAGAGCTCGCCGAAAGCCTTATGGCCGACGCATCCGAGTGCCAAATTGCGAAGAAGTTCCTTGTCAACAGCCTGAAAGCTTACAAGGTCGTCGATAAGGTTATGGATTACTACGATTGCTCGGGATTCGCGGCGCCCTGCCCCGACGCATGCTCGACGAGGCGACTCAACGAGGAACAGTTCACCTTCTGCCTCACCCATAGCCTCAACCTCGAGCGCGGCGTGGGCTCCGCGTGCGAGTACGACGTTACCTCGGTTTTGTGCATGATTCTCGAAATGGCGCTCACGGGGAAAGCAGCCTACATGGGCAACACCCTACCCGCACCGCTCGGGCCCGACGGAGAGGTTAACTTCTCCGACCCGAAATATTCGGCACCTATCGAAGGAGACAAGAATAACCTCTACCTGGTAAGCCACTCGACGCCCTGCCGCTGCCTCCACGGCTTCGACAAGCTCGACGACTTCGCCTTGCGCCACTTCGCCTTGGATGCTGGTTTCGGAGCGATTCAACGTCACGACTTCAACGACGACAAGGGCCAAGTCATTACCATGATTCGAATTTCCTCGGACTGCAAGGAAATGTTCATCGGTCGCGGAGAAATTGTCGCAGGGTTCGGATACGATTCCGACAACTGCAACGGAGGCTTCATCTTCCGTGTTGCCGACGAGCATGACTTCTTCCAGAAGCACGTCTCGTTCGGACTGCATCTCCCCCTTGTATACGGCGATTACGTCGACCAGTTCGTGTTCATCGCGAAGCGCCTCGGCCTCACCCCGGTCGTGGCCTAAGGGGTCCATGCGATGCCCGATAAGGCCGTTATGGATAGGCTCCTCGCTGCGAAGCGGAGAGCCTCCCTCGTCTGCGAAGAGTTCGAAAGTGACCGCGCGGCAGGAAAGCTCGATGAACCACGCGTCGAGAGCCTGGTCAGGCGCTTCATCTTGGCCAAGTTCCGCCTTGACGAAAAGGAAGCCGAACCTGCAGAGGACAATTTGGAAAAGCTCGCGCAGGCAAGCCTCGCCAAGATGCTGAAAATTGCGCCCGACTTGGTAAAACATGAGGACAAGGCTGCAAACTGCGACGGTGCTGACTCCGCGACGGTCAAGCAAGCTCTCATGATCATGGCGCTGCAGAAGGAATTCCACGTGCAGCTCGATTGTTTTAAGGCTGGGCTCTGCCATAGTGTCGGCGAGCTTGCCGCACTCGTACGGGAGGCCGTTCGATAGCCGAAACAAACTGGCAATCGCCTGCCTCGACAGACGCGCTCGAAACGAATGGGGGGATTTCGATGGGCGCCCAACACGAAAGCGGAAATGGAGCCGTATCGATAGAAGCTCGGGAAGATGAGTTTCTCGGCAACTTCGAGCTGCTCGACGACACCCTGCTGCAATTCGAGTACATCCTAAGCTTCATCGGGGACCTAAACGCGATTCCGGAAGAAGACCGCACCAACGATTGCAAGGTGGAAGGCTGCGCAAGCAACGCCTGGCTGATGCTCGAAGCGCGCAACGGTCGCCTGAAGCTGAGCCTTGGATCGGATTCCCTCATCATCGAGGGGCTGCTTGGGGCACTCACATGGATGCTCGATACGCAGCCCCTCGAAGACGTTGCCGCATGGCAGCCGCGCTTTCTCAAACATCCGCAGATGAAACCGCATCTCAACAGCGACCGCAGCCACGGCATAGCCTCGATCGTGAAAGCGATACAAGCGTTTTGCGAAGCAGCATCGGGCGAGGCGGCACGTTCGGGATGCTCCCCCGCAACGACGTGACGTCCCCAATCCGCTGCCGCAACGAGGGCGTGCAGCTGATAAGGGAAACCAGCGAAACAAAGGGGACATCGTGAAAACCAAAGGGCTCGGGTTCATGCAGCTAACCATCGTCGTGGGATTCTGCCTGTATTACGGCTACTACCTGATCGCCTTCTTCGGGGCATTTGCAGAGCTCCCGCCTGGCATAGATTTCATCAAAGCTCATCTGGGGCAATTCGTGTTCTTCATCGGAAGCATCATCGGCACGGAGGGCTTGCTGCTCTGGTTCAGGCACCGCGACAGCGTAGCGCTTTGCCACAAGAAGCTCTTCTTCCTCGCAAGCCTTCTGCCCGGTTCGCTCTCACCCCTGATTATGGCGCTCGACGCCCTAGGGGCAACGCCTCCGCTCCCCCTCACGTACACATGTCTTCTTCTCGCAGGGTTTTCAATCGCCATGGGATTCATGCTATGGGACGACTTCATGGTCCATGGCGGTCTGTGCCACAACCAATTCGCCCATGCGGCAGTCTTCTGCACCGGCGGGCTGCTCTTCCTCTTCTGCACCGCGCTGCTTCCCAAGCTCGCTCTCGGCGTCGTCTGCTGGCTCATGCTGCTTGCAAGCATGCTGCTCGTCATGTTCATAAACCCCCGCCGCCGCCCTCAACCCGACAGGTCCGTCAAGCCCGTGGCGACATTCTTCAAGGGAACCCGCCATCTCGACATCGTGAGCGCCACTCTCAACGTGGCCTTCGGCTATGCCTTCATCCTGCTTTTCCGCACCGGAACCGCAAACGTGCTGATCGCAGGCGCGGCGGCAATCCTTGTTGACGCCATCATCTCCTCGGCGATGGGAAACCGCCGCTCGATGCTCTACTCGGGCGCGCTTCGCCTCTTCTCTGCCATCGTATCGTGCGCGCTGCTTCTCTATCTCGCGCCTGGCGGCGCGCTCGCCATCGTGGCCCTCGGCGTAATGGTGGTATGCTGGTTTCTCTTCCGCACCATTCACTGCGGCTGTCTGGCGGTACTCGCTGCAGCGAAAGAATTCCCCGTCCTTTACACCTCCACCCGGGGAAAGCTTGCCGCCAACTGCGGATTCGCCGCAGGCCTGCTCATCGGCACGCTCACCGTGGCAAGCGAGGCGCAAGATGCAAGCCTTGTCGTCACCTTGGCCATCGTCGCATCCTTCATCTTGGCATCCTTGTTCTTTTTGCCCTTCGACGAGGAATCCTCCGTCCCCGGCTACCGTACCATCACTTTTGTCGACATGCCGACAAAAGCCGCACAGGACAGCTCGCTTGAAAAGCGTTGCGCCCGCCTGGTAAAGCGCTGCAAGCTATCCCCGCGCGAAGCGGAAGTGCTCACGTGGGCCGCACAAGGGCGCAATGCGAAGGCCATCGCTGAGAAGCTCTTCATTTCCGAGAGCACCACCAAGACTCATATGTCGAACATCTACCGCAAGGCGGGCGTCCACTCGCAACAGGAACTTATCGCGCTTCTGGACCAAGAGCGATAGCGGTGTCGGTCCAAATCAAGACCACCCGCCTAGCGGGTGGTTTGCTCTTTGGGTATAACCCAAGGAAGGCCGGCGCGCGCCTAAAGACGCCGGCCTTCACGTTGTTCAGGCCCTATTGCCCTTGACCCGTGGCGAGCCGGTGGAACCGGCAGGCCCGGGCTACTTCTTGAACGGGTCGGAATACTCCTTCACGCTCAGCTTGTCCAGCGCTATGTCGGAGGCTTCCTGCTCCCTGATGTACTTCGCGATGGTGGCCTCGTTGAGCCCGACGGTCGACACGTAGTAGCCCTCCGCCCAGAATTTCCTGTTGCCGAACTTGTACTTCAGGTTCGCGTGCTTGTCGAAGATCATGAGCGAGCTCTTGCCCTTCAGATACCCCATCACGCTCGACACGCTGTACTTGGGCGGTATCGCCACCAGCATGTGCACGTGGTCGGGCATCAGGTGCCCCTCGATGATCTCGACGCCCTTGTACTCGCACAGCCTCCTGAGGATCTCCCCCACGTCCGACCTGATTTGGTTGTAGATCACTTTGCGCCTATACTTCGGAGTGAACACGATGTGGTACTTGCACAGCCACTTCGTGTGCGAGAGGCTGTAGGCTTTCTGCGCCATAGCCCAACACCACCCTTCCTTCTCGGATTCTTGACGGCCTGAACAATCGTCAATATCCGACGGGAGGGTGGTTTTGTAAAGCAGGTTGTCGTCCGCCCGCGTAGCGGGCGGTTTTCTCGGCGCGGCTACGCACGCGCCAGACTAAAGTCAACAATAAGCGCACCCTCTGGACCGCTATTTCAAGGAAAACGTATTTCTCCAGCTCAATACCTCATACGCAGCGTACCGCCCCTCATCAAGCGAGTTCCAATCTCACTTTTGGAACTCCTACGGTCAAGCCATCCTCGATTTTGCGACCTAACGTGTGAGTCACCGAAAGGGTAGAAGCGGAGGGCGCTAAGGAAGGAGGCCTTACCACTCTCGACTTCTATCACGGCGAGTGAGCCATTAGTGGAAAGCTCTAGGAGAGGGAGAGTGACTCAAATGACAATGAGAATCGACATTCCCCACGACAGCGACGAGTCGAAGGGAATGCGCCCCACGTTCTTCAACGAACCGCCTGTCATGTACACCGGCGGAGACGTGCCTTGGCAGTGGGAAGAGGACGGCATGATCTGCACCAGGTCGGCCGCCTGGTCTGCGCCGGGCTGCCATGACGGCTGCGGCGTCATCGTGTATACGGACAAGGAGACCGGCAAGTTCATCAAGGTCGAAGGCGACGAGGAGAATCCGTACTACCAGGGGCGCCTCTGCATGCGCTGCCTCGACGTAGCCGAGGCGATCTACCATCCCGACCGACTGCTCCACCCGATGAAGCGCGACCCGAAGTTCCGCGGCAAGGCGGACAAGTGGGAGCGGATCACGTGGGAAGAAGCCTACGACATGATCGACGAGAAGTTCACTAAGATTCGCGACGAGTACGGCGGAAAGGCGATCATCTTCGCATCCGGCACCGGCCGCGTCACACCACCGATTAACGCACGCCTGGGCTATGCGCTCGGCTCGATCCAATACTCGTATTTCCATTCTGGCAACGCGTGCTACGTTCCCCGCGTTGCAGCCGCGAACACCATCCAGGGCTGCTACACCTGCCCCGACTTCTCGATGCAGTTCCCCGACCGCTACGACAATCCCGAATGGGTCGCCCCGAAGAACATCTTCGTCTGGGGCAACAACCCGCTTATCGCCAATGCTGACGGCAACCTCGGCCATTGGGTCGTCGACTGCATGAAGCGCGGCTCGAAGCTCATCGTCGTCGATCCGCGTTTGACCTGGCTCGCGGCGAAGGCAGACCTCTGGCTGCAGATTCGCCCTGGCACCGACTCCATGCTCGCACTGTCCATGGGCAAATACATCATGGAAAACGGCCTCTATGACCACGAGTTCGTCGAGAAATGGTGCTACGGCTTCGAGGAGTACGAGAAGGCTTGCGAGCCCTACAACCTCGACTGGGCCTCTGAGGTCACCTGGCTTGACAAGGAAGACATCATCGCCGCTGCGAAGTACATGTCCGAGAAGCCGACGGCCGTGCAGTGGGGCCTGGCCATCGACATGAACCTGCAGTGCGTCACCGCTTCCCAGGCACTGTGCAACCTGTGGTGCATCACCGGCCAGATCGACATCCCTGGCGGCATGATCACCGTGCACGACCCGTACAACACCGAGGTTTGGCTGCCGCCCGATCCCCGCGAGGTCTTCACCGCCGAGCAAGAGAAAGAGCGCATCGGCTCCAACTACGAGATGATCACCAACTCCGGCATGGTCCAGTGCCAGGCGGACTCCATGATCGACCAGCTGGTCACCGGCCGCCCGTTCAAGATCCGCGCGGCATGGATCCAGTCGACCAACCCGCTCGCCTGCTGTGCACAGGACCCCGAGCCCCGCGTCGAGAAGGGTCTTAGGAACTGCGAGTTCGTCGTCGGCGTCGACTGTTTCATGACGCCGACCCTCATGGCAAACTGCGACGTCGTGCTGCCGCTGTGCTTCTACCCTGAGCGCGAGGGCCTGCGCTCGGTGTGGTACTACATCCAAAACACCAACAAGGCCTGCGAGCCGATGGGCGAGTCGAAAGACGACTTCCAGATCAACTGGGAGCTCGGCCGCCGCTGGAACAAGGACCTCTGGCCAGGTGAAACGCTTGAGGAGTACTTCTCCTGCCTCATCAAGGAGGCCGGCATCACCTACGACAAGTCCCGCAAGCTCAACTGGATCTACCCCGAGTTCCACTATCGCAAGTTCGAGAAGGGCGAGCAGCGCCCCGACGGCAAGGTGGGATTCAACACACCGACCGGCCGCATCGAGCTGTGGTCGACGCTGCTGGCATCCTGGGGGCAGAAGCCGCTGCCCTACTTCGAGGAGCCGCCGATGAGCCCCTACAGCCAGCCGGAACTCTACAAGGAGTACCCACTGGTCCTCACCACCGGCGCACGCCACTACGAGTCCTTCCACTCCGAGCACAGGCAGATGAGCCGCCTGCGCTCCAGACTTCCCCAGCCGCTGTTCGAAATCCATCCCGACAAAGCGGCAGAGCTCGGCATCGAAAACGGCGACTGGTGCTGGATCGAAAGCCCCATCGGCCGCTGCCGCGAGGTGGCGAAGGTGACCCCGATCGTCGACCCGCGCGTGGTGCAAGCCGACCATGGCTGGTGGTTCCCCGAAGCCGACCCGGAGGACCAGGGCGAAGGCTGCTTCGCAACCTATGCCCGCAACATCAACGTATGCCTGCCGTCGGAATGCGGCGACACTGGGTTCGGCAACCAGAGTAAGTGCTACCTGTGCAAGGTCTACAAGTGCACGCCGGAAGAAATCCCCCTGCCTGAACCGGCACAGCCCAAGGACCGCTTCGCCGAGGGCAGTTTCCGCAACTCCACCCTCGAAGCAGAAATGGAGGACTAGCCATGGCTGAGAAGGCATACGGACTGCTCATCAACTACGAGTTCTGCACCGGCTGCGGCACCTGCGAGATGGCTTGTTCCGTCGAGCACGACATCCCCATCGGGCGTTACGGCATCCAGATGGCCACCATCGGCCCCTGGCAGATCGACAAGAAGAACTGGCAGCTCGACACGGTGCCCATTCCCACCGACGAGTGCGACCTGTGCGCCAAGCGCGTTGAGAAGGGCAAGAAGCCAACGTGTGTGAAGCACTGCCAGTCGCTGTGCATGGAATACGGGCCCGTCGACGAGCTGGCGGCGAAGCTGGCTGGCGCCACGACGAAGCACGTGCTCTTCGTACCCAAGACGGGCACGGCAGCAAAGCAGTAAGCGTTTAACCCTGGCGCTGAGCAGATTTCACTGAAATATCCCGCGAAAACAACTGCTCAACGCCGGGCCAAAGTGCGAAGAGGAAAGGGGGCGAGGGCCGGTGTGCGGTGGATACACGCGCGTATGCGTACGTTGCGGCTTATGCGGCAAGGTCGACCCACGCCCGCTCAACACTGCAGGCACCTGTCCGATGTGCGGGCAGGTCGCCGAGCCGGGAGCGCAGCATTGCAGCGTCTGCGGCACCAGAATCCCCCGGGCGCCCGGCGAAGAGGCACACCTAAGCGATGCTCATCCCGACATTACGGGAATCAACGGGAAACAGGCCGAAGAGGCCGGAAGGGAGAAACGATGATCGCGATGGAAGACGTCAAGCCGGTTGAAGTGGAAGCATCGATCCCAGCCGAGCAGGCGGCCGCCCCAAGCAACTCCCTCAAACGCAAGAGGCCGGAAGGCGAAGGCGCGGTCGAGATCTACTGCACCAAGTGCGGCGAGTCGGCGACCGACGGGCGCTTCAGCCCCTATGGCCCGAGCATGGAGTGGTGGTACACCATCACCGGAACCCTCGACGAGATTCAGTGGGTCTATCAAACGGACAAGAACTACTGGGCGAAGGTGGTCGAACCGACCGTTCGATGCGGATGCGGCAGCGGGCGCGAGTGCAACCCCATGCTGTGGTCCGTGCGGCAGATTCCCGCAAGCTAGGCGCAGGGCG